>ERZ1034871.696-NODE-696-length-18863-cov-54.510900_pt1 | contig 18863 bp, 9 predicted proteins | sample MGYA00520631_ERZ1034871 | MGnify/ENA primary metagenome ERZ1034871 (study PRJEB33766, sample SAMN09781721) | gut metagenome | biome: gut microbiome | host: Homo sapiens | place: Madagascar | study: EMG produced TPA metagenomics assembly of the PRJNA485056 data set...
GATTCAAAATAAAAAAGGCTGACCAATAAGGTCAGCCCAATTTGATATTATTTGTTTATATGGTGATTACGTGTCTTCTGCTTAGACTTCTTCGCTTTGCTGGAAGAAGTATTAGCCGCAGGCTTTTCCTTGCGTACAGGAGCAGAATCGCCGGCTAGGGCGAAATCTAGTTGTTTCTTCTCCAGGTTGGCTTGCGCCACTTTTATGCGGATAGCATCACCTAATTGATATTTATTATGGTGACGACGACCAATCAAACAGAAGTTCTTTTCGTCGAAGTCGTAATAATCGTCAGCGATGTCGCGCATCGGAATCATTCCTTCACAATGGTTTTCGTCTATGGTAGCATAAATTCCGTAAGAAGTAATACCACTTATGTGGGCATCGAATTCTTCGCCGAGTTTATCTCCCATGAATTCTACCATCTTATATTTGATACTGTCTCGTTCTGCATTCTGTGCAATCTGTTCCATTTCAGAGCAATGCTCACAGAGTTCTTCGTAATGTTTCTCGTTGGCACTTCTGCCGCCATCTGCGTACTTGGTAAGCAAGCGATGAACCATTGTATCCGGATAACGGCGGATAGGTGAGGTGAAGTGGGTATAGTATTCGAAAGCCAGTCCAAAGTGTCCGATGTTGTGAACAGAGTACTTTGCTTTCATCATAGCACGGAGTGCAACCATCTGGATGAGATTATTCTCTGGTTTTCCTTCGCAATCAGACATCAACTTGTTGAGACTTCTTGCTGTAGCGCCCTTTGTACCCTCTGTTTTCATCTTATAACCAAACTTCACAACGAATTCACGCAAGGTTTCCAACTTCTGTGGGTCAGGATTGTCATGAATACGATAAGGAAGCGTCTTTGGCTTCTTTCCTTTCTTTACCTTTCCGATACTTTCTGCCACCGTACGGTTGGCGAGAAGCATGAATTCCTCTACGAGTTTATTGGCATCCTTAGAGCGCTTGTAGTAGCAGCTTACTGGTTTACCCTTTTCGTCAACGTCGAAATGCAACTCTTCGCGGTCAAACTTAACAGCACCATTTTTGAATCTTGCGGCACGCAGTTTCTTAGCCAGTCTGTCAAGCGTAATGAGCTGAAGTGCGTTTTCTCCTTGATAAGGATGTTCCTTTGTTTCTGCTGGAGCAGGTTCGCCAGTACCATCAATCACACCATTTGCTTCGAGGAGTTCCTGTACCTCTTCATATTTATATCGGCGGTCGCTCTCGATGACGGTATGTACAATGCGATAGTTCTTGACTTCGGCATTGTTGTCGAGTTCGAAGATGACGCTGTACGCAAGTTTTTCCTCATTAGGACGAAGCGAGCAGATAAAGTTACAGAGACGCTCTGGGAGCATCGGAATGGTGCGATCTACAAGATATACAGATGTTGCACGTTTCACGGCTTCCTTGTCGATGATACTGCCCTCTGTGACGTAATGTGACACATCTGCGATATGAACACCTACCTGCCAGTTTCCATTCTCCAATCTCTGAATACTGAGGGCATCATCAAAGTCCTTGGCATCCTTCGGGTCGATGGTGCAGGTGAATACCTTTCGGAAGTCCTCTCGTTCTTTGTAATCCTGTTCTGTGATTTCACCGCTTATCTTGTTGGCTGCATCTTCTACATTCTTTGGATATTTATAAGGTAATCCATATTGAGCAAGAATAGAATTCATCTCAACATCATTATCACCCATCTGGCCAAGAATGTCAACAACCTCGCCAATAGGACTCTTGTTTTCTCCATCCGGCCACTCGATAATCCGGACTACTGCCTTGTCATCGGTCTTTCCTCCCTTCACCTTTCTTCTAGGAATGATGATGTTGTGAGCAAAGACATCGCCAGGTGTCACGAGGTAAGCCAGATCCTTATCTACTTTCAGACGTCCTACGAAGGTATCTTTAGCGCGTTCAAGGATTTTGTTGACTTGTGCCTCCTTGATGTGATTCTTACGGCGAGCCAGGAAGGTAAATTCCACCCTGTCGCCATTAAGTGCTCCCATCGAATTACGTTCAGAAACGAAAATAGGCTTCTCGCTATCATCAGGGATAACAGAGTTTTTGCCATTTGCCTTTCTAACGAATTTACCTTCCATCACCTGTATGCTTTGATTCAGGCGATAAGAATTATCACTTACCTTAGCCAGGTAGTCATCCCATGCCATTTCCTCCATAATGTCAATCGCCAGCATCTTGAGCGGATGTGTAGTGAGACGGAGGGAACGGAATATCTCTTTAAAGCTGAGCGTTTCGCCCGGTCTTTCGGCAAAGAATTCCTGCAGCATCTCAGTGAGCTGCGCTTTATTCATTCTTTTGCCACCTTTTTTACCTTTTCCCATAAATTATGACTATTATTAGTTTTATAAGGCAAAGAAACAAAAAAGGAGAATACAAAGTTTCTTGGCATCTTTTTTCGTTTTTTATTAAATATGAGGCAAAAAAGGACACTTGTTTCGATTTTTTTTTCATAAGTTGCGTCGCATGCCGCCTTCATCATGCCGTGGTGGGCATAACGGTACACAGCTTCTCCACATCCTCTTCGAAAGTCTCACGATTCAATGCCTTGTTCTTGAATGCTGACCGATAGTTGTAGATAGTGCGAGGCATATAGAACAACAGGGAGGCAATCTCGGAACTGTCCTTAACGCCCAATCTGATGAGGGCAAATATGCGCAATTCGGTGGTGAGGCTCCTGCTATGTGCTGGTTTCACTTGTTCTTCTGGTTTGAGCAAGGCATTGAACTCTTCTATGAACGAAGGATACATGTCGAGGAAGGCGGTGTCGAACTGTAGCAAGAAGGTGGCTGAGTCCTTGTCTGACAAGCGTGAGGAGGAAGTCATGTTGAGCAAGTCGTTTCCTTGTCCCACTTTGATCTTTCGGTGTACCAATAATTCAAACTTGCTCAGTCGGTCAATGAATTTGGCGCATAGGTCGATATACAGTTTCGCCAATCGCTCGCGTTGCTTGTTGGTGTCTGTCAAGCGTGTGTTGAGCAAGTTGAGTGCATCGTTGAGGCTTGATAATTGCGTGTTGCTGTCAGATAGTTCGATACGATGCTTGTGCAGCAACTTGTTTTGTTGTCTATAGAAGTAGAAAAGCACGAGCATGATGATGAGGAGGATGGAAATCCCCCACAAGGCAGCGCGCATCAAGTTGTTTTGTGCGGTTAGCTTCTCTCGATAGTTCTTGACAATGATAGGCAGCTTTTGCGAGATTTCGATGATGCGCAGTCGGTTGTTGTACGCCTTTGCGTCATCCATGGCAAAGTTGATATAGCGTTCGGCTCTAGAAACGTTCTCGTTGTCTTTCTGGTATAGATACATGGCAAAGTCTTGTAACGCAAGATTCTCGCGAGTGCAGTTCTTCAGGTCACTGATACATGCCTGTACGATGTACTCTTCGTATTTCTCGGATTGATGATTTGCACTATAGTTGTTGGCTATTGCAAATGCCGCCATGGCATAGTAACGAGAGTTGACAGGTATTTCCTTCAAGACACGAAAGTAGTGACTCAATGCCTTCTTGTCGTTACGTTCCACGTAAATGTAGTATTCTCCCAGGAAAAAATTGTAACGTTTGTCATTCTTGCTGAGCAGACCGACCGCCTGTTTCAGAAACTCAGCAGCTTTTTGTCTGTACTTGGGAGCGTATGTTGCGTCATGGCAATAGTCAGACCAATACATATATATATAATACTTCGTGATAGTATAGTCAAAGGAAAGAGATGGAGTGAGCGAGGAAAAGTCTATCTCATTGAGCAGAGACATAGCCTCTCCATAAAGTCCACCGATGGCAAGCAGTGATGCTTTTTCTATTCTGCTTTTGTCATGGTAGAACTGGTTGGCGGTCTTATCAGCCAACTCTATGGACTTGTCAACATACACCATGGCGGAATCAAACTGATAAACGTAGTATTCATTGAATAGCTTGTCATAGATAGAAAGTAACGTGGCGGTGCTCTTGTCCTTGTCCATGATTCCCTTGTAGGTGTTGATACTAGCCTCCTTTTGCTTGAAGATTTTGGATCTGTTGTCTAAAAGGCTATCTAAAGTAAAAGAAAGTTTCTCGTTTCTTGTTGCAGACAAATGGCAACAAGAACATATCAATATGAATGTTATAATAATTCTTTGCATGGTAATCTCGCTTTTTAAAATTGTGTGCAAATATACAAAATTATTTTTGGGTAGCCAAATAATAGGCTGTGTTTTTATGAAAAACACTTATTACCGCAAAATCCCCTCCAAAGACGAATGTACTTGATACGAATTTCCGATTATTTGTATGTTGCTCATTATCATGGGAATAAGGGATTTGTCATCATTCGTTTTTGTACTAATCGTGTACTTTGCCGCATGATGGTAGTAGATTATGACTATCTTTGCAGCATCTTTTAACAAAAATAACCATCAACTAAATGTTTGAATTATGAAGAAACCTTTCATTATGCTTATGATGAGTAGTTGCTTATTGTTAACTCCTTCCATGGCACAAGTAGTGGTCAATGATCCTGTAGCAACAAGTCAGGCTGTCATTACTTGTGGCAATGCTCGTTTTACGGTTCTTACTCCGGAGATGATAAGAGTGGAGTATAGCGATCAAGCGAAGTTTGAGGATCGGGCGACCTTCACCATTGTCAATCGTAAGTTGGATGCGCCTCAGTTCACCAAGAGTGAGGATGACACCTATTTATATATAATGACATCCAACCTGAAGCTCAAGTATCGCAAGGGAACTGATCCACGCACCCTTCCAGCCTCTTCAGCCAATCTTACCATCGCTATAACAGGTAATGGTGTTTCTACAGTTTGGTATCCTGGCAAACCAGATCCACTGAACTTAAAAGGAACTTGCCGTACATTGGATGGTCTGATGGGCGATAGCAAGCGTTCGGAAATGGAAAGTGGTTTGGTTTCTCGCTCTGGTTGGGCTGTGATAGACGATTCATGGGCTTCACCTCGTTCTGATGGAGGACGTTCTTATGCCTTGTCTCCTAATAGTGATATGGGGTATCCTTGGTGGACACAGCGTGCAGACAATCATGCCATGGATACTTATGTGTTAGGATATGGCCATAATTACAAGAAAGCTCTTGCAGACTATACCAAGATTGCTGGTAGCATCCCTCTGCCACCTGATTATGTGTTCGGTTACTGGTATAGTAAGTATGCTTCTTATTCGGCAGATGATTATCGCAACATTATGAGCGACTTGAAAGCCAATAAGATACCTACCGATGTGATGATTCTCGATATGGATTGGCATTGGAATGGAAATGCTTATAGTCAGTCGGAAGGTCGTGGTGGTTGGACTGGTTGGTCATGGAACACCAACCTCATACCTAATCCAAAAGGTCTTCTTTCCGAGATGCGCTCACAAAATTTTAAGACTGCGCTCAATTTGCATCCTGCCGATGGTATCAATCAGATAGAGTCGCCTACTTATTTCGCTGCCATGAACAGTGAATTAGGTGGCAAGTACCTGAATGACAATCGTGACAATATAAATTGGAGCTTGGATTATACCGATTTCACCAAGTCGTTCTTTAAGAATATAATTCGTGACCATGAGAGTGAGGGTGTGGATTTCTGGTGGATAGATTGGCAACAATATCTTACCAGTCCGTATACCAACTCGTTGAGTGAGACTTTCTGGTGTAATTATGTCTTCTTCAATGAGGCTGCCAAGCGTGACAACCATCGTCCTGTTATCTTCCATCGTTGGGGAGGCTTAGGCAGTCATCGTTATCAGATTGGTTTCTCGGGTGATGCCAATATTAGTTATGAGGCTTTGGCTTTTGAACCTTATTTCACAGCTACGGCATCTAATGTGGGCTATGGATATTGGGGACATGACTTAGGAGGCCACATGTTCTCGAACGAGGAGTTGGTAAACAATCCTAACTTGGTGTTGCGATGGATTCAGTTTGGTGTGTTTACTCCTATATTCCGTACTCATGCTACCAGCGATTTTCGCATAGAACGCCGTATTTGGAAATTCTCAAATTTCCCAACCATCTTGGAAGCAGTTCGTCTGCGTTACTCTCTCTTCCCTTATATATATACCATGGCGCGTAAGACCTATGATACTGGTGTGTCAATCTGTCGTCCATTGTACTATGAGTATCCTGAGGTAGAAGAAGCATATACATACGATAATGAGTATTTCTTTGGTGACGATATCTTAGTGGCACCTATCACTGAGAAATCTGATGCAAGAGGTATCACGACAAAGGATGTATGGTTGCCAGAAGGAAAATGGTGGAGTGTGTCTACTAATGAATTGATAGAAGGTCCTCGTTTGGTTACCATGTCATTCACAGATAAGCAGATACCTTATTTCTATCGTCAGGGAGCATTGATTCCTAACAATCCTGCAGACGTGATGAATGTTACGGAACGTCCTTCGCAATTGGTGCTCAACATAATTTCTGGAGAGAATGGCAAAGGTTCCATTTATGAGGATGATGGTGATAATCCTGATTATTCATCTAATTATGCAGAGACTATGCTTAGCCAGAGCTTTGATGGGCATGTAGGTGAGTATGTCATTTCTCCTCGCAAGGGTACATCTAAGGAGGCTCCAAGTAGTCGCTCTTATAAATTGTTGATATACAATACAGATAAGCCATTGTCCGCTAAGGTGGATGGAATGCAAGTTACTTTCACTTATAATGCGGAGAGTAAGTGTACTACGATTGAGGTACCTTCTGCAAGTTGCTCTATGGGGCATCGCATAGAAGTGGAGTATGCCACAAGTTCTGCTGTGGCAAGTATCACGGCAAATGATGCAAAGATAGCTTATGACAGTGCCAGCACAAAGTTTATCGCATCTGCCCAATGCTCAAAGAAAATATTGGTAGAGTAATCAAGATAATTATCATAAAATAATTATACTATCCAAATAATAATTTAAAACAATTAAAAATGAAGACATTCCTAAAAAAGACAATTGCACTGGCATGTTTTGCCATGCTGATGCCTCTTTCGCTTCTTGCGCAAGATGTTCTGAAAGTGCACGGAATCGTTACTGACCCTTCGGGTGAGCCCCTGATAGGTGTCAATGTAAAGGCTGGCTCTTCTAGTGTGGGAGCAGTCACTGATTTGGATGGAAAGTATTCCATCGAAGTTTCACCTAAATCTACTCTTACCTTTTCATACGTAGGTTTTGAGACTGTCGTTGAGTCGGTGAAGAACCGCAGACAGATGGATGTCACCATGAAGGAGAGCTCTGATGTGCTCAATGAGGTGGTGGTTATCGGTTATGGTACTATGGACAAGAAAGAGCTTACTTCTGCCATTTCTCACGTAAGCGAGAAAGACTTCCTCACCATCAGTTCCCCTGATGTTTCCATGATGATCCAGGGTAAGGTGTCGGGCGTGAGCATCACCAATACCGCGGTGGGCGACCCAAACAATCAGGCAAGCATCCAGATTCGTGGTGTCTCCTCTCGTGCCGCAGGCAATGGACCTCTGATTGTGATTGACGGTGTGCCAGGTGGCAACCTCACCAACATCAATCCTAATGACATCGCTTCTTTCGACGTATTGAAGGATGGTGCAGCCTCTGCTATCTATGGTACTCGTGGTTCCAATGGTGTCATCTTGGTAACGACCAAGAAGGGAAGCAAGGACGGCAGAACGCACGCTTCTTACTCTACCTCTTATACTTGGAACACGATGGTGAAAGACCTGAAGATGATGAACGCTCAGGATTTCCGTGATGTTCGTCTGGGATGGGGTGACTCTGGCGTTGACCTCGGCGGTAATGTAGATTGGCTTGATGCCGTCAGCCGTACGGGTACTACCATGCAGCATACCCTGACCCTCAGTGGTGGCAATGACAAGAGCAACTATCGTGTGAGTGCCGATTATCGTGATGCCAAGGGTATCGACCTTCGTTCTCGTCGTCAGGAGTATGGCGCTCGTGCCAACATCATGCATACCACCAAGGGTGGACTCTTCACCATTACTGCCAATGTCGCTCCTCGTGTCATCTACAGCGACAAGGCTGATTACAGCGTATTCAAGGATGCTCTTGAGGCTAACCCAACTACTCCTTTGATGGATCCAGATAATCCGATTCGTTATTATAACTTCAAGGGTCAGGTTGTGGGTTCCAATCCTGTGGAGCGTCAACTCTTGGAGACCGATAAGGATGATATTCGTTTGATCGACTGGGATGGTACCGTTAAGTTGAACCTCTTGCCTTTGTTGGCAAAGAATGCATCTGGCAATCATCATCTCTCTACACAGGTGATGTTCGCTGACCATCAATATACTCATGATGCCTCTTGGTTCCGTCCTTCTACCAGCACCATTGCCATCGAAAGTGGTCGCGAAGGTGAGGCTAGTCGTTCTTCCAGCAAGGAGAGCCAGTATGTAGTAGAGTGGCTCAACAACTATAGCGGTAGTTTCGGCAAACACAATGTGAAGGCTATGGCAGGTTACTCTTACCAGTATTCTCAGTATTCTGGTTTGAACGCATCCAACAAGGATTTCCCTAATGATGCTCTGGGTCCAGACAACTTGGGTGCTGGTGAGTTTAATAAGGAAGAAGGTGAGGTAAACATGGGCAGTTACAAGAACGATGCCAAGCTCATCGCTTTCTTCGGTCGTGTAAGCTACGACTTCGCTGGCAAGTATATGTTCACCGCTTCTCTTCGCCACGAGGGCTCCTCTAAGTTTGGTGCTAACCACAAGTGGGGTAACTTCCCAGCTGTATCAGCTGGTTGGCGTATCTCTGAAGAGAAGTTTATGAAGGGCGTCCAGTGGATCAGCGACTTGAAACTTCGTGCCGACTATGGTGTGACGGGTAACCAAAACTTCGATAGCTACAAGTCATTGAATACCATGAATGGATTTGGCTACTATATATATAATGGTAAGTTCTTCCAGGTTTGGGGTCCAGCCAAGAATGTGAACCCTGACTTGATGTGGGAGAAGGGTAAGAACTGGAACGTAGGTATCGACTTCTCTTTGCTCAACAATCGCATCTATGGTTCTTTGAACTACTTCAACCGCAAACAGCAAGACTTGTTGGGTGACTACAAGGTATCTGTTCCTCCATACCTCTTCGACAATACATTCGTCAATGTAGGTACGATGAAGAACTACGGTTTTGAGTTTGACCTCAATTTCCGTCCAGTTACTACCAAGGATTTCTCTTACGACTTCAACCTCATCGGTTCTACCATGCAGAATAAGTTCGTAAGCTTCAGCAACTCCCAGTTTGTAGGTCAGGACTATTATGATGAGGTAGGTACTTCTGATCCATATCCTTACTACAACTTGCAGCGCATTGAGAAAGGCGAGTCTATCGGTAACTTTTATATGTGGAGATATGCTGGTCATACAGAGGATGGCGAGTGGTTGGTCTATGACAAGAGCGGTGACATCATCCGTGCTTCCCAAGCAACGGCAGACGACCGTGTGAAGGTGGGCAATGGTTTGCCTAAGTTTACCTTGTCTTCCAGCCAGAACTTCCGCTACCGCAACTTCGACTTGTCGTTGTTCTTCCGTGGTGCGTTTGGATATGACATCTTCAACATCCACGATTTCTATTATGCCAACCGCAACTTCACTGGCAATCGCTTGCAGAAGGCATACGGCAAGAACTTCAAGATTTCAGGCAATGCCAACCCTGTGGTTTGTGATTACTTCTTGGAGAGAGGTGACTACTTGAAGCTCGACATGATTACATTGGGCTATACGCTCAATTTGCAGAAGTGTCGTTTCATCGACCGCATTAGAGTATATGGTACTGTAAAGAACGTGTTCACCCTTACCAAGTTTAGCGGTGTAGATCCTTCTACCTATCAGGTGAACGGACTCACCCCAAGTGGACAAGGTTCTCGTGACTACTATCCATCTACCCGCCAGTTTATCATTGGCTTGAACGTAGATATCTGATAATCATCTAAAAATATAGAAACAATGAAAATATTCAATTATATTGTATCTGCTGCTTTTGGTACACTTGCCATGACAAGTTGTACTGATTTGAGCGAGAAGCTCTACGATCAGGTGGCATCAGAGAACTATTATAATACCAAGAACGATGTGGTCAGAGCCACATTCCGTCCTTTTGAGCATGCTTACTGGAGCATAGAGAGTCGTCATGTGCTCAACGAGCTTACTGCCGACCAACTGATTACTCCTACCCGTGATGGTTGGTGGGATGATGGTGGAAAATGGCGTAGATACCACTATCATGAGTATAATGTAGAGGACGGAGGTGATTGCCAGACCGAATGGAATGGCTGCTTCCAGGGTATCATGCAGAGTTGTAAGGTCATAGAGGACTTAGGTACGCTTTCTTTTGAAAAGTTCGGTTTCTCACAGTCTGAGTTCAACAACCTTACAGCCCAGTGCCGCGTGTTGCGAGCATGGTTCTACCTTCGTTTGCTCGATGGTTTCCGCAATGTGCCATTGGTGACCACAACCACTGGCGCTTCCATGAAGCAAGTGGAGCCTAAGGTAATCTACGATTTCATAGAGAGCGAGTTGAAGGAGTGCTTGCCACTTCTTGTTGAGAAGACAGAGCTTGGAACAAACTCTACCCTTCAAGGTCAGTGGACCAAGGCAGGTGCAGCCGCCTTGTTGGTTCGTCTTTATCTTAATGCCCAAGTATATATCGGCGAGGATCATTATACAGAGTGTGCCCAAGTGGCTCAAGACATCTTGGATGGCAAGTATGGCAAGTATCAAGTAGCAGACCGTTGGGATGCCGCCTTTGACTGGGACAATGATGCTTGTGATGAGGTAATCTTCGGTTTCCCAGGTGCCCCAGGCTATAGCCATTGGCAGTATGATGGCGATACCTATATGTGGACAGTACCTGCACGTGCCAACTATTATCTCAACGATACCAAGAACAAGGCAGGTGGTCATAACACGAAGTATGCAGCTTCTCCAAGCTATGCGCCTAACGGTACGATGTATAAGTACGACTTGGGTATGCCTATCCAGAAATTCAAGAAATATCCAGACGATGAGCGTCTGAAACTCTATCGCAACTTGGGTAACAGCAAGCGTGAGGGTATGTTCTTGTATGGCTACTTGGAGTATAAGGATGAGAATGGAGCTACCAAGCGTGTAAAGGCACCAGAGGTAGATTATGAGTTGTATATCCGTGATGCTGTGGGCAAGTTCCAGAGCACTCCTCCTACCAAGTGGCTATCTGCAACCTCTTCTACCTTGCGTGATGGTGACCATAACTCAGGTTGGCACTTTGTGAAATATCCTCTTTATAGCGACGATGATGAACATCAGTTGGAGAGCGATTATACAGAGATTCGCTTGCCAGAGATTATCTACTCGCTTGCTGAGTGCAAGATTCGTCAAGGCAAGACCGAGGAGGCAGGCAAGTTGCTCAACAGCGTGCGCAAGCGTAATTATCCTGCTGCTGATTATGAGGAGTATCTCTATGCGCCTGAGGGTAATGCCAAGCTTGACCTGGACGAGATGCTCGATGAGTGGGGACGTGAGTTCTTCGCAGAGAGCCGTCGCCGTATCGACCTCATCCGCTATGGCAAGTTCTCTTCTGGTACCTGGTGGGACAAGACTCCAGATGCCGACAAACATACAGAGATTTGGCCTATCATGCGTGATGTCTTGAATGCAAACCACGAGTTGGTTCAGAATCCTGGTTATAATAAGTAAACCATTTTTTAATAAGATACAATTATGAAACGAAATATTCAATTGAAGCAATTCAGCCTCAGCTTGTTTATTTTCTCTCTCCTGATGACCTTGTTTACTGGTTGTGATGGCGAGAAAGACTTGAAGATCATTGATGGTAATCTGCCAATTAAGACTTCTACGTTGTTCATGGTGGGTGATGCAACCCCAAATGGATGGAGTATAGACGATCCAACTCCTTTTACCCAAAAGGCAGATGACCCTATGCTCTTTACTTGGGAGGGTACTCTCAATGCTGGAGAAATGAAACTTTGTCTTGTAGCTGGTAGTTATGACAATCCGTTTATCCGTCCAGTCAATGACCAAGAGATAATCTCTAAGTCAAATGTTAGTGGACAGACTTTTGCGATGTGGGCAGGCGCCCCTGATAACAAGTGGAGAGTTACAGATGCTGGTAAATATCGTCTTACGTTTGATATGCGCAATTGGACCATGTCTACCGAATACCTCGGTGAGAAAGAAAAGCCAGCTGTTGAGCCTATATCTTTAGAGCACCTGTATATTATCGGAAGCGCTACTCCTGGTGGCTGGGACTGGGGACAGGCAACTGAACTTACGAAGAGTTCTGACTACATCTTTGTATACGAAGGAGAATTAAAGACAGGTGAATTGAAATTTAGTGGCGAAAAAGATTGGGGTGCTTCCTTCATCCACTGCCCTTCAGATGGTGTCAAGATTAACAAAGATGGTGTAGAGGATGAGAAGTTCGAATATTACGCTGGTGGTAACGACAACAAGTGGAAAGTAGAGGTACAGGGCAAGTATCGCTTAACCTTGGATCTTGAGCACTGGACCATCAGGTCAGAGTTCTTGGGTGAGCTTCAGAAAGAAACACATATCTATATGATAGGTGATGCTACCGCAGGTGGTTGGCCTTGGGACAAGGCGCAAGAGTTTACCCAGGATGCATCTAACAAGGATGTATTTACATGGGAAGGTCAACTCACGGAGGGTACATTTAAGATGAGTGAGGAGAAAGATTACAACGCTCCTTTCTATCGTCCTTCTTCTGCCAATGTCACAGTAGATGCTAGTGGAGTTTCGGCTTCAGATATGGTCTTCAAGGCAAGTCCTGACGACCAGTGGAAAGTAACAGAGGCAGGTACTTATCAAATCACCATTGACATCAACAACAAAACGATAAAGGTGGTAAAGAAATAATCAATTAAAGCGATTAGAACAATGAAAAAATCAATATTATTTTCCTTGGCGATAGCTGCCGTTTCTCTGTTTGGCTCTTGTGCCAATGATGTGGAAATGAACTATCCGTCTACTCACAAGCTATCCAACCTTCCTGTAGTGGAAGGTGTCCACGATGGTGTGAAGGCTCCTCTCTATTGGAGTGTATATGAGTATTGCATGTTGCAAAACGCTAAAGGTGTAAGCAACAACGATATGGATCTTACCTCCGACCAATGGGATGAACTTATCGACTATGTGGCCACCCAACTCAAGCCATCAGGCTATGACATGATTTGTACGGATGGTTTTATCCCTATGCTTGCCAAAGATGAGAGTGGCTATATGACCCATTACGGCTCTCAGGCTCTCAGGGATATTGCTGCCAAGTGTAAGGCGAAGGGCTTGAAATTAGGTGTTTACGACAATCCTCTCTGGATTCATGGTCCAAGAGAAACCAAGATAGAAGGCACGGAATATACCTTCAACGACCTCTTCTATAATGGCGAGAATAAGGACAAGTTGTCTCATCCTACAGCCAAGGATATGGATTTCTCTTGGGCTGTAGCCGAGAATCCCGGTTGCAAGGAGTATATTGATGGCTTCTTCAAGCATTACAAGGAGATGGGTGTAGAGTTCATCCGAATGGACTTCCTCTCTTGGTATGAGGATGGACAGGATCGCAACGTCGGTGTCACTGGTCGTGGCTATGGTCGCGAGAGCTATGCGCTCGCCATGCGATACATCGCCGAGTCTGCCAAGAAATATGGTATCTTCACCTCACTTGTGATGCCTCACTTGTATGCCGACGCACAGGTAGAGAGCCTTTATGGTAACATGATTCGTATCGTGGCAGATACAGGTACTGGTGGCTGGTGGCACTGCTCTGCCCAGGACAAGGGTAAGTCTTATCGCACATGGCCTAACTGCATGAATATGTTTGATGGATTTACCTATTGGTCGCATATCAGCGGTCGCAACAAGGTGATTCTCGATGGTGACTTCATTCGCCTCAATACATTCGATACGGATGCAGAGAAGCAGACGGTAGTTTCCTTGCAGTTGATGGCTGGTGGCCCAGTCGCAGCCTCCGACCTGCCATCTACGATTGGCAATGACATGAAGTATTATACCAACGATGAGTTGCTCGCCCTCAACAAGGATGGTTTCGTGGGCAAGCCTCTCAGCGACAAGCTCAACGACAAGAACAATGAGATATGGTATGGACAGATGACCAATGGCGACTATGTGCTTGGTATCTTCAATCGCAATGACAACTCCGACCAAGTGACAGTTGATTTCAGTACGCTTGGCATACAAGGCACCAAACAAATCCGTGACCTTTGGGAGCATGAGGACGAAGGCAGTGGCTCTTCTATCACAGCTACTATTCCTGCTCATGGTTGTAAGATCGTAAGACTCAAGTAAAGTATATAATTTACCTAATTTTGTATCACAATAAATGAAAAGTAAACTGAATAAACTATGTGTAACGTCCCTCTCTCGTCTAGAGGGGCTGTTACCTCACCTTTTGTTAGGTTGCATGATGCTCCTTACTGCAAGTGCATCTGCCCAGAAGGTATCGTCTCCAGATGGTAACCTGAGTGTGGAGTTCTCGCTTACAGGCGATGGCGTTCCAACTTATCAAGTGTCATTCAAGGGAAAACAAGTCATCAAACCCAGTACATTGGGCATTGAGTTGGCTGAGGAGAACTCCTTGATGGATAAATTCCGCATCAACAAGACTTCTACATCTACCTTCGATGAGACATGGCAACCAGTATGGGGTGAGGAGAAAGAGATACGTAACCATTACAACGAACTTTTCGTTGAGATGGAGAAGCCTTCCAATGGTAGGTTTATGAATCTTCGTTTCCGTGTCTATAACGATGGTGTAGGTTTCCGCTATGAGTTTCCTCAGCAGCAGTTCCTTCCTTATTTCGTGGTCAAGGCAGAGCATACGCAGTTTGCGATGACTGGTGACCATAAGGCATGGTGGATTCCTGGTGATTACGATACTCAGGAATATGACTATACAGAATCAAAGCTTTCAGAAATCAGAGGTTTGTTGCAAGGAGCCGTGAGCAGCAATGCTTCGCAGACCATCTTCTCGCCTACAGGTGTGCAGACCGCTCTACAGATGAAGACAGCCGATGGTATCTATATCAATATCCATGAGGCAGCTTTGGTGGATTACTCTTGCATGCATTTGAATCTCGATGACAAGAACCTCGTGTTCACCTCTCAGCTTACCCCTGATGCACAAGGCAACATGGCTCACATGCAGACCCCATGCCATACTCCATGGCGTACCATCATGGTAGTGGATGATGCACGCAAGGTGCTTGCCTCTCGCCTTATTCTCAATCTGAATGAGCCTTGCAAATATTCAGATACTTCATGGATCAAACCTGTCAAGTACATAGGTGTTTGGTGGGAGATGATTGGTGGTGGCAAACTGTGGTCTTATACATTCGATTTGCCTTCTGTCAAACTTGGTGAGACTGATTATACCAAGGTAAAACCTCATGGTCAGCATCCTGCCAATACACAGAATGTAAAGAAGTATATCGACTTTGCAGCCAAGAACGGATTCTCGCAGGTGCTTGTAGAGGGCTGGAACATTGGTTGGGAAGACTGGTTTGGCCACAGCAAGGACTATGTCTTCGATTTCCAGACTCCTTATCCTGATTTCGACATTAAGTATCTCAATGACTATGCTCACTCCAAGGGTGTGCGCTTGATGATGCACCATGAGACGTCAGCTTCTGTGCGTAATTATGAGCGTCATTTGGAGGCTGCCTATAACTTGATGAATAAGTATGGTTACAATTCGGTGAAGAGCGGATATGTAGGTAACATCATTCCTCGTGGCGAGCATCACTATGGTCAGTGGCTCAACAATCACTATCTTTATTGCGTAACCGAGGCTGCCAAGCACCATATCATGGTCAATGCTCATGAGGCTACTCGCCCAACAGGTCTTTGTCGTACCTATCCTAACTTGATAGGCAATGAATCGGCTCGTGGTACAGAGTATGAGTCTTTCGCAGGCAACAAGGCTTTCCATACCACTGTATTGCCTTTCACTCGTTTGCAAGGTGGTCCTATGGATTATACCCCTGGTATCTTGGAGGGCGATATGAACAGGATTGATCCAAGTAAGCATCATCATATCAACTCTACCTTGGCTCGTCAGTTGGCATTGTATGTTACGATGTACAGTCCATTGCAGATGGCAGCTGATATCCCAGAGAACTATGAGAAGTATGCAGATGCCTTCCAGTTTATCAAGGATGTAGCTATCGACTGGGATGAGAGTCGTTATCTTGAGGCTGAGCCTGGTCAGTATATTACCATTGCCCGCAAGGCTAAGGGCGAAGACAAGTGGTTTGTTGGTTGTACAGTGGGTGAGACTCCTCATCAGTCTACCCTGAAACTTGATTTCCTTACACCGGGCAAGAAGTATGTTGCTACAATCTATGCCGATGGCAAGAATGCAAGCTACAAAGCCAATCAGCAGTCATACGTCATCACTAAGCGTGTGGTAACCAATAAATCTACCCTTAAACTGAATGCTGGTGCAGGTGGTGGTTATGCCATCAGTCTCATGCAAAAGTAAAAAGATAGATATATTTTTCTCCCCATACCTATACCTTATTATATATAGGGGTATGGGGAGTTTATGTTCATCATCCTTATAAAATCGTTTTTATGAGAAAACCTTTACTCCTCATCTTGCCTAAACGTATGATGGTGTTGGCATTGCCCCTCATGCTTTCCCTTTGTAGTTATGCTGCCACAGTTACTTCGCAGTTGTCTGTCAATATGAAAACCGACAAGGCTTGCTATGTACCAGGACAAACTGTTACGTTTGTGGCAGAAGGGAATATTCCTTCTTCGGCCAAGGTGCGTTATCGTTATGGTTCCCATGTGCTTCTTGTCCAAGACTTCTCAGAGGTGGCTAAGAGTAAGCAGTGGACTTGGTTGCCACCATCTGCCGATTATCAAGGTTATTTGGTGGAATTGTATACAGAGGGCAGTGGTGTGGAAAATATTCTTGGTACGATAGCCGTAGATGTTTCCAGCAATTGGAAACGTTTTCCACGTTACGGCTTTGTCGCTGACTTTGATAATTACAGCAGTACAGTCGATAAGAACGCCAACATCAAGAGCGAGATGGCATATCTCAATCGATTGCATATCAATGGTGTGCAATTCCAAGACTGGCAGTGGATGCACCATCGACCTGTAAAATTGAATGGTGATGGTTCGCTCACCCAATGGTATACCGATATTAGCAATCGATGTGTAGGCGTGGAATATGTCAAGAACTATATTGCCACACAACATGCTTACGGCATGAAATCCATCTTCTATAACCTTTGCTTTGGCGCATGGAAGGATGCTGCAAACGATGGTGTGAAGTCTCAGTGGGCTTTGATGAAGAAGGATGGTAATGGCAATTATTATCAAGACTATCATGGACTCCCTTCTTCTTGGGCAAGCAATATCTATCTGCAAGTACCGGGCAATGGCGATTGGCAGCAATATATGGTGGAACGAAACAAGGAAGTGTATGGTAATTTTGATTTCGATGGTTTTCAGATAGACCAGTTGGGGTATCGTGGTACTGTGTATGACGCCAATCATCAAAAGGTAGATTTGCCTTCGGGTTATGGCTCATTCATTGATGCCATGAAGCAGGCTCATCCCGAGAAGTCCTTGATTATGAATGCAGTGTCGGGTTATGGAACAGAGCAAATCGTGAATAGAGATGTGGATTTCTGCTATAATGAGGTATGGGGAAATGGCAATGGATATGGTGGTGCGCCAGAAGACCAGTTTGCCAATCTCTATGACATCATCGCCACTAACGATCGCTTGAGCGACCATCAGCATCCCACGGTCTTTGCAGCCTATATCAATTACGACAAGGCTGACAATGGCGGCTCGGGCGACCACATGGTCAATACGCCTGGTGCCTTGCTTACCGATGCGGTGATGTTTGCCTTGGGAGGCTCTCACTTGGAGATGGGCGACCACATGCTCACTCGTGAGTATTTCCCAGCGGCTCCTTTGGCGATGAGCGACGAACTGAAGACTGCGCTCGTAAGGTATTACGATTTCCTGACAGCTTATCAGAATTGGTTGCGTGGCGTGTCTTCCAAGGCTGCTTATTCGGCTCATGTGAGTGTGAATGGCAATACGGTGAAGGCATGGCCTCCACAAGCAAACTCCATCGTGACGTTCGCCAAGACCGTGGGCAACAGTGATGTCGTTCATTTCCTCAACTTCTCCAACACCTCCGACCTTTCTTGGCGAGACCTCAATGGTACTCGCCAGAAACCAACCCGGAAGGACAACTTGGCTGTAACCATCCAAACCAACCGTAAGGTGTCTAAGCTATGGGTAGCCAGTCCAGACAGTCATGCTGGTGCGGTGCAAGAACTTTCGTTCGAGCAAATAGGCAATCAACTTACCTTTACGCTTCCTTCCCTGGAATATTGGACGATGGTGGTCATGGAAGGTGAGAGCCAGGTTTATCTGACGGGTGAGGCTGTGAAGAAAGATGGGTATGGAGCCTACGACCTATCGCAAGCCATACCTTTGAATAAGGCGAGTGGGGGCAACGTCTATAAAACCACGGTATATCTGAAAGGAAACGAGTTGTTCAAGTTTACTGATGGTCGTGATTGGGGATATTGCAAGAGCTATTGCTCGGAGTATGAGAATTATCAATTCAACTCCCATATTCAGTTGGCTCACCTCTCCACTTTTGGCAACGATTACAAGTTTTGTGTGCCAGAGTCGGGCTATTACGACATTACCATCAACCTGGATAGCATGCGAATTGTGGTAAAAAAAGCCGATCCCATGGCGATAGAAGGCGTAACGGCGGATGTCGCTGCCAACAAAAACCATGCTCCTTGGTATTCTTTGGCAGGTGATCGCGCTCCCAATCCTCATAAGGGTAT
>ERZ1034871.702-NODE-702-length-18788-cov-9.174665_pt1 | contig 18788 bp, 16 predicted proteins | sample MGYA00520631_ERZ1034871 | MGnify/ENA primary metagenome ERZ1034871 (study PRJEB33766, sample SAMN09781721) | gut metagenome | biome: gut microbiome | host: Homo sapiens | place: Madagascar | study: EMG produced TPA metagenomics assembly of the PRJNA485056 data set...
ATAAATAGGTTTATTCACTATATATAGAAGGGAGAAATTGTTTACTTTGTTTCTCCATTCCCGCAAATTGGTTATCTTATTGAAAGTCAGTCACTTATGAATTTTTTTCGGAAACAATAAGATTATTTTTTGTTTACCGAGTCAGGCATTGTTTACCGGGACCGCGAAAATTCAATAAGATTTGCGCTTTGGCATTTATTCCCGCAACAAAATGCGCTCTGTTAGTAAAAATTTACTATATATTTTGTTATAATTAAAATATAATTAGTACCTTTGCAAGTAGAATAAACGCATTAAAAAAGTATGATAACAATAGATGGCATAAATATCGATGTGGTCTCATCGCCAGATAGGCTAATGACCGAGTGGGCTTTATTTACAGTAGAGTTCGAGTATGACTGTAAGGTAATTATGTGTCATACCTTCGAACAATCAGTATTTAGAGGCATTAAAAAACTAATAAGCCGAATCCTCAGTAGTAAAATGAAAAATATAGAATTGAAACGCGCGCTCTTATCAAGCAAGTACATAACAGTAGATGTACTTAAGAGCATGAAAGACTGTATATCTGAGATTACAATGCCAGATGATAAAAAAGATATTGTTCTTAAAGAAAAATATAAGCTTATAAAAGAATATAGCACCTATTATCCTTTCGGGTATAATATATTAACTGATAATTCTTTAGACTTCAAAGAGCGCATGTATATGCATACTTTATATAATGAGCTTACAAAAGAAATGAGCGCCGATAGCTTATATGTACCATCTAGTCTTAAGGCACCACAGAGAGGAAGACCCGGAAAAAGAGTACATAAATTTAGCGCGAAGACTGGATTATATCTAGAGTCATATAAGTCAGTAAAAGAAGCTGCTATTGCTACCAACACGCGCCCAAGTAATATAAGCGCATGTTGTAATGATAAACTAGGTCAAAAAACAACAGGAGATTTTAAATGGTCCTATGAAAAAGATATAGTATTTATAAATTAAAAATCACCAGTTATGAGCAAAAAAGACAAAATAGCAGAGCAGCTTAATGATTTACTGCCCAACAGACATAAGGCGCCAAGCCTTAACGGTCCCGACGCAACAGAGAAAATGATAAAAGAAGAAGCTACGCGCATTAAAGCCAAACAAGACGCAAAAGAAGTAGCTCGTATAAAGTATCTTGAGAAAGAAAAGTTGCGCAGGCTAAAAGCCAAGCAAGATAAGCGCCAGTCTTTAGCTGAAGAGTTAGGATTGGATGAAATTCCAGAAGGACAAACGGCTCATCAGGCTGAACAAATAGCCGAGCAAAAAAGAAAAGTTGAGACAATTGAAGCAATTGAGGCCCAAGTCGCTGAACCTTTGCATCCCGTAGAGTTGGCTGAGAGTATGAACGGCCGTAAAGGCCGCGGAGTCTACTCAGGTGCTACTGCGCTTGCACTTCAGGCACAAGGCGCTACGCGCCCTGAAGTACTTAAATTGCTCGCGTCATTGAATATTAATCTAAATGTCCAATTGTCAAAATCAGATACGGCCAATTTATTGGCTTGCCTGTTAACATGCAATGAGGCCCAGCTTGCAGCTCTATATAATAATAAGAAAATACCTATTGTCATTAAAACAGTTATTAAAAGACTGCAAGAAGACGCAAAGCTTGGAAATATGGAGACCGTTGAGAGATTATGGGATAGAGTGTTTGGTAAAAATGCTATGTCGCTTAATCTTCCTGGACAAACTCAATTGGAGACTGGCATTCTACCAAATATGCCAGTAAGTCGTGAAGCATATATAGTTATTAGAGACACATTATTGAAGTAATATGGCAAGACAAAGATTCAAAACGTTAAAGGAAATGCAAAGCGAGATAGACGTAAGTAAAGCTAGCACTGTAAATCCCAAGGAACTGCTAAGACTTGAGCTGCTATCTTCTTTTGAAAAATATACAAAAGCGCTATTTAAAGCGCAGTATCATAGGTCGTTTATTGTAGCCGAGCATCATAGGAAGATGTTTGACGCTCTTCAAGATGTAGTAGATGGCAATTGCAAGCGCCTTATTATTAATATTGCCCCACGATATGGCAAAACAGAGCTTGTGATTAAGTCATTCATATCTTGGTGCTTCGCGCTCAATCCAAAGTGTAGGTTTTTGCATCTATCATATTCAGATATACTTGTAAATGATAATTCAGAGACAATCAGGTCTATTATGATGGAGCAACTCTATACGACTCTTTTTCCGCAGTCGGCTCTTGCGTCCGAAAAGGGCTCGGCTAAGAGATGGAAAACTAAGGCTGGAGGAGAGCTATACGCTGTGTCAACGCAAGGCCAGGTAACAGGCTTTGGCGCAGGAAATGTTGACATTGACCCAGAGCTTGATAAAATGGATGGCGGTAATGACATTTTTGTATTTGACGACCATACAAATGAGATGCTTGGCATGATTGGAGCTACTACTAATATATTCCAAGGCGCAATTGTTATTGATGACCCAATCAAGCCAGAAGATGCTGAGTCAGACATTGTCCGTGAGCGCATTAACATGCGTTTTGAGAATACGATACGAAATCGTACTAACTCGCGTAATACGCCAATTATAATTATTATGCAGAGACTACATGAGCATGACTTATGCGGTTATTTGCAAGAGATAGAGCCAGATGAATGGACTGTGCTATCGCTTCCTGCGATTCAAACAGACCCAGAGACAGGAGAAAAGCGCGCGCTATGGCCCATGAAGCACACGCTAGAAGAGTTGTATAAAATGAGAGCTCTCAATCCTGTTGTGTTTGACACGCAGTATATGCAAGACCCAACTCCTAAAGAAGGACTTATGTACGCAGAAGGCTTTAGGACATATAGAAGAGAAGAGCTACCAACTGGCAGTAAGGCTATTCAAAAATGGAATTATACAGATACGGCAGATACAGGAGCAGATAGTCTATGTTCTATATGCTTTATAAATACGTCTGAGTATGTATATGTCACAGATGTGCTATTTACTGATGCGCCAATGGAAGTAACAGAGAATAAGAATGCGGAGATGCTCACTAGAAATCAAACTGCAGAGTCACTAATTGAGTCAAACAACGGTGGTAGAGGCTATGCGCGCAATGTCAAGCGAATACTAAGAGTTGATATGAAGAATTTTAGGTGTGCTATACGAACATTTACGCAGACTGAGAATAAGAAAACACGCATTTATATTAACTCTGCGTGCGTTATGAATGATATACTATTCCCAGAAGGATGGGAGAAAAAGTGGCCTAAATTTCATAACGCTTTAATGTCTTATAGAAAAGATAATAAAAAGCGTAATCAGCACGATGATGCTCCGGACGCATTAACCGGAGTATATGAAATGCACGCTAGAAAAGGAGGTAAAAAGAAAATTAAAGCTCGCAATTAATATGGAAAAGATTAAATTCTCGCAATATTCTCGCAAACAGAGTCATTCTATTTATATATAGATGAGTAAATATATTAATGAGAGATTTAATTTTGCGAGAATATAGCCATAAGATTTATAATGTTAAATGCGTTAAAATGCAATCGCTATTTCAAAATATATTAGTACATTTGCACAGAGTTGAAATAAAAACTCGGCATATAAATAATTCGATGCTAGTTAGGGGTAGCTGCTCGGTAAAGTATAACAATTAAAACTGTAAATAACATGGGATTGAACTGTGGATGCCCTGCAGGTGCGCATATCGCCGACCTCGACATTGTAGAGTGCAAGGAGAGCATGGGGCAAGTACAAAAGGTCGCATTCCAGCGTATTTATAAAACCGCTGGAGAGCTTAACTCTGTCGCTGACCCGACTAAGAAGGCATCATTTGCGTCTTTGTTTTCTGCGGCTGATGGCACTAAGATGACAATTTCTCCTTACATTCAAGGACCTACTTCTGAGCCTGGTGCAGCCCGTACGTTTGGCGGCGGTAATCAGACGCTTGGAGGTATTGAGATTACCATTGGTCGTGAGCCAACTACGTTTAGCGCTACGATTTACCAAGAGAGTCAGAAGACTATCGCGCAGCTGAAGCAGTATATGTGCGAGAATGTTGGTGTTTGGCTGGTCGATGAGAATGGCAATATTAGCTGTATTGTTGACAACGTAGATAAGCCTACGAAATATATGCCTATTCCTATTGGTAAGTTGTTTGTAGGTGATAAGAAGCTTGGCGGCTTTGAGGAGCCTGACAGCAATACGATTGAGTGGTCCTTCTTCCCCAACTGGAGTGACAACTTCTATATTATTAAGCGTGAAACGCTAGATTTCAATCCGCTCACGGAATGGGTCAACGTTAAATCATAGTATTTTTCACCCATGAGAAAAAAGAGAGAACAAATGGTGACGTTGGTTGTGCCTAAGCACAATATCAAGCAGGACTTTGGCATTCAGCATGCCGAGCGCCTGCTTGATATGGGCCAGCAACACAATGGTGGATGGGAACTTCCCAGTGATAGTAATTATACATACGACGAAGAAAATGGCCTTAGAGTTAAATCAGATAAAGCAAATTCTGCAAAGACCGTCTAAAAGACAGGTTATACAGAAAGCTGTAAATATGCAACGACGTCTCAGATTTCACACTGAGACTAATATTGCTATGTCTGATATTAACCAGCCTACCACCACTTTTTTGCAATGGGTTAAGACACTTCTTCCAAAAGATAAATTCAACATATTTCTTCAGTTATTCAAATTTCCATTATCTACTCCGGCAGTAGTCGAGGACGTCTATAGAGAGCTCGAAAGAGTTTTCTATAGTCGTAACTCGTCTAGCTCATACCAATTTACCAGTTCTGAGCTTGCAGAAGATTGGGCTAATTACAGAAAGAATTTTCTTAATGAGCCAGAGATATGGAAAACTACTGGATGGAAAAGAATGCAAGTGTCACCTAACAGTATTCTGATAGTCGATTTACCGCAAATGCAAAAGTCGTCTCGTCCGGAGCCTTATTTCTATTGGCTTGAGATTGACGCGGTAATCGATTATCAGCTTTCTGGACTTGATAGCGACGTTTTTGAATGGCTTATCTTTAATCAGCCAAACAACCAAATAGCTGTATTCGACGATACTTATATAAGAGTCTATCAGCTGAATGAGAAAAGAGAAATTCAGTCTTTAGTTTCAGAAGCAAGTCATGACTTAGGATATTGTCCAGCTCGATTCTTTTGGTCTACTCAGCTCAATGAGAAAAACAAAGACCTTAAAAAGAATCCAATTACCAAAGAGTTATCAAATCTCGATTGGTATTTGTTCTTTGCCCTGTCAAAGCAGCATTTAGATTTGTACGCGCCTTATCCTATATATAGCGCCTATGAAGCTGATTGCAATTTTGAAAATAATGAGACAGGCGACTATTGTGATGGCGGTTTTCTGCGCAATGCAAAAGGAGAGTATAAAATTCTCAACGATGGTACGGTTGAAAGATGTCCGTGCTGTAGTGAAAAGCGCATAGCTGGTCCTGGTTCATTCCTCGAAGTTCCAGTGCCAAATCAGTCTGAAGGCGTGGCTGACATGCGTAATCCTGTGCAGATTACTACTATTGATAAAGACTCACTTGACTATAATGTCAGGGAGTGCGCAAGATTGAAAGATGAAATTGTTATTTCTATAGTTGGCTCAGGAGGAACAGTAAGTGAGAAAGAAGCAATTAATGAAACGCAGGTAACTGCTAACTTTGAGAGCAAAACTTCTGTTCTTAACGCCTTGAAAACTAACTTTGAGCAAGCGCAAAAGTTCATTGAAGATACTATTTGCAAACTCAGATATGGAGATGCTTTCATCTCATCCTCTATTAATTGGGGTACAGAGTTTTACGTTTTCACAGTAACGGAATTATACTCTAAGTACAAACAAGCAAAGGAAAATGGCGCGTCTAACTCAGAGCTTGATGCCATTTCGCAACAGATTCTTGAAGTTGAGTATCGCAATAATCCTTTGGTGCTTCAGAGAATGCTGATTTTGAAGCAGCTAGAGCCATATCCACATAAGACGCTGGATGAGGTAATAACGCTGTTTGAAAAAGGTTTACTTGATGAAAAGCTCGTAAAGCTAAAAATTAATTTCAATACTCTAATTGATAGGTTTGAGCGTGAGAACATTAACATAATTGAGTTTGCATCTAAAAAGCCGTTGAGAGATAAAATAGATATTATTACAAATAAACTTTTAGAATATGTCACAGAAAATTGACCTACAGCAGTTACAGAGCTGTAGCCTTGAAGAGATTAAAGCTTATAAGAGTGAAGCTCAAAAGCGTAAAACTGAGCTTGAGGCCTTGAAGGCTAAAGGCAATAAGTCGTGGACGCCAGAGCTACAAGAGGAACTCGATGAAGTAGTTTTGTTCTTGGTAGATATTGACGACATTATTGAGGAGAAAACGGCAAATGCTAAAACTTCTTCTTATAATTTGGCGCCAGGAACAGAGAATATGGTACATCTGTCATTGGTGCAGGGCCGCCGGTTTAACCCGCTTACTGGCAAAGAGGAGTCAAAAGTATTCACTCAGTTGTTTACATTTGCAGAATGGCAATTGTTTAAGAAGAATTATAAAAATCTCGGTTATACTGTTGTGGCCGCTTTGCACGACCCTTACGGAGATGCCGCCGAGATTGTATCAAAAGTCAAGTAACACTTTAAAATTCAAAGCTATATGTTAACAGTTGAAATGTTGCGACAAAGTTCAGCTCTTACAGGATTAACTGATGACCAGTTAGCGGCAGTTGCTGAAATGTCGCGGAATGATGAAAACGTCGTTATCGGAACAAGAATCGGTGCTCTGCATGGCCAGTATGATGCTGATATTCTCGGTATTACTGGTATCAAAAAGAAAGACGGCGAAAAGAGTTATGACTATGCAAAGCGCGTACTCGGTGAGTATAAGACTAAAGCTGAGTCAGTAAAGACCGTTCAGGAAGAGCTTGCGACAGCTAAAGCAAGTATTGCTGACCTTCAGACAAAGCTTGAGAAAAATTCTGGCGATGAGACTTTGCGCCAGCAATTGAAAGATGCTAAGGCACAAGCTTCACAGCTTCAGACGCAGTTGCAGTCAAAAGAGACAGAGTTTAATTCTAAAAAGGCTGAGTATGAAGCAGCAATTAAGAATACGCATATCGATTATGCGTTCCAAGCTGCTGTCTCTGGACTCAAATTTAAGGCTGGCATTACCGACCCAGTCCAGAAGGTTTTGCTAAATTCTGCAAAGACTGAGGTGCTCTCTAAAGGTACGCCTGATTTTGTAGATGATGGCCAAGGTGGTAAGAAGCTTGTTATGCGTGGAACAGATGGCAATATTCTTAACAATCCTAAGAATAATCTTAACCCATATACACTTCAAGAGCTTGTAATGGAGACGTCGCTTAAAGACGTAATCGATACTGGCCGTCAGCAGCAAGGAGGTGGAACAGGTGGATTTGGCAATGGCTCAGGTGGAACGGGCGGAACACTTGATTTGTCCGGCATTAAGAATCAGATTGATGCAGATAAGGCCATTGAGGCGCATCTACTTGCAACTGGCTTAACTCGAGATTCGCAAGAATTTGCTAATCAGTCTTTGCAGTTGAGAAATGAAAACAATGTGGCAAGTTTGCCTATTAAATAAATAAAAGTGCTATGAAGGCGTAAAAGGGTAATGCACCATAGTAGCAACGATGTATAACAAATAAAAAAATTAAAATTATGAGCTTAGTATTAACTCGTATCCAGAACATTCGCGCGAACTCAAATCTTGATAAGTTTGAGTATCGCCCCAGTAGATACGGTGCGCTGAACGCTTTTATGGTGCAGTCCGAAGACCCTACTGGCATTCTTACTGAGGAGTTGAAGCAGAAAGCAAGAACTTCTATCGGTAACACTCTTGAGACTCCGGTAATTGATTATGATGCTGACATTGCTATTAGTGATGCTCGCACGTTGACGATTGCCGACAGTGAGAATACTTCTAAGATGGTGCAGATTACGTTTGCCACGTATTCTTGGGGCTTCACGATTGCTCCAGCTATGTACATGAATAACGAGATTAGCATCCAGAAGGATTTTGAGACTAAGATGATGAAGTATATTTACAAGTTTGCTCAGAAGCTTGATGAGGTTGCTCTTGCCGCTTTGGCCGCTAACAAAACTCAGACTCTGAAGAACAAGCTGCTGTATGACTTCTCAACTAATATGGTCAACGCTAAGTGGACCGAGCGCGAAAATGTGTTCGGCGACCTCGAGGTTATGATGGGCGCAAATGACTTCTATGGTCAGCTGCATATCGTCGGTGACCCTGGCGTCGAGTCAATTATGCGTAAGCTTGAGCAGCACGGCCTTTACAACAATGTGAATAAGCAGAATGAGTTTGGCAATAAGATTGTTCACTTGACGAATAATCTTGCAGCTACTCCTGGTAAGTATGCTCAGGGTTATGCTGTGAACGCCGGCTCACTTGGTATGCTGACCCGTTTTGAGCGAGACTGCTTGCTCGGTACTGTCTCTGGTGATGGCCATGAGTGGGGTATTGCTACTCTGCCTTTGCTGAATATGCCTGTAGGTACTTACTTCTATGACTCTGTTGGCGACTATCATGCTATCGCAGGAGCTGCTACAGAGGATATGGTTCGTACTCGTAAAGAGCATTATGGCTTTGCTGTAGACGTGGCGTTCCTCACTTCTTATAACAGCGATAAGGCCACTTTGCCCAGTCCTATCCTCGCATTCAACATTTCTAACGAAAATGCTGTTTATGCTAAGCCCGTCGTAGTAGTTAATTCGGAGAAGAGCCCGGTTAACACCAAGACTATTGCGTAGTAATACAAAGGGTAAGCTCTTTAAGTTGTTATAGCTTTGAAGGACAGGAAGGGACTAGGGCCAATTGACCTTAGATACCTTCCTGTTTTTCTTATTAAAATATTAGAATTTATGGTTAGAGCCAACGATATACAAGATAAATTACTCCACTTAATTGGGTGGGAGCAAAACTATGACACATCAGACTTAAAAATATCTGATGCTTTAACCGTGAGCGAAAGTGGTCTATACTTTCAGCAAATTCATCCTTTGCTCACATTGCAAAATATGGCTTGCATTGCTCCGGACTTTAAGAATGCAATATTTGAAAAGTATAATACAGAGAAATCATATTCTAAAGGCAATGTAGTAAAATATGATGAAAAGTTATATAAAGCGCTACAAAAGGCGTTAAATAAACAACCTGATATTGAGTCTGAGTATTGGGTTGAAACCAATCCATTTTCTGAATGGCTTGAAAGCAAAACAAAAGCGAGTATTCAAAAAGCTATTGCAAGATTTTGTAATGAGAAAATCGTACAAGGAACGTATAAAACTTTGTGCGAAAATAGAACTCTATTTGATGGAACTGGCCGATTAGTAGATACTGTAAAAAATAGGAAAAATTTAGTTGGCTTTGAGATTGTACCTATAAGAGCAAAGGGTATAACTACAAAAATCAATAAAATAGGCCTACAGTTTACTGAACCTGGTGAATATACTTTGTATCTTATGCATTCTAGTATGGATGCTCCAGTGAAAATAATAAAACTTAATAAGATACGTAGAAATAGTATTGAGTGGTTCTCGCTTAATGACCTATATTTACCTTACCAGAGCGCAGATAATGACGCAGGAGGTAGTTGGTATTTGTGCTATTTTCAATCAGAGCTTCCAGAAGGAAGTCAAGCAATTAAGAAAAATAAAGACTGGTCAAAAGAGCCGTGCAGCTCTTGCTCTCGTAGAGAGTACTTAGCTTGGATGGCCTGGTCAAAATATATAGAAGTGCATCCATTCTATGTGAATGAAGAGCTAACTGACGCAGTTAATTTTAGTGATGATTTTAACAATGATTTCGAGAAGCAAGCACTCCATTTATGGGATATTGAGAATAATCAATATACCTATGATAATAATTACGGCTTAAATCTCGAATTAACTATTAGCTGCGATATTACAGATTTTATAATTGAGCAGCGCATGCTGTTTCAAGATATTATAGCAAAACAAGTAACAGTAGATATGCTTCGTGAATTTGCATATAATGCTAACGTGCGCACAAATAGACATTCTATAAATGCATCTAGGCTTGATATACTATATGAGATAGACGGCGATTCGTCATCTATGAAAAAGTCAGGTCTTAGTTATCAGCTTGATATGGCTTTTAGTGCAATTAAACTTAGTACTGAGGGCATAGATAGAATTTGTCTTCCTTGTAAGAATAATGGCATAAAATATAGAACTGTATAATATGGCTGTAAAAAGATATAATGCGACACTTCGTAATCTTGAATATAGGTTAAGAGCATTCAAGGATAGTTTACCTATGTTGCTAGAAGATATTGTCCGCGATAAAGAAGACGTAATAGTATCTGCTATCGCGGATGACCAGCTATATCGCAGAGGTATTAATGGTAAAGGCCAAAAAATTATGGACTATATGCCTTATGCCGAAAGAACTATAAAAAATAAAAGACGAAAAGGACAGCCAACAACTCGAGTTACGTTACGAGATACTGGAGCTTTTCATGAATCTATGTATGTTGTATTTGACTCAGAAGGTTTTTATATAACAGCTAGCGACGATAAAACTGAAAAGCTTGTAGATAAATACGGAGAAGAGATATTCAGGTTAACAAATAAAAACTTTACCAGAATTATCCGCTCCCATATACGAAAAGAATTAACTAAAAGATTAAAGCGAGCAATAAGACAATGAGAGAAAAGTCAGTGCAAATAAAGTATAAAGATAAGCCTGTATTGCTTGATAAGATATTGCAGGATATGCAAATATCATTAATGAAAAAGCTTAAATGGCTTAATTATGCATTTGGCCGTGCTTATAAGTTAGTTGAGCATAGGCCAGATGGCAATAAATTTATATATCCAGCTATATATAATGGCAATAGTGAGTATGTATCACTATTGCCAAATGACAATTTTGGTAATTTCTCGTGGTTTGATATTTATGACCCACAAAAGATTACTCAAGTTGTGCAGTCATTGCCTCAATATACATTCAATGGCGCGATTATATTCTGGTATGACCTCAGTAGTATTTATGAAGATACGTCTGTATTATATACAGAAGAAATAAAAGATGAGATTATACGAGTTTTAACTACGCCAGGCCTCATTACTACCACAGGTAAACTTGTTATTAATGACATATATGAGCGCTTCGAGAATATATATAAAGGCTACTCAATAGAAAAAATATATAATAACTACATATACAAAGGCGAGGATATACAAGACATTGATAAACAATTCTTTATGTACCCGTATGCTGGAATTAGAATTGAATTTACTTTAACAACTAGAGAATTATGTCAACGATATATTTTATAACAATGCTTTCCGCTTTGATAGTTATAGCGCAAGCAGCAGCTTTTATTATACTGCTGCTTGGAAAACTGGGCGTAAGAGATAGTATAATTACCAGAGCGCCAAAGCTCATTTCTCAATTATTTGATTGCGATTTTTGCTTAAGTTTTTGGACGTCGGCCATTCTCGCAATCATTCTCGCTATTCTTTTGAATGAAATGACTATTTTATTTATTCCAATATTATCGACTCCTATAACGCGAATTTTAGTATGAAAAATTTACTCATAAATAAAAAAATTGTGCGCGTCTATGATAGCATAGACGAAATGCCAATTGTGAATTTTCAAAAGTACAATAAGTATCTGCTTATTGATTCAGGTATTGGCTCAGATACGGATGATATAGATGCTCATATTGTAAAGATAGCAAAATTCATAAAAGCTAATGATAATAAAAAAGCTCTGCAGGAATTGCAAAACATGAGGCAAAATATGTATATGGTGAACAGCGAGATTTCACCAAAATATTTGGCCTTTGCAGCTCTTATCCATAGCATAGATGGAAAAGAAACTAATGATTTGTCAGATGATGGTCTTAAAAAAATACTCCAAGACCTCAAAGAAGTTAAGCACTCTGTAGTCATAGAATTTCTTTTGTGGTTAAAAAAAAAATTACGAACGAGCTAGAGACTTATTTTCCAGGCGATTTTGTAAACACAAAAGAAAAAGAAGCTTACGATAGGCTTAAAAATAGAACGCTTCTAATATTAGATTCTATCATAAATGGTACTGATAATACAGAACAAATAGAACTAATAGATGCCACGATGTTGAGTATGTATATGCCAAAAGTATTTATAGGAAGTGAGTCTGTTGAAATAAAATATGATAAACAATTTGAAAGTACTTGTTTACTCATAGCTCAAAAGACAAATATGGATGCTAGAAAAATGACAGTACTTCAATTCTATAATGCTATTGATAATATTAAAGCTCAAGCAGAAGCAGAGGCAAAAAGTTTAACGAAAAATAAAAAAAGATAAATATGACAGATGATGAAAAGATAAAATATAGCGATATAATCCAACCGGATGATTCGATTGAAAAGCTCGTTAAGCAATTAGGTGAGCTCAATCAATCGTATGAGACAATGGTAAATGCTATTAGAGCAGGCGCAGATAGAGTTGTGCACGCTCTGAAAACTGCTAGTGGCGCCACGAATGAGGGCCGTAAAAGTATTGATGCGGCTACGCTTTCAACGTCAAGACTTGAGCGCGCTCAAAATGAGCTTAAAATTGCTATGTCTGATACTGGTAAGCAGATTGCGTGGCTTAAAGCTCAAACCATAGACCAAAATAAAGCTACTGTCGAGCAGCAGCGCTATATTAGGCAAGCAGTATCTTCATACGATAAGCTGAAATCAGATTTAAAGCAATCTGTAACTCTTTATAAGTCTCTTACTGAGGCTGAAAGAGCAGATAGCACAATGGGTCAACAGCTTTTGCAAGATATAATTAATCTGAAAAATCAAATTAAAGCTCTTGATGACCAGATGAAGCCTCATATTCAGACTTTGTCAGAGGTGCAAAAAGCTGAACAAAAATTGGCTTATTTACAATCTGAGGAAGGTCAAAAGCTATTAGATTTAAAGGCTAAAATTGCAGAAGTAACTGCTGCTAGAAAACAGCAAGGCGCTACTACGGACCCGCTTGTGCAAGCACAAGAAAAACTAGCTTATGCGAGGTCAGAAGAAAATCAGCAGTTAAAGTTATATTCGACTCAAATAAAAGAAGCTAATCGCATAGCTCAACTCCAAGTTATAATTGCTAACTCTGCAGAAGGCTCTTATAATAAATTATCAGCGCAATATGCTTTAAATAAAATAAAGCTTAATCAAATGTCTCAAGCTGAAAGAGAGGCCGCAGATAGTGGTAAAAAGCTTGAGACTGAAACTGCTGCAATATATCAAAAAATGATTGCCCTACAAGAAGCAACTGGCAATTATAAATTATCTGTAGGCCATTATGAAAAAACATGGGATGGCCTAGGATTCTCAATAGCCCAAGTAGTTCGAGAACTTCCTTCTGCAGCTGTTTCACTTAATACTTTCTTCTTAGCAATCTCAAACAATGTTCCTATGGTCATTGACGAGATTAATCGATTGCGCGCTAAGAATAAACTTTTACAAGCAGAGGGTAAAAATACAATAAGCATAACCAAGTCAATAGTAAAATCTTTATTTGGTTGGAATACTGCTCTTGTATTATTACTTACAGCGTTTTCAATGTTTGGCCGTGAAATTATTGAATGGATAACTAATCTATTCAAGGCCAAAGATGCTGTTATTTCTACAACTGAAGCTCTTAGTAATATATCTGAAGAGTTAGAAAATACAAATGCTAATTACGGTGACAACATAGTATCACTTAAGCAACTGCAGCATGAGTGGAAAAATCTTAAAACTACGGCGGAAAAAAATCAATGGATTGAGGACAATAGGTCTGAGTTTACCAAGCTTGGCTTTGCCGTTGATAGCGTAACCGATGCTGAGAATGTTTTTATAAATAATACAAACGCTGTTATTGAGGCTCTTAAACTTAGAGCAAAAGCCGCGGCAGCTCAAAAACTTGCAATTGAGCAGTATGAAAAAGCGTTGGTCGCAAGAAATAAAGCCGAAACAGAAAAAGCTAAAGGCCCATTTGCTTGGGATAAATTTAGGGCTTGGTTTGTACAAACAAATATTAGAGCATCTGGCTCTCAAGCTGGTCTTGGTACAGCTGACCAAGTATCTGCCGAGAGTTTTAAGCAACAACGAATTAAAGATTTAAAAGAAGAGGCTGCAGTTGCTGAAAAAACGGGTGATGCCTATTTTAATTTAGCAGCTGGATATGAGGCATCTGCTAAAGCTGAGCTTAAAGCCGCTGGTATTGATACGCCGCATAGGCGTACTAAAACGCGTATAAAAACTAAAACTCGGCCAAAGCCAAAGAGACGTATAAGACAGCCGCGTGACCTCACAGATACTATTAATCAGAATAGTATAAAGGCACAAAAAGAATACGAAGAGAGTGTAACGGCTTTACAAAAAGATGAATTTGCTAGAAGACGTAAAACAGCAGCTGACGAAGTACAAAATGAGAATAATAAACTCAGAGAAATGCTTCGTAAGAATGACGAGTATATAAAGAATGTAGACGGTAAATATAAAAAGCTCACTGATGAGCAGAAAAAGCAAATAGCTCAGCAAAACGCTTGGATAAATAGTACTATAGCAAATAATCTTAAAGCTTTAACACTTCAATTAGAGCAAATTGAAAAGGAACAAGCTATTAATGCTTTACAGATACAAAGAGAAGCTTTATCGGGAATAGATAAACTAACGCTTACTCCTCAAGCTGGTGGTACTTCTACTCTAACAACAGGGCTTGATATTGATTATGAAGTAGGAGAACGTGAAAAGTCTATAGCCAAAGAGCGAGCTCTTATGACTCAGTGGCTAGACTTAGAATATGCCTCAGTAAAAGAAGCTAATAAAAAGTTACTGGATGAAGGTGATAGTCACGCTAGGTCTGAAGAGGAAATAACTGCTGAATATCAAAAGAAGCAAATAGAATTGTGGAGTAAATATGACCAGCAAATTATTAATATAAGAAAGCAAAATATAGATGACCAATTAGAGTTAGTTAAAAAAGGTTCTGATGAAGAGCTAAAGCTTTTACTCGAGCAAAATGAAGTACGTAGGCAATTAGCATTAGCTGAGAATGCCGCTAAACCCGCTGCTGAGCAAGTAACTAGTTCTGCGATAAATGCTAAGTTTGATAAATCTGCAACTCAAATAAAAGGCTCATTTCAAATAAATAGCTTTGAGGAGCAGCAAGCTCTTGATAAAGCGGAGTTTGATGAAGTTAAACATAGCCAAACTGAGATAACTAGATTTAAACTTGAGCAAGAAAAAGCCAGATGGCAGGAGCAAATAAAACTTGCTGAGGCTGGTGGACTTGATTGGAGCCAAACTCAGATAGATACTGCAAAATCTACTATAAAAGGCATTGATAGAGAGTTATCAGAACTTGATGACTTTTTTGCAAATGTTGGAAAAAAAGGATTAGGCGGTACTTTACTTGAAAAACTTGGCTTTGATGACGACCAAATCAATGCTCTTAGTGAAGCTACAAATATAGTCATTGAGCAATTTCAGTCTATTATGGATGCTGAAGCCGAATTGGCTAAACAAGCAGTAGAAGCAGCTGAGAAGCGCGTAGAAGCTGCGCAAAAAGCCTATGACGCTGAAGTTGAAGCTCGTAATAATGGATATGCTAATAATGTAGCAACTGCTAAAAAAGAGCTTGAGCAAGAAAAGAAAAATAAGCAAGAAAAACAAAAATTGCTTGAAGCAGCTCAAAAGCGCCAAGAAGCTCTTAATACAGTGACTCAAGCATCTTCACTTGTTACTGCGTCAGCTAATTTGTGGGAGTCATTCTCTTCAATACCTGTTGTTGGACCTGCTCTTGCAATGGCTGCAATTGCTACAATGTGGACGTCGTTTGCTGTAGCAAAGATTAAAGCAAAACAAGTAACAGCAAGCCAATCTGAAGAGTATGGCGAGGGTGGTCTTGAGTTCTTAGAAGGCGGGTCTCATGCCTCTGGCAATGATATTGACTTGGGCACGAGCAATAGTAAAGGCAAAAGAATGAGAGCTGAAGGTGGTGAGGCGCTAGCTATTATTAATAAAAAGCGTACAAGAAAATATCGTAAGATATTGCCTGACGTTATTGATAGCTTTAACAAAGGTACATTTGAAGATAAATATTTAAATGCCTTTGCCAACTCGGATGGTCTAAATATGACAATTAACGCCAATGGAAATGTAGATTTGTCTAAGATAGAAAATGATGTGCGAAATATAAGAAAACAGAATGAAATTAGGTATTATACACTACCTGATGGAACTGTGATTATGCAACATAACAATGTTAAACGTATAATAAAGAATTAATTATGATACCTCCTAAGTATAATTTTTATATAGGTGAAGCTAGTAATCAATTAATAGGCATTAGCAATAATGCCTCTATTGATAACTCTGGAAATTATAGTAATGAAGCTACTTCTGATAAATATGCTTCTAATAAAGTCGCGCTGTCAATAAATAAGTTGATATTTTTCAATCTTATATTTACTGACAGCTATAATGCTATTTTCTTTTATGATAAAAGCCAAAACTTTATATCATACAAGTCATTAGTAGATACGAATAATACTGCGGTAGAACCGCCAACTAATGCTAGATATTTTGCTGTTAGATTTACGATGGCTGATAGCAATTTTGCCGCGAAGAAAAGTACTAACTTTATATATTTCATTGAAAAAGTAGAACCGCATTATAAAGACTTAAATAAAAAGTATGCTAAAGAAAGTGGGCAGGAATTTTTTCGTATTTCACTAGACGGTAAAATCAACCTATTTGGCAGTGCTTATGAAATAGTAAAGCGCTCTAATCTCGAGAGTCAACTCATATTTATTATTGAAAAATATAATAGAAAAGCCGATAAATACTCTGCGTATTATAAAGGAGAATTTAATAAAACAGACTGTAAATTTGACTATGATAAAAAGAAATGTGAACTTAAAACAACAGCCATAGATGAATATAGCGAAATAATGAATAAGTATGATAATACTTATGACCTTATAAAGCTTGCTCCAGAAATAACGAAGATAAACTTGCATAAGCGCTCATTGATGCAAGTTTATGTTCGCGGTGCCAATTCTATTACTAATTTCTTTGGAGGAACATATTGGGAAGATGACGTAACTAGCGCTGTTGAAAGCCACAATGACCTGGTTAATAAGTATCATTTCGCTTATATAAAAACGGGCAATGAGTTTTATGTAAAAAATGCAGGAATTAAAGACGTAAATGGCGTGTATGCTGGAACGAATGGTCGATGGGACCAGCAGAAAGGATATACGTGCTATTTTGGAACTGATATACCCGGGGAATATACTTATATTTATATAAGGCGCACGAGTGATAATACTACGCTATATCAATCTGTAAAGCAATGGGCCTTTGTAAATACAGACGATTGCTTTATAGGAAGAGAAGATATCGAAATGGTTAACATTAATGACTCTTCAGATAAATTTACTATTGAGAGCCCATTTATATATCCAATATATAGGCGCTTACTGTGTGACGTAGATACAGTAGAAGATTCGCAGGGCATAAAAGACACGTATGACGTATCTTTAGATGATTTTGCGGCTGACGGTAAAAATTATAAAAAGTGCATCGGCTTAACAGGCGGTGCATTCTTTTGCACTTCTAAAACCACAGATGAGCCGACTAAATATGGCTTAAATGACTATGGCCAATATTTTACAAATAAATTTATTCCTAATACTTTTGCCGCGGCTCGCGCTTTACCCGTTAGTAAAAATTCATGGGCGAATGCCTCATTGTGGTATGCATATGATAGTTCTTATGTACTTTTCGATAGAATGCTAAGAAAGCAATATACTTTAAAAAATAGTTATTCTATTGGAGCCGCAATAAAAGCTATTCTTAAAAAAATAGACCCTACTATATCACATGAAGCAACTGCAGAATATAGTCAATTTTTATATGGAGATACTAATCCATTAGTGCCAGAAAGGTTTTACGTATATATCACGCAAAAAACAAATATTCTTAAAGGCGATTATGACCAACCAGCTCAAAAGGTTGAAACTTCATTAGAAGACCTTATGAAAATGCTTCGTGATTGCTTTAGGTGCTATTGGTATATTGAAGATAATAAATTTAAGATTGAGCATATACACTTTTTTATGAATGGTGGAAGTTACTTAAGTAAATCAAATTATCAACTTGATTTTACAAAACTCACAGACCAGTTCAATAAAAAGATGTCGTCATATTTTCAATCTGAGGCCGAGTTTGATAAGTCAGATTTAAATCAGCGATATGAGTTTAATTGGATGGATGACGTAACAGATTTATTCGGTAGCGTTACTATAGATGTGAAGTCTCAATATATACAAAAAAATAAAACAGAAGAAATAAGTATTGGACAATTTTCATCTGACGTAGACTATATGCTATTTAATCCTAGTAACTTTTCTAATGATGGCTTTGCCCTACTTTGCCCAGTTAAAATTGGTTCATCTTATGAATTGCCAATAGTTACAGTAGAGCCTTTAATAGATGATAACGGAGATGCTTATAAAGCAATTGTACAAAATTGGTATGCTTCATGGATTTATTTGCAAAAATTCTATATGTATGATATGCCAGCTCAAAATGTAAAATCCAATGTTACAGACGATTTATATGTCCAAGATATAAAGAAGTGTATGAAGCATACAATAAGATTCTCATCTGAAGAAGATTTAGATGAACTAGAACTTATTAAAATAACTCTAGGAAATGGCAAAATAGATGAAATGTCTTTTAATATAAATACGCGGCA
>ERZ1034871.707-NODE-707-length-18722-cov-8.175390_pt1 | contig 18722 bp, 23 predicted proteins | sample MGYA00520631_ERZ1034871 | MGnify/ENA primary metagenome ERZ1034871 (study PRJEB33766, sample SAMN09781721) | gut metagenome | biome: gut microbiome | host: Homo sapiens | place: Madagascar | study: EMG produced TPA metagenomics assembly of the PRJNA485056 data set...
TTGAAATTAAAAAAATAAGTGATTTGCAATGCAAACAAGTCGATTAATGAAGAAATATTAACAAATTTATCGTCTTATTGTATACTAAAGAACCGATATATATCCCAAAAAATTTCTGATCAGAATATAAAACAAGTGGTGTTTTATCTGGTAGGAGTTTCCTAAATAGAAGAAATGGTTTTAAAAGGAGACAGCATGAGAAAATTATTAGAAAAATTTTTTCAACATTATTTGACGGAACGGAATCTTGAAGCTACCCTGGCAGTTCTTACAGAAGATGTTGTTTCGGTGGGAACTGGAGAACAGGAAATTTCAAGGAATAAAGGAGAGTTTCGTGAATTGTTGTTAAGTGAATTTGAGGAGCTTCCAAATGCATTAGAATATGAGATTTGTGATTATATGCAAAATTTTTCGGGAGGGGGTAGTATATGTACACAGTTAGCTGTTTTTAACATCAGATTAAAGGCAGAAAATGAAATTACGGAAATACATACCCGACTTACTTCTACCTGTGTAAAAGATGGAAATGAATGGAAAATTGCAAGTCTGCATATGTCTACCCCGGAGCATGATCAGGAAAAAGGTGCATTCTTTCCGCTTTATTACGGAAAAAGTGTATTAGGAACATTGTCGAAGGAATCCGAAGAAAAACTTACGGAGCTTGTGACAAATGCACTTCCGGGAGGTATTATGGGTGGATATCTGGAAGAGGGTTATCCACTATATACCATCAATAATAAAATGTTGGAAATTCTTGGATATACTTATGAAGAACTAATTGCTGTAACGGATGAAAAGATGATGAATGTTATTTATACAGTGGATCAGCAAAGAGTAGAAGAAAGTATCATGGAACAGATACAGGAAAAAAACGAATATGAGATAGTGTATCGTGTTGTTGGCAAAAACAATCGTCTTATCTGGGTAAATGATATTGGGAAAAAAATCGTTACAAATGATGGGCGGAAAGCCATGATCAGTATTATGACGGATATTACAGAACAGTTAAAGAGAGAGGAAATATTAAAGCATGAGGCAGAATATGATTCATTGACAGGACTAAATAATAGGAAAAATGCAGTCAGTTTGATGGAGAAAGAATTTAATAGAAAGGCAGGCGGATATTTCTTCATTTGCGATGTTGATAATTTTAAGAGTGTAAATGATACCAAAGGGCATTTATTTGGAGATAATGTGTTGATCAAACTTGCTGACATTATGAGAAAGCAGGCAGGTGATAAGTCAATTCTTGCAAGGCTGGGCGGAGATGAGTATATACTATTTTTTCCTGCTGACATAAATAAAAAAGATGTCATGAATATTATGCAGGGGATTCAGAAAGAATTTTTGAGCTATATGAGAGAACTTATACCGGAATTAAATATTTCCTTGAGTATCGGTGGTGCGGAAAGAACAGCAAATGAGGATACAAAAACTCTGTATGACAGAGCAGATAAAGCATTATATCAGGCAAAAAAACAAAAAGGTGAATTAAGATTACAGGAGCAGACTATATAAAAAAGGTCAGAAAGCAGCATTTTGGAAGCACAATAAAGGGAAAAATCACTATCTATGCAGCAATCAGTATGGTAGTAATGATAGCATTACTGTAGACCGTAGGAAGGCAGGGGTAATGCCCGAATCCAAATATTCCATTGGCGGGTAGGCAGCTAAGAAGATTAGCTGCCTATTTCATTGTATTCACACCAAAATACAGAAGAAAAGTAATATACAATCAGTACAAAGAAGATATCAGAGATATCATCAAAACATTGTGTAAATACAAAGGTGTGGAAATAATAGAAGGACACTTAATGCCAGATCATATCCATATGTTGGTAAGTATCCCACCGAAATATAGTATATCACAGTTTATGGGATATTTAAAAGGAAAAAGTGCACTAATGATATATGACAAGCACGCAAACTTAAAGTATAAATATGGAAATAGACATTTCTGGGCAGAAGGATACTATGTGAGTACAGTAGAATGCACAGGTGGAATAGGTGTCCTTTAAGGCATCTGCTGCCATTCCGAGAATTTACCGCATGAAGTTCCAGAGGGATATTTATAAGGACCTGAAAGCATTGGAAAAATCTATTGGAGATAACAGCGAGGAAAGCTCCAATCTGGACATGTTTTCTTTGGAGATGTTTGAGAATATCGCATTTGTTATGGCAAAACATGCAGATGCAAGCATTCCGAACACACCGGAAGAGTGGCTGGATGGGTTCAATACTTTTTCCATTTATCAGGTGCTTCCACAGCTCATTGAACTCTGGGGATTGAATGTGCAGACCGATGTGGAAGCTAAAAAAACTTCGTCCGGCAGACCGTGAAATGACAACACCGTTGTTCCTGTTAAGATGTGTGCAGTTGGGCTTGTCGATGGCAGATTTGGAGCTGCTGTCGATAGACCTTACAAATGATATGTATGCGGAGAGCAGAAATGATGATTGTAAGTATGCACAGATTGCGACACAGGAAGATTTTGACAGATTTTAATTTTGAAAAACATCCGCAAAACAATAAAAAATGCGGATGGATTTCAAAATTAAAATGTTGACGATTTTTTCTGAACATAGTATAATTTAGAAAAAACTCCGCAAAACAATAAAAAATGCGGATGGATTTCTAAATAAGGAGGCAGAAGCGATGAAAACACGTGCGGAATGTCTTGAAAAATATGGGTCAGATTATTTTATTGAGAAAAAAATAGAAGAAGGCAAGCTGTTCAAAGTTGGAAAAGGAATATATTCAGAGAAGAAATATGTTCCGGAAATTGCAATGTTCGTATACAAATATCCGAATGCGGTAGTAACGATGAAAAGTGCTTTTTACTTTCACGGATTAACGGACGTGATACCGGATGAATGTGATTTGGCAACAACCCGTGATGCTACGAAAATCAAAGATGAGAGAGTGAAGCAGTATTTTATTCCGGATGACTTTTTCGAGGAAGGAATAGAGACTGCTGATTATAAAGGATATGATATACGGATTTACAATAAGGAACGTATGCTGATTGAACTTGTGCGATATAAAAGTAAATTGCCTTTTGATTATTATAAGGAAATTATCCTAAATTACCGTAAATTACTTCCAAGATTGGATATACAGAAAATTCAGGATTATGCGTTGATGGCACCAAAGAGTAATAAAGTGTTCGAAATTTTACAGATGGAGGTACTCTAAAGATGAACCTGGAGAAGATGGCAGAGAAATATAGGGATGCTGGTTATTCAGAACGAAATGCGGATGCACGTGTGTGTCAGGACATTGTGCTTAAGGCAATTGCACGAAGTAATCTTGGAAGAAATGTAACTATAAAAGGTGGCGTCGTGATGCGTAGCATTACCGGGAATGTGAGACGTGCCACGGAAGACCTGGATTTGGATTTTATCAGGTATTCATTGGAAGATGAATCCATCCGATATTTTATTTCAAAATTGAATTGCCTTGAAGGAATTAGAATTGAGATTAAAGGCAACAAAATTGAGCAGCTTTCTCAACAGGAGTATAGCGGAAAACGTGTATATATTATCATCAAAGATGATGAAGGTAATGTTATTGAGAGCAAAATAGACTTGGGTGTACATGCAAATATGAATATAGAGCAAGATACATATTGCTTTGATGTTTGCATGGATGATGAGGGAGCAAGCCTGTTGATTAATTCCTGTGAACAGATTTTTGCAGAGAAATTAAGGTCATTGTTACGTTTTGGTCCTCTTTCTACAAGATACAAAGATATCTTTGATTTCTGTTATTTGAAAGATCATGTGGATATGTCACGACTTGCACATTGCATAAGGGCATATATCATTGACGAATCATCAATGCGAGAAAAGGATATGAATGGTGTACGTAAGAGAGTAGGACTTACATTTTCAAATCGTCAGTTTAGAAGAAATGTAGAACATTCCGGAGACAGAAACTGGCTCCAAATAGATGTGGGTGTTGCATTTAAGATGATTCAAAATTTTTTGGAAACGGTTAATTTGTAAAAAACAATTTAATAATATGAGTACATATGGTATCTGTCAGTTTGGAGTTTGTGGCTAAAATTTGATAAATTGGAGCAATTGGGTAAACCTCGGTAGAAATTATACTTTTAGGATGGCGAAAAAGGACAGAACAGGTAACAGAAAAATTCGTGAGCAGAGAAAGCAATTCAACGTGCCGGAATTAGGAAAGCCGTTTTCGGCAAGCTTATTGAATAATATATCAAGAGAAGATGTTGAAAAGTCTTTACATAATGACGGAAAAACTTTGGTGCAAAGAATGGTGGATGTAATTGAAGAAAAAATATGATATTATATTCCATGGATTCAAACAAAGTAGGAGATATCATTAAAAATTGTCCGAAGCGTCCAAGTTATCCAGAGGCATGCGGTCTTCGGCATCTTGCATTTGCTGTAGACTCGGTCGATAATGCCGTAAAAGAGGTGACAGATTCTGCTACAGGAGCGGTTAGCAGTTGGTTTTTACCATTTTAAAATAAAGAAGAAAAATACTGTAAAAAGGTATATAATAAAAATTGATATGAAAAACAGAACAAACGAAAGAGGATTTAGAAAATGAAAGAACATAATGCAAGAGCAGAAGAATTAAGAAATGCAGTGCCGGTAACAAGTAACTGCGCCCAGACAGTGATGCGTGTGTACGCAAAGGAGATGGGGCTTGATGAAGAGTTAGCAGCAGCAATTGGCAGTAACTTTGGTGGCGGAATGCGATGCGGAAGCACATGTGGAGCGATTGCAGCAGGATATATGGTGCTTGGCGCAAAAGGCATTGAGTCGCCGGCAGTTTTAAACGATTTCCGTAAACGTATTGCAAAAAAGCATGATGGATTTACAGACTGCGCCGATCTTTTACGCGCAAATGCTGCAAAGGGCGGCGATAAGAAATCACATTGTGATAATATGATCCAGGAAGTCATCGAACTGATCGATGAGCTCACGGAGAGTAAATAAGAAACAATTGAAATACAGTAACTATGCGTATATCAGCAGCCGATGCTATTGTTCTGTGAATAATTCAGGATAAAAACTGGGCAAATGATAATTATTTATGCTGATTTCGCCACTCTCTTGGGGATATCCCATAAATCGTCTTAAATGCACGCGAAAAATGAAGCTGATTTTCATATCCAACAGCAGAACCGATTTCTGCAATGGATAGGGAGGTCAGCTTTAATAATTCTGTCGCTTTGACCATACGATAGTTCATTAGAAATTCCTGTGGGGATCGTCCGATGGAATTACGGAAAATCTTTCCGAAATAACTGCGGTTGATTCCGCAGACAGCAGCAATATCTTCGATGGTAATATTGTTCTGAAAATTCTGTTCAATGTAGTTAATGGCTTCTTTGATATAATAATCGCTCATTTTGCTGCTTTGTACCAGTTTGGTTGATTTCGCAGACTAGGTAAGGTAATCCAAAAAGAGATAAAGATGTCCGATGAGATGAAAAGGAGATTCCTTAGCATGATGGACAATATACAGCATTTCATTCATCAACTGTTCACGTAAATCTTTGGAGTGTGGGTGATACACAGGCGTGTTGACAGAAAGCTCTGTCAAGTCAAGTGCCTCCTTCACGCGCAATCCGTCGAATTCAATCCATACATATTCCCATGGTAGATTTGCATCGGCATAATAAGTAGTAATCTGTCCTGGAAAGATTAAAAAACCCTGTCCGCTTTTATTAATAGATAAGACATTCTGGTCAATGTGCTCAGCTTGATTATGGCAGTTGGATTAAATAGCACGATTCGCTTTAAGAGTGGAATGATTTTTGGCAGGGGTATGGCTCTATGGCAGATGATGGCTATATCCAGCCGGAACCGGAGTATCTTGAGAAGATGTTCTTTCGAAAACCGGGGCTTCCGATACTTATGGTAAAATTCCCGGATGGAAAAAAGGTTCCCTACAATCCTCTTGGACAAGGGAACAGAAAAGAGATGTTCAGCGAGCCTGCGGTGACAGCTCTTGCAGAAAAATATCATAAGAACGAAGCACAGGTGCTGCTTCGATTTCTGAACTTACAGCAGTGAATCAGAAAACTGCCCTGGTTGCATGATAATTCAGCAATAGTGCCCGGTCATATCCTCTAAAAACAGTAGGTGTATGCCAGCTGAAACATGTTAGGGTTTTAAGAGTCTTTTTATGACTTCCTGTATATGGTACCAGTCTTCATTTTTTTCCCATCCCAGAGATTTATTCACGGCAAAATTTCCATGGAGCATATAAAGGAAGATTTTTTCTGCCTCCCATTCGGTCACATGATAATCTCTCATGATTTCCGGGATATACAGCGGTTTTTGTATTTGATACAGCTTCCTGAGCATATGATGGGATAAGCTTTCGTCCAGAAAAAGGATTCGATATTTGGGATTGCTGGCGGCACGCTGACAGGCCGGAAGCAGGGCATCAGGATCCGGGTTTCTTTCTTCGATATTTTTCTCGTTTTCTATGTTCCGATTGGAGATGGCAGAAGGGAGCGGCTGGATGGCGTCAAGCTCTGTAAGCCGGAGGGCGTCGTCCAGCAGTTCATCTAATACGTCGTCGATATTATTATAATGCAGGTAAAAGGTTGCTCTGGTGATCTCGGATTGCTTGCACAGAGCGGTAACGGTTATCTTTTCATAGGGTGTATTCTGGAGCAGCTCCAGAAGTGCATCCTTGATCATACCTTTGGTCATGAGGGTTCTTCGATCTGTTTTTCTTACTGTCAATTTGGTTTCCTCCCAAAAAAGTACTATACAAAATTCAAGCATTTGTAAAGAACTGTTCCTGTCCACAGGATGTTGGATAGGACCTTGAATGCCATATACACTATAATCATTTCCATACAGAGTGTCAAGAATCTGACGCATGGAAAGGAGAGTGTTTTATGGGCGGATATGAAGAAATAGCAGCGAAACTGAAAGAGGCAGATGCAATTTTAATCGGTGCAAGCAATGGATTTTCCATTTCAGAAGGGCTTCATATTTTTGCCGACAATCAGGCTTTTGAAGAGGTTTTCGGAGATTTTAAAAGGAGTTATGGGATTCGGAATATCCTTTCGGGACTTTTTGCCAACTGGCCATCGGAAGAAGTGAAATGGGCATTCTTAAGCAGGCTGATCCATCATTATAGCATTGGGTACACGGGCAGCCCGAATACGGAGGCATTAAAAACGCTCATCGGAGACAAGCCGTATTTCTTTGTTACTTCTAATGGAGAAAATCATTTTGAACTTGCCGGATTTTCCCCGGACTGCATCTGGGAGATTGAGGGAAGCTGGAAGGAAATGCAGTGCGAGCAGGGCTGTCATGATACCCTGTATCCTTTATTTCCGCTGATCCCGGAAATGGCAGCGTCCGAGAAGAACATGAAAATCCCATCGGAGCTTGTTCCCAGATGCCCGAAATGCGGTGGGACTATGGGAGGTCATTCACCTCAGAGGCATATGACGGCGGCAGACAGGGAGATACAGAGACGGTTTCAGAATTTTGTTCAGAAATATCATGGGAAAAAGCTGGTTATTCTGGAGCTTGGAATCGGCTGGAGAAATCAACTGATCAAGGCACCACTTATGGATCTGGTGAAGAAAGAGCCTTATGCTTCTTATATTACGATCAATAAAGGCGAGATCTATATTCCGGATGAGATTGCGGCAAAATCCTATGGTCTTGATGGAGACATGACAGAGATATTGGAGCGGCTGAAAGAGGCTTCGGAAGAAAGAAACCAATGATGGAGGAAATGAAAATGAGTATGTATGAAAATCTGGTTATGCAGACGCAGAGGAATTATTCCAGATATTACGGAACGTATGCCGCCGGAAAAACGCCGGTCAGATTAAGCGACAGAGAGCCGCTGCCCTACGAAAAGCAAATTGAGAAATTGATTGAAAAAATAAAAGAAGCCGACTGCATTGTAGTTGGAGGTGCTTCCGGACTGTCCTCCGCAGGAGGTGGGGATTTTTACTATGAGGATACGCCATCCTTTCGTCGTTATTTCGGGAAGTTTGCAGAAAAATACGGGTTTCAGGGAGCATTTGCAGGCATGGGGCATCCATATAAAACCCGCGGGGAATTCTGGGCTTATCTGGCTACCTTCCTGCATACGACGCAGACAGCACCCATTCGGGAACCGTATCTGGATCTGGACGCTATTCTGCAGGGAAAAGATTTCTTTATTCTGACCACGAATCAGGACACACAGTTTGTAAAGATTTACCCTGAGGAGAAGGTGGCACAGATCCAGGGGGATCATCGCTTTTTTCAGTGTTCCAGACAGTGCTGCGACCGGACATGGGATGCGGTAAAGCCGGTAGAAAAAATGATTGAGGCCATGGGAGACGGCACAAGTATTCCCGAAGAGCTGATTCCGCGCTGTCCGGTCTGCGGCGCGGAGGCGTTTCCGTGGGTGCGCGGTTACGGTAATTTCCTGCAGGGAAGAAAATACGATGAACAATATCAGAAAATCTCAAAGTATATCATGAACAACAAAGAAAAAAAGATACTCTTCCTGGAACTGGGGGTGGGGAGAATGACGCCGATGTTTATACAGGAACCTTTCTGGAATCTGACGCTGAACCTTCCGGATGCCTATTATATTGCCGTAAACGAACAATATGATTTCCTGCCCAAAGACATAGAGGAAAAGGGAATGACCATTAAGGGAGATATTGCAAAAGTGCTGAAAGATGCTGCAAAAAGGAGTGAATGATATGGGACTTAAGATTGTAGTGATAGGAGGGGGCAGCAGTTATACCCCGGAACTTATGAACGGATTTATACGAAGAAGTGAAGAACTTCTCATTGATGAGATATGGTTAGTCGATATTCCGGAGGGCAAAGAACATCTGTCCGTTATTGAGGAGCTGTCCCGGCGCATGTGGGAAGCTGCGGGACTTAAAACAAAAATCTATGCTTCACTGGATCGGAAGGAAGCGCTTCCGGATGCAGATTTCGTAATCACCCAGTTTCGGGTAGGAAGATTGTATGCAAGGATCAAGGACGAAAGGATTCCGCTGCTCCATGGCATGCTGGGACAGGAAACCAACGGTGCGGGAGGTATTTTTAAAGCGCTGCGCACCATTCCTGTGATGCAGGAAATCATCAGAGATATGGAGAAACTTTGCCCGGATGCATGGCTGATGAATTTTACCAACCCAAGCGGTATGATCACAGAAGCCGTTATAGAAAAAATGGGCTGGAAAAAATGCATGGGGTTATGTAATGTTCCAACGATTGCCATGATGAAAGAACCGGCTCTGCTGGGACAAAAAGAGGGAGAATTTACCTATCGCTTCGGCGGTCTGAACCATTTCCACTGGCACCGGGTTTGGGATAAGCAGGGCAGGGAAGTTACAGATAAGATCCTGGAGTTTATCAATGATAAAGAGGGAGGCACTCCGGTAAATATTTATCAGCAGCCCATGAATATGGAACTTTTAAAATCCATGGGCATGATCCCCTGCGGATACCACAGATACTATTTTAGTGCTGAAGAAATGCTTGAACACAGCCTGAAGGATTTTAAACTCCATGCTACCAGGGCGGAGCAGGTTTTAGAGACAGAAGAATCCTTGTTTGAGCTTTATCGAAATCCGTCCCTACATACGATGCCGCCGGAATTAAATAAGAGGGGCGGTGCATATTACAGTGACACAGCATGTGAATGTATCAGTGCGGTCCATAATGATAAAGGCAGCATTATGGTGGTCAATACAGAGAATAAAGGGGCAGTAAACTGTCTTCCGGAAGATTGCTGTACGGAGGTTTCCTGCGTGATTTCTGCAAAAGGGGCATCACCCATTGCTTATGGAGAGATGCCGGGAGCAGTCAGAGGGCTTTTGCAGATGATGAAGGCAATGGAACAGTGTACGATACAGGCAGCTTTTACCGGGGATTATGGAAGTCTTTTGCAGGCTTTTGCATTAAATCCTCTGATACCGGACGGTGCAGAAGCAAAAAGGGTACTGGATGAACTTCTGGTATCTCATGAACGGTATTTGCCCCAGTTTGCAGAGGTCATTGCAAAGTGCAAAAAAGAAGGGATTTTTTGCGAGGACAGTGTTGTTCAACATTTAATGAAAGCAGAATGGTAAGAATGTATTCAAAGATGATAACGACAAAGAGTAAAAGCTATGAGGAACAGGTAAAGATGCTTGCTGAACATATCAAAGAGACCGAAGCCATCGTTGTGGGAGCAGCTTCAGGGATGTCGGCTGCCGCAGGCTACCGGCACTACTATGAGCGGGATAAGGACTTTGTAGAATATTTGGGCGACTTTGAGAAAAAGTATGGTTACCACAATTCATTTGACGGATTCTATTACCGATACCGCACAAGCGAAGAACGGTGGGCGTTCATTGCAAGGAACCTGTGTATGATCCTGGACGCCAGGATCGGCCAGCCCTATTATGATCTGTTTGAAATTTTGAAAGACAAAAACTACTATATTTTGACAACCAATCAGGACACACAATTTACCCACTTGTTCCCAGAGGAAAAAATCAGTGCAATTCAGGGAGACTGGAGGTATTTCCAGTGCGGCAGCCGGTGCCATGACGGGCTTTACGATTCCGTGGAAATACTACATAAGCTGAATGATGCCATCGATTCTGATTTGCGGATTCCCACAGATATGATTCCACGTTGCCCGAAGTGTGGCGCAGAAATGGAACCCTGGGTACGATCATGGACATTTTTGGAAGGGAAAAAATATCGTGAGGAACACAGTAAATTCAATGCGTTCCTGCAAAAGAACATACACAAAAAAGTCCTGTTTTGGAACTTGGCGTTGGCCGTATGACACCGATGTTTATTCAGGAGCCGTTCTGGAATCTGACATACGCATATCCGGAAGCCTTTTATATCACCATCAATCCGAAGGATGCTATTCTTCCGGAGAAATTAAAGAATAAGGGATTGGCGATCCGGGAGGATATTGCAAAAGTACTGGCAGATACAATAAAAATTTCCGGAGGAAAGAATTTGCCAGTTTCAGGGAGATTTTCGATATTTTCAGTGCAGCCAGCCATGCCATGACAAACTGTATGAAAATCATGGACTAGTCGAGGATATGTTAGACTGCATGAATGGTCTGGAAGTTCCGTCAGAACGAATCCCCCGCTGCCCTGTCTGCGGCTGGAAAATGGTTCCGTGGGTGCAGGACAATACATTTTTACAGGGCGAAGCGTGGAAAACTGCGTATCTGGGATACGAGAATTTTGTCCGTAAAAATCAGGATAAAAAGCTGCTTTTGCTGGAACTGGGAGTGGGCGATATGACGCCTAGTGTGATTAAACTTCCTTTCTGGGATATGACCTCTAAATTGCCAGATACCTTTTTGATAACGGTAAATCTGGCGAAGACAAGTACCCCGAAACATCTGGAAGGAAAGTGTATGACGGTCTGTGACGATTTATCTATCTTTTTGCAGGAATTGAAAAACAAATGTATTGAAAAATGAATATAAAACTCATAAGAGGAACTTGCTTTGCAGTGTTGGTGCTGCAGGGAGAAAAGGAGAAAAATAAGATGATTAGTGTTGAGATGGAAGATGTTCTGGCCGTCCTTGGATTGTGCAGGCCATATCTCATCGGAATGGCTGTCGCACTGGCAGCAGGAATTTTGGCAATGATTTTTTGCCGCAAACTGAAAAAACCGCACAGGTTTTTCGTCAGGGGGCAGGTTGTGATCGCAATGGTATTAGTGGTTGTGACAGGAGTGAATCTGATTTGCTTTGGCCCGATGGCTACTCTGATCGGGCTGGCTGCGGGAAACGGTACAATCAGTGACGAGACAAATGAGGAAGCCGCGCAGGTGGCGGAGCAGATCATGGAGGAGGGAATTGTCCTTCTGGAAAATGAAGGGATGTTGCCGCTTGAGGGCGTGGAAAAGCTGAACCTGTTTGGATGGGAATCCGTCAATCCTGCATATGGCGGGGCGGGCTCCGGCGGGATCAACGATCTGTATGAGATTGTCAGCCTTACCAAAGGGCTGGAAAATGCAGGATTTGCACTGAATCAGGAGCTGATCGATTTCTATAACAGCTATGGTGCGGATAAACCGGAAATGTCGATTCAGAAACAGAGCTGGACGCTGCCGGAGCCGCCGGTTTCCTTATACAGTGCTGAACTGATCGAGCAGGCGAAGAAATTTTCTGATGTGGCAGTAATCGTGATTTCAAGAAAAGCGGGAGAAGGACATAACGACATTCCGATGGATGTAAGTCAGGCGTCTTATGATGATAATTCTTCGGAATATGAGGATTTTCCGGCAGGGGAGCATTACCTTCAGCTTTCCCGGACGGAGAGGGATATGGTGGAAATGGTCTGCTCCAATTTTTCGGATGTCGTGGTTGTTTATAATGGAGCCAATCAGTTTGAATTGGGATTTGTAGAGGAATACGAGCAGATCAAAGCCGCCATCTGGTGCCCGGGAACCGGAAATGTGGGCTTCAATGCACTTGGAAAGGTGCTTCGTGGCGAAGTAAATCCTTCCGGAAGAACGCCGGATACTTTCATGTACGATATGGAAGCTGCTCCATGGTGGAATAACGGCGAGAAGACGGATTACACGAATCTGGCAGACATGGCGGTAGAAGGCATGAATGCCGGAGCACCGCAGGTATATGCACCGGCTTTTACAAACTATGTGGAAGGAATCTATGTAGGTTATAAATACTATGAGACAGCAGCGGCGGAAGGGAGTCTGGACTATGAGAAAACGGTTCAGTATCCGTTTGGGTATGGATTAAGCTATACGACCTTTGAGCAGGAAATGGGAGACATCCAGGAGCAGGACGGTCAGCTTTCCGTGGAAGTGACGGTAACGAATACGGGAAATACTGCCGGAAAAGACGTGATAGAGCTTTATTATAATCCACCGTATACCAACGGAGGAATTGAGAAGTCCGCAGCAAACCTGCTTGATTTTGAAAAAACAAACTTACTGGAACCGGGAGAGTCCCAGACAGTGACGCTTTCCTTTGAAGAGGAAGAGATGGCTTCTTATGATTATATAGACGAAAAGGCGTATGTGCTGGAAGAGGGGGATTATATTCTCTCAATTAACCGTGATTCCCATACCATTCTGGCTCAGCAGGTATATCAGGTGCCTGAAACCGTGGTCTACAGCGGAGAGAACAAGCGGGAATCGGATGATCTGGCAGCAACCAACGTATTTGACGATGCAGCAGGCGATGTAATCTATCTGTCGAGGGCAGACAGATTTGCGAATCTGGAAGAGGCAACGGCAGCACCTGCATCCGCAGAATTAGGGGAGCCGTATGCATCAGAGTATCATCTGAACAGTAACTTCGATAAGACAACGTATCTGAATGATGCGGATACTATGCCGACGACAGGAGCGAAAAACGGACTGAAGCTGGCTGACCTGCGAGGTGCAGACTATGACGACCCGCGCTGGGAGTCCTTGCTGGATCAGCTTACTGTAGAGGAAATGGAAGAAATGATCGCCATGGCGGGATACCAGACAGGAGCCATGGATTCCGTAGGGAAGGTAGGAACACTGGATTTTGACGGACCGGCGGCGATCAACAATAACTTTACGGGCGTTGGTTCCATGGGATTTCCTATTGAAGTCGTGATTGCGTCCACATGGAGCAAGGAAATGGCGAAAGCGTGGGGCGAGAGCATGGGAAAAATGAGTCAGGAAATGGGTGCTCACGGCTGGTATGCTCCGGGAATGAATACGCACAGAACTCCGTTTGGAGCGCGCAATTATGAATATTTTTCGGAGGATGGCGTTCTGGCCGGTCATATGGGAGCCAGCGCGGTGACAGGTGCGATGGATTACGGCGTTTATTCTTATATCAAGCATTATGCTTTGTATGAGGGCAACGCAAAAATGGTAAGCGTATGGTCAAACGAGCAGGCAATCAGGGAAATTTATTTAAAGCCTTTTGAGATCTCTGTAAAAGAGGGCGGCGCTAATGCCGTGATGGTATCCTGGAGTTTCCTTGGAAATAAATGGACGGGAGAAAACAGCGGACTTTTAAATACGGTTCTTCGGGATGAATGGGGATTTCGGGGAATGGCGTTGACAGATTTCTTCCGGAATAACGGTCATGGATTTATGAATGCGGATGCGGCATTGGCAAATGGCGTGGACGTCATGCTTTCCACCTTTGACGGAGAGGAAAATAATGTGGCGAATCCGGAACATCCGACTTCTGTCCTTCAGATGAGAAACGCATGCAAAAATGTCATGTATACAGTTGTGAGCAGCTGGGCATATGACGATGGAAATGTGGATGTTGGAATGGAAGGCTGGAAGAAGGCTGCGATTGCTATCGATGCAGTGCTGGCATTAGGGCTTCTGGCACTGGAGGCTGTTGTACTGAAAGGATACAAAAAGCGCAGAAAGAATGGAGTATTGAAGGAAAATATACAGTTCTAAAAAAATACAAGGTTGCAGCAATACTTGCAGAAGAAAGAAAAATCAGCGCCTGATTCGCAAAAATGTGAAGCAGGTGCTGATTTTTATATCAATATCAATTTAGAATTTACAGAAGCTGGACTCCGTTTTCCTCGCACTGCGCGATCATATTTTCCGGCCACAGAGAGGACTGTACTTCTCCAATGTGCGCTTTGCGCAGGAAGAACATACAGATACGGGACTGTCCGATGCCGCCGCCAATGGTGTATGGAAGTTCTTCGTTGATGATTGCTTTCTGGAAAGGAAGATCTTTTCTGTCTTCACATCCGGCTTTCTTTAACTGGGAAAGCAGAGCTTTTTTGTCAACGCGGATACCCATGGAAGATAACTCTAATGCGATATCAAGAACCGGATAATAAACAACGATATCTGCGTTTAAACTCCAGTCATCATAGTCAGGAGCACGTCCGTCATGGCGCTCACCATTTTCCAGAACATCACCAATCTGCATAATGCAGACAGCACCTTTTGCTTTTGCGATGTAATATTCCCGTTCCTTTGGAGTGTTGTCCGGGAACATGTCGGCTAATTCCTGGGTTGTGACAAAGAAAATATCATGTGGCAGGATTTCTTCAATATAATCATACTGGATTGCCATATATTTTTCTGTTTTACGAAGGCATTTGTATACAACCTTTACGGTATCCATCAAAGTTGCAATGGTACGCTCATCTTTTTTGATGATTTTTTCCCAATCCCACTGGTCGACAAAGATAGAGTGGATATTGTCGGTGATTTCATCGCGGCGGATGGCATTCATATCTGTGTAAAGTCCTTCGCCGTAAGAAAAACCATATTTTTTCAAAGCATATCTTTTCCATTTTGCAAGGGACTGGACAACTTCAGCTTCCCTTCCGTTCTGTTCTTTGATGTCGAATGTAACAGGGCGTTCCACACCGTTTAAGTTATCGTTTAATCCGGAATCCGGATCGACAAATAAAGGTGCTGATACACGGGAGAGATTCAGTCTCTGGGAAAGAAGATTCTGAAAGAAATCTTTGACTGTTTTAATTGCAATCTGTGTATCATGCAGGTTTAATTCTGAATGATAATCTTTTGGAATAATGAAATTTTCCATATATATAAGTTCTCCTTTAGTGTTGATTCATAATCATAACCTAAATAATTATAGCACAGCGAAACTGATTTTCAAGAAAAGAAAACACATAATTCTAAAATTATTCTAAAATTACTTTTAGAAAAGAAAAAAATATTGTATTCTAACTATGTTATGGATTCAGGGAAGATTGCAAATAGCAATACCAGAAAAGGAAATGATATAGAATGAAGAAAAATCATTTGTCAACAGAGACACTCGTTTTCGAGATTATTTCGGCGATAGCAGCATTATTTTATATGGGATTACAGGTTTATTATGGGATTGTCTACGGCGCAGGGGCAGTGCGTATTGTCATGAATGTGCTGATCCTGATTCTTGTCTATATGGGGCTTACTGTGCTGGCTATTTACCCGGAGCGCGTTAACGGACTGTCGCGCGAGGTCTGTACCGGAGCGATACGCAGATATACGATCCGCATGGTGGAACTGATCAAACTGGTATTTGTGTTGTCTCTTCTTTTTACCAGCATCTGCGATGCGTTAGGATATCGGGTCGATGCAGCATATAGTCTGATTGTTATGGGGCTGATTCTTGTAGTTACGGTAGTCTTTGAGGTGAAGATCATAAAAATATTGCGCAAATTAAAATAAAAACTACAAATGCGCTGCCATTATCTGGAAGAAAAACAACGAAAAAATATCTTGCATGAATGACAGAGGCTTGATATAATCCTCTTTGGTTTTTAGAGTTTGGGAATAGGAAAACGGGCGTCAATTTATGTTTAAAAGAAAAAAAGAAGTAGAAGAATATACAGTTGAATCATTTAAGGAGACAAGTGTGATGTTGACCACACAGAATGGTTCCATGGAAGTTCAGAAGTATAAGCTGCCATTGGAATTAGAGGTTGGCGATATTTTGATCCAGAATGAATTCGGCATTTATGAGAAAAAATAAGGATGACGGCAGGAGGGGCGTATAACCCCTCTTTTTCTTTTATACGAGAGGAAGAGAGCATGGAAAAAAAGAGACAGATTGCAGCAGTATTGATATTGCTTGCATTGATTGGCGTGATCGCCTACAGAAATAGCACAGGGAAAGATCTGGAAAAATATGAGGCATCTTTTTTTGATGTGTTTGACACGCAGACGCAGATTATCGGATACGCTTCGTCAAAGGAACAATTTTCGGAACAGATGTCATTGATCCGGGACAAGTTTCAATACTATAATGATCTGTATGATATTTATCACGACTATGAGGGGATGAATAACATCAAGACCATCAATGATAATGCGGGAATCCAGCCGGTAAAGGTGGATGAGGAAATCATCGAGCTGTTGAAACTCGGCATTACGATGGATGAAAAAACAGATGGAAACATGAATATCGCAATGGGAAGTGTGCTGTCTATCTGGCATGATTATAGGGAAGCAGGAAGTGAAGATCCCGATTCCGCAGAGCTGCCGCCGATGGGTGAATTGGAGAGAGCAGCAGAACATACAGATATCCATAATATTGTCATTGACGAGGAGGCGTCTACGGTTTATCTGACAGACCCGGATATGTCGTTAGATGTTGGAAGTATTGGAAAAGGTTATGCGGTTCAAAAGGTTGCAGAGTATGCAAAAAATGAACTGGGAATCCAGTACATGCTTTTTTCGGTCGGGGGAAATGTGTGCGCTATTGGCGGACACCCGGATGGAAGCGCCTGGGCGGTCGGAATTCAGAATCCTGATGTGGAGAGTGATCAGGCATATATAAAAAAAGTGGAAGTTCAGGATTTAAGCGTGGTAACGAGTGGAAATTATCAACGCTATTATACAGTCGATGGAAAAAGGTACTGTCACATTATCAATCAGGATACCCTGATGCCGGCAGATAATTTTTCATCCGTTACCATTATCACAAATGATTCTGGAATGGCAGATGCGTATTCAACTGCGATTTTTAATATGCCGCTTGCGGAAGGAATGGAATTTGTAAATCAGCTTGACGGTGTGGGGGCAATGTGGATTCTGGAAGACGGAAGCATTCAGTATTCGGATGGATTTGAAGAATACACAGAGTGATGATGCAGTACTTTTGATTTCATAAACAAATAGGTGCAGCTGATAAAAAAGAAAACAAAGAGGAAAGAGAGTCCCAGATGAAAAAAATATTTCAGATGAAAGAACAATCTCAAAAAGAAGCAGGGGTACAGGATGGGAAAGAGTTACGCATCCGGAAAAATGACTGGATTCTGATCGTTATTTTACTTGTGGCGGCGGTCGGTGCATATGTTGCAATGCAGTATTACCAGAACGTATCGACAAAAAATGCAGTTGCCGTTGTGACGGTGGACGGTGTGGAATATGGGAGATATCCGCTCTCGGAGGATCATACAGAGACGATACGGTTTGAGGATGGCTCTTATAACCGGTTTGCGATTATGGATGGCTATGTGAATATGCCGGAAGCGTCATGCCCGGATCAGATCTGTGTGCATCACAATAAAATCAGCAGGAGCAAAGAGACGATCATCTGTCTCCCGGATAAGGTAGTTATCACGATCGAGAATGGAGAAGACTCAGGAATCGACATTTTGCAGCATTAGAGAAAAGAAGGGAATAATTATGGCAAAAAAAACAGCACTTCTTGGAATGCTTGTGGCACTTGCATTTGTGCTTTCCTATATTGAAACGCTGGTCCCGGTAAATCTGGGGATTCCTGGGGCAAAGCTTGGACTTGCAAATCTTGTGGTGATGGTCGCACTGTACACACTTGGAACTAAGGAAGCATTTGCACTTTCCATGGTGCGTATCCTGCTCACAGGACTTACGTTCAGTTCCATGGCAGCAATGCTTTACAGTTTTGCCGGAGGACTTTTGAGTTTTGCAGTGATGTATCTGGCAAAGAGATCAAAGCTTTTTTCAGCCACCGGAGTGAGCGTTCTCGGCGGCATTTCGCACAATGCAGGTCAAATACTCGTGGCAATGTGGGTACTTGATACGGCAACTTTAATTTATTATCTTCCGGTTCTTGCCATCACAGGGATTGCTTCCGGAACGGTGATCGGACTTCTTGCAGTGATGGTGATTCGGCGGGTTTCTGGCATGATAAATCGTTGGGATTGATGTTTTTTAACCAAAACGAATAACAATTATTAAAATTTGTTATAATAACAATCAAATTTTTTCTTGCAATTCTGTTTTTGAAG
>ERZ1034871.719-NODE-719-length-18586-cov-8.348875_pt1 | contig 18586 bp, 38 predicted proteins | sample MGYA00520631_ERZ1034871 | MGnify/ENA primary metagenome ERZ1034871 (study PRJEB33766, sample SAMN09781721) | gut metagenome | biome: gut microbiome | host: Homo sapiens | place: Madagascar | study: EMG produced TPA metagenomics assembly of the PRJNA485056 data set...
CCGAGGCTGTACGAGCCTTACGGCAACACCGTCTCTGCCCGCAACTACGCTGACGGGCAACTGCTACAACTCCATGTTCCGAGGTTGTACGAAAATCAAACTATCTACCACGGCGTCCGGGACTTATACAAAGGCGTACCGCATTCCTAAAACGGGGGCAGGCACGATGGAAACACGTGCGCTTGATAATATGTTTGTCGATACGGGAGGCACGTTCAAAGGAACACCAGAAATCAACACCACCTACTATTTGGATGAGTCCAATACTATTGTGTAAGGGGATCTTCGCCTTCTGCTTTAAAAAAAGCCGGAGGATCAATCCTCCGGCAGGTCCAACAGGGCTTCCGACGCGGCTTGCTGGGCGCCGATCTTTTACAGGGGCCGCGTCGGAATGTGTCGGAATGTGGGAACAAGAAAAAATTTTAGAGGTGTGTTATGACGGAGACGATAATCTGCGCCCTCATCACAGGGGGGCTGACGCTGATGGGCGTACTCATCGCCAACGGCAAACAGCAGGCGATCACCGACACCAAATTAGACGAGCTGACCCGCGAGGTGCGGGAGCACAACAGCTTCGCCCAGCGGGTGCCGGTGATTGAGGAGCAGATCAAGGTAATCAACCACCGGATCGAGGATCTGGAGCATATCAGTGAACGCTGAAAGGAGAACGCTATGGAAAACATCAAGAAACGGCTGGGCAATCTGCTTGCGGTGAAGTCTCTGGTGACCATCACCCTGACGGTGGTGTTCGCAGTGCTGGCCCTGCGGGAGAGCATCAGCGGCAGCGAGTTCCTGACCATCTTCACGGTGGTCATCGGCTTCTACTTCGGCACCCAGAGGGTGTCCGAGGACAAAAACGGTTGAGGATTCAACCAAAAATTTGAAAGGGGACATATTATGAACAAGATCTACGAGAACATCATCAACGAGGGCAAGAAGAACGGCAAGGTTGTGGAGACCATCAACACGGAACTGAAGGCGGCGGGCGCTAATTTCCGCCTGGACGCGGACGGCAAGGTGGCCGGGTGGACCGACCAGGAAATGGCGGAGGGCTTCCGGCCCGGTGCGCCTGCAGAGGACGTCAAACACCTGCATGACGTCATGCGGTACGATACCGAGAAGGCCGGTGAGACTCTGCGCATCCAGTGTGCCGAGGGCGTGTATGACGTCACGTGGGATGTCTACGGCCATCCTGAGAAGGCTGTGAGAGTCAATGGTTGATACGTTTGACTGCGCCCGTGCGCAGATCTACCACAACACGCAGCGCTTGACACCGGCGCAAATTAAGGCCAAGACCGGCTGCACCCACATCATCAACGGATATCTTTTCAACAGCAAGTTCCAGCCGGTGGGCTGGACGGTGATTGACGGCAAGGTCATCAGCCGGGACAAATACCAGGACTGGGGCGTGGCCATCGGCAATGACGGTAAACCTCAGATGCTGACGGATCGGGGCGGCAGCTTTCTTTCCGGCGTGCCTATCCTCAAAGCCGGGGCCAAGCTCTACCGGGGCCTGACCGCAGACGTGGCCCGCAGCGCTGCCCGTACGGCGGTGGGCTGGATGCCCAACGGCAAGGTGTGCCTTTGGTGCGACAAGACCAGCCTGACCCGTGACCAGCTCCAGGACAAGCTGCTGGGGCTGGGCGTTGTGGACGCCCTCATGCTGGACGGCGGCGGCTCCACCCAGGGCATTTTCCCCAAGGGCACCGTTTTCAGCACTCGCAAGGTCCCCACCCTCCTGCTGTTTTGGCAGGCGGAGACCGCCAAGGCAGAGGACCCGGCTGTTGCGTGGGGCAAGGCTCATGGTCTGCTGACGGACGCCAACGCCAGGGACACCGTCACCCGGGAGCAGCTGGTGCGGGCGTTGTACAAGCTGGAGGGCGGCCATGGTTGAGATCAATGCCTACAGCAAGGCGGCCACGGCCGGCAAGCAGCTCTCCGCCCATTTCCGGGTCCGGGAGTTCGCCTGCCAGGACGGCTCTGACGCCGTCCTGGTGGCCCCCCGGCTGGTGATGGTACTGGAGACCATCCGCGCCCATTTTGATGCGCCTGTGGTGATCCACAGTGGCTACCGGACACCCCAATACAATGCCAAGGTCGGCGGCGTGGCCCACAGTCAACATTGCTACGGCATGGCTGCGGATATCTCCGTCAAGGGTCAGAAACCGGCAGCGGTGGCAGCCTACGCGCGCCAGCTCATGCCGGACTGGGGCGGCGTGGGCGTGTACGCCCAAAAGGGCTTCACCCACATTGATGTGAGAGAGATTAAGGCCGACTGGACGGGCTAAACTACTGAGAGGAGGGCCAGAAGATGGCAACATCCACGCGGAAACGCGCTCTGCAAGTCTGGGAAACCTATGGAAAAAGAACACCGGGAAATCCGGGCGCTGTTGTCGTCCATGGCCCCGGCCCGGGCGACGCAGGCCGTCCGACTGGTAGGCTTGCCGCCTGACGAGGAGACGGCGGTGCTGGCGGTGGATGTCCACGGCCAGAGCTGCCTACAGGCGGCGGCCCTGCTGCACGTCAGTGTAGACGGCCTGGCCAAGATCCGGCGGCGTGCCTACGCCAAGCTGGCGGACGAGATTAGAGGATAAGAGAGGAGCGCGGTCCGATTTGGACCGCGCTCCTTATGTTAGCATGCGTATTTTTGCCAGTAAGGATCTTGATGGACCTGCTGTATCTTGCGGATAGTTTGCGTGGCCCACCATTTGTCCTTGTAATAGTACTGTGTGTTGTCTCGCACTCCTAGCTCGGCGTCCACCTCTAACTCTGTGATTTTGTTATGGTCACCAAAATCACAGGGCCGCAGATGCTCTTTCCCAATGCGGTAGCGGGACCGGTTCCCAGATTTCCAAACTGATAATTCCTCAATTTGCCAATAGCCCTCGATGTCGTAGATAATGTACCCCTCTTGCTGGCAAACGCCCAGGCGGCTTTCAAAGCTGCGGTAAACCTCTTTCATGTCGCTTATCCTCTTTTCTTAATCTTCTGCTCAAATTATTTTATATCAAGGATCGTACGTCCACTCCCAAGGCATCTGCCAATGCAATGATGTTTTTGGCAGTCAGGTTCCCGGCCTCTGCCTCGCCCAGCTCCACCCGCTGGATCTGGCGGATGTTGACCCCGGACGCCTCCGCCAGCTCTGCCTGCGTCATGCCCGCCACCCGGCGGGACCACTCCAGCTTGGTGATGGGCCGGTTGTGGCAGTCCCTGCCACAGCTAGCCAGGGAGCAGGCAGTGCAGTCCCCGTCCTCGCGCTGGCAGTCTGCGTATTTCTTGCGCATCGTTGGTCTTCTTTAGAGCTTGATTTCCGGTGTGTAGTAGAGCACTTCGTACTTTCGATCTTGGGCGCCGACAGGCTTTCTGACGATAGCGGTTGTTTCTTCCCCGGTAACCCGCTTTATAAGCGCGTAGCCGTAAAAATAGCCGTCTTCCACAAATGTTTTTCCGGGGGCCTGTTCCAGCTTTTGAATCAATTCGTTTTTCTCCATCGTTCTTTCCTCCCTTATTTCAGATAACGGTTCGTCTGAGAAACCACGGCCATGCCGACCTGATCCGGGGTGCTGTTGAAGTTTACGAAGCGGAGGACGTCAATCAGCTTGCTGGCGTACTCTACGGAGTTGATGCGGTTAATCTGGAAGTCAATCCCCTTGTTCCACATCTCGATGTTTGCCTTGCCGGGGTCGTTGGGGTTCTCTCTCATCCACTCCAATGCGGCGATGGCTTTAACCTTGAGATCTTCGGCCCACGCGATCTGCTTCTCAGTACCCTTCATAATTATTTCCTCCTTGGGTTGCCCCTCTCTTTATGCTTTTAATATACGCTAATATTAGCGTAAAGTCAAGAGAAAAGAGCAAAAAAGTCAAAATATTTTTAGGGCAGTTTGAGGGCAGAATACAGGCAGTTTCCGGGCAGTTTGGCTGTCCGGATTTTTTGTATCATGAGAGCAGGAAAAAGGAGGTGCGCTATGAATTATTTTGCGAATCCCTATCAGGGGTACGGCAGCCCCTACGGATACCCGTCTGCGGCCCCGCAGGGCGCCGCAGGAGCGCCCCAGGCGTTTTGCGGGCAAGTTACCCGGGTCAATGGTCGGAATGGTGCAGAGGCCTTTAGAATGGCCCCTAACAGCTCCATCCTGCTGATGGATGAGAATGACCCCATCGTGTGGCTCAAGCAGACGGACGGGGCAGGCTACGCCACGGTGACACCCTACACGGTGACGCCGTATCAGGCCGCGGCCCCGGTGGACGTGGCCGGGCTGGAAAACCGCGTGAAAAGATTGGAGGAGATGCTGAGTGGCAAACCCGATGATGCAGATGCTCCGGGGAAGCGGAAGCAGAAGACCGAATAATCCCATCGCCATGATGGCGGAGTTTCGGAAGTTCGCGGCCAACATGACGCCACAGCGGGCGCAGCAGCAGGTTGAAAAGTTGCTGGCGGACGGCACCATGTCTCAGGATCAGTTCCAGCAGCTCCAACAGCAAGCCCGGGACTTTCTGGCATTTCTTGGTAAATAGGCCGGTGCGCAACGGCTTGTTTTTAAAATCTGAAAGGAGAGCATTATGGATAACTATTCTTTGAGCGATCTCGCAGCCGTCACCCGTGACAATGACGGCGCAGGCACCAGCGGCGCCTGGTGGATCATCATCCTGTTCCTGTTTGTCCTCATGAGCGGTGGCGGCGGCTTCGGCTTCGGTGCCCGTCAGGGCGAGCTGGGCCAGTACGCCACGGCGGCCAGCCAGCAGGATATCCTGTTTGGCCAGCACTTCGGCCGGATCGATGACCGCTTGACCAACATCGGTAACGGCATCTGCAATCTCGGCTACGAGATGCAGGGCAGCATCAGCGGTCTGGGCAAGGAGATGGCCTTGGCCCAGAACGGCACCAACATGGCCATCATGCAGAGCACCAACGGCATCCAGGCTCAGATGGCGGAGTGCTGCTGCACCACCCAGCGGGCGCTGGACGGCATCAACGCCAACATTGACGCCAAGTTCGCGGCCCTGGAAAAGAGCCAGCTTGAGAGCCGGATCGCGCAGTTGGAGCAGGCCAACAGCCAGCTCTACATGCGTGAGCAGCTGTGCGGCGTAGTGCGGTATCCCACCGGCTACACCTACAACGCCGGTCCCTCTCCCTTCTGCGGCTGCAACAACGGCTGCGGCGGCAACATCTGAGCAGCTATTTCCAAATCGGAAACAGTTCAGGCCCTTCTGGCCGGGTGACGGGCGGGGCCGGTGCCCCGCCCATTTATTCTGAAAGGAGAAATACTATGAGTTGTAAATCTGCACTTTATGCCGTCATGCAGACCCCTACGGCGATCCCCGTTGACGGGATTCTCCCGCTGGGCAGCATCATCCGCCGGTACGGCTGCGACGCCAACCTCAACGGCAATGCGGTCAACATCACCAATGCCGGCTACTATGACGTGGACGTGTCCGTCACCGTGTCCCCCACGGCTGCCGGAACTGTCACCGTGACGCTGGTCAAAGACGGCGTCCCCATCCCCGGAGCCACCGCATCCGCTGCCGCTGCTGCCGGTGCTCCCACCGTGCTGAGCTTCCCGGCGCTGGTACGCCAGCCCTGCTGCGCTTCCGGCTCCGCTCTGTCTCTGGTGCTGACCGGAGCCGCCGCCACTGTCAACAACGTGGCCCTGCGGGTCCAGCGGATCTAAGGGGGTAGCTCATGGGTGCGATGACAAAAGAGGCCCTGCTCCAGTACAAGGACAAACTGGAGCATGGGATCCTGGAGTATATGCGGATGCCGCCCGGTGACCGCTCTGCCAGCGGCGTCCGTGGGATGCTGGAGTGCTGGACCATGGTGGACGCGGCTGCCAAGTCTATTGGCGGCAGTCATGGAGATTTTGACCGGGCCGACGCGGAGGCGTGGGCGGCTCACATGGTCAACGAGGACGGCACCACCGGCCCGCACTGGCCCATGGAGCAGACCACGGCCCTGGCGGAGAGCATGGGCCTGTCTTGGGACCATATCACCCCGTGGTGCTGGTGGGTCACGATGAACATGATGTACTCCGACTATGGCAGCGTGGCCATCCACTACGGCGTCAGCACGGCGGAGTTCTTCGCGGAGCTGGCCCAGGCGTTTCTGTTTGACAAAGACGGCCCCGGCCCCAAGGCGAAGCTGGCGGCCTACTACCACGGCATTGTCAAGGCGAAGGAGTAGGGCCGACTGTGTTTGGGGCTGTGTTCACGCATCCCTTTATAACCGTTTCTATCTGGTTCTAACGGATAGTTAAAAACAGCGAAAAACCGTTGAAATTGCAAGCATTACAAGCAATCTCAACGGTTTTTCATACTGGTCCGAGTGGCGGGAGTCGAACCCTATACAAAACGTCTGTTTTCAACGTGTTCAGCGGTTCTGTGTTCAAAATTGTGTTCACATTGGTTTTATGTTCAAAATCCGGCTTTCATCTTTTCGGCAGCGGCCGCGATAGCATCCGCACAGACATGGGTATAGATGTCCATGGTGGTGGAGATCTGCGCATGGCCAAGGAGCACCTGCGCTGTCTTAGGCTCAATGCCGCACTCGAACAAGGCGGTGGCGTAACCGTGCCGGATCTGGTGCGGCGTGACGGTGACGCCGCTGGCGTTCCGGTACGCATCGTACATGGCTTCAAAATGCTTTGCGGTTAACGGACTTCCGTCCGGCTCTGCAAAAATATAACCGGCTGGCAGCTTTTTGGGGAGAAGCTCCTCCAAAGCAGGGAGGAGCGGGATGTCCCGGGTACCGGCTTCCGTTTTCGGCGTTTTCAGGTGCGGAGAGTTGCTCATGTAGTACACGGAGCGACGGATATGGATACGCTTTTCCTTCCGGTCAATGTCCGACCCCATCAGACCGAGGGCTTCGCCCCGGCGGCAGCCGGTGTAATAGACCAGCGCGGCGAAAAGCCCGAAGGGCGTATCTGCGGCGTGCTGCTTAATCAGTCTGATCTGGTCTTTGGCCGGAGCCAGGCGGCGGGTCTGTTTTAGGTTTTTGGGCGGCCTGACTGCTGTGGCCGGGTTATAGGTGGCCTGCCCCTCGACTTCCGCCTTGCGGATGATCTGGCGGATGACTTGCAGCTGGGTCACCACGGTCTTCCGGGCGTATTTGGCCCCGAACCATTTGATATATGCGTCGATCTCCTGTGCGGTAATAGATGCCACTGCGCGGTCGCCAAACTCATCCACAGCCCGCTTCATGGCAGGCCGGTATCCTTTGGTGGTGGTAGGGGACAGGGTCGGCTCAAGTTCCTCCCACCATGCAGCAGCGATCTGCGCAAAGGTAACAGGCTTTTCGGTTTCATGCTGGGCCTGTGCCCGGTCGAAGGCCTTGACCTTCTCCCAGACCTCTTTGTCGGTCTTTCCACGGAAGGCCTTACGCTTGCCGTTGATCCGGAGGATGGTCTCATGGAGGCCGTCAGGCCGGACGTAGTATTTTGGGTATCTGGCCATGGGTTACTCCCGCCAGAAGCCAATCTGGACGCAGTGGAAGTCCAGATACAGCGCGTACATGGCAACCAGACACAGGAGCGCCAGCAGGGCGGCGATGATCCGGTTCCGGGTACGGACGCCATCCATCATGATCTTCATGGTTTTGTCATTGTCCACCAGATGTTTTTCCAGCTCCTTCTTGTGGGCGCGGAGCGTATCATTTTTAGCGCTGAGGACTTCCTCTGACATGGTGAGCTTGTCGGTGATGCCAAAAAACTCATCCAGCGAGACGCCCAAAAATTTGCAGATCGGTCCGGCTGTGTTAATAGACGGTGCCTTGGAGGAGCGTGAGAAAAAATTACGGATCGTTTGCAGTGGAATGTTTGCGCTGTCTGATATTTGCTGATATGTTACGCCCAAAGCCTGTGCTTTGGCTTTGCAAATGTCTTGAAGTGTCATCCAATCTCTCCCCAATTAAATGTAACTTTTTAAAATATAAATGAAATTTGTCAAACCGCGTCGAAAGCCAATTATTGGGCCTTGCTAATACAAGGCTTTGTCTGTTACGGTGTCCTTGCGGTCAGGGCAACACACCTCCGGCAGCCCCCCATCTTCCGGTGTCCTGACAACGCAAAGTGCCCCCGCCGCTTGTTGCAGAGGCGACGGGGGCACTTGTTAATTATCTTCCGATTTCTCCGCAACAGGGGCGGCCATTATTAGCAGCGCTGGTCTAAGATAAGCAGGACCAAAATCCCAATAGGCACAAGGAAAATTCCCAGCGCACCATATTGCCAACGCGTAAATGCGAAAACAAGCAATAGAACGTCACCGATAACGCTCAACGCTGTGCCGATCGCCAACCATACGCCAAAGGCGGGCGCCCCCATCCTGCAAACCTTTTCACAGCCCGGAGTATATCTGGGCTTGCTGATACATACGGGCAGCCAAAATAAGCCGAGAAGAAAACCACCAAGGGCATGGGCCCAGCATACAGACGATGCCCACCCTTTGACCCGCGTTATGACATAGCAAATCAAGCCACACAGCAGGAGAGCAACCAACCCTCCGGAAATATAAATTACCATAATGACAGCCTCTTTTGTATGATTAGGCCATACCTTTGGCCTTTGGGATATGATCGGAGGAATACATATGAGCAACCAGACCACCCGCACCGTGTCCGATTCGGACACTACTTACGCATTGGACCTGTTTGCATCTCTGTCCCCCGCAGATCAAGCGGAGATCATGGCTCTTGCCGTCTCCGCTTTAGCATCTCCGCAATGATCTCATTTTGAGCCTGCGGAGATAGCTGGTCAAATATCCGGGCAAATTCCTGCGTCAGTCCGGCTCCTTCGGGGGCCGGGCTTGTTTCTTTTTTCCCGGTCAAGATGTACTCCGTTGAGGTGTCCAGCGCTGCCGCAATCTGCGGCAGATACTTGGTGTAGGACTTAGACGTCCGTTTTCTCCATGCGCTGACAAGCTGCGGGAGCACGCCAATTTCGGCGGCAAAGTCCTTCTGCTCCCGGTATTTTTTATCAACCAAAGCAAAAAGACGGTCTACGGAGTCCATTGGAATCACCACCAGCAAAGTGTACAATCAACGTTTCATTTATTGTGTGTTTCTACAAAAATCTAAAAACAGCAAAATAATGCTTGAAAACAACGAAACGTTGATTTAATATAGCCTTAGAGGACATAGCCCCGAGGACAATATACCACACCGGGGCAACGCCGTCAAGGCGGGAAAGGAGCAATTATGATCGTTAACAGAGTCAAGGAGCTGCGGACGGCTGCCGGGATGACCCAGAAGGCGCTGGCGGATCAGCTGGGCGTGACCGTGCCCACGGTGAGCAAATGGGAGCTGGGCCAGCGGACTCCGGAGCTGGAGAGAGTTTTTCGCATGACGCTGATCTTCGGCGTACCCATCGAGGAGATCGTCCAGCGGACGGAGAGCGCGTGAGAAGGGAGGAGCGGACATGGCACGAGAGCGTGAGAGCTTCCGGGATCAGCTGCAATCCTTACAGGCAAAATTCCCGGAGCAGGAGGTCTTGAGCAAGGACCAGGCCTGCAAGCTGCTGGGGCTGGACTGGGACGCACTGGTCCACAATGACGGCTTCCCGGCCAAGAAAGTTGGGAAGCGCTACATCATCCCCATTGTACCATTGGCACGGTGGATGGTTACATGGTAGCGCGGAAAGGAGGAAAAGACAATGGACAAGAAATGCCCTAATCTGTACCAAAGGGCAAGGCTGAGTACCGGACTGACGCAGGAACGTGCAGCGGAGCTGCTTGGACTTTCTCCGGAAAGCCTGAAACAGTACGAGGGCGGCAAGACGGTGCCCAAGGACGAGACGGTGGCCAAGATGGTGGAGGTGTATCACCTGCCATGGCTGGCGCTGGAGCACGCGCAGGCCACGGACACGCTGGGCGTAATGCCGGAGGTGACACCCAGGCCGCTGCCTATGGCGAGCATCGCCTTGCGGAACCGTCTGCAAGACGCGACTGGCCGGTTGGACGCCCTGCTCCGGATCGCGGAGGACGGCGTGATCGACGAGGCTGAGCGGCCGGAGTTCGATTCCATCGTGGTGGAGCTGAGGGAGACCATGGCGGCCATCTATCAGGTGATCTACTCTGGCGCGGAGACAAAAAAAGAACGCCCCGACACTGGCATGTCGAAGCGTTCAAAGGGGTGTGGACTGGTTAAATCCACGAGTGCGTACTTGGATTATAACACAGATCCGCAGCGAGTTGCAAGCCCCAATTTGTCCCGGAGAGGAGGTGTCTCTCTGTGACTGGCTGGACGCTGTTTTTTACGGTGGTAGGCGTGGCGACTTTGGCCGCCATCCCACTGCGGATCGTAGACTGGATTGAGAGATAATGGGGGTCAAGTATGAGACGATACCCAGACAAGGGCGGACAATTTGCCATCATTTGGGTGGACCTGCTGTACGAGGACGCAGTCCCGGCCAGCGGCAAGCTGCTTTTCGGCGAGATCTACCGCTTGTCCAATGCGGACGGGTGGTGCGACGCCAGCAATAAGGAGTTTATGGACCTTCTGGGGTGCAGCGAGAGCACGGTGCGTAACCTGCTCCGCTCCCTGGAGGATGTGGGCCAGATCCGGGTGGAGACTCAGCCCAAGAGAGACGGCTCCGGCGGTACCGATCGGCGCATTTTTTGCGGCCGAAAACTGGCCCCTCCTGACCTTGGGAGGGTACCCGCAGAAAATTGCGGGTACCCCGGAGGTACCCGCAAAAATTTGAGGGGGGTACCCGCAGAAAATTGCGGGTCTAATAATGTATTAAATAATAATACTAGTAATACCCCCCTATATCCCCCCAAGGGGAATGCGTGTGGAAAACGCAAGAGCAAGTCAACACCGGCATGGATGCCGGATGCCTTTGAGACCTTTTGGGACCTGTACCGGACCCGGGGCCGGGCTGAGGACCGGGTGGGCGCTGTACGGGAGTGGGACAGGCTCAAGCCGGACGAGGCCCTCATCCAGACCATGACCCAGGCGTTGGAGACCCAGAGCAGGAGCGAGACCTGGCGGCGGGGCATCGGCATCCCTTACGCTTGCCGGTGGCTCAAAAACGAGCGGTGGAAGGACACCACTCCGGAGCGGCCCGAATCGGACCAGGAGGCGGAGCCGCCCCGGCGGCGCTACGTGGGCAAGCGGATCATCGACGGCCAGGAGGTGGACGTGTATGAGTAATTTTGCCAGCGTGGAAGCGGAGCAGGCGGTCCTTGGCTCCATGCTGATCGACAGCGGATGCGTCCGCCGGGTGGCGGCTATCCTGCGGGAGTCGGATTTCTCCGTGGTCATCAACCAGGACCTGTACCGGGTGATCGTGACCATGGACCGGGACGGCCAGCCCATCGACGGCCTGACGGTCTGTGCGGAGGCGCTGCGGCAGAGCCTGGCGGAGGAGAAGACGCTGAGGAAGTATCTGGCTCAGCTGATGGAGATTACGCCCACGGCAGCCAACGTGGAGATGTACGCCGATATCGTGGCCCGGACGGCCCGTCGGCGTGAGTTGAAAACGGCCCTTGAGGACGGCCTGGCGGCCTTGGCGGACCAGGCACCGGAGGACCAGGTGCTGGCCCAGCTGGACGCGGCTATGACGGCCAGCAGCCAGCGCCTGGAAAGTGAGCTGCTGGCTCCGAAGGAGCAGGTAGATGGATTCTTGGACTACCGGGCCAAGATCGACGAGGGCAATATCCCATACGTCCGGACAGGCATCAAGGCGCTGGACAAGCTGCTGGGCGGCGGCATGGTGCAGGATGGTTTATACATCCTGGCGGGCCGCCCCGGTATGGGCAAGAGTGCCCTGGGCGTCAGCATTGCGGAGCATGTGGCCCAGACGGTGGGCAAGGTGGATTATTTCTCCCTAGAGATGTCCAGGGAGCAGATCATGGCGAGGCGGCTGTCCAGCCTGAGCAAGGTGGACAGCAAGCTGATCCTGATGGACACCCTGACGGCAGATGAGTACAAGCGGATGATCGAGGCCACCCGCAAGGCGGCAGCCACGCCGTTTTACTGCACCAACGGCCGCGCCCAGAGCGTCCAGCGGATCACGTCCATTGCTCGGGCGGGCCGGGATGTCAAGCTGGTGGTGGTTGACCATTTCGGCCTGATCCTCCGCCCCGGAAAGCGGCAGGATGCGGACGAGTCAAGAGAGATCGCCCACGCTCTCAAGCGGCTGGCTCAGTCTCTCAACCAGCCGGTGCTGTGTCTGGCACAGCTCAACCGGCAGAATGAGCAGAGGATGGACAAGCGGCCTACGCTGGCGGACCTGCGGGCCACGGGCGCCATGGAGGAGGACGCCGACGGCGTGATCTTTGTTCACCGCCCGGACTATTACCGGGCGGACTACAAGCGGGAGCAAGGCGCACCTGAGCGGACGGAGGTCATTTTGGCCAAGAACCGCCACGGCAGCACCGGACGTTTGGACCTATCTTTTTGGCCGGAGACCAACACCTTTAACCCGGCCTATGTGGAGTGACAATATGCAAGTTGGAGATATTTTGGAGATGGAGCCGACCATGGAGGGCACCAGCGGCCTGGGGACGGACGGCCCCCAACGGTGCACGGTGGTGTGGATCCATCCGGACAAACGGTTTTTTGTGGTGGAGTTCCGCAGCCGCATTACCGGGGAGACTTGGCGGGAAACGGTGTATTTTTCGTTGAAACCCAACGAGCCGGAGCAGTGCGGCATTGGCTTCCATCAGCGGCTGGACAAGTGACCGACCGGGAGAAAGAGAAAGGATCGAAGAATGAAAGCGATAGCCATTATGAACAACAAGGGCGGGGTGGGAAAGACCGTCACCGCCATCAACCTGGCCGATATTCTGGCCAATGATTACAAGCAGCGGGTGGTGCTGGTGGACTGTGACGGACAGGCCAACCTGACCAATTTTTATCTGCCGGGCATCGAGGTAGACACGCCCACCACGGGAGACATCCTTACCGGGGATTGTGAGCAAGTGTGGAGCGACAACCTGATCCCGCTGCGGCACAACATTCAGCTGCTGCCCAGCAGCTCCGGCCTGTATGACCTGGACCTCCAGGCCATCAAGGACGGGGCCAGCGCCCCGGAGCGGCTGCGGGGATTTGTGGACGCTGCCCGGGAGGACGGCGACACGGACTGGATGATTTTTGACTGCCCGCCGGGCTACACAGTCTCCAGCGTGGCGGCCCTGCTGGCAACTGACGAGGTCTTGATCCCGGTGCTGGCGGACAAATTCAGCCTGGACGGCGTCCACGCCGTGGCGGAGCAGGCGGGCAAGCTAGCCGCCGCCCGGCCTGGACTGCGTGTCCGGGCACTGATGACCCAGGTCCGCACCTCCGACGTGGTGACAGAGGCGGAAAAGGTCCTGGAGGCCATGGGCGTGAGGGCCTGCCGGACCAAGATCCGGCGGACGGACAAGGTGCCGGAGAGCACGCTCACGCTGCTGCCCCTGCGGCAGTACAGCCCCGGGAGCAGCGCCGCCCGGGATTACCGGGCGCTGGCGGCGGAGTTGATGGAGGAGGTGTGAGCAGCATGGCGGGCAAAAATTTTGACATCTCCAAGTTTGCTGCCGGCATTAAGCCGGTGCGGTCCGAATCGGACCACACAGGCCCGGAGCAGATCGAGTACATCGACATTGATCTGCTGGACGGCGACGAGCGGAATTTCTACCAGCTGACGGACATTGACGAGCTGGCGGACAATATCCAGATGTGCGGCTTGCAGCAGCCCATCCGTGTGCGGGCCGGTGAGAGCGGACGGTACACCATCGTCAGCGGCCACCGGCGCCGGGCCGCCTTGGCTCAGCTTGTGGAAAAAGGACTGGATCAGTTCCGCCGGGTGCCCTGCATCCGGGAGACGGACGATGCCTCCCCGGCGCTTCAGGAGCTTCGTCTGATCTTTGCCAACAGCTCCACCCGCAAGCTCACCAGCGCAGAGATTGGCGAGCAGGCAGAGCGTGTGGAGGCGCTGCTGTATCAGCTCAAGGAGGACGGCTTTGAGTTCCCAGAGGGCCGAATGCGGGACGTGGTGGCTGCCGCCTGCAACACCCACGGTTCCAAGCTGGCCCGGATCAAGGTGATCCGGGAGCGGCTGCTGTCTAACCTTCGCCCCGCGTGGGACGGCGGGAAGATCCCGGAGCAGGCGGCCTATGCGCTGGCCCAGTTCCCGGCGGATATGCAGATGCGGATCTCCAAGGCGTTCCCAAATCTGCCCAACGGCCCCAAGCTGGAGCGGCTGCTGAAACTCTACAAGGAGGACGGTTACCGCTGGGATTCTTGCCTGACCTGTCCGGACGGCAAGGCGTGCAAGCGGGGAGACGCTTTCCTCCGGCATGACGCGGATGCCCTCGTTTATGAGACCTGCGGCGGTAAGACGTGCTGTCTGGACTGCCGCCGGGCTACGGAGGAGTGTTACGCCTGCGACAATGCCTGCTCCAAGGCAAAGGCCAAGCGCAAAGAGAAACTGGACGCAAAGAAGGCGGACGCGAAGAAGGCTACTGAAGAACATCAGCGGAAACTTGAGCGGGAACTCCAGGCCAGCGCTGCCAGACTGGCAAGAGCAGCGGATGCCGCCGGATTGCCGGACAAGACCACTGTCATTTGGCCCAGATACGGAGGTTGCTACACGGCGGGCCACATCCGGGCGTTGGCGGCCGGAAATTTTGACGGTAATCGCATGTATGTCAACGAGTTTGAGCCGGATAACATCGGAGACGTTGCCAAAGCGGCCAAGGCACTGCGCTGCTCCGCCGATTATGTGGTGGGCCTGACGGACAATCTCACGCCGCCGGCGCTGCCGGAGGGCCAGCTGATGATTGCCGGATGGATGCCCGGCAGCACCAACCCGGCGGAGCCGGGAGAGTTTGCGGCCTATGTGGACCTGGGCGACAGGAAGCTGCTGAAACGGTTTTTTGACTGGGATGGCCAGCACTGGATGATGCCGGGCGGCATCGAGGCACAGGCCCCCGTGGCCTGGTGGATGCGTCTGCCGCCTGTCCCGGCGGCAGGGAAAGGAGCAGAAAATGGTTAAAGTAACGGCAAAATTGCAAGGTGATAAGTGCCCGTGCAAGATTGATATGCGCGGGAATCCTGCACAGATCATCGTTGAGACTGCGTATATACTGCGAGGCATATATAAGGGCCTTGACCTTAAGCAGGCCGCCTTTGCCCGACTCTTTGCAAGGAGCATCGAAAATATGGTGACTGACCCTAATTTTTGGAAGGCTGACGCCGTCAAAAATGCGGGGATAGTGGACCTGGATGCAAAAGGCGGTGACAAATGAGCCGGTACACGGGGCGCAAGCGGCGAATGCGGATAGTAACCAGGATCATCCTGATCTTGATGCTGGCGGCAGCAGTTATGTGGGCTGTTAGCCTGTTGACGCTGCCAGCCAGAGGTATGGTGTTATGATCCGGCCGCCCTGCAAGGGCTGCGAGTTCCGTCGGGTGGGCTGCCATGATCCGGCAGCCTGCTCCCGGTGGGCGGCGTACCTGGCTGCCCGGGATGAGGACAATGCGGCCCGGCCATCTCGCGAGGAGATATACATGATGTCGAAGTACACGGCGGCTCGGAGCCGCCGCGCTCCATTTGTGGATCGGAAGCGGAGGTAAATGCATGAAAGATAAAGAACTCGTAAAAGCGCTGCGGGAGCACGCGGAATGGCAGCGGGGCAACGAATGGGAGACGCCGATCACGCTGGGCGATGACTTGGTAGAAGCCGCCGACGTGGCCCCGGTGGTGCATGCGAGATGGATCTATGTGGAAGAGACTTTGGCCACTTCAAGCGGCTGGTGTTGTTCAGCGTGCAGGCGGCCACGGTGGCTTTCGCCAGATGTTCCGGAGGTGTTTAAGTATTGCCCCAACTGCGGAGCGAAGATGGACGGAGGTGCTGACCATGAGGACGATTGACGCTGATAAACTGGTTGATATGCTATATGACAATGAGTTTGCTGTACTTTGCCCGTTGGATGAAGTAAGCGGAGTAGTTGACGCTTGCCCCACCGTGGATGCCGTGCCGGTGGTGCATGGGCAGTGGGATGATTCCGGGAGATATACGTTCCCGGGTGGTTCCACAGCCGTCAGGTGTACCAACTGCGGCTGCGCACTGACAGAGAGCGAGTATCACCTGAACAACTGGAATTACTGCCCCAACTGCGGGGCCAAGATGGACGAAGGTGCTGACAATGACACTAACTGAGATGTTTACAATTTGTGATTCGTGCGCATATGCGCCATGTCTTTGTGGGAATGACCCTGAGAACTGCGTGGCGTATGTGATGAGGACTTCTGACAATGGCAGTCACGGCGAGAGAAAGGATGGCGGGGATGGCTAAGCAGTCCGGGTATTTACAGCGGCGGGACGCGGAGTTGGATGCGGCGTTCAACGCCGGGGCTGCCATGGCCTTGCAGTTTGCCACAGACACGCTCCAGATCACAATCCACCAGAAGGACGGGTGGGGGTTCGACCGGGTCATGCGCTTGACGCATGACTGGATTGATACCCAGCGCGAGTACAAACCGGCACTGAATTGTAAGGATCCAGCTGCTGACGTGTGCCAGGAGCACATGGATCGCATTTTGGCGGAGATCATCCGGGATCGTATGACCCTGATTCCATTCCCGGATCGGTATCCAAACGCGAAAAAGGTCAAATACGGGAGGTAAGGTATGGAAACTGAAAAAATGAGTTATGAACCAATGGAAATTGACCGCGTACCGTATATGGGCTTGCCTGATTGCAAGGACTGCCCGGAAAAACGCTCAACGGTCATTGAGCATCGGCTGTATGGTAATTCTGGCTGTGTGGCAGTTGATACGCATGTCGAATGCGCAAAACTGGATCTTTGCCTCAAACTCAAGCAGCGTTTGATGGAAAAACTTCAAGATGGGATCATCTGCGGGGAGGGCGACAGTAAGCCGCTGGGCCTGAGCCGTGCGGAGCCTCCTGCCGATGGCTGATAAACAATGGAGAGGAGCAAATTATGAGCGCACTGGCGTTTTTTTTAGTCCTGGTAGCACTGATTATTGATGCCGTATCGTTTTTTACTATAGGCGCGATTTATGGGCTTGCTACCAGAATTAATCAACTTGAGAAAATCGGCTATAAAGTAACAAAAAACGATGAGTGATCCATATGTATGCGTCCGGCAACGGGCGGGGCCGTTGGTCAAGGCCCTTATCACGGACAACTACGGATATCTCCGTCGCTACGGGCCGGGGGCGGTGCGGGGCCGGTGCGGGCCGGCCCTCAGCCGCACCACCGTTGACAAGTTGGAGCTGCGGCTGGCGCTTTTTGGCTATGACGGTATTTTTTACACGCTCACCTTTGACGATGACCACCTCCCGCCGGATCGGGCCGGGGTGGATCGGATCTGGGACGCATTCGCAAAACGTCTCAGGCGTTGGCAGCGCGGACCGGTGGACTACTACGTTTACCGGGTAGAGGGCCTCCACGGCGACCACCGGCTCCACATCCATGTGTTTCTTCGGGATCAGGACTTCCCACCGGCCGTGGTGCAGTACCTCTGGCGGACGTGGGGCAGCGCCTACGATGTGCGCTGGGACCGGGCGCGGGTGCTGTCAGAGGGCGGCTACCGTGGGCTGGCGATCTATTTTACCAAGGAGGTCCCGGAGGTGGGGCGCCACCCGTGGGGCTGCTCACGGGCACTGAGTAAGTACATCTTGCCTCCGGAGGTAACCACCTGCAAGAGCGGCATGGTGCGGCTGCCCAAGGGCGCCACGCCGCTACCCATGCAGGGCCGGGACCGGCCGCAGCTGGGAGACTGGGGGCTGTATGGTTACAGCCGCTATTTGATGCCGGAGAAATAGTGCTTTTATTTTAATAACAAGGTTTAGTCTGTACTACTATAGATAGCGTATCCTCTTGAAACCTAGGGTATATTTACGGACAACGCCGAGAAAGTGAGGGAAAAGCCTTGATTACAATGAAAAAAGGTGATAAACTGAGCACAAAGGACGGATGGTTAACTTGCCCGATCTGCAAGCGCAACCACCGACTGCTGAGGATCACAGACGCCACTAGGGCGAGAGGCCTACCGGTCTACTGCCGGACGTGCCACAGCGAGGTGATCCTGGATATCGACGAAGGCCAGAGCGTTAAACGCCAGAGCCAATGACTCCCCGGAGGGGGCGTTGTTGGGTCTGGCGTTTTTGTTTTACCCGGAGGTGATAGCCCGTGGCAACAAAGCCGCTGAGACCGTGTTTATACCCGGGCTGCTATCGGCTGGTGCCCGGCGGGTACTGCGCAGAGCACCAGCCTAAGCCCAAGGAGCGGAGCCAGGAGGCGCAGGCCTGGCACTGGATGTACGAGACGCAGGACTGGAAGACGCTGCGCAGTGAGCAGCTCTTCCTGAAGCCGTGGTGCCGTGAGTGTGCCCGGCGCGGCATCCGGACGAGGGCCACGGACGTGGACCACATCCGGGACCACAAGGGCGACTGGGCTGTGTTCACCGACGCAAGCAACCTCCAAAGCCTGTGCCACCGTTGCCACAGCCGCAAGACTGCGGCGGAAATGAACAAAAACAGATCGCTTCGGCGGCGCTGATCACGGCGGAAATCGGCGGACGCTTGGGCGCACGGAAGCCCAGGCCCGCGCCTGCGGGGTTCCTTGCATCCTCCCCCCCGGGC
>ERZ1034871.720-NODE-720-length-18559-cov-36.236868_pt1 | contig 18559 bp, 12 predicted proteins | sample MGYA00520631_ERZ1034871 | MGnify/ENA primary metagenome ERZ1034871 (study PRJEB33766, sample SAMN09781721) | gut metagenome | biome: gut microbiome | host: Homo sapiens | place: Madagascar | study: EMG produced TPA metagenomics assembly of the PRJNA485056 data...
TCCACTATGCCTGCGCAGCTTCATCTGGAACATGGGAAGTAAAGAATCTCTCAGTGAAAGAGGCTACAGGAGGAACTCCAGACACTCCATCAAAGCCTGATACTCCTGCTACAAAAGACGGCATTACCATCAACGGCCTGACCGTAACGTTGGCTAATAGCGGTGTAACAGCCGGCGAAAGCCTTAAGATTGATGACGTCAGCGCATTGAAACCTGATGCTACTCCTACAGAGATCAAATTGTCTGACGGCACAGTTATCGCATTTGACAAGAACAGTGGTACAAACGCTCCTGCTTACAACTCAAAGTTTAATGAGTTGCGTATCTATGCAAACAACAAGATGACTTTCACAGCCAGCAAGCCTATCGCAAAGATTATCTTTACATGCACATACGATACAAACAAGAACTGGAATGCTGTAGGTAACGAAACTGCTACTGTAGTATTCTCAGGAAATACAGCAACCTATACAAATACATTCAGCGGTACAGGCGGTGGCGTTCAGCTCCGTATTGCCAAGATGGAAATCGTATACGCAAAGTAATTCCCCTAGTAGATATTATGTATTAGAAAAAATACCAATCCCCATCGTCCTCTACCCAAACAGAGACGATGGGGATTTTTTTCTTATCCATCGAAAACATAGTTGGCAGGAGAAACGCCTAACAGAACACATCGCCTGTCATAACTTGAGAACCTACGTATTATGCTCTTTTCCAAAATATTTCTTAAAAAGAAGACGAAAAATTTGGTGGTTTCAGGAAAAAAGCGTAACTTTGCAGCCTGAAATTGATAACAGGCTATAATGGGCATGCCCCGATAAGGGACACGAAATGATGCAACAAGCATCCCCATGACGTCTAATTTTAATAACCCAATAAAAATGAAAAAAGGTATTCATCCAGAGAATTATCGTCCTGTAGTATTCAAGGATATGTCTAACGGCGATATGTTCCTCTCTCAGTCTACATGCAAGACTAACGACACTGTTGAGTTCGAAGGCGAGACTTATCCAGTTGTTAAGATTGAAATCTCTAGCACATCTCACCCATTCTACACAGGTAAGAGCAAGCTCGTTGATACAGCGGGTCGCGTAGACCGCTTCATGAACCGTTACGGCAAATTGAAGAAGTAATAATATACCTTTTTTATAAGGATATATTTATTATCGCAAAGATACTGAGTGCATTCCAGCGTAGTTGCATATACGTAGGAATGCACTTTTTTTCTCTATTCTATCCTCATGCAATCGATTTCTACATACATTATTATATAGAAAGCACTTAATCTTTAACTTCAAAACATTATCGAGAATTATGAAGCATACTAAGTTTTTTATCTTCGCACTCCTTGCTGCGATGACGTTCTCTGCCTGCGGCACTGACGATACCCTGCAGTTCTATTTTCCTGAAAACGGTGGTACAACCGGTGGCGGTAATACGGGTGGTGGAAGCACAGGCGGCAATACCGGTGGTGCATCAACCGATAAGAACAATACAAACAAGAATGTGGCTACTGCCAACATGCCACAAGTGGTAAAAAACGCTATCGGCGGTCTGGAGTTTCCAAAGCTCAAGAACAATGGCAGCAGCTATGCCATCGTTCACATGGATAATACAACAGGTATGTTGAACTATTCTACAGAATGGGATGATAACATGAAGAGCCAGAGATGGAGCTGCTATACTTTCCACACCGGAAACACGGCATCTAACGTAAAAAGATGGGATGCTCCTCAGGGCGAGCGCCAGTATCCATGGGATACGGATCTGAAAGAACAGTGGGGAATCACAGATTTCACAGAAGACCCTACTCCTACAACTCAAGGCTTTGACCATGGTCATATCTGTCCTTCTGCTGACCGCAAGCTCAATCTGACCCAGCAGAAGCAGACTTTCTTCATGACCAACATGCAGCCACAGTACAGCAATTTCAACCAGCGTGGAACATGGTTTCAAATGGAGGAAGATCTTCGTAAGAAAGCTCCGAAGATTGACTCAGATACCCTCTTCATCGTGAAGGGCGGTACCATCGACCCGGTGGGCAGCGAGAGTAATCTCCTGGGCTGGAAGAAGAAGGGTGCTTCTAGCGAAACCCAGAAGCCAGGCTATATCCCAATACCAAAGTATTTCTTTGTAGCAGTACTGAAAAAGGAGCTAAACAAGAGCACCAACCAGTATACATACAGCGCTTTCGGCTACTGGTTCCCTCACGAGAACAAGGCATTTGAAAAGGGCGATCAGCTCGGCAAATATGTGGTAAACATCAAGACGCTGGAAGACAAAACCGGCATCGACTTCTTCTGTAATCTCCCTGATGAAATAGAGAAGGATGTAGAAAACCAAGATGCAGAAGCTCTCAAGAAACTTTGGGGCTTTAAATAAATCAGGCTATATACAAACAAAGAATCCGCTCTCTCAAAGCAATGAGAGAGCGGATTTCTTGGTTTATATCATCATCTTCTCGGCAACTTCTTGATAGCATGTGGCATGAATGCTCTACCGGTAGCCTTACCGAAGCTAGGAGCTACGGAATCGGATGCAGCAGAACGGGTCTTCTTACGGGCTCCACTCGGATTGTAGCGCACTAAATCGATTTGCATCACATCACCCTTAGCCTTACCTGTTCCTATCATATAACCATAGAACACATCCTGCCCCTTTTCATCACCCAGAAAGAAACCATACTGCTTAGCACCTGCATCCATCACATAGGTAGCACCAGAATCATTATAACGGATATAAATATCACCATTCTTATCGATGTACCAGGTAAACTTCAGGGTCTGGGTTTCACCCGTTTCTTCAATATAATCCTGTTCTATACCATCACCACTGAGCGAGTTAACCTTATCACCCGCCTGATAGAACGTCATCTCGGCATTGAAACTGTAGTTATTGCGAGACTGGCCGTCCTCTGCAAGTTCAGAGAGCATCACAGAGCCTCTCCAGTCGCCTGTAAGAGTCTGAGCCTCCGACAGCAGGTCATCATCCTGAGAGCCGTTAGAACCGTTGTTCCAGTCGCCCTGATTCCATCCCCAGCCACCATGATTATAGTCATCATACCAGTAATCATCATCATCACATGAGGTAAATGAGATAGATGCTGCAGCTATCGCCATCCACATCCATATTCGATTAAACTTTTTCATATCTTGTTTCCTTTCTTCAAACTAAATTCCTTATTGCCTTACTTCACTACAAAACGGCGAACAGGCTTCTGATTATCATCTGCCACCTTAACATACTCTACAGAATCCTTAGCTCCGCGAGAAACAATCTGGGTGTTCTCCAAGCCCGAATGCTGCTTGCTGTAGCCCCAACCGTCATCGTAACCCCAATCATAATCATCGCGCCAGTTGTAAGAATCGCGATAAAGCTCGAAATAAGCACGATTGCCATTATCAGCCTCTACATATCCAGAGAACTTGCGGTCGCCCAGAGCATAGTCGTAAATCACAACATCGCTACCCTCATCAAGAAGAGTGATATAGATGTTTCTGTTGCGTACTGTCCAGGTAATATGGTTTGCTATATAATTGTTGCCATGCCAGTAATTTCTATCAAAGTAATCGATCCAATAGCCTGTACCGGAATAGAAACCATCATTCTGGTCGAAGCGGATTACCGAGTAGAGGGCCTTCTGATTACCATATTCTACCAACATATTACCCTTCCATGTACCATCGAGGGTGTATGCAATATCAGAATCCTCATCACATGAGGTGAATGAGATACTCATCAAAGCTATGAAAGCCATTGTGAGAAGAGTAGTAAACTTTTTCATATCAATTTATCAGTTAAGTTATTTATATTCTTATATCTTCTAATTATTGAGCTCTTGAAGAACAGCATTCTTTCTTGAACCCGATGCAAAGGTAGTGGATTTTTCGTCTGTATCAAAGGGGAAAAGGATACAAACTGAGGGGGAAATCCCTATTCTTTCAAAAACAACCGCCTTTTTTGATGGTATTTCTTTCGGTTTTGATGATATTTCTTTCTCTGTATCAAAGATTTAACACCTTCTTAACACATTGTATCGATATTTTTCGTATCTTTGCATCATAAATAAGTAATTATTCAAAGAACATGCTTTTAACACAAAGCAAATTCTAAGAATGCGCTCACAAAATGAGTTTCAACAGTTTATTAATTATACGTTAAACCTTTAAAATTATTAAGTTATGAACAAATTTTTACGCTATTCATTATCATTGGTTCTGGCGTTCGTAGCTAGCGTTACGTTTGCAGGAACAACTCCTTACAAAGTGTTGACTTTCCCTGACGAAGGTTCTGAAGGCAAGGAAATAAATGGTTATGACAAAACCTGGAAAGCTACAATAGGAGAAGATGTCTGGACTATTGAGAATTTCAATACATACCAGTGGAATGGTTGGAAATACATCAGATGCGGAAGAAAGAAAGTCACATCTATTGCTTCCATCACTTCACCTGCTATTGATCAGCCTATCAGAAATATTGTCTTGACCATCGACAAGATTACTAAAGATAAGATCAATTCTATCAAGTTGCAGGTAGCAACTGATGCTGACTGTAACAATGTAACTGAAGAAATCTCTGCCAAGATTGAAGATGGAGACCTGATCTTCCAGCCAACCAAATCTACAGCAAACAATTACTATAAGTTTATCTTTGACTGCCAGGCTGGAAGTAATGGTTTGATTCAGGTTTCTAAGATTGCATATTATAAGGTAGGTGATGCTCCTGAAATCGTAGACATTACAAACACAGCAGAAACTGCTTATACCATTGCTAAGGCTAAGGAACTGATTGATGCAGGTAAAGGCTTGAGCGAAAGTGTATATGTTAAGGGTACTGTATCTCAGGCTAGTAAAGAGTTAAATGCTACATACGGTAGCCTTTCTTACTACATTTCTGACGATGGTACAACAGAAAATGAATTGCAGGTTTACGGAGGTCTTTCTTTCAAGGGTGAGAAATTCACTTCTGTAGATGATATCAAGGTGGGTGACGTAGTTGTTGTTTATGGTAAGCTTAAGAAGTTTAAGACTACTTATGAGCTTGATTTAAACAACACTCTCATCTCTCTGAATGGCCAAACTACCGGCATCACTAACATTACAGCAGATGAAGCTGCAAAGAACGCTCCTGTTTACAACCTCGCAGGCCAGAAGGTAACCAAGGCTTACAAGGGTGTAGTCATTAAGAACGGAAAGAAGATAATTCAGAAGTAATCAAATTCAAAACAACATATCCCTACTACTCCCCCGATATTCATTTATCGGGGGAGTTTTTTTGTTAGGCATAACATAAGAAGGAACCACCAGCAAATCAACCAAATATTACCCCTATAACATGAAAAGTGGAATATTTTAATGCAAAAACATAAAAAAATACACCTGATAAATACGTATTCTCAATAATTTTCACTACCTTTGTTGCGATTAATAAACGTATACGAATAAAAAATGATGAAAAGAAAATTATATATCACCCTATTAGGACTGCTCTCTACCATCATAACAGCAGCTGTACCCTACTGCGATGTGAGAAAATTCTCTATCACAGACGGACTCGCTGCCAATACCATCTCAGACCTGAAACAAGGTAAAGACAACCTCATGTGGTTCAGTACATGGAACGGACTGTCGTTCTATGACGGCTACAAGTTTCATACTTTCAGAGACACCCCCGATGATATTGACGTCCTGTCAACCAACCGTATACTGAAAATAGAACCATCACATAACAACAACGTATGGTGTATTACATACGACCACCAGCTCTACGTATACGATACCCACTTCTGCCGGTTCTTTGCTGTTGGACAGAAATTCAACGAACTGTTCAACATCGACCTGCGCGTGAGCCAGGTATACCCATTGAAAAACGGAGCTACATGGTTTACTTCAGAAGATGGAAAATATATCATCCGATCAGTAGGGAAAACCTTTGATGAGCGGAACATAGAACTCATCAAAGTAGGAGAAAAGGGACTCAGAAGCGGAAATGTATGGTACATCCATCGAGATATACACGGAAGAGAATGGGTGCTTACCGACAAAGGCGCATGCATATATCATTCGAAATTTCCAAGCAAGCTGCCTTTCAAATGGATAAGATGGGTGGGAGACGACGTGTTCCTGGCTACAGAAGACGGCAAACTGGCAAAATATGACCTGCAGAACCGACTCACCATGATACCGATGCCGGAAGGCGTAACCCGCATCAACGAACTGAAGAACACAGGTTACCAGCTCCTGATGGCAACCAATCTGGGTGTAGTCATCTACAACCCGCGCACCTTCAAGTTTGATATCATCAACGTACAGAGTCCGAGTCAACCTCTGCCAGAGGTAAAGAAGATCTATACCGATGATTTCGGTATGGTATGGGCATTTACAGACGGTATGGGAGTAACCCTCGTCAATCCGAAGACCGGACAGACACAGTGGCTCTTTGCCGACCAGGAAGACCCGATGGACCGCACGTCCTGCGAAAGCAATTTCATCACACAAGACGAAAACAAGACCCTCTGGGTAGTGCCAAGAGGAGGAACCTTCAGTTATTTCGACCGCAAGGCAGGAAAACTGGTGCCTTATCTGCTCAGAAGCAACTCATCGGGCAACTACCGCATACCGAAGATTACGAAATATGTACTCTCTGACCAGGGAATCCTCTGGCTGACAGGCTCTCACGACCTGACACAGGTAGTCTTCAAATATCACCCTTACATTATCAACAAGCTGGATGTGGGCGAAGACGAAGTGTTCTCGGTAAATGCATCACCAGACGGACATATCTGGACAGGCTATCACAATGGAGTAATCCAGGTACTCAACGCCTCCTACCAGCGTATCGGATACCTTTCGCCAAGCGGACAGATTGTGCCACAGCAGGTAAACTTCGCCGAGAAGGGCATCTTCGCCATCCACTTCGATATCAAGGGAAGAACATGGATAGGAACCAACGGAAACGGTGTATATCTGATAGACAAAATGCAGGTAAGACACTTTACCTACGATGCAAACGACCCCGCTTCACTGCCATTCGACAAGGTATTCGACATCGTAGCCGACCGCACCGGACGCATCTGGATAGGTACCTATGGTGGCGGTATCGCCCTGGTAAATGAGGCGGCAGACGGCAGTATCAGCTTCATCAGTAAACGAAACGGACTGCCTTGGGAGAAGCAGCACTACGACCGCGTACGCCGCATCTGCTGCACCACTACGGGAACCATTCTCGTAGGTACTACAGATGGTCTCATCACCTTCAGTGATGCCTTTACAAACGCAAGAAAGATCAAATACCACAAGACCTACTACATACCGAACGATACAACAAGTCTGGCAGCAAACGATATGAACAATATCATGGAGCACACCAGCGGCAAGATGTATATCTCGCAACAGGGCGGCGTGATGGAAGAGATTGTGAGCAAATCGCTCCTGCAAGACAACCTGAAGATGAAATACTTCCATGCCATCGATGTTAACGAAGGCATCGTACAGGGCATGGTAGAAGACAACCAGGGAAGAATCTGGGTAATCAGAGAATCGAGTATCGACTGCGTAAACCCGAAAACAGGCCAGTGCAATGTGTTCGGGCCTAACGATTTCGACTTCAACATGTCGTTCTCGCAAAGCCGTCCTTACCACGATCCGGCAAGCAACAACATCTCGGTAGGTACCCCGATGGGACTGATTACCTTCAATCCGGCTACGCTGAAGAAGAGCAACTACCAGCCTAAAGTCATCTTCAGTTCCCTCCATTATAGCGGAGAGAAGGAGTCGGAACCTATCCTGCACAAGGAAAAAGTGGTGATTCCTGCCAACAAGCGAAGTCTGACCATCACCTTCGCATCACTCGACTATCAGCGCAAGTATCAGACCAGATACCTCTATCGCATAGATGGTTATACAGCTCCAGGCGAGTGGATATCGAACGGAAGCAGCAATGTCATCGGCTTCAACCGTATCAATCATGGCGATTACGTACTCAAGGTGAGAGCCACCAACTCGCATGGTGTATGGAGCAAGTATGTGGCAGAACTGCCTATCGAAGTGCGCCCTACCTTCTGGGAAAGCATCTGGGGCAAGTTTCTCATGCTGCTCCTGCTCTTCGGTATCGTAGGCGCTATCTTCTATACCTACAACCAGCGCCAGCGCGAGAACGTAACCCACGAAATGAGCGTGCTGAAGAACGAGTTCTACAACGATGCTGCCAACCGTCTGAGAACCCCTCTAACACTCATCGGAGCCCCGGTAAAAACCATTCTGGATACCGAGCCGGGTATCACCCGAAAGGGCAAGGAACTGCTGAGAATGGTAGTAGACAATGCCAACGAAATGCTGGTAATGCTGGACAAGGTTCAGAGATATGGCAGCAATGCAAACTTCCATACGAACAGCGGTCTGACCGAGGAAGATTACGACCTGGCAGAAAGAGAAAAAGCGAATGGCCAGATTGACGACCACAATGCATCCGACTATCAGGAAGAAACCAACAAACAGAAAGAAGAAAAGGATGCAGAGGCAGAACGCCTGAAAGAAATGGGCAAGGAACAGAAAGAAGCACAGGAAGAAGCGGAACTCAAAGACCAGACGATACTGGTAGTAGAAGACAATGCCGACCTGCGCAAGTTCCTCTACAGTATCCTCTCGCCTACCTATAACGTGCTGCTCGCAGAGAACGGAAAGGCTGGTTTAGTGATGGTCCGCAAGGAGATACCAGACTTTATCCTCACGGACGTTACCATGCCTGTGATGGATGGTTTGTCGATGATTCACGAGATCAAGCAGGATACCACCCTCAACAACATCCCAGTGATGATTCTCTCGGCCAAGGCAAGCGTAGAAGATCAGCAGCGAGGCTTTGATGAAGGTATTGTTGCCTATATCACCAAGCCATTCTCTACCCCTTATCTGCTCGGCCGAATAGAGGCTATCCTCACCCAGCGCCGCAACATTCAGATGGATGTCATCAGAAAACTGAAGGAAACTGGCGATAAAGATGCCATAGCAGCCCTACGAATACTGCCTACAGCAGCTCCTCTACCTGCTCTTAACCAGGCTGAAACTAGTGCCGAGAACGAAGCGGTTGACCCAAACAGCGAGCTGGCATTTATAGCGGCACAGATTCAAGACAGAACCATGATGCGTGTCTTCTGGTTTGTTGTTGCCAATGCAGGCAACCCGGGACTCAAGATTGATGACATCTCGAACGAAATCGGTATGAGCCGAAGCGTACTATATAATAAGGTGAAAGCAACAACTGGAATGACACCGGTAGACTTCGTTCGCCATATACGTATCAAGAAGGCATGCGAGATGTTGCGCAAGACAGACGATACTCTGACCAGCATCGCCTTCGCAGTAGGTTTCACCGACCCTAAGTATTTCTCGAAGGTATTCAAGAAAGAAACGGGTATCGTACCTACTGAATACCGAAACAGAACGCAGGGATAGCCCGCATCATTACAGATGAAAGCAGTCATCATTACTGATGGCTGCTTTTATCTGTATTGACAAAAGTAATACATCTTACAGGATATATCTTCAGTTGTTGTCGGGCACAGCCTTATTCGTTATCGCACACAGCAAAACGTTTAAGCAAGGAAAAAAGCAGAATAGTCATAAAATTGAGCCGTTTTGCTTTGTTTTTTGACCGAATATTGCTAAAAAGTATAAAAATGGGGGGGCATTTGATTAATTTTCCCTTTTTACTGAAAAAAAACTGAGAAAAAGTTTGTTGTTACAAGAAAATGTAGTATCTTTGCAACAAGTTCTTAGAAAAGTTAAATGATAGATTAATCGTAAACCTCTTTTTCTTTGTTTTTTGAGGAAAAAGAGGTAAAGAAAAAGGAATGCAGGGTTTGTGAAAATCCTGCATTTTTTATTTTTATGCTGTTTCATGCAGGCCGTTATGTAGTCTTATAATCTACACATCTTTCTATTCACAAACCCAATTATCTACGGAATCTATATACTCTTAACTGCGATACTATCTACATTATATATATTACGCTTATTCCTTCATCTATGATTTTGTTCGATTTTTAGAATTTTTAAAAAAACTATTGAAGTATTCTAAGAGAAAAGTAGTATCTTTGCACTCTAGATCATATAAGTTGAGATCGGAAATATAGATAACACATACATAAAGATAAAAAAAATGAGAACTGTTTACGAATTTTCTGTTAAAGACAGAAAGGGAAAGGATGTTTCCCTCAAGGAGTATGCCAACGAAGTGCTGCTCATCGTCAACACCGCCACAAAGTGTGGTTTCACACCTCAGTATGAGGAACTGGAGAAACTTTATGAGACCTATCATTCTCAAGGTTTCGAAATACTTGATTTTCCTTGCAACCAGTTTGGTCAGCAAGCCCCTGGTACAGATGAAAGCATTCATCAGTTCTGCAAGCTTACATACGGCACAGAGTTCCAGCGCTACAAGAAGATCAAGGTAAACGGAGACGATGCTGCCCCTCTCTTCAAATTTCTGAAAGAATGTAAGGGCTTTGCTGGTTGGGACGAGAGCCACCCTCTCTACCCTGTTCTCGACAAGATGTTGAGCGAGGCTGATCCTAACTACAAGGAGAGTGCCGATATCAAGTGGAACTTCACTAAGTTCCTCGTTAACAAGAAGGGTCAGGTTGTAGCCCGCTTCGAGCCTACCACAAGCTTCGATGTCATCGCTAAGGCTATCGAAGAGTGGTTGAACTTCTAATGAAAGATAGAAGTCTCGAACTGAGAATAGAATTTCTAAAAAAAGAGAATAGAATTTCTAAAATAAAAGCCAGGTTGCTTTTCGCAGCCTGGCTTCTTTTATAATGTGATATTGTTATTTCAATATATCTCAAAGAATAATTGTCAACTGTTTGCTATAAACTATTAACTGTTAACTGTTAACTGAAAATTAGTCAACCTTTGGCACATCCTTGAGGAACTGCTGGATTTCTTCATCACTCACAGAATAATCGTGCAAATCGCCATTGATAAAGCTATCGTAAGACGGCATATCGATAAGACCATGACCTGAGAGACAGAACAGGATAACCTTCTCCTTGCCCTCTTCCTTAGCCTTCAGAGCCTCACGTATAGTGGCTGCAATCGCATGACAGCTCTCTGGAGCAGGAATGATACCCTCGGTCTGTGCAAAGAGCATACCCGCCTTGAATGACTCCAGCTGAGGGATATCTACACCATGCAGGTAACCATCCTTCAGAAGTTGGGAGATAATCATGCCCGCACCATGATAACGGAGACCACCTGCATGAATGTTGGCTGGCTTGAAATCATGACCCAAAGTAAACATTGGCAGCAATGGAGTATAACCTGCCTCATCACCGAAATCATACTCAAACTTACCGCGAGTCAGCTTAGGACAGCTCTCCGGCTCTGCAGCAATAAACTCAGTATGGCGCTCGCCTGTAAAGTTGTGACGGAGGAATGGGAAGGCAATACCACCAAAGTTACTACCACCACCGAAACAAGCAATCACCTGATCAGGATACTCACCTGCCATCGCCATCTGCTTCTCTGCCTCTAGACCGATGATGGTCTGGTGAAGTGCCACATGATTGAGAACAGAACCCAGCGTATACTTACAGCCCGGTGTGGTTGTAGCCAGCTCAACAGCCTCACTGATGGCAGTACCGAGCGAACCTGGATGATGAGGATCACGTGTGATAATGTTCTTACCTGCGCGTGTACTCATAGAAGGAGAACCCTCTACAGTGGCTCCAAACGTACGCATGATGCTGGAACGGTATGGTTTCTGCTGCATGGTAATCTTTACCTGATAAACTGCTGCCTCCAGGCCGTAGAGTTTTGCTGCATAAGAGAGGGCTGCACCCCACTGTCCTGCACCAGTCTCTGTAGTGACGTTGGTATCACCCTCCTGCTTACAGTAATAGCACTGAGGAATCGCTGAATTAATTTTATGAGAACCTAACGGGTTGGTACTCTCATTCTTGAAGTAGATATGCGCTGGTGTACCAAGTGCCTCCTCAAGGGCATAAGCACGTACAAGAGGTGTTGAACGGTAGAAGGTATACTTCTCCAACACATCTTCTGGAATGTCAATCCAGGCATGCTCTGTATCAAGTTCCTGCTTTGAGCACTCCTTATTAAATACGTGTGACAAATCATCAGCACTCATTGGCTGGTGAGTCTGAGGGTTCAACGGTGGCAATGGCTTGTTAGGCATATCTGCCTGAATGTTGTACCACTGAGTAGGAAGTTCCTGCTCGCTTAAGATGTACTTTTTCTGTCTCATATTTATATATATGTTTAAAATTGTTGTATGCCTGAACAAAGGTACAAATAAAAAATGGAATAAAAAACTTTTTTATCTGATTTTCCACTATTTTTTTTATTTTTGTCCAACAAATCAGTTAATTCTATTGGTATTATTTGTTACGAAAGTATACAATCAGTGTGATTTCTAAGATTTCAACCAAATATTACACCTAAAATATCAAATATTACCCCACTATTATAACAGGAAATAGTATCTTTGCAACAGAAAAATTCAACATGCGTTGTGAAACGCTTATCATCATCTTTTACTTATACAAAAAATAAAACATTGGAACTCAATAGGGATATTGGGATTCCAATGTTTTTTTATGCAATAAACTGATTACTTTTCATTACCTAAATCTATCTGCGATATCTGATTCAACAGATTTACAGCCTGCCCTACTGTCTTCACATCATTGATGCGAAGCATTCGCTTGTTGAATTTTTCCTTCAGAACACAGTCTTGAATATGACTGGTTACGTAAGCGAGTATGCGGTTAAACATCTGACTTCTGTAGAACGGACTGTTTACATTGCTTACAAACTGCATCTGCATATAGCCCTGCTTGAGAATAATCTTCTCGCAACCTAGCTTCTTGCCTACCCTACGCAGACCTACCACATGCATCAGTTCGTCTGCTTCATGAGGCACAGGACCAAAACGGTCTATCATACGCTTGCGGTAAGCTTCTACTTCATCATCGCTCTCCAGGCGGTCCAGTTCACGATAAAGAAGCATGCGCTCACTGTCACCCGGCACATAAGTCTGAGGAAAATACATCTCCAGATCGCTCTCTATGCCACAATCGTCAACGAAATCATCACCCGTAAGCTGGGCACCTTCATCCATCTTCTCCTGATAAAGATCACAGAACTCCTCGTTTTTCAACTCTGTGACAGCCTGAGAGAGAATCTTCTGGTAGGTTTCATAACCCAGATCTTCCATAAAACCGCTCTGCTCAGAGCCCAGCAGATTACCCGCACCGCGGATATCCAGGTCCTGCATGGCGAGATTGAAGCCGCTACCCAGTTCGCTGAACGTCTCCAGAGCCTCCAGACGGCGACGCGCCTCAGGAGTAAGTGCACTCTTAGGTGGCGCCATCAGATAGCAGAAAGCCTTCTTGTTGCTTCTTCCTACGCGTCCACGCATCTGATGCAGGTCACTCAATCCGAAGTGATGAGCATCGCTCACGATAATCGTATTGGCATTGGAAATGTCGATACCGTTCTCTACAATAGTGGTAGAAAGCAGTACATCATAATCGTAATTGATAAAGCCCATGATGATTTTCTCCAAATCCTCTGGCTTCATCTGTCCGTGCCCGATTGCTACCCTACAGTCTGGGATATGCTTCTCGATGAGCATCTTGAGCTCCGGAAGCTTGGATATTCTGTCGCATACGAAATAAACCTGTCCGTTTCGGCTCATCTCGAAATTGATGGCATCGCAGATAACTTCACTACTAAACGTTACCAGTTCGGTATGAATCGGATAACGGTTAGGTGGCGGAGTACGCATGATACTCATATCCCGGGCGCCCATCAGAGAGAACTGGAGGGTTCGCGGAATCGGAGTGGCACTCATCGTGAGTGTATCGACATTTACCTTGAGCTGACGGAGTTTCTCTTTGGTAGACACACCGAACTTCTGTTCTTCATCGATGACGAGCAGTCCCAGGTCATGCCATTTCACGGTCTTTGATATCAGCTTATGCGTACCTATGAGGATATCAATCTTACCCTCTTTCAGGGCGTCAAGCACCTCTCTGGTTTCCTTCGTTGTACGGGCTCTACTGAGATAGTCTACCCTTACAGGCATGCCTTCCAGACGCTTTTTGAAAGTCTGATAGTGCTGGAAAGCCAGAACGGTAGTAGGCACCAGCACCGCAACCTGCTTGCTGTCGCACGCAGCCTTGAAGGCTGCACGGATGGCAACCTCTGTCTTGCCGAAGCCCACATCGCCACAAACCAGACGGTCCATCGGTCTGCCGCTCTCCATATCCTTCTTCACCTCCTGAGTAGCCTTATTCTGGTCTGGCGTATCTTCATACAGGAAGGAAGCCTCCAGCGTATGCTGCAGATAATTGTCGGCACTGAAGGCGAATCCCTTCTCCCGTCGGCGCTGGGCATAGAGTTTGATCAGGTCGCGCGCAATATCCTTGATTCGCTTCTTAGCTTTGTCCTTGAGTTTATCCCAGGCACCTGTACCCAGTGTAGACAGGCGAGGCGGAGTACCGGTATCGCTGCGGCGATATTTGCTGATTTTATAAAGCGAGTGGATAGAAACATCCACCTTGTCATTGTTCGTATAGACGATGCGGATCATTTCCTGATAGCTGTTGCCCGTAGGAACCCTAACCAGACCGCCGAACTTGCCGATACCGAAGTCTACATGCACGATAAAATCTCCCACTTCCATCTCCTGCAGTTCCTTCATGGTGAGTGCCATCTTGCCGGCTCTCGCTTTATCTGAGCGCAGGTTATATTTATGAAAACGGTCAAAAATCTGATGATCGGTAAAGAAACAGCACTTCTTGTCATGGTCAGTAAAGCCTTCATGAAGCGTCTTGTCTACCGGTGTAAAACGGATGGCGTAGCGCTTCAGCTCTTCGCTTTCAAAGATATCCTTCAGGCGCTGTTGCTGCTTCTGGCTATCTGCCAATATATATAAGGTGTAACCCTGGAGCAGGAAATCCTCCAGAGTCTGACAAAGCAAATTGAAATTCTTATGGAAAAGAGGCTGTGGAGCAATATTGAAAGGTATCACAGCCGGACTCTCTGACGGAGCGACCTTGCCGAACTCGATACGGAGATGAGCCGCTACTGCCTTCTTGAAATCGAGCGGAGAAACGAGGTTGAGCTCGGTCTTCATGTCATGTCTGATGCGCTCAGCCTCTACCTCAGTAGCTCCCTCCAGCTGCTCGGTAAGGCTCTGCGATGAGAAGCCTTCGGTATAAATCTGACCGATGCGGTCGCAAACGAAAGAAAGGTCTTTCGCCACGACGGGCGTACTTTCGGAGAGGAAATTGAGGAAACACTGCTTGTTGCTCTCGATATGGGCGAGTTCGGGCACGATTTCTATCTCTGTGCGCTTCGCCTGCGAGAGCTGGGTCTCAACATCAAAGGTACGGATGGTGTCAATCTCATCGCCGAAGAAGTCGATTCGGAACGGATATTCGCAGCTGTAGGAATAGACATCGAGGATGCTTCCACGCACGGCAAACTGGCCCGGTTCATAAACATAATCGGTTTCTTTGAGTTCGAAATCGCGCAGGGTATGAACCACATCGGTTTGGGCAATCTGCTGGCCTACAGTCAGTTTCAGAATCCGTTCATCCAGATTCTGCTTAGCTACAACGAGTTCTGCCAGCGCATCGGGATAAGTGACTACCAGGAAATGTCCTCCCGAAGAGAGGCGCGCCAGCACCTCTGTACGTAGGATTTCGTTCGCAGCATCACGCTGCCCGTATTTCACGGCACGCCGATAGCTGGAAGGAAAGAAGAAGACCTTCTCCTGCCCCATCATCTGAGTAAGATCGTGATAAAAATAGCCTGCTTCATCGGCATCATCCAGCACGAAGAGTACCGAACGCCTCATCTTTCCCTGCAGAGAAGCAAAGAACATCGGAGCCGAAGAGCACAGCAAACCCTGGAGAAAAATGGAATGAACCGACTTCTTCCCCATCAAATCAAAGAGGGCATCCGCCTGTGGCGAACGCCCGTATGTTTTTTCTATCTTTTGGATTTCCATCCAAGTACTGATTAGTGATTACTGATTACTGAGTAGTGATTACAGAGTATTAATCCTTCTTCGGATATTTTTTGAACCAGCCATCCAGGCGCAGTCGCATCACGCCAAAGAAAGCCTCACCAAAGATGCCACCACTCATCTTGCTCACACCTTCACGACGGTTAACAAAGATGACAGGCACCTCCTTGATCTTGAAACCTATTCGATGAGCCGTATATTTCATCTCTATCTGGAAAGCATAGCCCTTGAAGCGGATAGCATCCAAATCTATGGTTTCCAATACCTTACGTCGGTAGCAGACGAATCCAGCTGTGGTATCATTCACCTTAAATCCGGTTACGATACGTACGTATTTAGAAGCGAAATAGCTCATCAATACGCGTCCGATAGGCCAGTTGACCACGTTCACACCCGAAATATATCTTGAGCCTACAGCCACATCATAGCCCTCATCGTGAGTTGCCGCATAGAGACGAGGCAAATCATTAGGATCATGACTGAAGTCGGCATCCATCTCGAAGATGAAGTCATAGCCCTGCTTCAATGACCATTTGAAACCCATGATATAGGCAGTACCCAAACCGAGTTTACCCGAACGCTCCAGAATATGCAGACGACCGGCAAACTCATTAGCCATCAAGCCCTTAACGATGGCAGCAGTGCCGTCAGGACTTCCGTCATCGATAACGAGGATATCAAACTGCTTTTCGAGACCGAAGACAGCACGGATGATTTTCTCGATGTTTTCCTTCTCATTATATGTAGGAATGATTACTATGCTATCACTCATAACTTCTTCTAATTTTAATGATTCTGATTCTATATAATGTAATACAGATGCAAAATTACAACTTATTTTTGAAATAACAAGCGAAAATCCGAAATTATTGGTCCGGATTCTCTACAAAACCCTGATATTTCTTGTCAAGTCCGTTCATGATCGCCTCATAGCTCTTGTTCATCTGGTTCTTGATATTGTCAGCTCCCTTGCCTATCGGCTCGATAGGCTCATGAATGGTGAGCTTCAGAGGATGCCAGAAAGCCCAGTAGATGTCCTTCATGCGAGGCTTCACATCAAAACTGCCATTAATGGTAAGCGGACATACCGGCAACTGCAGTTCATCGGCAAGCATGAAAGCGCCACGGCGAAACACGCCCATGTGACCCGTAAACGAACGGGCACCCTCTGGGAATACCACCAGCGACATGCCCTCTTTAAGCACCTCGCGAGCACGGTCATAAGAAGCACGGATCTTAGAAGGTCCGCTCTTGTCTACAAAGATGTGGTGCGCATACTCACAGGCGATACCGATGAGAGGCACTTTGCGCAAGCCCTTCTTCATCATCCACTTGAAGTTTCTGCCCAGAAAACCGTATATCAGGAAGATATCAAAAGCACCCTGATGATTGGCCACGAAAACATAACTCTGGTTCTTCTTGAGATGCTCACGTCCCTCCACTTTTACAGGCAGAAGGAGGATGCGGACCCAAAGCCAAGCCCAATACTTGCCGGGATAATAGCCCCAGAAATGGCCATTGCCCAGCATACATCCCAAAACAGTAGTTAAACTGGTTAAAACGCTAGCCAACAAGAGGATAGGCAAGCATATAACAAGTTGATACAGACGATATAAGTACTTCATTTTTTATTAAGAATGAATAATTTAACACTCAACATTTAACATTTAACATTCAACACTCCTCATTTTCTTTTGAGTGTGATGACCACGATTTCTGCCGTAGCTCCTATGCGGATTGGAACGGTACCGCCCAGCCCCGATGTGGTATAGAGCTGGCAACCCTCCTCCTCGAAGAGGCCGTAATCATAAGGAGTAAACATCGACGGACGCAAGCCCAGGATACTGATCTGCCCCGCATGCGTATGACCGCTCAGCGTAAGCTGCGGTGCTACGACCAGCGAATCCTTCCTGTCAGGTCCTATCACATCGCCATCCTCATCCTTCTCCTTATTGATAGTAGAAGGCCAGGTCTCGCGCCATTGCTTCGGAATATGCTGCAGCATCAGCACGAAAGAGCCCGGTCTGATGCCATACAGCGCCTTCCTTACGTTGGTCCGCTTTGGCTTGTCATAGTTCTCTGTACCAGCCACATAGATGCTGTCAGCGCCTCTATGCACCGCCACATGTTCATTCATCAGCAGGCGCCATCCGCAACTCCGCTGGAAGTCCTGCATCCGCTTCTCTAATGCAGCTATCTCCTGCTCATCATCTACATCCATATAATAGGTGTAATCGTGATTGCCCAGCACACTCATCACGCCGTCTCTGGCTTTCAGACTGCTGAGCAGCGCCTGATACTTAGGCAGTTCACCGGGTGTAACATTCTGTAAATCACCCGTAAAGCAAATCAAATCAGGCTTCTCGGCATTGATGCTGTCGATATCGCGCTGAGGCAGATGACCACGCCAGCCATAGTATGACCCGAGATGGATGTCGCTGAACTGAACGATGCGATAGCCCTCGAAAGACTTCGGCAGATTGGGTACATAGATGGTGAT
>ERZ1034871.725-NODE-725-length-18523-cov-25.147336_pt1 | contig 18523 bp, 16 predicted proteins | sample MGYA00520631_ERZ1034871 | MGnify/ENA primary metagenome ERZ1034871 (study PRJEB33766, sample SAMN09781721) | gut metagenome | biome: gut microbiome | host: Homo sapiens | place: Madagascar | study: EMG produced TPA metagenomics assembly of the PRJNA485056 data...
AAAAGAAGAAATGAAGGTAAATACAAATGAAAAAAGCAGTACATTTTGGCGCAGGGAATATCGGACGTGGTTTTATCGGAGAAATCTTATATAAGAACGGTTTTGAAATTGCCTTTGTAGATGTTAATGAAAAAATCATCAACGCTTTAAATGAGGAAGGAAAATATACAATTGAGCTGGCAGAGCAATCGCATGAAAAAATTCAAGTGCATAGTGTTTCGGGCATTAACAATGCGCAGAACCCTGAAGCAGTTGTTGAGGCTATCGCAGAGGTCGATATCGTTACTACAGCCATTGGGCCCAACATCCTTCCTTTTATTGCGGAACTGATTGCTAAAGGCATTCAAAAGCGTAAAGCCCAAGGAAATCAAAAACCATTAGACATCCTTGCTTGTGAAAATATGATTGGGGGCTCTGAATTTCTTTTTGAGAAGGTCAAAGAATATTTAACACCAGCTGATTTAGAATTTGTAAATTCAAAAATCGGCTTTCCCAATGCGGCAGTCGACCGTATCGTGCCCAATCAATCCCATGAGGGTCCGCTCTATGTTGTCGTTGAACCCTTCCGTGAGTGGGTTGTGGATGAAAGTCAACTGAAAAACAGTGAAGTAAAACTTGAAGGTGTTCATTATGCCAGAGATTTGGAACCTTATATTGAACGTAAGCTCTTCTCTGTTAACAGTGGTCATGCGACAGTGGCTTATACAGGCGCATATTATGGTTACCAAACGATTTTAGAAGCCTTACAAAATAATGAGGTATTGGCCTCACTTAAAGACGTCCAAGCTGAGACACGTCAGTTGCTCTTAGCCAAATGGGACTTTACTGAGGAAGAGTTGAAAGCTTATCATGAAACAATTATTGAGCGCTTCTCAAACACAGAGATAGTGGATGAGATAAGCCGTGTAGCACGAACTCCGATGCGTAAGCTAGGCTACGATGAACGCTTTATCCGCCCAATCCGTGAACTTTCTGACCGCGGTTTATCTTATCAAAGCCATTTGGCAGTTGTGGGGAAAATATTTGCCTACAAAGACGAAAACGATAAAGAAGCTGTGGCTTTGCAAGAAGCATTAGAAGAGAAAGGACTTAACGCAGTTATCCGTGAAGTCACTAGTCTTACAGATGAAACCTTGATTGCGGAGATTGAGGCTAGTGCGAAGGCTAGTGCGAAAAAATATATGAAGTGAATAAAAAGTGAAATATATAAAGCATTAAAACCACCCTTAAACCGGGTGGTTTTAATGCTTTATTGGAGGGAGTTTAGAATTAAACAGTTCCTAAAATAATCAAAGAAGGCATGATTTGTTTGTAAACAATAGGAATTGTTGGGTTAGATAAAGATTCCAATATCGAAGACACAGCTTGTATTGACACAATCGAAATTAGTAATAGTGAAGAAACAAAAACAACTTTAATATTCAAAGAATTGCGGAATAAATAAATTAAACCGTTGGCTGATGCGGACGGTTTTTTGCTTTTTTCCAGCTGAATAATACTTGATAAAATGGTAAAATAAGAGACAGTATAAGAAATCTGGAGAAAAATATGACAGCACAAAATCAAAGACAAGAACTACAACGAAATATCTGGTCTATTGCTGACCAAGTTCGTGGGGCTGTGGACGGTTGGGACTTTAAACAGTATATTTTAGGGATTTTGTTCTACCGTTTTATCAGCGAAAACTTTCAAAATTATATAGAAGCAGGTGATCCAGAAGTTCATTATGCGGATTACCCAGATGTGGCAATTACCCCTGATATTATCGATGATGCAGTAAAAACGAAAGGTTATTACATTGCGCCAAGTCAACTTTTTTCAAATGTTGTGAAGACAGCGCGTGAAAATGATGATTTAAATACAAAACTCAAAGAAATTTTCGCCGCTATTGAATCAAGTGCGACTGGCTATGCTTCTGAAAATGATATTAAAGGTTTGTTTGATGACCTTGATACGACAAGCAATCGCTTAGGAAATACAGTTGCAGAGAAGAACAAACGCTTAGCTGATGTTCTTGAAGGAATCAATCAACTTAATTTTGGTCGCTTTGAAGACAATCAAATCGACCTTTTTGGTGATGCTTATGAATTTTTGATTTCAAACTATGCCTCAAATGCAGGTAAATCAGGCGGTGAGTTTTTTACCCCTCAATCTGTCTCAAAATTACTGGCTAAAATTGTCATGCTGGGTAAAGATGAACAACATAAAATCAACAAAATCTATGACCCTGCCTGTGGTTCAGGCTCTCTTTTGCTTCAAGCGAGAAAGCAATTCTCAGAGCATATCATCGAAGAAGGTTTCTTTGGTCAAGAAATCAATATGACCACTTATAACCTTGCACGTATGAATATGTTTTTGCATAATATCAACTATGATAAATTTGATATTAAACGTGGGGATACACTTATCAATCCATTGCACAATGATGATAAGCCCTTTGATGCCATTGTCTCTAATCCGCCTTATTCTATCAAATGGATTGGTTCAGATGATCCAACTTTAATTAATGATGACCGCTTTAGTCCAGCAGGTGTTTTGGCACCAAAATCAAAAGCAGATTTCGCTTTTATCATGCATTCCTTAAGTTATTTGTCGTCCAAAGGACGTGCGGCTATTGTTACTTTCCCAGGGATTTTTTATCGTGGGGGTGCTGAGCAAAAGATTCGTAAATATCTGATTGATAACAACTTCGTGGAAGCCGTTATCCAGCTGCCCGCAAATCTTTTCTTTGGGACAAGTATTGCCACATGTATCTTGATTTTGGCAAAGAATAAGCCTAATACTGATACATTTTTTATTGATGCCAGCAAAGAGTTCAAAAAAGAAACCAATAATAACATCTTAACGCCAGATAATATTGATAAAATCCTTTCTCATTTTGATAAAAAAGAAGAGTTGGACTATTTCTCAAAAGCTGTCAAATTTGATGCGATTGTCGAAAATAACTATAACCTCTCTGTTTCTAGCTATGTGGAAGCAGAGGATTTGACGGAAAAGATTGATATTGAAGTGCTTAATAAGGATATCAAGACGACTGTTGAGAAGATAACAAAACTCCGGTCTGAGATTGATGAGATAGTGCAGGAGTTGAGCAAATGAAAAATCAGATTTTAGAAAAACTACTAGAGGAACGGAAAAACGGACTTAAAGGCGGTCTCTATCACAAAACGCAAGTCAGTTTGACTTACAATTCCAACCGAATTGAGGGCAGTAAACTGACTGAAGAGCAAACCCGTTATGTCTTTGAGACAAAGACGGTTGGTTTTGATGCGGACGGTTTACCAGTCGATGATATTATCGAAACCAGCAATCACTTTCGAGCATTTGACTATTTACTTGACACGATTGGCGAAGATTTGAACAAGAAAATCATCAAAACTTTTCATAAAATCCTAAAAGAAGGCACGAGCGACAGTCACAAAGCTTATTTTAATGTTGGCGACTGGAAAAAAATCCCTAATGAAGTCGGCGATATTAAGACAAGTCTGCCAGAAAATGTTGATAAGGATATTTCAAACCTTCTTGAGGAATATCTGGTGAAATCAGCAGTTACTTTTAATGATTTGATTGGTTTTCATGAGTATTTTGAGCGGATTCATCCTTTCCAAGATGGAAATGGACGTGTTGGACGCTTGATTCTTTTTCGGGAATGCTTGAAGAAGGATATTGTACCTTTTGTGATTGATAATGATAAGAAGTTGTTTTATTATCGCGGTTTGCGTGAGTTTGCAACTCAACCGGGATATTTGATTGAGACTTGTTTGGCGGCGCAAGATGTTTATAAAGAGTGGGTGGGGTATTTTTATCCGGAGATTGAGGTGGGAAATGAGTGAAGAGCCAAAAGAAAATATGAATACCAATATTGAAAATGAACTTAAAATCATAAAAAAGTCGACGAGATTGGCAATGCCAGAAGATGACACATATATTTTCAGATTGGGAGTAGCTCTTTATGGCTTTTCGTCAATCAATAGTTTTATGACTGAAATTTTATGTTACATAGATTCAGGTCAAAAAAGTAATGAAGTGCTTTCTAACGATACAAGCGGTCGAATATTAGATAAATTTCGCAAGTCAAGAGTCTTAATTCCAAAGAATAACCGAGAAGTTCGAAATATCATGTTAGAAACTGCAAATAAGTTTGAAAAGTTAAATACTGAAAGAACTGATATTGTTCATGCGTATCCAATTACGGGAAGTCAAGAACAACAGATATTACATCGCAGAAAAGATACCAAAAATAAATATTTCGAGGTGACGAATGAATTTCTTGATGATTTTATCCAACGACTTGAGGAGGTTTCTGATGGGCTTTATGCAATACGCAAAATTATTAAACCTGAATTTGGGGGATTAAATGACTGAAAATCAAGATAATAATTCATATTTCAGCTCTGACAGTACTGTCAAATTTGACGGAAGTCTTTTAAACCTGATTCAAGGGGCTGAGGTGGAATACAATACATTAGGAGAAGTTGCAGAAATTTGGGATGGGACTCATCAAACCCCTAAGTATATTGATTCTGGAATCCCCTTCGTGAGTGTCGAGAATATCAAAAATCTAAAAGCAACTACGAAATATATTTCGGCGGAGGATTTTAAAAAATATAAAGCAAAACCTCAAAAAGGGGACATATTAATGTCAAGAATTGGGACAATAGGAGAAGTGGCTGTTGTTACCGATGATGAACCATTGGCATATTATGTAACTTTGGCTTTGATACGTCCTAATCTCGAAGTAATAACTGCAGGATATTTGAAGCACGTATTGCTGGGGAATATAGGGAAAAGGGAACTTCGTAAAAGAACTTTGGTAAATGCAGTTCCAATCAAGATAAATCTTGGAGAAATTGGGAAAATCAAAATCCCCATCCCCTCCCTCGAAATCCAGCAAAAAGTAGTCGAAATCCTTGACAAAATGACAGATTATGTTAAAGAGCTGACGGCAGAGCTGACGTTACGTCAAAAGCAATATGCTTACTATCGCGCCCAGCTCCTAACCTTTGACGCAGAGGGTAACCCTCTGCGTGATTCCGGAGAATCACTCACCGTCCGCTGGACGACGCTGGGAGAAATTGCAACGATTATTGCTGGTGGAGATTTACCTAAAAACTATCGTAAAGGTCAAACAGAGCCTAGTTCAGAATTTCCTTATCCGATTTATTCAAATGGTACGGGAGTTCAGAGCTTGTATGGCTTTACTGACGATTTTCGCGTTGATAGTGAAGCAATCACAATTTCTGCGCGAGGAACATTGGGTTGGCATACAATAAGAGAACCAAAATTTACACCAATCGTTCGGCTATTAACACTAATTCCTAATACAGAAATTATTTCTACCAAATTTTTGAATTATGTTTTAACCCAGGTGAAACTTGGTGGAGTAAAAACAGGTATTCCTAGTTTAACAAAGCCAATGATAGAAAAAGTCAGTATTCCTGTCCCTCCGCTCAAATTTCAGTCTAAAATTGTCGAGATTTTAGACAGATTCCAAGCATTGATTGAAGACGTGTCAGGACTTTTGCCCGAAGAAATCGCATCACGACAAAAACAATATGAATATTGGCGGGAACAGTTATTAAGTTTTAAGAAAGAATAAAATGGAATCTACTTTAACAATTATCACAGCCTGCGCTGCGGCTGTATCAGCAGTTGCAGTCATTTTTCAAACTAGGATATCTCAAAGACAAAGTCGTTTAATGGCTAATCAACTCGAGTTGCAAAGACAGACGACACAAGCCTATAATATTGCTATTTGGTCTGATAGCTGGGACTATACTAACAATAAGTATCCTATCATTAGTAACACCTCGCAAAGTCCTATTTATGAAGTAGAGATTATCTCTCATCATGAACTTGGACTTATGTTCAGACATTTTGTTGAGATTGTTCCTCCTGGAACATATATTGCTGGCGAGGGTTTTGATAAAGAATATTGGCTAGAATTGTATTTTACTGATTCAAGTGGTATTAGATGGAATAGGAATAACAAGGGGAAATTAAGTCAGCAATCTCCTTACAAGTCAACAGGCCATGAGAAATTTGCTGAGCTTTATCCATATAAAAAAGGAAAAGATTCTAGCGGCTACTTGAAAGATGTGGCAAATCAACTGAAAGATATAAATAAAACACTTAATAAGATTAAAAAGTAGTGAGTTTGGAGTAAACTATGCAAGGACTAAACGAAACCTCCCCTATCATCGAATCCAACAATTTCATCGTCCTAGACAAATGGACAAAACTTGAACAAAAAGGGAACTTCCAATCAGAGTCAGACCTGGAACGTGAAATGATTTCAGATTTACAGCAGCAAGGCTATGACTATGCGAACTATCTGATAACACCTGAATCCTTACTTGGAAATTTGCGTGTGCAACTAGAAGACTTGAATGCTGTTCATTTTTCAGATAATGAGTGGAAACGCCTTTTATCAGAGTATATTAATAAACCAAGTGATGGCATTGTTGAATGCACACGTAAAATTCATAATGATCACGTTTATGACTTTATTTTTGATGATGGGCATATTCAAAATATCTATCTATTGGATAAGAAAAATATTGCGCGTAATAAAGTGCAAGTCATCAATCAAATGAAGCAAAAAGGTCGACATGCCAATCGTTATGATGTGACGATTTTAGTGAATGGTTTACCTTTGGTACAGATTGAGCTGAAAAAGCGTGGGGTATCGATACGTGAAGCCTTTAATCAGATTCATCGTTACAGTAAAGAGAGTTTTAACGGTGAATCTTCACTTTTCAAGTATCTCCAAATTTTTGTGATTTCAAACGGCACAGACACACGCTATTTTGCTAATACCACCAAGCGGGATAAAAATTCCTTTGATTTTACCATGAATTGGGCACGTAGAGACAATGATCCAATTAGAGATTTGAAAGATTTTACGGCAACTTTTTTAAGTAAAAGAACACTGCTTAATGTTTTGATTAACTATTCGGTGTTTGATTCAAGCAACACCCTTTTAATCATGCGCCCCTATCAGATTGCAGCAACGGAACGTATTCTTTGGAAAATCAAATCTGCTCATGATTCAAAACTAAAAGCAGGGATTGAAACAGGGGGTTACATCTGGCATACCACAGGTTCTGGTAAAACCTTAACCTCGTTCAAGGCTGCTCGTCTTGCGACGGAGCTTGAATTTATCGATAAAGTCTTCTTTGTGGTAGATCGTAAAGATCTCGACTATCAGACCATGAAAGAATATCAACGTTTTTCTCCAGATAGTGTGAATGGTTCTGATAGCACAGCTGGTTTGAAGCGAAATATTGAAAAAAAAGACAATAAAATCATTGTCACGACCATTCAAAAGCTTAATAATCTCATGAAAACGACAGAGGCACACGAGATTTATGATAAGCAAGTGGTCTTTATCTTTGATGAATGCCACCGTAGCCAATTTGGTGAAGCACAAAAGAATCTGAAAAAGAAGTTTAAACATTATTATCAATTTGGTTTTACAGGAACACCCATTTTTCCTGAAAATGCTTTGGGGAGTGAAACAACAGCTTCTGTATTTGGGCGAGAATTACATTCCTATGTGATTACGGATGCCATTCGCGACCAAAAAGTTCTAAAATTTATGGTGGATTATAATGATGTTCGCCCACAGTTTGCAAGGCTGGAAGCTGAAACAGATGATCAGAAATTATCAGCAGCTGAAAATCGGCAAGCCTTACTTCATCCTACACGAATCCATGAAATTTCAGACTATATCTTAAATCATTTTGCGCAGAAAACGCACCGAACAGCAGGAAAAGGGTTTAATGCTATGTTTGCTGTATCAAGTGTTGAAGCTGCAAAACTTTATTATGAAGAACTCCAAAAATTACAAGAAAAATCTGAGAAGAAACTAACGATTGCTACCATTTTTTCTTTTGCAGCAAATGAAAGCCAAAATGCGATTGGTGATATTGAAGATGAAACTTTTGAACCCACAGCCTTAGATTATAGTGCGAAAGAGTTTTTAACTCGTGCAATTAACGACTACAATAAGAAGTTTAATGGTTCTTTTGCTGTCGACGGTAAGAGTTTTCAAAATTATTATAAGGATTTGGCTAAGAGAGTAAAGAATAAAGATGTTGACTTACTCATTGTTGTAGGAATGTTCTTGACAGGTTTTGATGCACCGACATTAAACACCTTATTTGTGGATAAAAATTTACAATATCATGGTTTGATTCAAGCCTTTTCACGGACTAACCGAATTTATGATGCGACGAAATCTTTTGGCAATATTGTGACCTTCCGTGATTTGGAAAGCAAAACAAAAGCAGCGATTACTTTATTTGGAAAATCTCAAACAGCAGAAGTGCTCCTTGAACGCCCATATAACGAATATATGAATGGTTTTAAAGATGATGAAACGGATAAAGCTAGACGGGGCTATTTGGAGGTTGTTCATGAGTTAAAAGAGAAATTCCCAGAACCAGATAAAATTGTTAAAGAGGTAGATAAGAAGCAATTTGTTAAACTTTTCGGTGAATTTTTAAAACTGGATAATATTTTGCAAAACTATGATGAATTTGCAGGATTGCAGGCTTTACAAGAAATTGATTTATCAGATGAGCAGGCGGTTGAGGAGCTCAAGGCAAAATTTTATTTAGATGACGAGAAGATTCAGGAACTTGAACAGCTCGAAATTCCAAATGTTCGAGAAATTCAAGACTATCGCTCGACCTATAACGATATTCGAGAATGGTACACGAATGAACGACGGAATCAAAAACAAGAGGAATCAACTGTAGATTGGGATACTGTCACTTTTGAAGTAGAACTCTTGAAGTCTCAGGAAATCAATTTAGATTATATTTTAGAATTGATTTTTGAAACAAATAAGAAAGTTTCGGATAAAGATCAACTGATTGATGAAATCATTCGGACGATCCGCGCAAGCGTTGGAAATCGAGCGAAAGAAAGTCTGATTGTAGATTTCATTAGGAACACGAATATCAATGCAATAAAAAATCGTCCGGAAATTCTTGAGAAGTTTTATACTTTTGCCCAAAAAGAACAACAAAAAGAGATGTTCAAACTTATTGAAGAAGAAGGATTAAATGAAATCAATGCAAAACGCTATATTAAAACTTCACTAAAACGAGAATATGCGAGTGAAAATGGAAATGAACTTAATGAAACATTACCAAAAATGAGTCCTTTAAATCCAGCTTATCATACAAAAAAACAAACAGTTTTTGAAAAGATAAGTGCTTTTGTCGAAAAATTTAAGGGAATTGGTGGATAGTATGAGAATTGATTTTTATAAACGCAAATAAAGAAAACTCTACCAAAATCGGTAGAGTTTTTAGTAGTTTAAACTCAAAAACTTTCAATAAGAGGAGAGAGAATCCCAATAAGTTGGAAAAAGCCTGCAGGACTTGTATGGCAAAGAACGAGTAAAGTGAAAAATAGTAAGCTTATTATTTATGATATAATAAAACTATGAAGAAAAAAGTAATCGCTATCATCATCGCCCTTTTAGTTGGTGCAGTTGGGCTCTTCCTTTGGCAGACGAAGGTCTTTGCTCCAAAAACGGCAAAAGAAGAAGTAAAACAAGAGGAAAAATCAGGTCCTGTACGCTCAGAACTTACAGGCCTTGAAACGACAGCTGATAAGGCAAAACGCCCGGTAACTGCCGTGATGGTGGAAAATTCACCAGAAGCGCGACCGCAATCCGGTCTTAAAGATGCGGGAGTGGTTTTTGAAGCTGTCGCTGAAGGAGGCATCACACGCTTCGTAGCCCTTTATCAGGAAGCACAGCCTGATTTGATTGGCCCTGTGCGTTCTATTCGTCCTTACTTTGTGGAATGGGCAGCTGGTTTTGATGCTGGCTTAGCTCACGTGGGTGGCTCAGAGTTAGCTTTGAACATGGTCAAGTCGGGTGATTATGTCGCAGACTTAGATCAATTCAAAGCACCTGAGGGTATCTTCTGGCGTTCTGAGGACCGCGTGGCACCACATAATATGTATACGAAAATGAGCGGTTTGGACAAGTATATGACCAAGCTGGATAAGAAAAAATCTAATTTCCAAAGCTGGGACAGACAAGCACTCAAGTCAGATACAACAGAAAGTGACCTGCCAGATGCTCAAGCTATCAGACTTCCAGTCTCTACCGGTATTTTTGAAGTCAGCTATCATTATGATACAGCCAGCAAGACCTATCAACGTTTCCAAGGTGGTGAAGCACATCAAGACCGAGAAAAGGGTCAAATTTCACCAGATGTAGTCATTGCAATCATGGTCAATCAAAAACTATCCGCAGACGGTAATCACATGGACATCGAAACGACCGGCACAGGCAAGGCGTATATTTTCCAAAACGGCAAAGTCCAGGAAGGAAATTGGGTCAAACCAAATGCACAAACAAATATCAGCTTCACAGACGATCAAGGAAACAAAATCCCGCTCAAGTCAGGTCAAACTTGGATAACGGCAGTTGATAACAGTCGTGAAGTTGTTTGGGAGTAGTATAACAATTATTAATATTTAAATAAAAAGATATAAAAGAGTGTCTACAAACGTAACACTCTTTTATGCTATAATAAAACACTATGCAAAACCCAAAAACAAAAACACCTCCAAGAACAAGTAAAAAAACTAAAAAGAAAACGAAGCGTATCCTCTTATCTATCATAGGCTTATTTATATTGCTCATCATTGCTCTGCCTTTCTATGCTTGGAAAGTTGAGCCCTTCCTTGTGCATGTCAATCATGTCGAGCTGGGAAAGAAAAATGAGCGGACACCACTAAACGTTGTGCAAATCTCTGATTTGCAGGTTTCCGAGTACTTTGAAACAAATCGTTTAGATAAGGTGATTGAGAAGGTTAATGCCCAAAACCCAGATATTCTTTTGTTTACAGGAGATTTGTTTGATAATTACTCCAAGTATCCAGAACAGATGGCACCAATGATTGAAAAATTAAAAGCTTTTAAGGCAAATATTGGGAAGTATGCCGTTTGGGGCAATCATGATTATGGTGGCGGTGCTGTCCGTGTCTATGAAGATGTTATGTCGGCGGGTGGATTTACCGTGCTAAGAAATCAGGGAGAAACTCTAACATTGAGCGATGGTCGCCAAGTTTTCTTAGGTGGACTCGATGATTCTCTTTTAGGAAATCCTTCGGTATCCGATACGCTTGCTTACCGTCAAAACTATGATTACGCCATCACAATGACACATGAACCGGATGTGGCGGATGCTTTTATCGGTACAGATACACAGCTGGTTTTAGCGGGTCACAGTCACGGTGGTCAGGTCTGGATTCCCTTCTATCCGATAAAAAATGTTCTGGCTGAGAAGTATACACGGGGCTTATACCAGCTTGATGCTATTACACAATTATATGTCAATACAGGGATAGGAACCACATCGATTCACGCCCGTTTTGGAGTTATACCTGAGGTAACTCAGTTCACCATTTATATTTAAAAGAAAAGAGGGGCTACTCTCTTTTCTTGTTACAAAAAGAGCTTTGCCATCTCCTGTAAAGTGACTATTTTGCAGCTTTAAATATTATAAAATAGAAGAGTTGTCTATACATGAAACGGAAAGAATTGTAGGTGAAGCCTTGATTAGAGTATACTACCGCAAACCTTGTACCGCCAGTCAAAAAGCAAATTCATGGTTTCAGAACTATGGGATAGAAGCGAAATATGTCCGAATTGAAAAAATATCAGAAACGGATTTACTGGAAATTTTATCTCTATCTGAAGGTGGTTTTGCAGAAATTACTAAAAAATCACGAACATCTTCAAAGAAGACCTTGAAAGCCCTAATGGGACTCAATAAATTAACTTTTAAAGAAGCTCTTGCTTTCGTCACTGAGCATCCAGAATGTTTGATTACACCCATTATTATTGGTAAAAATAAGATGTTGGTAGGATATAATGAAGTCGAAATGAGGAAGTTCATTCCACGTTATCTGCGCGATTAAAAACTGTAATGTTTACAAATTTAGAGTTATAATAAGGAGATAGGGCATTCAAAAAGTAAGGGATATTTATAATGAAAATAACAGCGATAGAAGATAGTGTGAGTTTGGAGCTCAAACTTTTGGAACTTATGAAAGAGAAGGGCGACTGGATTGATGCCGAAGAAATGGCAAAAACTTTGGGGATCAGTACAAAACGTACGACCAGTTTGATTAATAGTTTACTTCATGAGATAAGATCTTTTGACTCTGACAATCTCAATCTCAAAATATTAAAAGGGCGCGGAAACCTTTTAGAAATTAAGGATGCGCGTGATTATCGAAAATTTCGCCAGAAACTCATCGAAAATATCATTATTTATAAGATTCTCTTTTCGATTGCTTTAAATAAAGATGCAAATCTGGAACGCTTGGCTATGGAGAACTTTGTCAGCGAATCTTTGATTAAAAAGCGCATCGCAAGTGCCAATCAAATGATGGCCAATCTAGGTGTGAAGGTTGTAACCAGAAAAAAACAGTATCTTTTTCAAGGGGATGAACAACAAGTCAGAGGAATGCTAAATATTCTCTTTTGGCGCCTTTACCGAGGCGATGAGTGGCCTTTTTCAGGAGTTAATAAAGAAAAAATCATTAACTTGATTTCGCAAATAAGCCTTGAGATAGACTTACAGATGAATCAGTTTACAGCTTATCAAATTGCCTATATGTTTGCCATAAATTTTAGCAGATATCAACGTGGCTTTTCAGTAAACTTGGAAGAAGGCTGGGAGAAATATCGTTCGATTTGTGAATGGATTGATGAGAAGACGGATATTTACGCTTTATTTTACAAAAATTATGGTTTTCCTAAACATGAAGTGGATTTTTTACTGATTGAAGCCATGACTAAGAGCAAAATTTACAATAGTCTTGAGCATAAGGCACCCGATTTTTGGAGTGTTCTTGAAGGGACACCCGCCTTTGAAGCTACAGAACGTTTGGTGCAAAAAATGGAAACCCACACAGGAAAACTCTCTGAAGAGAAAAGAAGATTGTTCTTGCGGTATATTTATCCCTGTCATTTGCATGCGGACCTATTCTCAAACATCATTTTCTCAGAGTCTGGGCACCATGCAATTAACGTGTCGTCTTACTTTTTCCCAGTCATGCGCCAGTCTTTGAAAAAACTCCTTGCTGAGCTATATCAAGAAAGTGGACTCACACTCTTTTTAAATGAAGAATATTTGATTGGCGAGTATATATTGGCTTTATCCTTCTTTATGCCCGTCCAGTTTCAGGAAAAAGAAATCACGCTCTTCATTGATACTGACTTGTCCGAGATGCTAGAAAAATTGTTAATCCGACAAATTTTTAATCAATTTGGTCATCTTTATAATTTAAAAATAATCACAAGTCTATCAGAACCAGAACAAAATGTAGACATTGTTATTTCGACAAGCGCTATGGGTGAGCACAGTAATTTGAAAAAACCAGCGCAGTTATTCCTTGTTCATCCTTTCCTCACGCGAAGGGAAATCGAGGATATTGAGGACTATCTACATATTTTAATCACCAAAAATGACGAGTAATATTCGTCTTTTTTTGTTGCTTCCCATCTGCCTTTTTTTACCCCAATATCTCTTACTATAGTGATAAGCTAGAAGTATTAAAAAAGACGATAAGAGGTATTAAAATGGCTTTAGATGCTATAAAAATATTACAAGATGTGGTCCAAATCAACTCAGTCAATGGTAACGAAGAAGAAGTGGCGAACTATTTGCGTGCGTTACTTCAAGAGCATGATATTGCAGCCAAGATAATTCCTTACAGCGAGGGACGCGCCAGTCTGATTGCCGAGATTGGAAACGGTAATGGTCCGGTAATAGGTTTTGATGGGCATGAAGATACAGTATCTTTAGGAGATGAAAGTAAGTGGACATATCCGCCTTTAAGTGCGACTGTAACCGAAGAGGGAAAAATGTACGGACGTGGCACTACAGACATGAAGTCTGGCCTTGTTGCAGCCGTTGTAGCTATGATTAATCTCAAAGAAAGTGGCGTTTCTCTGAATGGGACAGTGCGCTTACTCGCTACTGTAGGTGAAGAAAAAGGTGAACTTGGAGCAGGTCAACTTGCAGAACTTGGTTATGCCGATGATATGGAAGCTTTAGTTGTCTGTGAGCCAACAGGTGGAGACTTCGCCACATTGCAACAAATGAAAGATACTATTCCGCTCGATATTCCGAAGTTCGACGGGGAGATGCGTCTCATCTTTATTGGCCATAAAGGTTCCGTCAACTATAAGGTACATGCCAAAGGCAAGGCTGCACATAGCTCAATGCCAGAGCTTGGTCAAAATGCCATCGAAGGTTTACTTAAGTTTTATGATAAACAAAAAGCATATTTTGATAAGCTTACAGAAGAAGATGATCTTTTAGGTTCAACTATTCCAGTCGTGACTTTGATTAATGGTGGTGAACAGATCAATACTGTTCCGGCCAACGCGAGTATGGGTGTGAAAATCCGTACCATTCCCGCATTGTCTAATGAAAAATTGATTGCGGATATTCAAGCGCTGATTGATGAATGTAATCGTGAGCAAGCAGTAGAGTTATCTTTAGAGGTCACCGAAAATGTTGCCCCTGTCAAAAGTAGCCCAGACTCAAAAATAGTAAAAGTAACTTCTGAAGTTTTGGAAGAACATCTGCAGCAGAAAGCACCACAAGTTGGTGTATCTGGTGGAACAGACGCCTCACAGTTTGTAAGAGCTAATCCTAATCTTGATATTGTGGTTTGTGGACCCGGAAATGCTACAGCGCATGCTGTTGACGAGTATGTCCTTATAGATAGCTTTTTAGACTTTATCAAAATATACGAAAATATGATTCAAAAATATTTTGCAAGTTGAAACGGATAGGAGGAGATAACACTTTTGGCCAAGTAGCCTTTCTTGAGCCAAAGTGTTATTTTTTTGTGACTTTTCCTCAATTTTCTTCCTATATGAACTTCTATTATCTTTTATTGGCTCTATATAGTATAATAAAGAGTATGAAAAAAATAATCTCCCTTGGCTTAATACTTCTCGGTATTCTTGCAGATCAGCTATTGAAAGCTTGGACTGTTGCTAATATTCCATTGGGAGGAGAAAAGGAATTTATTCCTGGTATCCTCAGCCTAACCTACCTTCGAAACGAAGGCGCAGCTTGGTCGATGCTCGAAGGAAAACAATGGTTTTTCCTCATCTTGACACCGATCGTGATTATAGCCGCCCTTTATTTCCTTAATAAAAAAATAAATCAAAACTGGTACTTTGCCGCACTGACTTTGATTATTTCAGGAGCGCTAGGGAACTTTATTGACCGGGTGCGACAATCTTTTGTGGTGGACATGTTCCAGACGGATTTCATCAATTTTCCAATATTTAATATCGCTGATATACTGCTTTCAATAGGTTTTGTAGTACTCTTTATCGCGATTATTTTAGACAAAGAGGTAGAATAAATGACAGTAGTAATTATTGACGAGCCAAATGCGGGGCTTCGTTTAGACAAGGCTTTAGCAAACTTGAGTGATGCTTCACGTTCAGTATTGACAGAGCTGATTCGTGATGGGAAAGTCACGGTAGACGGGAAAGTAAAAAAAGCAAAATATAAAGTAAAAGCAGGGGAAACTATCGCCTACGAATTACCAGAAGTTGAAGTGCTTGATATCCAAGCTGAAGATATTCCTTTAGATATTGTTTATGAAGATTCTGATGTGGCAGTAATTAACAAGCCCCAAGGAATGGTTGTTCACCCAAGTGCGGGACATGCTTCAGGTACATTGGTCAACGCCATTATGTACCACATCAAAGATCTTTCTTCTATTAATGGTGTGATTCGCCCCGGAATTGTCCACCGTATTGATAAGGATACTTCCGGTTTGCTGATGATTGCCAAAAATGATGCCGCACATGAGTCTTTAGCGGCACAGCTCAAAGCAAAAACAAATAAACGCCGTTATATTGCACTTGTGCATGGCGAGTTACCAAATGAAAAAGGTACGATTGAAGCCCCGATTGGTCGCAATCCTAAAGAGCGTAAGAAGCAAGCTGTGATTTCAGGAGGAAAACCAGCCAAAACGCATTTTACCGTTTTGGAACGTTTCCCTGGATATACTCTTGTTGCCCTTGAGCTTGAAACAGGGCGTACACATCAGATACGTGTACACATGGCTTATATTGGCTTCCCAATCGCTGGAGATCCTCTCTATGGCCCAAGTAAAACTTTAACACCAAACAAGGGACAATTTCTCCATGCCGAAACCTTAGGTTTTGAGCATCCTGCAACGGGCGAACTGCTCGAGTTTCAGGTCGACATTCCTGAAATATTTGCTCAACAACTTGATAATTTAAGAGGCTTGTCGTAAGACAGGTTTTTTATGTTCGATACGCCTTAGGTCATTGTATAATTTCAGAGCGCCTAAGTCCGTTGTGAATTCTGAGTTATTGTTAAACAAAAACCATCAAGCTGTTTTATAAATTTTTACCGTCCTAGAATGAATTTGTGGTAAAATAGTTCTATGCTAAAAAAATCTGATTTCGAAAAATTTCCTGATTTGCTTGTCAAATATGACGAGCCATTGTCAAATTACACCTACACCAAAGTTGGCGGACCAGCAGATTTTCTTGCTTTTCCCGCTTCAAGTGAAGAGTTAAGCGAGCTTCTCGACTTAGCACGAGCAGCAGAAACACCAATTACAGTATTGGGTAATGCATCCAACTTAATCGTTCGTGATGGTGGCATTCGTGGCTTAGTGATTTTACTTGAAAAAATGAATCACGTAAAAGTAGATAAAAATGTAATCACAGCTGAAGCAGGCGCAAAATTGATTGACACCACACATGTTGCACTTGATCATGCCTTGACGGGCTTCGAGTTTGCATGTGGTATTCCTGGTTCTGTTGGTGGGGCAGTCTTTATGAATGCTGGCGCCTATAGCGGTGAAATTGCCCATGTTTTACTCAATTGTACTGTTATTGACCAGGAAGGTCATCTCCGTGTATTAGAGGCAGACCAAATGAAATTCGGCTATCGCCATTCTGTTATTCGTGATGAGGACTTGATTGTTGTATCAGCTCAGTTTAAACTTGAAGCTGGTGATGCTTCAGTTATCAAAGCGGAAATGGACCGCTTAACAGGACTACGTGAAAGTAAGCAACCGCTCGAATATCCGAGCTGTGGTTCAGTATTCAAACGCCCTGCCGGACATTTCGCCGGACAGCTTATCCAAGAGGCAGGTATGCAAGGGCACCGTATCGGTGGTGTGGAAGTATCTAAAAAGCATGCTGGCTTTATGGTTAATGTCGATCAGGGTACAGCTACAGATTACGAAAATTTGATTGCTTATGTCATTGAGCATGTGAAGGAAAATTCTGGATTAACACTAGAAGCAGAAGTCCGTATTATCGGTGAGAAATTAGAAAGATAAAAACAAAGAAAAATGATTAATGCAATAGTTTTTGACGTTGACGATACAATTTATGACCAGCAAGCACCATTCAGACGTGCCATTTCGAAAGTCTTCCCAGACTTTGATATGACCGACATGAACAAAGCTTACATTCGCTACCGTCACTATTCAGACCTTGGTTTCCCAAAAGTAATTGCGGGCGAGTGGGATATTGAGTATTTCCGTTTTTATCGTACAAATGAAACACTTAAAGATTTAGGCTATCCTGAAATTTCACGTGCCACCGGAGATTATTTCCAAGAAATTTATGAATACGAATTGGAAAATATCACGATGCTTGATGAAATGCGTTTGACACTTGATTTTCTGAAAAAACGTAATATTCCAGTAGGTGTGATTACTAATGGTCCAACAGAACATCAGCTGAAAAAAGTACGTAAACTTGGTTTGTATGATTATGTTGAACCAAGTCATGTGATTGTTTCGCAAGCAACTGGTTTCCAAAAACCAGAAAAAGAAATCTTTAACTTGGCTGCGCAACAATTTGGCATGAATCCTGAGACAACTTTGTATGTAGGGGACTCTTACGATAATGATGTTATGGGCGGTCACAACGGTGGCTGGAAAACAATGTGGTTTAATCACCGCGGACGCAGTATTTCACAAGGAAAAAAAGTACACGACGTCGAAATTGATTCTTTTGAGCAACTCTTTGGTGCCGTAAAAGTTCTTTTTGATCTTCCAGATAACAAGTACATCATGGATTCTAATGACAAGACAAATCCTGTCCTTGAGTTGGGTATTAAGTCTGGTGTAAACCTCGCAGCAGAGCGCCTTTTGTCTACAGGGAAATTTGATTTGGAAGCGGTAGCTGATATGCTAGAATTAAGTAAAAAACAGGTCGAATTCCTGACTTTAAAAGGATACAAATAAAAAATGAAATCAGAGACTTCTCTGATTTTTTAATTCGCTACTAGCATTTGTAGCTAAAGCCACTAAATGCTAGACGGCAAGCTCTATGGAGCCTTGACTAAGCGCCTTATTAAGTCAAAATTAAAAAATGACTGTTTTTGATTTTTCCTATCATAATTCGCTACTAGCATTTGTAGCTAAAGCCACTAAATGCTAGACGGCAAGCTCT
>ERZ1034871.734-NODE-734-length-18454-cov-8.749715_pt1 | contig 18454 bp, 9 predicted proteins | sample MGYA00520631_ERZ1034871 | MGnify/ENA primary metagenome ERZ1034871 (study PRJEB33766, sample SAMN09781721) | gut metagenome | biome: gut microbiome | host: Homo sapiens | place: Madagascar | study: EMG produced TPA metagenomics assembly of the PRJNA485056 data set...
ATTCGCCCTGAAAGGGCAAAAGCCTAATTATTAAGGTGTTGCCCTTACAGGGCGCGGGGTTAGTGTTGGGCATATTTACCCAGGGCGCTGCCCTGGGCTATGTGATTGTTGGGCTTTCAGCCCGTCTTTGACAACATTATTAGTTTTACAGGACAGCAACAATAAGGAATAGAAACAAAAAAGCCGCCGGACATGCGATTATGTCCGGCGGCTATACATTATTATATAAGGTTCTTTTAGGGGGTGCACCCCCTGAAGTTACTTCACGATCTTCATGCCACCAACCACGTAGATGCCCTTGCCGAGCTTCGACACATCGGTGCCGAGGTAGCGTCCGTCGATGCTGTAGACGCGGTTGTCTGCGGTCTTGCCGGCTACGGTGATGCCGTTGATGCCGTCGACGATTTCCTTGAACGTGTTGTCGAGAATATTGTTGTTGTCGCCACCGCAAACGTTGAACGAGATGGAACCCTTAGAGCGCTTGATGTCGGTGATGGGAATGCCGAGGTAGTAGGTGCCGTCAGAGTTCTTGTTGTAGAGCTTGGCAGCCGGCTCCGACTCGTCGGTGAAAGCGTCGTTCATCGTCACGCCCTTCACTACGTACGGGTAGAGGTCACCCTGCAGCGAGTAGTAGTCGCTCATCTCGCGCGAGCCGTCGGCGTTTACTACCGTGCAGCACTGTATCTTCTCTTTGCTCGAGTTGACGCTGTTGTTTGTCCAGCGCGACGGCACGTAGTTGACATGCACGATAAGCAGACCGTTGCAGCCGTAGAGTTCCTTGTCCCAACCGGTGTTCTGGCGGTTCTCCATGAGGAAGTACTCATTGGTGTTCTTGAAGTTGTACATGATGAACGGGCGTCCGTAGTCGGATACCGACTTCATGTCCTTGACGGTAGCCGGAGATTCGAGCTCTATCGGCTCCACCCAACCTGCGTAGATGCGCTCGAAGGCGGTGTAGTTGCACGGCACGAAGCCGTTGCCGTTGTAAGAACCCTGGTCCATAACGTCGAAGACGGTCATGCCGTAGCCGTTCTGACCTGCTGTGTCGTACATATCGGCGAAGCCGAGGCAGTGGGAGAACTCGTGGCAGATGGTGCCGATGCCGGCAGAGATGTAGTTTGAAGAGCCCTGAGTTGCGGGCTGCAGCTCGTTGGCGCAGGCGTATGTGTTCACCTTACCAGTAGGATACTTGAGCACGCCGCAGGGCCAGTAGCGCAACTGCGACTCGTGGGGCCAGATGGTGCTGGCAGTGCCGCCCGACGCCTGACCCAGACCGGCGTAGAGGAAGAACACCTGGTCGGCTTCGCCGTCGCCGTCCCAGTCGTAGTCGGCGAGGTTCACCTGATCCTTGATGCCGTCGCATGCCTCCTGAATCATCTTATATACGTTCTCGTCCTTCTGATAAGCTCCGTCACGACCGTAGTAGCCGTAGTTCTGCGACATCGTAACGGGACCAACCACGTCGAAGTCGAGCTCGAACTGACCGTTAGACTGTGCGAGGAAGTAGTCGCGCACGCTGCCTACGTAGCCTTCTGTGGGGTCGCTGAAGTCCTTACCGTTGATGATCTGCTTGTAGTACTCGAGGTCGTGTCCGTCGGCGAACTTCTTGTTTTTGAAGTCGACGAGCACCACCAGACCCTTCTTCACGCCCTTGTATGTGATGTGGTCGCCACCGAGTCCGCGCATCTTGTCGTCGGCACCCTTCAGCGAGTTGTTCACGCGTGCGAGGCGTGCGGCGCGTCCCTGCTCGGTCTTCGCACGGCGTGCGGCAGCGGCAGGCTTCTGCGCTTCGAGGTCGAACGCCTCGAACACGGCTTCGTCGGCAGTAGCACGATAAGCGGTTCCGTCGGCGCCTTCCCACCAACTCAGGTACTCGTCACCACGCAACTCCACCGACACCTTTGCGCCGTTGGCAAGTGTGATAACCTTCTGCAGCTTCTTAGCCGGAACGGCGTTGGCTGCGGTGCCGAATGCGAAGAGCATTGACAGCATCAAGTAAAGTTTCTTCATTTTCGATATATTGATTGTTGTTTATTGCAATATGCGGAACACTATTCGCAGCAAAATTACTCAAATTGTTGCAAAATGACGAACACAGCGGTTTATTATTTTAATATTTGCTACATTTTTAACAATAAAAGGTAGCAAGAGGCTGACATTCATTTGATTATTGCTTTCCAGCAAACGACTAAACAAAAAAGACTCCCACAGATTTCGCAGATCAGCACAGATGCTTTTTGTTCGAAAGTTCTGTGTAAATCTGCGGAATCTGTGGGAGTCTTTATTCCGTTATGCTTGATTGGTGCAATTGAGGGGGTGCTTTCAGGGGGTGCACTTGTCTCAAGTGCACCAACCAAGCAGTTAGGAACTAATATTCTTTCAGTAGTTACTCTTTAGTTAGGTTGGTGCACTTGAGACAAGTGCACCCCCTGAAAGCACCCTCTGAAAGGCAGCCTAACTTCTGTGTTAATCTGCGGAATCTGTGGGAGATTGTTGATGACGGTTTGACTGTGGCGGAGGCCGGAGACCTCCGCTACGTCCAGGGAGTTACGGGTTATAGCGCACGAACGCCTCCATTGCCTCGTAGCAAGCCAAGCCCAGGCTGTGATACAGCTCGGCGGTAGCGTGGTTGCGGTCTTCGGCGCGCTGCCAGAAGAGGCGCTCGTCGTTGCCGAGGAACGGTGCGCTCTCCATCTGCGAAGAGTGCTTGAGGATGCAGTTGCGCTTGCCGCGAAGCTCCTCCGGCGACATCGGCACACACATCTCGATGTTCTCTATTTCCCACTCAGCCCATGCGCCGCGATACATCCAGATGCGGCAGTTGTCGAGCCACTTGGCGCCAGCCTCCTTCTCGAGGTCGATGGCAGCCATCACGGCGTCGGTACACTTGCGGTGAGTGCCGTGCGGGTCGGCGAGGTCGCCGGCTACGTATATCTGGTGAGGCTTAACCTGCTGGAGCAGTTCGCGAACGATCTTAACGTCAGCCTCGCCCATCGGCAGCTTCTCTATCTTGCCCGACTCGTAGAACGGAAGGTCGAGGAAGTGTACGTGGTCGAGCGGAATGCCGTTGTAGGTGCAGGCTGTGCGAGCCTCGCCACGACGGATAAGACCCTTGATGGTGCGCACCTCCTTGGTATCCATATCGCTCGGACGCTTCTGTGCGAAGAACTCCTTGATGTCGCCGTACATCTTCTTTATCACCTCGTCCTTGCTGTCGCAGAAGAGCTGGTTGAAGCCGTTGACGAAGTGCATGAAGCGTGTTACCTCCTCGTCGCCCACAGCGATGTTGCCCGATGTCTCGTAGGCGATGTGCACGTCGTGGTTCTGCTGAACGAGTCGGCGGATGGTGCCACCCATAGAGATTACGTCGTCGTCGGGGTGCGGCGAGAAGACGATGACGCGCTTCTGTGCTGGCAGCGCACGCTCCGGACGGTTGGTATCGTCGGCGTTCGGCTTGCCGCCAGGCCATCCGGTGATGGTATGCTGCAGGTCGTTGAAGATTTTGATGTTGCAGTTGTAAGCCGAACCGAAGAGGGCGAGCAGGTCCGAAAGGCCGTTCTCGTTATAGTCCTTGTTGGTGAGCTTGAGGATAGGCTTCTTCACGAGCTGGCAGAGCCAAACCACAGCGGCGCGTATCGTCTTGTCAGTCCACTCGCAGTTGGTGACGAGCCACGGGTGGACGATACGTGTCAGCTTGCTGGCTGCAGCGAGGTCGATGACGAACTTGGCATCGTTGTGTGTCTGCACGAACGAAGCAGGAACGGTGTCGGTGATGCCGCCTTCCACAATCTTCTGCACCACATCCGACTTCTCTTCGCCCCATGCCGTGAGGAACATCTTGTGGGCAGAGAGCAGCGTGTGGACACCCATCGTGATAGAGCACGGCGGCACCTGGTCGAGTGTGCCGAAGCTGTTGCTCATCTCCTCGCGAGCGGTCTGGTCGATGAGGATGATGCGGCTCTGCGAAGCGAGACTTGAGCCTGGCTCGTTGGCTGCGATGTTACCCATGCGGCCGATGCCGAGCAGGGCGATGTCGATGCCGCCCTCAGCAGCGATGAGCTGTTCGTAGGCGCGGCAGTGCTCGAACACCTCGTCCTGAGCTATTGATCCGTCGGGGGTGTGTATATTCTCTGCCTTTACGTCTACATGGTCGAGGAAGCGCTGGCGCAACTGGTTGATGGCGCTCTGTGCGCAGTTCTTGTCAAGCGGAAAATACTCGTAGGCGTTGAACACTACTACGTTGTCGAAGCTGAGTCCTGCCTTGTGGCGGCGGATAAGCTCCTCGTAGATAGGGTTCAGCGACAGACCGGTACCGAGGGCGAGCACGCACTTCTTGCCTGCTGCCTTGGCACGCTTGATTTCTGTCTCTACGGTGTCGGCGATAACCTTCGCGCCCTCCTCCACTTTCGGATAGATGTCGGTGAAGAGTTTCTCGCAACGTGTGATTTCAGAGCGTTCAACTGCCGTACGAGGGCGGTAGTATTGCTCCGGTACCTTATTCAATACAATCTGCGAACTTAAATTAAGTTTCATAATGATTATTTTTTAGTTGAAAAAGTTTAATTATTGGTGAGGTGGTGAGGTGGTGATATGTTGTGGTGGTGAGATGTTGAGATGTTGAGATGTTGAGATGGTGAGATGTTGAGATGTTGAGATATGTAATGTAATGTCACCACCTCAACATCTCACCACAACAACATTCTACACTCAACATCTCAACACAACAACATTCAACTACGGACGGCACGCCGTAGTTGTAGCCCACTTCGACGGTTTCGGACCCATTACGAGTTCGAGTGTTCCGCCGTGGCGGATGTCGTTGAAGTCGACGTAAGAGTTCTTGAGAGTCTTGCCATTGAGGCGAGCGCTCTGCACGTAGATGTTCTTGTCGGAGTTGTTCTTTGCCACGACGGTGAAGGTCTTGCCTCCGCCCACGTTCACGGTAGCCTTGTCGAAGAGCGGCGAACCGATCACGAAGCGACCGCCAACGGGGTCTACCTGGTAGAGACCTACCGACGAGAGGATGTACCAAGCCGACATCTGACCTACATCCTCGTTGCCAGAGAGTCCGTCGGGCTGGTCGAGATACATCTCGTTGAGCATCTTACGGAGCAGCGGTGCCGCCTTATCGGGGCGTCCGGCGTAGTTGTACATATATATAACATGGTGGCTCGGCTCATTGCCGTGAGCATACTGACCAGTCATACCCGACATATCAGGCGAAGCGTTGTCGCCAGCCCAGCCTTCAACGAAGAAGAGCGAGTCGAGCTTAGACATGAATGCCTTGTCGGAACCGAAGAGCTTGATGAGACCCTTCACGTCGTGAGGCACGAGGAAGGTGTACTGCCATGCGTTGCCCTCGGTGTAGTCGTTGGTGCGGTGCTCGGCGAAGAACGGGTTGAACGGCAGGCGGAACTTGCCGTCGGTGCCTACAGCGCGGAGGAAGCGAGTCTCCGGATCGTAGTATTTCTTGTAAGAACGAGAGCGGTTGAAGAAGTACTCGTAGTCGTCATTCTTGCCCAACAGCTTAGCCACCTTAGCCACACCGTCGTCGGCAGCGCAGTATTCGAGCGCCTTCGCTACGGTTTCGTTCTCGGGTTCGAGGTTCCAAGGAATGTATCCGTGCTCCTTGAGCAGACCAAGCGAGCGGATGTCCTTCATCTGTGTAGCCTTCAGAGCCTCAAGCGCCAGCTCCTTATCCTCCACGAAGCCCTTCATGGTGAGGTCGGCGAGCACGATTGCGCCCGGATTGCCCACCATACAGTCGGTCTCTGAGCCCATGAGATGCCATACCGGCAGACGGCCCTGCTGCTTGTAGATGTTGAGGAAGGTCTGGGCGAAGTCGCGCTGCATCTCGGGGAAGGCAACCGTCATGAGCGGATGAGCCGCACGATATGTGTCCCAAAGCGAGAGCGTGGTATAGTTGGTGAAGTCTGCCTTATGCACCTTGCCGTCGGCGCCGCGATACTCGCGGTCTACGTCGTTGAACTTAGAGCAAGAGGTCATAAGATGATACATCGCGGTGTAGAAAATGCGCTTCTTTGTGCGGTCGTTGGTCTGTATCTCGATGCGAGCGAGTTCGCGGTTCCAAGCCTCATCGGCTGACTTAACGGCTGCGTCGAAGTCCCAACCTGCCAACTCTGCCTGCATGTTCAGCTTAGCCTTGTCGATGCTCACCGGCGAGAGCGCCACCTTCACGAGCAACGGCTTGGTGTTGTCGGCTACAGACACAACGACGCGCTCCATCGAGTCGAGACGATGGACGGTGACGGGCTGCGAGAAGTCGATAGAGAAATAGATGCGGCGGTCGGCTGCCCAACCGTTTGAGCGGCGGAAACCGGTGAGGCGTGTAGCGCTCTCCTGAGTGAGCAGGCAGTCGTTGAGCTTATCCCAACCGATGCACTGCGAGAGGTCGAGAGCGAGCTGAGCCTTTGCGCCGTTCTTGAAGGTATAGCGATGGAAACCGCAACGTTCTGTGGCAGTAAGCTCCACAAGCACATTAGGGTCGGTGAGCTGCACCGAGTAGTAGCCCGGATGCACCTTCTCTGCCTCGTGCTTGAAGCGTGTGGAAGTCTGCTTGAAGTCCTTCACGGGCAGGAACGCTACGTCGCCGAGGCAGCCGATGCCGGTGCCAGAGAGGTGCATGTGTCCGAAACCGATGAGCTCGTCGTCGTCATAGTAGTAGCCCGAGCACCAGTCCCAACCTCGTGTAGGCTCGGTAGGACCGAGCTGAACGAGTCCGAAAGGCACGTTGGCGCCCATGAACGTGTGGCCATGACCGCCGGTTCCGACATATTGATTTACGTATTGCGTGAGATTTTGAGTCGCAGCGGTAGCGGCTGTAACACTAAAGCATACAGCAAGTAGCGCGACAGATAAGAGTCGTAATAGATAATTTGTTCTCATAAAATTAGTATTTAGCAATTGCAAAAATACTGATTTTTATGCTTGAATCGCTATTATTGACGGCATAAAATGAAGTTGTAACATACAAAAGATGTTAAATAGAAAAGGCGTGCGCAACTTAGTATATATATAATAGGTGTAGAAAAAAGCTATTTGCGTACTTTTGCAGCGGAATTAATAAACAAGATCATGAAGAAAAAAACACTTGCCATCGACACCCCTTTCCAGAAAAGCGATGCATACGGCGCATTGAGTATGCCGGTCTACCACACGCTTGCTTACGAGTTCGCTGACGCCGACGTGATGTCGGACGCTTTCTGCGGACGTATCGAGGAGCCCGACTACTCGCGTGTGATGAATCCTACAGTAAACTATCTCGAACTCAAGATAAAGGCGCTGACCGGTGCCGACCGTGTGACGGCGATGTCGTCGGGCATGGCGGCTATATCGGGCGCGCTTATCTCGCTCGTGGAGCAGGGCAAGAACGTGGTGTCGTCAAGACACATGTTCGGCAACACCTACTCGCTGCTGACAAAGACGCTGCCGCGATTCGGCGTGACGACGCATCTGTGCGACCTGACGAATCTCGACGAGGTGCAAAGCGCCGTGGACGCTGACACCTGCTGCATCTTCCTCGAAATAATCACCAATCCGCAGTTGGAGGTGGCTGACCTCGCGGCGCTGGCTGAGATTGCACACGAACATAACATTCCGCTCGTGGCTGACACCACGGCTATTCCGTTCACCGAGTTCAACGCTCACGAACTGGGCGTGGACATCGAGGTGGTTTCTACCACGAAGTATCTCTCTGGCGGCGCCACTTCGCTCGGCGGTATCGTCATCGACTACGGCGGATTCCCCGAGTTTGCTCGCCGCCTGCACGACGAGATGCTGTTCAACCTCGGTGCTTACATGACGCCGCACGTGGCTTACATGCAGAACCTCGGACTGGAGAATCTGAACGCACGCTACGCCATGCAGGTGCGCAACACGGAGTATCTGGTGAACGCGCTGCGTGGGTTGGAGCAGATTAAGAGCGTCAACTACGTCGGTCTGCCCGACAATCCGTACTATGCTCTGGCGCAGCGTCAGTTCGGCAAGACGGCGGGCTGCATGTTCACTATCGACTTAGAGTCGAAGGAGGCTTGCTTCCGCTTCATCAACAAACTGAAGCTGGTGCGCCGCGCCACGAATCTCTTCGACAACCGCACGCTCGCCATCCACCCTGCCAGCACCATCTTCGGTCCGTTCACTGACGAGCAGCGCGCAGCGATGGACGTGCTCGACACGACAATCCGCATCTCTGTGGGTCTGGAGGATATGGACGACATCATTGAGGACTTCCGCCAAGCATTGTAATCAGGGGGTGCACTTGTCTCCGCTCGGCTTTGCCGCTTGCCAGAGCAAGAAGTGCACCAACCGAACAGAACAAGTATTATTTGATTGAGGGTGTGTCAAAACTCATAAATAGCACGCCCCGAAGGGGCAGAAGCTCATAGCCCAGGGCAACGCCCTGGGTAAAAGGAACCCACACGACCCCTACGCCCTGTAAGGGCAAAAGCCTAATTATTAAGGTGTTGCCCTTACAGGGCGCACTACTCAATATATACACTCAATACCCAGGGCGCTGCCCTGGGCTATGTGATTATTGGGCTTTCAGCCCGCATTAATTGAGTTTTGACTCCCTCCCCTAAAAAAGAACAACTATGAAATACGATTTTGATAAGGTTGTCGACCGCTCTGGGTCGGGCGACCTGAAGCACGAGGTGCTTACAGAGAGATATGGCAGAGGCGACCTGCTGCCGCTTTGGGTGGCGGACATGGACTTCGAGACGCCGCAGTTTATAACCGACGCGCTGCGCAAGCGTCTCGAACACTCGCTGTTCGGCTACACGATATTGCCGCGCGACTACTGGCAGACGGTGGCTAAATGGATTGAGGACCACCACCAGTGGCGTGTCGACGAGCAGTGGATGCGCTTCATACCGGGCATCGTGAAGGGCATCGGCTTCGTCATCAACGTGTTCGTGAAGGAGGACGAGAAGGTTATCATTCAGCCGCCGGTGTATCACCCGTTCCGACTGACGCCGGAGGGCAATCACCGCAAGGTGGTGTACAACCCGCTGAAGGAGAACGCCGACGGATCGTACTCGATGGACTTTGAGAATCTGGCGGAAGTGGCTGACGAGAAGTGCCGTGTGCTCATACTCTCCAACCCACACAACCCGGCTGGCATAACATGGGATGCGGAGACGCTGCGCCGTCTCGCCGACTTCTGCTCTGAGCATAACATCATCGTCATCAGCGACGAGATTCACTCGGACATGGCTATCTTCGGCAACAAGCATGTGCCGTTCGCATCGGTTTCTGAGGCGGCTGCGCAGTGTAGCATCACGTTCGGCGCTCCGTCGAAGACGTTCAACATTGCGGGCATCGTGAGCTCGTGGTGCATTGTGCCGAACGAGAAGTTGCGCCGCCCGCTGTTCGAGTGGATGACGGCGAACGAACTTGACGACCCGCATCTGTTTGCGCCTATCGCTACGATGGCTGCGTTCAAGAATGGTGAGGAATGGCGTCAGCAGATGCTGGCGTACGTGGAGCAGAACATTCTGTTCGTTGAGGATTTCCTCAGCAAGCACCTGCCACAGATTAAGGCTGTGCGACCGCAGGCGTCGTTCCTGGTGTGGCTCGACTGCCGCGGCCTGCATCTCGACCACGACCAGCTCATAAATCTTTTCGTAAACCGTGCACGCCTGGCGCTCAACGACGGCGAGATGTTCGGAAAGGAAGGAAAGGGATTCATGCGCATGAATGTTGCGACGCCGAGAAGCGTGCTGAAAGAAGCGCTGGAAAGACTTGCTGCACAAATTCAGAGTTGAGAATTTATTGCTGTCCGGTAAAACTAATAATGAGGTCAAAGACGGGCTGAAAGCCCAAAAGCACATAGCCCAGGGCATCGCCCTGGGTAAGCATTATATCCCCACATCTCCATCCGCCCTGAAAGGGCAAAAGCCTAATTATTAAGGTGTTGCCCTTACAGGGCGCACTACTCAATATATACACTCAATACCCAGGGCGCTGCCCTGGGCTATGTGATTATTGGGCTTTCAGCCCGCATAGTATACAGGCAAGCCCCTTTAGTAAATATTGCTATAAAACACTGAACAACAAAACAATATAAGGGTGAATTATTGTTTACCGGACAGCAATTATAAAAAAACAAAACCGCCGAGCATCACTGCTTGGCGGTTCTTAAACTCTTTTCTTGATTTATCAAACAATTACAAACTGCTTCTTATAAATTTAAACTACACCTCTGTTCCTATTAGAACAGAAGATGCGCTCACTTAGTTTTCTTGTTGTTTCTGTTGGTATTGCAAAAGTAGTAACTTTTTTTCATACCTTCAATTCCACTGCGTAAAAGAGAAATGTCAAATTGTAAAAACCTTTGATTTTCGTCAAATTACTCCAGCTTTTGACTGTTTGACACCCTGATTTTACCGTTTGACGCTCTAAACTCTATCGGACTCATGCCTTCTCGTTGCACAAAAGCACGGCGGAAAGTGGACAACGAATTGAAACCGGAGTTCATCGCAATGGTTTCGAGCGTGTCGTCGGTGGAGTGAAGAAGCAGTTTTGCGTGGTGTATGCGATAATCATTTACGAAGTCATAGAACGTACTTTCGCAGTTCTGGTTGAAATACTGCGAGAGGTAGGTGCGGTTGGTGCCGAGGACCATGGCAAGCTCCGAAAGACGCAAGCGCGGATTGAGATAGACACGCTCCTTCTCGAAGAGCAGATACATGCGCTCGGCGAAGGCTGCCTCCTGCTGCAGCTTGAGTTCTTCGGGTTCCGGTTCAACGGGTTGTTCAGCAACGGGCTGCGGTTCGACCACAGTTTCCGCTACGTTTTCGGGCTGCGTGTGCGCATGTGGAGCATTCAGGTCGGCTTCGGCTGCCTCCAGATGCGCCATCGCCTTGTCGAGGTCGTTCTCGGCGGCATCGAGGTTAGTCTCGGCATTGTCCTCAGACGGCTCCACGAAGTACGACTTCACAGCGTTGATAACCACCGACTGGCGATAGAAGCAGAAGCAGGCGGCTATCCACATCACGAGCGAGTTGAAGAGGAACAGATTGTCGTATCGCACGCCCGACGCCATACTGTCGTACACCCATAGCATGAGCAGACAGAAGAAGAGCAGGATGACGCCGCGCAGCCAGTGGAGGTTGATGTATTCGGCGTAGGAATACTCCTCCTTGAGCGCACGCTCGAAGCGCGGCAACTCTCGCAAAGCCCACATAGCGATGAAGACGGCGCAGAGGATGGCGGCGAAGTGCATGGCATAATAGGCAAGCGGCACGGGATGCACCCAGAATGCCACCATCAGGACGACAAACGGAATGTAGAAACAGAACGCCCTACTCCAGTTCATCCACAACGGACGGCAGGCTTCTACGAGCACAATGGCGTACATGGGCAGCGTGAGCAGGTCGATGCTCGACGCATACTGTTCCTCAAGACGCGAACTGTAGTAGGTGTTGCCGATGAATATGAGGTCCTTCACATACTGCGCCACGATGGTGAGCATAAGCAAACTCACGTATATCTTCAAACGGCTGCAATGTCTGTAGAAGAACATACATGCCATTACAAGATGGAACATTATGTTTGCGCCATATAAGAAGTATAATAAATTCCTACCTATCATATAACTATATACAGAGATTCGTGGTTTATTAATAAATATAGTGAGTGTTGTACTGCAGTTGTTTGATAACAATCTCTAAAGATATTGGCAAAGATAAAGAGAATAATTTAATTTTACCGAATTTATATGGCGTTTTTTTCTAAAAGCCTGCGAAATTGGACAAAAAAGCACGATTTAATCGAAGGTTTGACGGAATGGTCTCCCACAGAATACGCAGAACTCACAGAATTTATTACTGAGTATTCTCCCACAGATTTCACGAAATACACAGAATTTACTGCTGAGTATTCTCCCACAGATTTCAGATGCAATTTTAGGGGGTGCACTTGTCTCCGCTCGGCTTTGCCGCTTGCCAGAGCAAGAAGTGCACCAACCAAGCAAACAGTGATCCTCCCACAGATTTCACTCTACACAGTACTTCTGCTGGTGATGACCTCCCACAGATTTCACAGATCTACACAGATGGTTAGGGTGCGGATAATAAAAACAACGAAATACGATCACGTCAAAGATGGCAAAGTCGCCGATAGTATTGGCGTTGAGCACAACGTTCTTGCAACGTTTCTCCCAACACTTTTCCACCGACGGCGAACGGAAACCGATCGGACGGCGGACGGAAACTGATCGGACAGCGGACGGAATCCGATCGGACGGCGAACGCGAACCGATTGGACGGCGGACGGAAACCGATCGGACGGCGAACGCGAACGGTGGCACACTTAGGGGGTGCACTTGTCTCAAGTGCACCAACCGAGCAAGAGCTGCACCAACCGAGCAAGAACTGCACCCTCTGCAAGCCCCATCAGTAGTAACATTCTCCCACAGAACACACAGAACTCACAGAATTTATTGCTGTGTATTATCCCACAAATTTCACGGAAATACACAGATTGTTAGGGTGCAGAAAATAAAAACAACGGATTAAGCGGATGAAACGGATTCTCACTACTCAAAGAAGAAAATCCGATTAATCCGATTAATCCGTTGTTAGTTTATTCGAGCAACGAATACGCTTATCCGTTGTCAGTTTATTCAAGCAACGAAATACGCTTTATTCGTTGTTATGATAGAATATTACTTAACGAGTACCTTCTTAACCTTGCCGTCAGCAGAGCGAACGATGTTAAGACCCTTCTGCAGCTTAGCAATCTGTACGCCGTCAACAGTGAAGAGCTGTGCCTCGCCGTTAGCAACCTCAGCGTTGATTGTGCTGATGCCGTCAACAACCGGCTCTACAACCTCGAGAGTAGCGTCGTAGATACCACCACCGTTGTTGAGGATATAGTTTCCAGAAGCTACGCTACCACCTGCGTCGATGTTATCCCAGTCTACCTTGAAGCGGATGCGGTATGTACCCGGTGTGGTAGGAGCTGTGAACGAAGGCATCGGGTTAACGTTGCAGTTGTTTGCTACTGCCTCGCCCTTAGAGTTCTGCTCCTTATAGTAGCTGTAAGATACTACCTCTGTGCCAGTCTGGTCAGCGCCGTCGGCGTTGAATGAGAACTGCTTGTTGTTGTCGAGGTCGATGTATACATAACCGTGCATCCACTCGCCAACGTAACCGATAGAAGGTGTTACCTCTGAGCCAGCCTCAACGGTGAACTTCTCAGTTCCTGCTGTGAGGTCTTCATAACCATTCATTGTCTTGCCAAACTCGATAGTCTGCTTATCCTTGCCCTCCTGCTGGAGAGAAACAGATGTAGAGTAGCGTGAAGAGTGTGTCTGCTTAGCGTCCTTGTCGAAGTTGATAGCGTAGTCGTCCTTCGGCTCCTCTGTTGAGAACTCAGTGCCGTAAACGAGCTTATAGTTGTAAGACATACCGAACGAAGGGATAGAAACAACACCAGAAGCGTCCAGATAAGCCTTGTCGTTATTGAACATAACCTTGAGCTTGCCCTCCTTAGAGTCCTCCAGGGCGTAGTCAGCATCTGTGAATGTAACCTCCGGCTTCTCAGCCTCGATAGTTGTAACGCCGTTCTCTGTCTTACCTGCGACATTCTTGAAGCTAACGGTACCAACGTTCACGTAGAGAACATTGTATGTGTCGAGGTTAGCAAGAATCACATTGTAGCGGTCGTTGCCAAGCGACTCGATTGTAAGCTTCTGAGGATCGTTTGTGCCAGATGCTGTATTGAGTGTGTATTCGAGCTTGTCGCTGAAGATCTTAGTCTCAACTACTGACGGCGGCTCCGGTGTCTCTGCCTTCTCGCCGTAAACGAACTGACCGTTCTCTGTTGTGAACTTGCAAACGAAGCCCTCGAAGCCGTTCTCGCCTACCTTTACAGAAGCATAGAAGTCGGTGAAGTCGAGTTCTGTCTCGTCAGCGTCGTTCCAGAAACCGTATGTGTCAGATGCTGTGAAAGTGAGATTGCCGTCAGCATCCTCTGTCGGCTCGAGGTTTTCTACTGTGAAGTCGCCTGTCTTCTCGCCGATTGTGATGTTCTTGAATGTAACCTTGTAAACGTCCTCCATGAACTCTGTGAGCACTGCCTCAGAGTTTGCGAAGTTTGTTGTCTGGTCGCCTACCTTAACGTAAGCGTCGCTTGTGAAGTTATGGTCAACCGGGATGAACACATCGCCCATCTTGTAAGCCAGCATGTTGCCATCGTCGTCAGACATTGAGAGCATAACGTGTGCAGTAGCGGGATCGCCTTCATTTGCTGGAGGCACGATGCCTACCGATCCATTTACTACACGGAACATGTGGTTGTCGAAAGAAGAACCTTCTGCATAGATTGTACAAACACGACCCTGCGGAATCTCAACGCCGATGAGGTCTTCTGACTCAGTCGGTGCATCAAGACCTGCAAATACGATGGTGCCGAGAGACTCGCGGTCCTTGCCTGCAACTACGTCGTTGAATGTAACGGTGTACTTGCCTTCTGCGTCCTTCTCCACCTGGAGCTTGGCGTCCTTCATGTACTGTGTGTAGTTCTGTACATCCTCACCATTGTTGCTCGGAACATACATTGTCATGGCGTTGTCTGTGATCTCGTAAGAAGTAGGCAGAGTAGGCTCTGTTGTGCCGCCGCCAGGTGTTGTACCGCCCTCTGTCACGAGCTCTACAGACTTGTATGTAGCGTATGTATGCTCAGCACGTACAGAACCGAAGTAGAGCTGGTTAGCACCCTCCTTGTAGAGGTTCGGCATTTCAGAAGCCGGGAACACGAGAGTACCATCCATTGTGATACCGTTCTTGTCCATTACGATAGTGCAGTTGGACGGGTCGCTAACAACGAAGTAGTGGTTTGTAGCGCCGTTGTCGCCAGCATAACGATACTGAACTGCGAACTTCTGGGTGTAAGTCTCCCAACCGTTAGCTGTCCATACCTGTGCGTTCTTGGTGTAGAAGAGGTGGAGTGTGCTTCCGCTTTCCTGATCCCAGTTAGCGATGTCGGTAGCGTTAGTTGACACAGAGAAGATACACTCGTTAGGTGTATCGCTGCAGTTAGCCAAATTGACATTCACAACGAGTTTCTGGGTAGCCCAGTCGACGGTGACTGCCTTTGCCGGGATAACGGTGCCGTTAGGAGCATAACCGTCGTCCAAAAGTTTCTCGCTTGTTGACTGAGCGAACGCCGTCGCTGTCATCACCAACATAACGAGTAAGGAGAAAATTTTCTTCATAATAAATTTGGTTTGTTATTAATTAATGTTAGTAAATTGTTTTTTTGCTTTGGTTAGTGCACTCCAGGGGGTACAGCTGTCTCAGCTGCACCAACAGAGTTGTTGGGCTGCTGCTTGGTTGGTGCACTGCAAGGGGGTGCAGTTGTCCCAACTGCACCAACAGAGTTGTTGGGCTGCTACTTGGTTGGTGCACTGCAAGGGTACTGCTCGGTTGGTGCACTTGAGACAAGTGCACCCCCTGAAAGCACCCCCTGAAACTACTTCACGAGCACCTTCTTCACCTTGCCACTTGCTGTGCGCACGATGTTGATGCCGCGCTGCAGGCGCTGCATACGCACTCCGCCGAGGTTGTATATCTCGACATACCTGTTGTCGTCGGCAGCATTCACGGTGTTGATAGCGGTATCTACCTTCTTGCCAAACACCACGTCCACATCGCTACCCATCGTCATAAAGCTGAACTCAACAATGAGCTTCGACTTGTCGGCTGACAATGTTGCCGTGAACGCTTTAAGGTCCGACTTGCTGCCTTCGGTTACGCCGCCGATGGCTGCTGTGCTCGTAACGTTGGTCCATGTGCCCTCGGTGCTTGCGGTAGAGAATGTCATCTCGCCGGCTGCATCAACGGTTGCCGTCACATCCTCAACGACAAAGTCGCCAAAGGTCTTGTATTCCATCGGAGCGAGTTTGCGGAACGTAAACTTGTAGACGTCGTCTGACACCTTGGTCAGCTCCACTTCTTTCTGTGCGTAGTCGGTTGTTCTGCCTGCGCCGCTTGTCACATGCAGATCGTCGGTGAATACCTGACCGAATGTGCAGAGCGCTGTCATCAAGAAAACCATGAGTGTAAATACTTTCTTCATGCTGTTTTTAGTTTAGATGCTTCAAAAATAGTTAAAATAAACGAAATAGGGTGCGTTAAAACGGAATTTAACATTTGCCAATTCCATTTTAACACACCCTATGTATGTTCAATGTCTATTATGTCTTATTACTTCAACACCTTCACAACCTTGCCGTCAGTGGTGCGAACGATGTTCAGACCCTTCTGCAAGCCGTTCAGACGTACGCCGTTGACATTGTAAACCTCAACCTTGCCGTTCTGAGTGGTGGTGATGCCGTTGATGCCTGCTGCCGGCTTCTCGCCAAATACAGCCTCAACATTGATAGTCGTGTCGCCGAGAGTTACGGGGAGAGTCATCTTAGCGTATAGCTTGCCGTCCTTGCTGTAAGCCTCGACGATCTTCACGTGCACCTTGTTGCCGAGAGCCTCAGCAATCTCAGCGCCGTTGGTGATGGCTGCGTCCTTCTCTACGGTGTAGAACACGTAGCCGTTCTTCTCAACGCCCGGTACGTCGGTGATTGTTACATCGCCGATGAGGAGACCGCTGAACGAGAACTGGTTGAGCACGAAGGTGTACTTGCCCTCGCTCTGCTTGATAACGTCGATAGTTGCCTCCTCTGGGTTCTGCTCGTCGCCATTAAGAGAGATGACGAGCTGGTCCTTGTAGGTGGTCTTCTCTACGTTTGTAGCCTTCTTGCCGAATGTAGCCTTCACGTTGATAGTCGCGTCGCCGAGTGTTACGGGGAGCGCCATCTCTGCGTAGAGCTTGCCGTTCTCTATCTCTGCGTTCATTGTGACGTGAACCTTGTTGCCGAGAGCCTCAGCGATGTCAGCGCCGTTGGTGATGGCTGCGTCCTTCTCTACGGTGAAGGTCTGCTTGCCGTCCTTCTCAACGCATGGCACGCCGCTGATTGTAACGTCGCCGATAAGGGTTTCGCCGAACGAGAACTTCTTCAGCACGAAAGTGTAATTGTTGTTGCCCTCGCTGCATACGTCGATGCTTGCCTGCTCCGGTTCCATATCCTCGCCGTTGAGGTTGATGAGGAGCTGGTCGGTGTATGTTGTCGGGCAAACAACGTTCACAACGTATGTGTGAGATGTCTGCAGGTCGGCAGATGTAACGGTAACATTGTATACGAGGTTGCCGCTGCCGTCTGTGGGAGCGACAGCTTCTGACGCTACGAAAGCCGACTTAGCGTTTGTCGTGTACTCGAGCTTCTTGTCAGCGTCCTTTGTAGAGTAGACAGTGTAGCTGTACTTGTCGCTTGCGAAGCCCGGCACCTCTACGCCGTCAATCTTCAGCGAGCTGAGCTGTGAGTTGTAGACAAGCACGAGGTCGTCGATATAAAGCTCGTCAGGGACGCTTGCATCCTTTGAAGCCACACCCGGCTGGGCGTTTGTAGAGAGCGTTACGAGCATTGCCTTCGGGTCGAGCTTTGCATTTGTGTATGTGAATGGTACAGAGATGCGCTGCCAAACGTTGCCGTTCTCCGCGATTTCCTTATTCTGAGCCTTTGCCAACACATTGGTGTATGTCTTGTCCTCCGGATCCTGATACTTGGTGCCGTCGGTGAGCACAGCCGAGAGGTTGGCGTAGGGATAGTCCTGCTTGTCTGAGGCAGAGAGTGCTCCCTGCTTGTACTTCACCCATACTGCGATAGAATCGGGCAAAGTGTTGATCGGGGCGTAGAACGGGTCGTTGTTCGAGTCTTTATCGGTACCGGCGGGATCGCTTGTAGCGTTGTTGGCTGGGTTTGTCGGCTTTATATGACCTGCGTAAAGACGACCGGTGGTGATAGTGCCGTTGGCAGGTACGCAGAGCACTTTGCTTGAAACGACCTTGACGCACTGTCCCTTAGCACCTGGGCGAACGTCCTTAGAGATAAATGTGTGGGTGTTTTTGCGCGCAGAAGCATACATACCAGAAGCGTGTGCGCTCATGAACGAGTGCCAGCCGTCCGGCTCATCGCTTGTGTTGCCGCTGTACTCAGCCTTGTGCCATGTCTCGAAGTCGGAACCGAGAAGCTGGCCAAGTGTGTAGCGTTTCTCGCCGAATGTACCCTGAGCATAGTAAGCTCCGTTGAGGTTGAGGTTGAACTTGGCTGTGATCTTGCCGTCTGCAACCTGACCGAGGAAGAACACGTCGTAGTCGCCGGCGTGCGCTGTTCCGTTGAGGAGCTGGAATTTGCCGACCTTTGACGACTTCACGCCGTCAAGAACAAGGTCGCTAACAGGTGCGCTGGTGGTGCCTACCTTGATGGTTGCGCCACTGATTGTCACCTTCACTGTCTTGCCGTCAGCGTTGTCGACAACGCTGATCTTACCGTTGCCGTTCAGGTCTTTGCCGAACGAGCCGGTGAAATCGGCTG
>ERZ1034871.737-NODE-737-length-18428-cov-7.869591_pt1 | contig 18428 bp, 25 predicted proteins | sample MGYA00520631_ERZ1034871 | MGnify/ENA primary metagenome ERZ1034871 (study PRJEB33766, sample SAMN09781721) | gut metagenome | biome: gut microbiome | host: Homo sapiens | place: Madagascar | study: EMG produced TPA metagenomics assembly of the PRJNA485056 data set...
GCACTAAAGCGATTGTTAAATTATTCACACACTTTAGCGATTCAAAGCATTAAAGCGCTTATACGTGTAGTGTTGGGCATTGCATGATTAGTATATACTTTGCCAGTTTAGAGTACTAAAGCGATTGTTACTAATTTAACAGTACACATTTATCCATATAAATCGCAACAAAATTGCATGGTATTATTTATAATGTATGTTATAATATAATTGTAATAAGGAATGGGAAACAAGTAAATCATTCCAAAACAAATTACAATAGAAAGAGGAATTTATTATGACTAACTGGACTATTGAAAAAACCATCAATGACAACGGCACTGAAACTATCATTATCACCCGTCCTATCAATGATAAACCCAAAAGTACCGCGTGCGTATCTCGTACTGTTAAAGCTGGCACCGTGGCCCACGTAAAGTACGCGCGTTTTAACAACGATTTTTCCGTGGATACTGGAGAAATTGTAAAACAGTTTGATGGCGTTTTGGATGCTGAAAAAGTTGAAAAAGCATTGCATAATGCCGAGCCTTGCACAAAGTGGCAAGTTTTGGATGTCCAGCCCAAAGAGGAAAACACCCTTGGAATTCCGCGTGAGGTGTTTAACGCCGTGGCGGTACCCATTGAGCGCCCTCTGTCTCAACAGTAACTTTAATGTTCCACCGGGTTTATCATTAAAGCCTGGTTCCATATGGCATTAAAGCCAAAATAAAATGAAAAGTGAGTGACAAAAAATGAAAATGGTAAAAATCACAATTCAGGGCAAAATTTTGAATGGCGTTGAGCACTATTCTATCAAGCGTGAGCATGATTTATACAAGATGGAATATATCTCATTTTGTTTAGGCGCTTGCCACAAAAATGGCTTTTATGCGTGTGGTATCAATAGCATGGGGTTTTTTGATAGCATTGACTTGCCTTGTGCCACTGTTGATGATTTTGCAAGGGCGGTGTTTAAGGCATGACCAGAACTGAACTCATTCAAGTAGCAACGTTTACCATTAAAGAGCGCAAACTTTATGCATACTTAATATCACATCAACTATATCATTGCAAGGCATGGATTTTACAGAGTAACCGTTCAAAATGGGTTTTATTACAGAGCTATAATACGATTGTTGCGGCTTATGACAAAAATACCGATATTCTTTTTGTTTTTGCCTATTACAGTTGTACAACTTGCCAACACGTTGTAAAATTCCAGAATTGGTTAAAACATGAATTTTGCCCAGTATCTGTAAAGAGGGTCAACTTGTACAATGATTCACGCACTGGCAAGCGCGCCGCCAAAAAGAATATAGAAGATGACTTTGCAAGCGTTATTGCCGCCACATTAAAACAGCATTGACCCAAAAATAAAATATGCGTTGCCACTAAAGGCAGCGCATTTTTTATACAAATTTTTAGTTAGAACTCTTTACTATTAAGCATAAATAACTAGCAATAGTTAAGCCTAACTGCTAACCTGTGAAATTCTTAACACACTTTAGTGATTTAGAGTTCTAAAGCGATTGACAAATCCTTAACACACTTCAACGATTTAGAGTGCTAAAGCGTCCATCCGTTAAGAAAAATAACAAGCAGAGGCATTAAGTTTAGCACAAACCCTGCCGCGCCGACCACTGGGGGTGTCGCGAGAAGCCTAAAAATAAATCGGGGGTTCAATTTCTTAAACACAACAATCCCCCTCTCCCCTCTCTATTATAAGTAGGTGATTACAATGACAATTCATGATATTTTAGTAAACTGCGCTTCAGTGCAGTCCGATACCATAATTATAATCGTCAATGATTATGAAGAAGTTAACTGGATTGGTACATTTAGGGAGCTTCCAAAAGATTGTGAGGAGCTTAAATTCAAATACTTCACCATAGGTGTTATTGTACATAAACATGTTGCAAGAGCACGTTTCAAATTTCGTGTACAAGGAGCTGATACAATGCGCTATGAAGTCCCTATTCATCCCATCCCCATAGGCTCAATCATTAAATACAATGTTAGAGAATATGGTTATTTCTATGGTGATGGTCAAGAGAAAAGAGCAATTAGCATTGCTCGAATTGGTAAGGTTATAAACGTTATTGAGCACAATGGCAGAGTAGTTTATTATTCAGTAGCGCCAAGTTCAAATTGCACTTATAACCAATTCTTTGTTGGCGATTGTTTAGATTCTGTCTGGCCTGAAAACGTGGATGGTGTTCATTATGACAATTAAAGACCTAGATTCAGCTACCCTTTTATTACTTAGAAAGCTAAGTGATAACTGGTATGTCAGAACTTGTCCCTCATGGCTAACTTACTTTATGGACAAGGATTGCCAAGATTGTCAGCTTAGAGAATTGTGTTATCTGCTTGATTGTTACGATAACGACATTAGAAAAGAGTTAGCTTTACGAGGTAATGTCAATGGCAAAGAAGCGTAAAACATTTAAGCGTCAAGCCGAAGCAACGCGCTTACTTAAAACTCTTAACGCCACCAGACGTAAATCAGGCCATGCAGGCATAACAGTTACAGGAGAGTTCAAGAAAAATCTCATTGGCAGACAGAGCCAAGATGTAATTGAAGCTCTTAAATACACAGCTAATACAGCTATGGATGAAGCAGAAAACCTCTACTATAAACTTCTTGAAACATCCGAAACAATAGACGATAAAATAACTCTAAAACAGTTTCAGGATTATCTTGAAAAATATGCTGAACATATTAAGTCCACAGATAAATCAATACAAGATAATTACAGGTCACTTAGAGTAGCTAATCGCCTAGAGAGTTTGTTCAATTACAGTGATGTTGCATATAAGATTCTGCGTAACCCTACTAGGTATTTTGGGGACAAAAGATATGCAACTATTTCAGCTGTTATGAACAATCTGTTAGGAACATACAAGAAAGACATTCCTGCTAATGACTTGAAAAAACTACTTAGACTAGGCGATAAGTTAGGATTAAACACCACAGAAGAAATGAATAGAGCATGGTCTGACTGGGATACACTATTAAGAAATTCAGACCAGTTCAGTGAGGTGTTGACAGATGCAACTGATAAACTTAGAGCCATTGTCAAAAAAGCTGGTAAGGAATTCGTAAAAGAGAACAAAGCCGACTATAAAGAATTTACTGAACTAGCTTCTAAATATGGGTTATGGTGATATTTATGGATACTGCTGGTGTTGTTGTAATTATTTTGTTTATTTTCTTGTTTGTAATTGCATGGTCTTAGTCATCTAAATTATTATGGGAGGTGGTGCTGTATGTGAGTAGAAAACGTTATGACCATAAGTATTCACCTATCATATATTGTTATGACATTGAAACGTCCTCTCTAATGTATGGAGAAGATGATATGCGTGAACACTTGCAGAGCACTTATTTACATGGCTTAGCTTCATTTACTTATCGTCCGATACCTCACGCGCCGTTTAGCGATTTTGAGAATGAAATGAGTTATAACTTTTTTAGAGATTATGATTCCATTTCTTATGAATTTGAGAGGATGAACGAGGACGCTAAGAATGATGATGTTTATGTAAAAATCTTTGTCCACAACCTTAGCTATGAATTTGAAGCAATGATGCGTAACATAAATTTCTGTATCAGAAACTTTAATCCTAAACGTTTCATTGCAGTTGCTCCACACCAGCCACTCTTTGCAGCTTTTGACCATTTAGAATTTTATGATAGCTTTAAGATTCTTTCATGTAAAAGCCTAGAGCTTATAGGCACAGAGCTTGGAGTTCCTAAGCTTAAAGAGGTCAAAGGTGGGTACGACCAGAAATATTATTGGTGGTCAGATTTACCTGATTCTGAATACATTTATAATGAACGCGACTGTAAGCTTGTTTTGTATGCGCTATGCCGATACATGGCAAACTTTACTAAAGTTGATACTGTATCAGACATTGGAGTATCTAACACATCAATGATTAAGCGTGAAACTAGGCTTAACAGGAATATTGCTACCGATAAAGAAGTGCATACCGCCCAGTTTACAGCAGCAGTTGAGCTTAAGAATAACGAACCATTCATGAAGTTCTTTCAAGACTGTCTTGCAGGTGGTTATACTCATGCCAATCCTTATGCAGTAGGTAAAACATTTAAGAATGTATGGTGTTTCGATGCAAGTTCCATGCACCCATCAGCAATGTATGGTAGGCGTTTTCCTTACAAATGGAGAAAGGAGGTTAATCCTAATGAATGTTATCAGAATTTCCAGTCAGCAAACTATGAGTTCTTATCTGGCTGCGAAAGCGGCGCTCACTCTGGGTTCTTCGATTATCCCAACCAGCGGATTAAGTTATTTGGACGTAAAGATGCTAAATTCTATTCAGTCCTCCAAGCAGCATACCGTGAATCAATCTTGTTTGAAAGACCGATAAAATACAGCTTTATGGCTAATGTTACATTTTACAATATTAATGCTAAGGATTTTGGTAACTGCATTTACAGTTATATCAGTACATCTAAATGCACTAATATTAAAAGTGGTAACTTTGATAACGGTAAAGTAGTCAGAGCAGATGAGCTTACATTTCATGGTTGTGATATTGACTTCATGTTAATTGAAATGCTTTACGATTATGATAGTTCAGAATGTGATGAACTTTATTATGCAACAGCCCATAAGTTTATTAGCAAGCCTTTACGGAACACAGTTAAATACTATGCACGTCAGAAAACAGGATTCAAGAAGCTAGAGCATAAAGTTGCTGACCATGTAGAAACGTTAAACGATTTTACATTTGAAGGATTGCAGCTTTACGACGATTCTGTGGCACAAGAAATAATGGCTACCCATAACAAAGACTTAGTTCATTTTGCCTTAATGGCAAGTAAAGGTGGCTTAAATGGTCAGTATGGGTGTTCGGCTATGAAGCCCTTGCGTCAGGAAGTTGGTGTGCAGGGGGAGGGTGATAAATTTGAGTGGATTCCAACAGGGGTTAAATTTCTTAAATCCAGAAATTCCTTAAATATCTTTACAGATGGTTTATACACAGTTGCTTATAGTAGACTACACCTGATTTGCTTCATGCTCTATTTGGTATTAAGCCAAGGCATTGAACCACTTTACCATGATACTGACAGTGGCTATTTTATTGGTTACAATAATGACGTTCAGAAAGCCATTGATAGATTCAACGAGAATATTCTCAATAATAGTCAGAACAAGGAATGTTATAACTTTGGCATTATGGACTTCGACGGTCACTATGAAGATTTTGTAACATGGGGAAGCAAATGTTATTGTGCAACATACTTAGATGCTGATAAGCACTTAAAGGTAAAAGCAACGGTAGCAGGTGCAAGCAAAAAGCAGTTGTCAGAATTGTTTACTCAAATTGTTAATGATGAAGATTTTGAATATCTAGTACAAGAATACTTTCGCCCCAATATCAGTTATGATGAATCTATCAACAAAAAGTTAATTCGTAAAACCCCAGGTACGCACATCATAGGTAACTTTACAGATGATAATGGTGAAACAGACCATATTGACGAATACTCGGTAACTGTTCTTGAACCATGTGGATATACATTAAGGTCAACGAAAAGTCCTATCAATAGAATGTATTATTCATTCTGTTATGCTTTGCGTGGTGAAAGTTATATAGATTATCTTCCTGAACTAGTGTCTATTGAACATGATGAACATGGTAAAGAGCTATATGAAACTTACACCAAGAAAGAGAGCAACGTTGATTATGGATTCTTAATTGATGGGAATCCTGCAAGTATATTCCAGCAAGAGTTTAGTTAGGAAGTGATTGGAGATGAGTTAATTGAAAGAAAAAGATTCTTATAGAATCAGTAGAAGAGCCACCTGTCCTTACTACATTTCCCACACCACAAATTATATTCGCTGTGAGGGTATGAGAGTATCACGCCAAGAGTACAACCTTAAAATCGATTGTTGTGAACAGTATAAAAGCTGTCCTCAATATAAATTTCTTACTTACTATTACAACAAAAAGGAGAACTAATTATGTACACTAACAAGAAAGCATCTGCAAAGTCCACCAATTCTGTTAAGTCCCCTTCTATCATTAGCAACATTCGTATTTACCCCATTCATAACAAAAAGTCTAATTGCTGTGCTATGGTTTCTGTTACGCTTGCAAATGTGTTCTACATTTCTGGCATTAAGATTATGGATGGAAGTAAAGGGCTGTTTGTTGCAATGCCCAGCGCAAAGAATAAGAAAGATGAATGGCATGATATTTGCTATCCTATTACTAAGGAGTTCCGTAAGGTTATGAACGATTCTATTCTTAACGCTTTTGAATCCCTTGGAGAAGATGATGACGATGAAGAAAGTGAGGATGACTGAACGATTCCAAACGTTTAGTCCTTAATTTACCTAATACATTGCCACCTGACATTGACGATGATTTGTCATTTTAATTAAATAGAAAAGCACCCCTAAGTGGATAACCACCTAGGGGTGTTTTATTAGTTAGGAAATATTAGGACGCAGAACTTTAATGGCGGTCATGCCATTATTGTTATCCCAGCGGGGATAATCCATAGGAGTACCATCTTCATTGCGAATACGGTCAAGAATAACAGGAGAATTACCATCCATAAATCCAGAAACCTGAACCGTAACGCCGTAAGAAGCAGGACGCTTGAAGTAGAGAAGAATAGCATTACCATCATTGACATAATAAAGCTTATTCAAGTCATTAACAACATCCCAAGTAACTGTACGACCTGCACCAGCAGTTGCCCCATAAATAGCCTGATTAAGTTTACGGTTATCAACTGCACTAATAGCAAACAAACCACCAGATTCAGGGTTATTGGAAAGATAAACAGTAAAGTCAATGTTGTTTCTATCCATTACACGGATAGAACCTTGAGAAGTATAACCATCAGAAGGAACAGGAATAATAGCAAACGCTTTGTACTGTTCAGGGTCACCGGTTACGGACTGACCAGCAACCGTATACTGTGTCTGATTAGTAATAGCCAAATCAATACAACGATGTTCACCATATGCACAGATATACTGACCACGATTTACGGCATCACTGCCAAAGATATATTCGCGCTTAGTATAAATGTAAACATCGTCAAGTTTACACACAGCATTTGTAACAGGATAAGTACCAATCGACTGAACAGTGGTGCTAACTTTAGTAGAGCGGTTAATAATGCCACCATTAACAATAAACTGAGGATTAGGACTAGTCCCAATCAAAGCGATGGCTGCATAACCAGTTTCAGTAGTAGCAGTTCCATCATTACAAGTATAAATCATATTGTTAATGTAAGCTGCTGCTTTACCAGGCCCGTCAAAGACAAAACCATACTTGCAAGTATCTGCATAGAAATTAGTAACATGAATATCATTGTTAGTAACTTTGCAAGCGATTGTATTATCCCACCAAGTATTAGCATCAGTACCACCTGTACCACCAGAGGGAATACCATGATAGCTAGTCCAGTTGCATCCATATACATCAGTACGGCAGTCAAAACCGACCTGACATACCATATTGACAAGGTTATTACATTCGCAATCAGGTGCTTTATTGCCCCAGAAAAATGCAACAGAACCAGTCCAGCGTTCCACGGGAGTATTATCACTGAATCCCCATACCATTACATTATCCATATAACAGTAACGATTCAGCATACTATTGCTAGGCTGTAAGTAAACACCATAGGACTTAACTTTATTGATACTTACATTGTAAATGCTGTTATCAGTGTATTTATTGGTAGTAAATACAATGCCGCCAATCATACCATTACAAGTAATGTCCAAATTAGCAATAACAATATTACCAGTTACGTCATCACCTGATACAGTAATAACACCCTGACTACCAAAAGCAGTTGGACTAGCAGTATACTGTAAGATAGTATCACTAGTGCCACGCGCAGGGTCACGAGAGGAACCAGCGCCATACAGGCTATGCTTAAGCTGCAATGGAGCACTAACTTTATAAGTACCAGCAGGAATAAACAGAGGTTCGTCTTTAGTGTGAGTGTTAATGGTAGCGGTAATATCATCAGTACCGTCTTTTTTTAAGGTCTGGTATGTTTCGATACTAACAGGGGATGGTTCGACAAAACGGGGAATTTTACCAGTACGACTTACGAGAAATTTTGTATCAGCACCACTAATAGTTCCAATAGGGACATAAGCGTAATCAGCATCAATATTTGTTGCTCGTGCAGATGCAAATGTTAAATTACCATATAGATATGTTGGAACTGCATTGTTACCAACCGAAGTGACAGCAGAATTAGCACCAAAAGCTCTACCACTTTTAGAATAGATTTCTACTTTATTGGCTGTTACTGACATATTACCACTTACAGTTTGGTTCAAATTACCGCTTACACTCTGATTCAAATCCCCAGTAGTATCAATGTCAATTTTCTTAGCAGTTTCAGCACGACCTTCGGTATCCTGAACATCATAAGTTTTATTATCAATCTTGAACTTGTCAACAATAGGATTTGCCAATTTAAGTCACCCTTTCTATATCAGGTAGTGGCGTGTGTATTAGTGGTAACAACTTTAATAGTCGTATCGGCAGCACTATAAGTGACAGTAACACGAGGAAGTTTTTCAAGTTTAGTGGCTTTATTAAGTGCATTAGTTGCCTTAGTAGATGCTGTGGCAGCAGTGGTTTTAGCATCACTTGCATCTTGTGCAGCAGTATCAGCAGTAGACTTAGCAGTGTTGGCAGTAGTGATAGCGCTATTTGCTTTATTCAGAGCATTAGTGGCATTGGTAGATGCAGTATCAGCAGTAGATTTAGCATCATTAGCAGTAGAATTAGCAGTGTTAGCTGTAGACTTAGCACTAGAAGCATCAGTGCGTGCCACAGAATCTTTAATCTCACAAACAACACCATCAATATTGATTTGCGTTACAAAATTAGTAGTATCAGCCATATATTATTCCCCCATTATCCAACAGTATGTGTTCCAGCAGTAATACTAATAGTTTCAGTTTCCTGCGTATAGGCAACCTCAACACGAGAAAGCTTCTCCAATTCAGTAACTTTGTTAAGAGCATTAGTAGCATTGGTACTTGCTGTGGTAGCAGCAGTACGCGCTTCACTATCTTTAACAACTACTTCTTGGTCATTCAGGTTAAACTTAGAAACATAATTAGTTGCCATAATAACCCTCCTTATTTACCAACGATTTTAATAGTTTCGACAGGTGCATCATAGATGTGAATATCGCCACCAGTGACAACAGTACCATTATTAGGATTAAAGAACCCAAACGAAATGGATGTATCTTCCTCGTTATACTTAGCAACTTTAAGGGAAAGAATGTAGTGCAGACGTTCAGCAATACTAGTTTTAGCACAGTTAGTACCCTCAATATATCGAGTACCAGCATCCATAGGCTTAAGAATTACATACAGGTCATTGTTAAGCCAAACAAGGTCGTTAATGTTGCGATTTGCACTTGCAGTTGTTTTCAGCTTTTCATCGACCGGGGTAATAGCATATTTAACGCTTCCCCAGAGTTCGGAGAAGTTACCAATCTTAGTCCAGTAGTCAGTATTATCAATATCAACACCAATAGGTACAGGCTGGGTGCTTAAATACCCATCACCATTAACAGTGACAACAACAGTGTTACGAGGATACTGTTTGGTAATGTCCCATTGAATAGGGTCAGCATAGCTGATAGAACTGGTTTCAATGTACTGCTGCATTACCTTAATAACCTTAGATACCATTTCATAGTAGCTAATGCTATCATCATAAGCAACAGGAATTACGGAACGGAAAAGTTTGTCCAATGGATTATATACCACTTATATCACCTCACCATAAACGCATAAAAAGAACTTCCATCTCTCTATACAAACGATTATAAATATTGGTGCTTTCTTTCATATAATCGTTCATAATAGATACCAGAGAGCGGCCACGATAACCTTTTTCTACATGGTCAAGAACGCGATGTTCGTTACCGTCACGATTTTCTTTCGTATTGTTTTTATCATCCTGTGTGGTATTGGTATTGCTATTAGAATCAGCGTTGGAATTAAAACCATTAGTAGAATTAGCAGTAGCATGGTCAGCATCCGACATATACTTACCAGCAAGGAAATTATCAAGACTACCCTGTGGAGTATCAGTATGAGTATTGGTATTTTCACCAGTGCTGTTAGAATTAGAGGTATAGTTGGACTTATTAGTGCCCTCAATATTGACCTTACTGTTCTTGGTTCTATCCTCTGTATTCACATCATGATGTTCAGTATCTTCATTACTGGTAATGGTAAAATCATCAGTAAGGAACATTTCATACTGTTTATCAAGTGCTTCAAACAAAGGATTATAATAGGGCATGTGACTATTCATCCAGTCATCCAGACGCAGCTGCCAAAGGCCAAAGGTTTCTGCACCAATTTCATTGGTATAGAAATGCTTAAGGATATTGGTTTCCAGCTCTTTGCGCTTATTCTCATTCCAGATAGGATAGTTAAAGTCAAAGATTTTCGGACGCGCACGCTCAATAATTTCAGAGTAAGGGACATTGGTGTAAGGTTCAACGATACCTGCTTTGGATTCACAGATAAAACGAACTTGAGTTGTGTATTTACTCATTGTCCCCACCATCCTCTTCAATATTGGTGTCACTTAAATTATCTTCATCTTCACGTCCCTCCATAATCTTAGTCAATTCAAGCTGGGAACGCATAGAAACAGAGATGTTAGTACCAAAAAGCCTGTTATAATCCTTACAGAATTTATCACGAGAATACAATGGAGAAAGACGGTCTGCTTCTACCTGACCTAAGGTCATCTGAACTTCAGTAGTAAACTGCCGCTCTGCTTTCATATTGTAGTTACTCTCAATACCTAAATAGGTAAGAGCTTCTGCAAGCGTTTCTTTTTTCTGCTGCTCTAACTGTAAGCCAATGTACTGAACACCCAAATCAAGAACACCAATCATGTTCTTAATGTCATCAGTAGAGGGATTGCCTTTAAGATACAGCCAAGGGTCATATTTGTCTTGTTGGTATACTAAGTTCTGTACAGAAAGTTTAGTGTTCTCATTTGCATAAGCAATTCGGGGGGTTTTCTGTGCAGCAAGGTTTAAGTCAATCGTTCGGTCAATATTGGTAAGACGCTGAGCAAACTGTTTAATAACAATAGCATCAGGGGAACGCCGCATGTTACACCAAAGATAAGCACAGTTTTCTTTGCTAAGACCACTTTTCTGATAATTGGAATTGTAGCCATAAGCACGCACAAACTTAGGGTCACCAATAATATCAAAGTTATCGCTAGGCATAGCAGGAAGAATCAAGTTACCCATAACAGGGTCATGGAAGCCTGCCATTAACGGTTGCCAGAACAAGAACTGTTCAAGAAATCGCTCGTCCAAATAGGGAGAATCTTCAAGTCCCTCCCATTTGAATCTTGCAAGTGCCACATCATACAGACGATTAAACCAGTTAGCATAAGTTGCTCTGGTTAAATCATATGAATCAATCCAAGGTGGCTGTGGTTTTTGAGAACGTTTAGACATTTAAGCACCTACCTCTGGAATACGTTTATAAATAGAATTATCTGCTTCATAATTACCAACAAGTCCGGGATTATGCCAGAACGTAACACCACGATTAAATATATCGTTAATTACTGTAGAAACTTCCGCAGGTACATCTCCTAAGCAACAACAATTCTGTGTTTTAACATAATTCCAGTTTCTACGAGAATCAATGTTAGGAACTTGCACTTCATGAATAGGATAACCGTACATAGTCCAGTAGTCATCAATAACTTTTGCGAATTCTTTAGTAATATGATGATAACTAGCCATAGCATATGGAGCGCTTGCATCTTTTGTTGGTAAAATACCAGCATCAGTAAAACGAAAGTAAGGACTTACAGAACCATGACTTTGAGGTGGCAATCTGTCCATATCATCACGTTTTGCAAGTGTGCCAGCAATATCAAGCATTTGATTGGCTAAACCCTCAATAGCACCATAAGTATTCTCAGGAAAAAGAGCAGGATGCTTGCCAGTCATGGCCTGAACATCTTTTGCCGGAGCAGTCAGCAGGTTAATACCAGCAAACATAGTACCAGCTACCAAACCCGCATTTTCAACTGCCATGGAACTAGAATTCTGCGCTACATATACTTTATAAATATCAGTATTATAAGCGCAAGTAGGCCAGTTGCTAATTGCAAATACATCTTCCTGATTATAACCAGTAGAACCTTTATAATCTTCTGCTGCAAACATTGCGGTAGTCTGCCCAGCATTTGACATTATATTGTATCCGATATGTAGACTTTTCTTCCTATCTCCAAGTTCAAAACGAAAAACATGATTATCGCCTTGCGTAGAGTAATAACGAAGATAGAAATAAGGATATGTGAAAAGCTTATTATTCTTAGGTACATAACCAGCTACATTATTAGGAACTACAAAAGTCTTATCATACTTACCAGTATCAAAGGAAAGAGGAACCATATAAATTCCTAAGATACCATCAGGAGCTTGCCCTGCTTCTACAGCTTTAGCAATAAAGTCATTGGCAGATTCAGCTGTGGTGAAAAAGTTTTCTTTACAAGCTGAGTAAATGCCAAAACGTAAAGAGCCAGATGCAGGACTAGAATCTTTTTCAGGCTTATCAAATGTAGTAACAATACAGATACGCTTATCAAAATCAATGTATTGCTGAATATCATCAATATAAGGCCCTGTATCTAATCCATCATCAATGATATTATCACCAATTTCATCAGTATTGGTATGAGAACGCTCAATAAAGCAGGGTTGCAATGTTACCTGATTAAACCAAGTCTGCATAACATCAATCGTGAAATAGATTCTACTGGTTTCATTAGCAATATATTCTACCCTATCAATAAAGGCATAATACCATTTGCTAGAGAAATCAGCGTTCTGAAATACGATATAATTGCAAGGCTCAATCGCTTCGGAATTAACACCAACAGAGAGATAACGCTCTAAACGCTGATAGGTATAATTGGTAAGATGAAGAACGGATTTAGAAGTAAAATAATCGAAACGAGAAGAATCAGACTGAAACCTAAGCACATGATTATAGGTTTTATCTGTAGGGATACCCTTACAGATATAAAGTTGCATATTTGGCAATGTTCTTGCTCCTTTCAAAATCTGTAGGGTGGTTTACACATCATCCAGATAGGAAGTTTACGTTTAGCTGCGGGAGTAGGTGGAGTAGGTGGAGTAGGAGGAGTTGGTGGATTTGTAGCATCCCATTCAACATCCCATGTACCTACTTCGTTAGGAATACCAAGAATGGCAGAGGGGTCAGTTCTATAAGCTGTACCATAACCACCTATCCAGTATTCCCAATGTGTATGAATACCAGTGGCGTTACCTGTTTGTCCTTGCTCTCCAATGTATTGACCACGAGTAATTGTATCACCAACGTTATGAATCTGACTGGTAAAGTGAGCTGCAAGCCAATAGCTATTATCACTCATTTTAACTACAATGTAGTTGCCCCAAGAATCATTACCAGTCGTACCATCTTGCCAAGTATGGGCTGTTTCAACCGTACCTGCCATTGGTGCATAAGCTTGATGATTTGTGTGTACTGTATCAATACCACCATGAACTGAACCATCAGAATAATGTGGATAACCTGCTGAAACTCTGATTGTGCTTTGGTCAGTGATACATTGTTTATAGGTAGCCATAATCAAAGCAATGCGTGATGTCGTATGCGCATCCCACGTTTTAGGAGGATAAGCCTACATGCTTAAGAAAATGTCAACAGGTTAAGCCTTGGTGGTAAACTGCACAGCGTTGGCAAACGGAGATGCAGAGTAGATACGCCAGATGTGATGAAAATAGTTCCAATCCAGAGTAGAACCAAGGTCAGTTTCACGCATGGTATTCAGCTTAGTATAAATCTGGAAGAAGTCGCGGTCAACCATAAGTGCCTGAATAGCGGACATATCTTCATCGTCAGGGGTAACGTGAGTATAGGTCTTATCGCCACCAGTTGCAATGGTAACAGCACCAGAACCAGACGGGTCATTACCAGTCAGCAGATGTTCCAGACGTTCTACTTCATACTCATTAAGGGCAAAGCTGTCAACTTCCAGACGATGACCCATGAAGTCTGCCTTATCCATGTTAAATGCACTTGCCAGAACATCAACGTCAATAGAAGCAGAAATGTCAACGGGAACAATGGTGTACAGACGTTCAGCCGGAGTATTCATAGGAATACCAGCAGCGTTATACTCCTTAGAGATGAACTTCATCTTGCCATAAATCTGACGGAACTTCTTAACCAGAGTCTTGCCAGAAGCTTCATCAGTAACAGCAGCAACAGTTACCTTCTTAAGCTTATTGTTCTTAACCAGCTGATACAGCAGATACTTCTTCATAATGAAAGCATCTAGTTCAGCAGGCTTATAAATCTGGTCAATGATGTTCTGTACAAAAGCGGACAGATTAGCTTCACTCATGAAAGCAGTTTCCAGAGCTTCGCGGTTGACAGTGACCTTATACTTAATACGAGAGTTCACAGCATGATAAGCAGTGTAAACCTCAGCAGGGTCACTACCAAATTCAGCTTTCATAACTTCATCATTGGTAGCACGGTCAGCAGAAAAATACGGGGTAGCTTTCTGCATCATCACGTAAATTTCCTGAACAGTAGCACCAGTACCCAGAACACCCTTATCAAAAACCTGCCAAGGGTCTTCAAAGGAAATATAACGCATAACGGTCAGGCCAATACGGTCAACCAGAGCATTACAGAAATAGTTCAGACGCGGCTCATAAGAATTGATAAACGTCCATGCGGATTTAATGGATTCAGTAGTGTTCTCAATCTGGGGCGCGCCACCAAAAGTAGCATCACTACCAAATACGGCCTGAATAATACCAACAGCAGCAGAAGTAGCCATTATAGAATCATCCTTTCTTAATAATTGCACTCAATGTCAAGAGCACCATCAATGATAAGTTTGCCTTTAGCGGCAGCAGTTAGAGTTACAACACCAGTAGAAGTGACTTTAGCACTAGAAATGGTGCCATCTGCCAGAACTACACGGAGACAGGGAATAGAATTGGTAACTACAAATTTGCCATAACCAGTTTTCATGATACGAGCCATTACTTCACCGGGAATAGTAAATGCAGTGGTGTTAGAGGTTTCGCCCTTATCTAGAGCGGTGTGGATGACCAGAACGTTGGAGAGGGTGCTCATGTTCTGGTTGTGGAAAGAGTAAGCCATAAGTTCATCTCCTAAATATCTTTAAGGCAGTACCATGTAAGCACAAATCGTGGCAAAATAGACGCTGTGCTAATAGCAGTTCGTGTAATCAAGGTGCCATCTTCTTTACAGGTAACACCAATGCTAGACCCTGAACCACCAGTGAATTTATTAGATACAGCAGCCTGCTGATTATAAGTTGTCATTCTAGTAAAGATTGCTTGTGGGATAGTAACAAGGTTCTCACCAACTGAATAAGCATCACCACCAATATCAGCATGAACAAAGAGAATGTTTCCAATTACAGTAAAATTTTCGTCATTATAACTAAACGGTCTACTCATACTCTCACCTCACTTTCTGCCAAACATTTTCTTAACAAAAGCCTGTGCAGCTTCGTCAACAGTAATTGTGTTGCCGTTAGGTTTCTGGTATTCCTCATTTGGCTTATTGTCATCGTTCAAAAATGCCTTAACATAATCTTTGCGAAGATTATCATAAGCTTCGTGCCAGTTAGATGCACCATCTGGACAACCATCTGTAAACTGGGCAGCTTCATTGCGACATTCATCAAATTCGTTCAGAACACCACTAATAAGTGTACCCTGTTCTTCCGGTTTAGCATCAACAAAACCACCAAGCATTGCAGAAATTTCATCGCGTGTTTTCATTTATTCATTACTCCTTGTATATGTTAAGTGCAGATTCTCACAAAGGGCAATGACTGCTTGCATATCAACGCCAGTTGCATGAATCTTAATGTAATCGCCTTTAGAGCTTTCACTAGGAACAGAATGATAAGAACCAAGATGTTTCATTACTGACTGCGTTGCACAGATAAAATTATCATCAAGCCAGTTTAGAGGATTAACACGACAGTCATGATAAATTACTTCAAAATGAAGGTGCGCACCATAGCAATTACCAGTTGCGCCAGAATACCCAATAAGCTGACCCTCGTAAACGTGTTGACCGTTTTTGACGAGACACTCTTTAAGGTGCGCATAGCGTGTTTCCAGCTTAGAACCATTATAATTGTTATGCCTAATTCTAACCATGTTGCCATAAGACTGCATCCCTGTTTTGGTTTTACCATCCCAACTCTGTACCTGATTTACTGTGCCATCCTCTGCTGCATAAACAGGTGTACAAGGAGAAGCACGCAGGTCAATAGCATTATGGGCAGAACCATTGTTATAAGTCCAGCCAGCTGTGATAATGTGATTCTCTAACGGCCAACAGAAGAGAACATCACCGTTTGCTTTCCTCATTTGTTTCATCTCCTTTAAGTTTTTCCAAATAGGGCTTAAACAGAGCAGAAAGTTCAGGATTTACAGCACACATATTCTCCATGATGCTAATAAGTTCCATGATACAGATGTAAGTAACAACAGCACCTACGAGGGGAATCTGGATACCAAGGTCAATATAATTCATAGCGTATTCGATTCCATAAGAACCTACGACAGCAAGAATTTCCATGCACTTGTGGTAACCACCCTCACGCATAATACTGGAATTGTAAGAACCATCATGCTTTGCTTTAATTAGCCCTGTGAGAATGTCGAACGTGATAAACCCTAAAACAATGACAAAGGGCATAAACTCAACTCCTAACATTATACACCTACAATCTTTAGAATATCCATAAGATAGCGCCTAATTATTTCATCTTCACAGTAAAGACCTCCCAACCGATATTGTTTAATAATATATAATAACCAGTTAGGGCGTGGTGTACGTGTAATCAAAATGGTGTTATAATCATGGTCATCATTGGTTAACGCATATGTCACGCCACTACCCGGACTGTATTTTCGGGAAAGATAACATTTACCAGTAGAGAAGTCTACCCATAAGCCTAAATATTCATCATGGATTTTGAAACCAAATTGATATTTAGATTCAGGAGATTTTTTGGCGATACCTACTTGTGAATCAAGATAGAATGTGTTGTGAACTGCGTACTGCCCATACTTACTGCCTTTCATAAGACGGCCAAAGTCTGTTTTCTCTTTTGCTTCAATGTATTCCTCATTGTTAGCAATTTGAATTAGGACTAAGCCCTCACGAGTAGTAGCAATCTGTTTTTTGTTAGTTGGTTTTTTAATGTCAAATTCTGTGAAATAAGGATTTGCCCATGTAACAGCGTTGCCAAAGAAGAAAACGACAACACGGCGCATACGAGCAATAGTTTCATATAGTTCGCAGAAAAATGTCACTTCGTCTTTAAGGTATCCATGATGGGTTTCGTCCATAGCAATAAATTCATCAAAACAGATTTTATTAACTAGGGGAAGCTCTTCGGATTTTGCACTGGAAATATAACGGGTTTGTCCAGCTAGTTTACCGTCTATGTAATAAGCGCCTTCAGGTGTTCCCTTTAACTCATGGTCAGGGAATTCATGAGCAACTGCTGCCCAGAAATTCTCTTTGGCCTTCTTATTCATTTCGGTTTTGTAACGGCGGATATAAATAAATTGATTCCCATTTTTAATAAAATCCTCAGCAGCCCATTTCTTAAAGCCATAAGTCTTACCACATCCACGAGAACCAACTACAAAATTAAAGAGCGCATTATAAGATAATGTGTTCTTTAAGTCCCACCACATTGACATTTATAAGCACTCCTTTCAATAAAATTATAGCCGAGGGTTCGACCTTTAAGCTTGCTCTTATGAGTTGTGCTACCCTTTCGGTTGGTGGAGTAGGAGAAATGACAAACCTATGTAACCAACAGGCTAACAGGCGTGTTAGCGCGGCTCTATGGCTTTTTATAATTAGGATAAAGCTCATATTTGAAACCTTGGTGGTAGAAATGGGCACAACCCCATTAACGTCCAATGACCAGTTTTCCGTTACTCTTAAAGAGTTCTACCATATTAAGGGTGGCGAAAGGAAATGGGTTAGCAGTCACGCAAACCTATCCGTAACGCTTCACGCGCCTGACCACGGCTTAGGAACTCCATTCGTGCCTTTCGCTCCCTATGATTATATTATACTTTACAATGCGTATAAAGTCAATAATACAGATTGTACTTTTTGTAAAATTAGGAATGATTATTACATAGTGTATAATGCTAAGATTTGGAAGTCCCATAAAGCGGACTGCAAAAAGGCAAGGTGAGTGGCGGTTTGAAGGTACGATAAACGGGACTATATCCTGGGTGTTAAGGTTAAAGTACGATAAATGGGACTATAGAC
>ERZ1034871.751-NODE-751-length-18297-cov-9.442331_pt1 | contig 18297 bp, 31 predicted proteins | sample MGYA00520631_ERZ1034871 | MGnify/ENA primary metagenome ERZ1034871 (study PRJEB33766, sample SAMN09781721) | gut metagenome | biome: gut microbiome | host: Homo sapiens | place: Madagascar | study: EMG produced TPA metagenomics assembly of the PRJNA485056 data set...
GGTCGCAAGGCCAGGGGGGTCTGTCCACTCGAGGCACTCACGGCTCGTACTCATTCCACCAGCGGCGCACATACTTTTCCCAATCCACTGCGAAGACGCCGCGCTCTTTGGCGCGTGCCAGGCACTCCTCGCGCGTCGACTCGCAATAGATGAGCTGCGCGCCGAGCTGCCTGGCCAGCGCCTCACGCTTAGCCTTGTACGGATAGCCGCCGATGATGTACGCATTATTCCACTTGCCGAGCCGCGTCTTAATGGCGTCGAGCAAGGTATCGCGCACGCGGAAGACGACCTGCTTGATATTGTCCGGCTTGTCGTAGAGCACGCATCCGCTCACTGCTTGGTAGAGTAGGTCCATGTCGACGATGATGTCGCCGCGCAGCTTGAGCTGATTAACAAGTGTTGTCTTGCCGCTGCACGGCGAGCCGTAGACGATAAAAACGCCCCGGCCCGTGTGGCCGAAGCGTTGATGCTTGCGATTGTGGCAGTCCGCGCAGAGCAGCTGCACGTTGTCTTGATTGAGTGCGATGTCGGCATCCTGCACCGTCTCCGGTGTCAGCTCGCGGATGTGGTCGGCCGTCAAGTCGGATGCATTGTGCACCAGCCGCCCGCATGCCTCGCATCGCAGGCCGCGCTCTTGGATGATTGCCCGTCTGAGCTCGCGCCACTCGCGTGACTGATAGAGTCTCATCGCCCATGCTTGTGCCATTACCAGCCATCCTCCTTGCTCTTGATTTCCCGCTCTCTGAGCTCCGCCATCTTGGCTTGGTATGCCGCCCGATGCCTATCGCGTGGGTTGAGCTCGAAGTAGCTCGCCAGCCATTGCAGCGCCTTCATGCGGTTGGCCGTCTTAAAGGCCACGCCGCCGTGGTCATTGATCTGGAATGACTCAAAGAGCTGCGTGTCGGCCTGCTCGAGGTCTTTTATTCTGACGTTCCGCTCGCTGAAATCCAGTAAATCGCTGTAGTCAGTAAAGGCGATGCGCATGTAGAGCTCGACTACATCTCCCGCCGTCAGCAGCAGCGTCGCATCGCGATCGGCCTGCAGCTCGCGAATCGTCGCAATAATCGCAGGATTCCTGAGTAGCTTATAGGCCGACGCCGAAGCCGCAGCCCTCGTGCACCCGTACGCGCGTTGGTAAGAAGCTGTTGCGTTGTGCGTCTGGAAGTAATAAAGCGCGAAGAGTCGTTGGCGCTCATTGATTTTGTCAACCTTGACGAGCGCCTTGATGGCTTTCCGCTTTTCTTCGTCGCGCTCTTCCTGCTCGCGCATCTTTTGTGTGCGGGCTTTTATACGCATCGTGTGTGCACGCTTTCTTTTTCTCGGGCCGTTGCCCTTGCGGTCCCAAGAATGGCGCACCTTCCAGCTCTTCACGGTGTTGATGCTGACGCCGTATTTCTCGGCAATCTCGCGGTACTTCATGCCCGCGACATAGTCAATCTCTGCTAGCTCCCACTTGCTCTTTTCTCGCACACGCGCCTCGCCTCCTCTCTCACTTGATGATTCGTCGCGCATCCGACACGTACCGGCCACCTCGCTTCCGGCAGCCGGTCCTCTCGCTCGTCCGCATCAGGCGGCTGGTCTCATGGTGCCGCCCGTCACGGAAGGTCATGCACTTCCGGCCGACGTAGTAGACGAGGTTCTGCGTGCAGGTCTGCGCGTCATTGTACCGGCATCGCTCATTGTCGCAGTAGATCTTCACCCGCCCGCCTCCTTTTGCGCACGAAAAAAGACGCCATCACTGGCGTCTCTTACCGTAGACGTGGAGTATCGTATGCAGTCATACTTTGTCCATGTCTTTTATCATAGCATAATTTTTTCGGGCTGATGTTGCACGATTGTCGCGCAAGTCTGTCGCATTACAGCGCGTCGGCACCGTAGAGCACCTCGCTGATGCGGCTGACGAGGATCTTGCGGTTGCGGTAGATTGTCGAGCGGTCGCAATGCAGCCGGTCCTCAATCTCGACCTGCTCGAGCCCCTGAAAGTAAATCATCTCGATGAGACCGTAGTACGGATAATCCCTGACATACGCCAGAGCCATCTCGATCTCGCGAGTCTCCTTCTCGTCGCGCAAGAGCTTGGCACGCACCTCGATGATTTTCTCCTCGCGGATCTCGTCGAGGTCCTTTTTAGGTGGCTGGCCGGAATTGCGCCGGAAGAGTACGAGACTCTGGCTCTTGCCAAAATCTTCGCGCTTGATGTCCTCGATGTCGGCTTTGTACCGCTCGACATTGCGCTTGAGCACCGGGTAAGCCCTGAGCCGTCGCTCGGTCTGTCGGTACGGGTCCTTTGCCGCCCGCTTGCCCGCCGCGTACGCTTTGGTCACAGCCTTACTCAGCAGGTCTTTGATTACTTCCACGTCTTTTTCTGTCATGCTGTCCTCCACACCTGAGATTCTTTTTCGGCTGCTCTCGGTGTCCGATTTGGACAAATCCAATCTTGTGCTGCTTCTTATTTTACTATTATATAGAGACTATGTCGACCTGACCGGCTGGCATGTGATTATTTATTCAGCCTCGCTCGGCTCTCGGCGGTAATTAGAGCCCGATCTTCTTCATTGGTCCGGCCTTCCTACTATTCAAAAAAAGCTCTGCCTTGTCGTCTTCAAAAGCCTGCCACTTCCGCTCGTGCATCTCCTCGATAATCTTGCTCCAGGCATTACGGCCCATCCATTTTTCGGTCCAGAGCTGCCGCTTGATCTGTTCGGCGTCCAAGCCTTTGTGATGCCAGACAAAGTCGCCGAGCACCTTGATGTACTCGCGCACCTGTCTCTCGGTGAGCCAGCCAAGCACCTCGTCACCTTCAAAGCCCTTTACCTGGCCTCGGATATTGACTGGTTCGCCATCTGCGTCCACCAAGGCGATTTCGTACAGTCCCTCCCGTCCGCCGTAAGAATATGCCGTCGAGAGGATGCTCACCTCATAGCCGCGACCGAGCGGCACACGATATACAAAGCCGCCGCTCTCCTGCTTCATAGTCTGGTCCTCGCTCCATGTCACTTCTTTCATTTTTTCTTCTCCTCTCTTTTCTTCTCGTCCCTCTGCCATCCTTTGACAGTGCCCAGCAGATCCGCAGGCTTGCACAAGTACCTGCTCTCATTTTCTACCCAGACTGCCAGCGGACACAGCTCGCAATCCTTTGCCGCCCGCTGGCACCCTTCTTTCTTGAGGCCGATGAGCACGACCTTCTCGATTTCTCGTATGACTTCCATCTCACTGCAGCTTTTCTTCATTTTCTCTCCTCCGCTTGGTGTCCATCTCCCGGCCACGGCAGATATTTAAAGCACGGCATGGTCTTTTCTGCTTCTCTGACTTCTGTCTCCGTCGTAATGTTGTCCCAGCTCCTGCCGTCTAGCAATCGTGCAAACTCCGCGTCAACGTTCAGCCCCTGCCCTCTGTAAAGCTTGACTTTTTTGTCGATGACGCGCTGGATGGCTCTCGCCTTTTTGCGGTTCTCTGCCTCATTGCGCCATATGATGAGCAAGACGAGATTGTCGGCCATCGCTTTTAGCCGCTTCGCAATCACACTCGGCGAAAGTGGTGTAGGCAGCCGTTGGTATCCTCCTCGCATCCGGCATCACCTCCCATCATATCGGCGACATATTTGACGCAGTCATCGCAAAGATACATGACCGCCTCACTGCCGCGGTGCTGCAGTCGGACTCGATGCAGCCTCCTGCGCGTCCGGCAGTTTTGGCAGTATATCGATTGTCCCCCTATAATGGTCCTCACTGTAAAATACCTCCCACATCGATACAAGCATCCGTGTCGCGCCGCCCGCTCGGCGGCCATCTGGGTGCGAGCAGATCCATCGCCTGCAGATGCCCGGCCGTACGCTGTAGATGCGGCATTTCTTTCGCGGCTTGCCTGTGTCGCAAAATGGGCACAGGCCGTCGACAACATCGCCGTCTGCAGGTACATGTCGGACCGGCTCTACATGATGGCGCTTGATGTAGGCTCTTATCGTCTTGATCTCGCGCTGCGATACCGGTATGATGTCGGCACAGCAAGCGCCGCACTCGCTGCACTTGCCGCCGATTGTGTAGTCGGTATTTGGGCTCATCAAGATGTCCTCTATCGTACTGCATCTAAAATGCTTCTTCTCCACGTCTATCACCTTCTATCGCCTCTTAAAACGGAATCTCCTCATCTGGGATATTCGGGCCGAATGTCTGGTCCTGCTTGCCGCCCGAGACGGCTCCCGTCGTCTGGCCGAAGCCGCCCGCTGGCGGCGCCGCCGCCCCTGAATCTTTGCGGCTGTCGAGAAACTCGAGGTCCTCTGCGACGACTTCGGTCACATAGCGCTTTGAGCCGTCCTGTGCCTCGTAGCTCCTGACCTGGATGCGGCCGTGCACGCCGACGCGACGCCCCTTGATGAGATTGTTGCCGCAGACCTCGGCGAGCTTGCGCCAGGTCACGACGGGAATGAAATCGGCTGTCGGCTGATTGCTCTGCTGATCTTTGCTGTGCGTCCACGGCCGGTCGACTGCCAGCGTAAACGTGCAGACGGCCGTGCCAGACTGCGTATAGCGTACCTCGGGATCGCGTGTCAGCCGCCCGATGATGATTGCATGATTCATGATTATACCTCCGGGATTCTCTTCTCTTCCTGCTCGCGCTTCTGCATCGTGTAGACGACGTAGGGCACCTTCATCACGAGGTTATCGAGGTCGCCGCTCTCGACTGGCCACCATCCATGCCTGCTGTCAACCCATCTGTAGCGCGTCTTCTTGAGCTCGGCATTCTTAGCCTCGAGGTCCTTGATTTTCTCCTTGAGCTTCTTGGCGTCATCCTCGAGTATCTTGCAGTATCCCTCGAGGCTCTCATAGCTGTGGTGCTGCTCTTCTGCCTCCGCCTCGAGATTTTTGATCTCTTCAGCGTGCTTTTTTTTGAGCTTATCCTTCTCACAAAAAAATCGCTCGGTCGCTATGTCGATTATTTTTTGAGCGTCGTCGCGCTCCTTCTGCAGCTGACTGATTTTCGCCTTGGCCAGCTCGGCCTCGCGGTCCTTTTGCTCGATGACGGCGTCCTTGGCGGCGATGGCGGCTTCTTTTACCGCGGCCTGCGCCGTGATCGCGTCGCGCAGCCCCTCGCAGGTCTCTCGCGCTGCTTTGTACCGCCAGATTCCTCTGATGTCGATATTCATGTTTTCCTCCCCTTTCTGCGCTTATTTGCGCTTTGTCTTCTCGATCCGCTCATCGAGCGGCACCTCATCCCACCTGCCGACCTTCATGTCGCTCCACTCTTCGAGGTGCGACCATTGGCTTGACACTTTGCAGCATGAGATGACGATAATGAGTGCGACGACGCCAGCCATTACGACAGCTCCGAGTACAAAAGCCATGATATTGCTCATGTCATGCGCCCCCTTTCTTCCCGGCCTCCTCGACGCGCCTCTTCTGGCGCTCGACGATGCCGTATATTTTATCCTTCCATGCTTGCCACGCCGGATTGATGTAGTGCTCGTGATTGCGTGGTCCTGGGCAGCCGCCCGCCCGCTTGATGCCGCTGTACTGGCCGTAGCTCATGCCGAGAGCTGCCGCCCGCGCGGCCATCTCGTCGAGCGGCTCCTGCGGCGTGACGTAGTGCTTCTTCTTTCCCTTGCGGTGCCCGGCCTGCTCCGGGTCCCGCATCCCTTTATCGATAAATGCTCGGCACTCCGGGCAGCGCTTGGCCGTCGGGCAGGCTGTGCGGAATGTCTTGCCGCAGAGCGTACAGACAACCTCATGCTCAGCTTTCTTCTTCACTTTTTCTCGCCCTCTTTCTCAAAGTCGTGATATCCCCTGAGCGCATTTTTGAGATTGACCATCGCAAATACCAGCTCAATGCGGCGTCCTGGCACCTTGTCATTGCTCGTATGCGCCCAAAGCAATGTAGCCAGTGCCGTCACTGTGTCGGCGATTTCTTCGAGGTATTCCGTCTCTGATTTTCTGTCGCCGTCTACCAGCCATTTCTCATAAGCGTCGACCGCCTCTTTGTACTCCCGCTTCACCTTGATGAGCTGTGCGGCCTCATCAAAATGGCCATCCTCAGTCTTTTCCGGCACACACGCCACGATATTTTTAAACGCGCGTGCCATATTATTTTCTGTATTCCGATTCACGCTGTGGCCTCCTTTCTCTTCCTCCTGCGCGGCTCCAGCTCCGCCCGCAGGTCTTTTACCGTCTTTTTGCCTATCTTGATCTCGTGGGCGATCTCCGCCGCGACATCGTAGACGCTGTCGAGTGCTTTGCCTTTGTAGCCAAACTCATCCATGAGCGAAATCATAAAAATCGCGCTCATATCGTCGACGCATCGGTACTGTATCTCGCGCCGGTGGTCCCACCACTCAGCGTACAAGTGCTTCTTATTGAGCTCCAGCCCCGTCTCTTTTTTGATGATACGCTCGATATCGCTCGTCTTGACCATTCTGTCTTTGAGGCAGAGCAGGTGTCTGGCCATTTTTTTGTGCAGCCGAGTTCGGCGCTCTTTGCCCCAGCCCCACTTACGATGGACGGCTACGTCAAAGATGACGGTCAGCGTATCATATGCCTCTGTGACCGTCTTACGGTCTTTGACGATTTCTTGTGGTGTCAGATGTCTCACTTTCTTCTCAATCCGCCCGCTGCGCTTGGCTGCGACGATGCCGTCTTTTTTGAGCTCTTTGGCGCGCTTGCGGGCCATCTTTTTTGCAAAGCTGCTCATCACTTATCTCCTCTCATTGCATTGACCATGCTTGCGTGGCAGCACTCGAGCTTTACTTGGATGATGTCGAGCAGCTCGTCCACCTCTCTATTGATAGCCACCCGCACGGTACCTAGCTCCTCTTCTTCGCCTTCTGGTGTTTTCCTGACCAGCATCCCGACATGCATCCTGTCGAGCTCGCGCTGTACATATCGCAGCGCGCCCATCTGTGTCTTGAGGCCGATGTCGTGATGGTCCGGCCCGATGGCTGGCGGCACAGCCTCTGGCTCGCTCTTGTGCCCGACCGGCTCATGCTCATCGATGGTGGCCAGTGTCTTGCCGCCCACTGCGTGCTGTGTGATTGACGATTGCCCTGCAGCTATCACATCGCCATCCAGCATGGTGTCGCTCGTGATCCGCGTCTGCTCCTGCTCGCGATGCTTTTTGAGCCGCTCCATCTTGGCCTTGTACGCCTCGCTCTCACCCTGCTGCATCTTGACAGCCGTGACGTCCTTGAGTGTGACCGGCTGTGTCTCTGCCTTTTCGGCCACGGCGTCCTGCCCGGCTTTATCGAGCTTGCTGGCCTCGTAGGCGACGCTGACGCCGACCTCGCCGCGCTCAAATCTGTCGCGTAGGCCACCCTGCAGGTTGGCCTGGATGGCATGGTATCTAGCAAGCTGGCCGCTCGTCGTCTTGAGCATCTTGCCGACTAGCTCGCGGACACGTCCCTGTACCTTGCCTTCCTTGCGCATCCGCGTCAGCACCGCCGTCAGCGCCTCGGCCTGGCGCATCTTCTCGGCGTCCGTCAGCTGTCGCGCCGTGCTATTGGCGAGCACGAGCATGAGCTGCAGCATGTCCTCGTCGTGCACGTGCTCGATGATACAGCCTACCTCTCCGTACTGCTCTTTGCCCTGCTCGACGAGGTGCTTGCACGCCGTCCAGCGGCGCTCGCCGCTGATGATCTGATAGCGCCCATCCTTATCCGCCTCGCGCACGACAAGATTATGCATGACGCCACCCGCCAGCTCGATGCTGTCCGCCAGCTCCTCGATACTCTCTACGGCGTAGATTTTTGTATTAGCCGGATCTGGATACAGCTTGCTGATCGGCAAGCGCATTGCCTCATACTTCGGCCGCTCTGACGCCTGACGGCTTGCGTCAGACATCAGGCTTGTGATGTCAAACATGACTTCTCTTCCTCCTCGATGTATTCTTCTGCCTTCCCCGCGCGTTCCAGATTTTTCTCAATCCCGAGCAATTTATCATCGTAGTCTCCTCGTGTGTCCTCCTCGCATTTTGATTGCGACAGTCACTGTATCGGCATCTCAGACACTCGCGCCCGGGCTTGCACAGCGGCGGTGTGTCCCTTGCATTGCTCATCCCGCTCATCTCCTCAAATCGCCGCGGCGATGTAGGCCACCGCGTAGAGCGTGGCCAGTACGACCGTTGTCTTGGCGGCTGCTGACAGGATTGTCATGGTTGCCCTGCAGGTTGCCGCCCGCTGGCGGCGGTGGCGAGCACGAGTAGTACGGCGGTCTTTGTAGACCTCCCAGATGGCCGAAGGCTCATTGATGCTTCTCATGCCTGCTCACCGCCCTTCTGCTCGCCGTCCGGCGTGTCGCCAGCGATGCGCATCAGCTCGGCCGTGAAGCGGCGGTAATCCTTGCTTGCATTGCATCGCGGCGAGTGCACGACGATCGGCGCGGCGGCGAATGTGCTCTCATCGACTTTATCCGTCCAGCGGATCATCGAGTGGAAGGGCTTGTACTTGCCAGCCGCCCGCAGCCACTCAGCTCCTTGACGATTGCTCTCATTACGTCTGTAATTTGTAATGAGCGTGCCTGCGAAGCGAAGCTGCGGATTGAAGTAGCTCTGTACCTGCTCGACCTGCTGCAGCAGCATGTCGACCCCCTCGAAGGTCCAGCGGTCAATCTTTGCCGGTACGACGAGCCAGTCGCTCGTCGTCAGTGCATTAACGACGCACATGCCGAGGCTCGGCGCATTGTCGATGAGCACATAATCGTACGCATCTTTGACCTTTCTCAAGCACTCGCGCAGGCGCACTTGCTGTGGGACCATCGTGTCGAGCAGGACGGCCTTCTCGGCCTTGGCGAGATTGAGATTTGCCGCGATGATGTCGATATGCTCGTAATCCGTGTGCTGGATCACCGCCTCGGGCCCTGCCGTGCGCGCCAGCACCTCGGCCACGCCTGGCTTGTCGTAGCCGTAGCGGCCGAAAAAGTGGCTTGCATTGCCCTGCTGGTCATTGTCGACGACCAGCACGCGGCGCCCCTGCTCTGCTGCTAAGAGATACGCGACATTGACCGTCGTGATTGTCTTGCCGACGCCACCCTTGAGATTTGCGATTGTAAAGATCTTCATGATTTTTCCTCCTGCGGTCGTGCGAGAAAAGGCTGCTCTCTGCCCGGCCATGATAGATATTGACTTTTTGACTTTAGATGTTGTCGAGGAAGTGGATGACTGCGTCTGCCTTAACGCGGTACATCTTTGCATCCTCGCGCGTCATGTATTTGCGTCCGTACGTGATATCCATGTACTGCCACACGGCCCACGGGATCATAAAGTATGCAAGGTCGAAGCCCGTGCCGATGCCGCAGCAGATGTACGTGCTCGCGCCGATGCGCGTGTAGCTCTTGAGCGCATTGGCCTGTGCATCCGTCACGACGCGCTGCTGGATGCGGTCGGCCGTCGTGTACTTGCTCTCAAAAGCAATCATGCGGCCGCCCGCCAGGCAACCGACGAAGTCCGGCTCCGCCCGTCCGGTGAAGCGCACCGTCGCAATGCCCTGCCCTCGGTCCGTATTGCGCACGACGCGAAAAGGCTCTGGCACTTTGACGATGCGCGCGATGCCACGGCGCTCATAATCACGGCAGGCCCCGAGGATCATGTCCTCCATCAGGCGTCCCTGTGCATTATTGATGCGGCTCGTCTCGCTTCTCTGACTCAGTCCCTGTGGCTGTGTCCATCTTCTTTTGCTGTACATCGTGCAGTAATCTCCTCCTCACTTCATCTTTGCCCATCCGTCGCCAGCGGCGGCGGCGGGTCTCCCATATCTCCCACGGATACGGCCGACGCCGCGAGACGCTGTGCTGGTAGTACACCGCCTCGGCCAATCTCTTGATGCTGTGTTGCTCCATCTTTTTGTCCACACCCCATGTGTATTTTGTGGATATCCCTAGCCGTCTCGCTCATAGACAGCGTGCTGATACGGATATCCGTCGACTGTCCAGCCGCTGTAGCTGAGCTCTTTGACGACGTGGTACCCCCTCGGCGCGCGGATCTCCTCGCGGTAGGTCTCCGCCCGGCTGACGACCTCTTTTTTTGGCTTTGTCCGCACGAGATTCGTCGACGGGCAGATGCGCGAGCGCTCGCCGACGATGATGCGGTCGAGCTTCTTGAGTTGTCGCCCGTCGACCTTCCCGCCATTGCGTGCGGCTGTCATGAGCTTTTTGCGCTCGCGGATAGCTTTGCCGATGACGTCCTCTTTGCACATGTACGACGCCAGCCGCTGCGCATCCATCACCTCGCCGCCATACGGCTTGATATGACAGTCGCCGAGCTGCCAGGCCGCCCGCATCATCTTTTTGAGCACCGAAAAGGGCTGTACATTATTGACGATGATATGGCCGTGCATCCGCCCGCGTCCCGAGAGATTTTCGAGCACGGCGATGTACTTGAGCTCGTGCCCGGCTTTGCGGTACGCATCGCGCATCCGGCGAAGCATTTTCTCGTACTCTCGCCGGAAGGTCTTCTCATAGACCGCATCCGCGAGCTTAAAAGTCACCCACCAGTCACCCACCTCAAAATTGTCTAGTAAGAGTCTCGTCAGCCGGTCGACCCGATGCCGCAGATTGACCTGCTCCTGCGTTAGCGTCGATGCCCCCGCCGTCCGCTTCCGCCGCTTCTCCCTCACGAGAGGATTCTTTGGCTGCATCTTCTGGCTGTGGTACTTATCGACCACTAGCACTTTCCCATCTCGAGACTTCCATCTCTTTCTCCAGTACCCCATCTCTTTCTCCTACCATTTCTTCGGCTGCTTCTCTTCTTCTTTTTTCTTACTCCTAATCTTGTATGTCTATACAGGAAGCTGTCGAGATATTAATCCCTTTAGCAAGACTGCACAGGCGGCGCGAAGCCGCCTGCCGCAAGGTCTCGCTATGCTTCTCTTTTTGCCGGGCCCACCCGCTTTTCGAGCTCGATTGGTCGTGCCCGTACGGTCACGTCTTTGTAGCCGTCTTGGTCGAGCTTGAGCTGCATCAGCCGCTCGACAAAGGCCAGCGAGCTGAAATTGCGGATGCCGCCCACATTGACTCGCTCTTCCATAGCACATCCCCCTCCTTTTGTCCTTTCATTAGACTTTCACCGGACTTTCAGCATCTCAGTGAAAAGGCACGCCGAATAATTTCGAGCAAGAGTGTCACGGCCGCCGCCGTCGCGACGACGATGAGCCACTCGCGCCGTCCGCTCAATGGAGTGCCTTCCGCTTCGCCAGCTCGACTACCGCAGCCTCTTTGAGTGATTCGCAGAATCGCTCGATCTTATCCGGGCTGTCTGGCTCCTCGCAAACATCGACGATGACATCAGCGAGGATGACGAGCAGCTCCGTCATATCACCACTCAGAGCGACGTGCGTGCTGCCATCCTGCAGGCTGCTCGCGATGAATGCCTTGATGATGCCATGATCTTGAGCGTCTTTGAGCTCCGAGTACACGGCGCCCATCAGGCTCTTGCTTGCCCGATCTTTATTCTTAGCCATTTCCTGCCATTGAGCTTCTTTCGACGCATTGATTTTTCGCATCATCTCGTCGACTTCCTCTTTCGTCATCACGGCTTATCCCTCCTCATCTTCTTCATCTTCGGCGAAGAGCTTCTGCTGGGCCCGGTCGCCGTCGATATATCTAAAGCACTCTTCCTCGAGCTTGGCAAAGGATCTGTCAAGCTCGTCGCCCTGCGGCTGGCACGGCATCGCCGGGCCGTTGAGGGCGATGCAATAGCTCGACGGCAGAAGCACATCTGCCGAAATGGCGACTTTGCGGACGCTCCTGTAGTCAGCGGCGACTCGAGTGACATCGACATTGCGGTGTACCTGCTCGTCCGTCAGGCGGATTGCGCACACCGCGATGAGAAAGCGGCCCATATCGTCGACCGCTTCCTCAAGCTCGGCGCGCGGATACTCGCTGCTCTCGAGCAAGTGCTTCTCCCAGAGCTTGCCGTCCGCCGACTTCTCCCAGACGATTTTGTAGCTCGTGCCGGTCTTCTCGCGGTACGTCAGCTTGATCTGCTTCAACCGTCTCATTCTTCCACCTTCTTCATGCCGTGCGACGCCGCGTATATCTCGAGATCGTGCTCGGCGTCCTCGCGACTCTCGCGCCACGTCAGGGCGTTGACCTCCTGCCATATATTCCTGTACGGCTTATTGTAGCAAGCCTTCCAGACGCCTCTGCATTGCATGACCTTGAAGCGCCAGCCACGCTTGTCAATGTACTCTTTCACCCTGCTCGCCCTCCCAATCTTCTTGTGTATATCCTTCTTCGTAGGTCTTCCAGCTCGTGATGACATTATAGAGGTCCTGCGCAATCCTCCGAGGCGAGTGATGTCCTCTTCTCGCGACAGCCTGCGCAAGTGCTGCCGCCCACACCACGAGCTGCCGGTCGCTTGCTTCGCAAATTGCAGCGACGCCGTCCGTCGTCTGGCTCATCTTCTTTTGTGTGATGACGACAAATCCGTCGATGTCGCCGCTTTTCTCGAAGCGCTGCAGCGGCTCTGCCGCTCGCTTCAGCGCTTCATCTACTTTATCTTTCTTCATTAGCTGCTCTCCCTTCATGATTCACCCCGCCGCGTGATGCGACGGGGTCTGGTTACGCTGTCGCCTTCGACGGACCGGACGGCTCATCGCCGTCTCGGCGTGCCGCGTTGACGAGGCGATTCATGGTCGCCGCGCCGACGATGGCATCGGTGAAGGCTTTGATTTCTGCCGGGCTCAAATAAGCAAATGCATCGAGCAGTCGCTTGGTCTGTTCCAGCTTGACGTCAATGTCTTTCTTCTTCATTTTCTCACCCCCCTTTTCTGTGCTTACAAGTACATACTATCATATTTATATGTACTTGTAAACCCTTTATTTTATAATTTTGTGCTTGCTAGTACATTTTCTTTGTGCTATTCTATATATAAAGGAAGTGATGATATGAGCGAATTGAAAGATCGGATTCGTCAAGCCAGAAAAGAAGCTGGCTACCGTAGTCAAGAGTCTCTTGCCGATGAGCTTGGCACCACTCGCGACGCAATCAAAACGTATGAGCTCGGCAACGTCGTGCCGAATGACGTTTTTTTGAAATTGATGGCGGTAAAATTAGGCATCAATGAAGAATGGCTGCGCTACGGCACCGGCGAGATGCACGCCCGTACCGAAAAGGACGTTTTGACTGCATTATCTGAGCAGTACCACCTTGATGGCTCTCAGCGGGCAGTAGTAGAGGCTTTTTTGTCACTGACCGATGAGCAGCGCTCTGCTGTCGTCGATGCGGCTTGTGCGATTGCCAACAAGGTCAAAGCCGCCCGGCACGACGCCCTGCAGGCGAAGCTCGACAAGCGTGAGCGTGCTCACGCCGAGCTGGACCAGGCGCTGGACGCTGAAGAAAAGGATGCCGCAGCCTCCTCCTCTTCCGGCTCCGCAAGCGCAAAAAGCTCCACTGAGAAGCGGGCATGAGAAAAGCCGCCCGAAGGCGGCCTTTCTTTTTATCCGAATGAATTTTCTATATTTTAGGAGATGATTGTGATGATCTATTGTAAAAAATGTGGCACGGCCCTGCCCGACGACGCCGTCTTTTGCGTTAAGTGCGGCACAAAAGTCGACCGTCCTGCGGATGCGCGGCTTGGCGACGCTGGCAAGACGCAGCAGCTGCCGACTGTATCGGCCGACACGGCGCAGGAGCCCGGCAAAAAGCCCGGTCTTGCCGCCGAAGCCGACAAGCTCAGTAAGCCCAAGCAGACCACCCCGCCCGCGCGTCAGCCCGACGGTATCGACGACAATAAATCATCGAGCGCGCTCATCGCCGTCATTGGCGGCGCCGCCTTGCTTGTCGGTGCACTCTTTATCTGCTACCACGTCGTCGGTCCTGGCGCGTCCGGCAGTACCGCCACCCCGAAGGTGACGAGCAGTGCCAAAGCGCCAGCCCAGACCGCCGAGCAGAAGAAGGCCGCCGAAGAAAAAGCTGCCGCAGACAAGAAGGCCCACGAAGAGGCTATCAAGCCGCCCGTCACGCTCAATAAATTGACCATCACGCCGGACATTATCGGCCAGCCGCTCGTCTCCCTCTCGATGACCAATAATTCCCAGAAGGACATCGATGCCTTTAAGGTGCAGATCTCCGCTTATGACAATTACGGCTCGAAGCTCAAGGAGTTTGATGTCGGTAAAGACCACTTCAATGGCATCTCTCAGGATTCTCTCCCTGCCGGTGCCACGACGCCTGCTGGCCGCCGCTGGGAAATGACCGGCTTTGATAAGGGTCGCCGCTTCGTCCTGCGCCTCATGTCCATCCACTTTACAGATGGTACCGAGTGGAAGACTGAAGACAGCCAGGAAGTGACCATCGAGGGAAAATTTAACCCATGATCTTGAGAGGAATGATACTGTGATCTCACGATTTTTTCAGCGCTCACACGATTTTCTCACGATTCCGCACGATTTTCTTCGCAGGGCCGCCCGCCTGGCGGTCGCCGTCCTGGTCGCCCTGCTCATCGCCGTGCCGTCTATCTCCGAAGCCATGACTCCGCCGCCGTCATGGGTCTGGCTTTTCTCGTCCAACTACTGCAGCTACTATCTTGACCGTAATCACGTCTGGGTCGATGACAGCGCTATCTACCACTATACGATCAAGACCGTCTATGTCGCCGACTCTGCCCGCCAGTCGCGTATCGGCTTTCTCTCCCGCCTTGCACCGTACACCGACTTTAGCGATTTTTACTTTGATATCGCCACCTACGACGGCTATACTGGCACCAATCCGCCATCACTCATACGCCATCCCGTAAATCTGGCCTGTTACCGCAGCGACGGTAGCTTTATCGCCGGTTTTCGTGGGAAGGCTGGTGCGTATATCACACTCGGCCTCGGCGGTGTCGATGCGATTGTCGACGCCAAGGCTCGTAGCTGGGCCGTCTACCTCCCCGACGATTGATACGGCGGCGGTATCGTCCAGTAATTTTGTCAAAATCTTCTGCCCATAAAGCGCATGAAAAAAGCGGGCCCGTCAGCCCGCTTTTTCTGGGGATACTTTGCCGCATTTCTGCATTCTGAAAGATTTGATAAGAAGATTTAGGAGGATATCCAAATGCCGACTGCCCTCGCCGCCCCGCGTCCAGGGTTTGGTTGGCTGGCATTTGAAGAAGAGCGCCGCTCGCGCGACGCCCATCTCGCACTCGCTTGCAGGAGCAAGCAGAGAGCAGCCTTGTCTATTATAATAGCACAGATGGCTGCTCCTGTCTTGCTGGTACCATGATTTTTTACATTTATGAGGTGATTTTTATGATAAGAGCAGCCATCTACATCCGTGTCAGCACTGAAGAGCAGGCCCGGCACGGCTTCTCACTCGCCGAGCAGGAGCATGATCTGACCGACTACGCCGACAAGCACCACTATCTCGTCGTCGGTGTCTATGCCGACGAGGGCAGCTCCGCCCGCAAAGCCATCACGCGCCGCAAGCAGCTGCAGCGCTTGCTCGATGACGTCCGCGCCGATCGCGTCGATATCATCCTGCTCAAGTGCCTCGACCGATGGTTTCGCAATGTCGCTGACTTTTACAAGGTCCAGGCCATCCTCGACGAGCACAAGGTCCAGTGGGTTTGCACGCAGGAAGATTACAATACGACGACAACCAATGGCCGCCTCATGCTCAATCTCAAGCTCTCCATCGCGCAGAATGAGTCCGACCAGACGGCCGACCGCATTAAGTACGTCAATCAGGGCATTTTGCGCCGCAAGCGCGAGATTGGCGGCAAAGCGCCATTTGGATATCGCTTTGTTGACCTTGAAGACGGCGGCAAGCGCATTGCCGTCGTCGAGGAGCAGCGTGCCGCCGTCGAATTTATCTTTGCGTCGCATCTCTCCGGTCACTCACCGATGCGGATCGCGCACGACGTCTTCGCGCAGTACGGCATCCCGATTACGTGCCGCCGCGTCCGCTGTGTCCTGCGCAATGAGACGTACACCGGCAGGCGCTACGGTATCGACGACTTCTGCCCGGCCATCATCTCCCCCGATACCTTCCGGCAGGCCCAGGAGCGTATTGCGGGCAATAAGTCCTGGCCGAAGAATCGCGATTTTTTGTACCTCTTTCGCGGTAAAATCATCTGCCCGAGCTGCGGCAAAATCCTCCTTGGCCACCACGGCAGCCGCAAGAGGAATGGATACGTGTCAAATTACTGTAACTATTGGTGCAGCAAACATTTTGTCTCCGGCGCTCCCGATGTAGCCGCCGGTGGATGCGCGTACGGCGGCGCAGTCGGCGAGCGCCCCATCGAGCGCTACCTGCTCGACCACCTCGCCGAGCTCCTCGAGTCATACCAGCTCGACATCAGCAAGCGCCACTCCTCGTCGCGCCTCTCTCCCGATCAGCGCATCCAGATCGCCACCGCGAAGCTCGCCCGCCTCAAAGACCTCTACGTCGACGGCTTTATCGACAAGCCCACCTATCAGACCGACTACGCCAAGCTGCAGCAAGAGATCAGCACCGCCCTCGCCGAGAAGCAGGCCACCCGCACTCCCCCCGAAGCTGTCCAAAATCTCATCCTCCACGCCAATGACATCCGCAAGATCTACGCCACTATGGACCGCCAGCACAAGTACGATCTCTGGCAGAGCACGATCAAGAGTATAAAAATAGGCGAGCCCAAACCATCGCCTGGACGCGCCTACAAAAAATTTATCGTCGAATTTTATTAATTTTTTTGCTCATTTAAGTATACCATTTAGCGACCCGTGCGCCAGCACACGGTCGTTTTACTGGTATACTTATCAGCGAGCATCCACACAAAAAGAGCAGGGCCTCGCGCGTCCTGCTCTTTTGCTCTTTAGCCGAGCCGCTCCTGCTCTTCATCCCGCTGTACCGGCATCGGCTGGCGGTGGCGTGGGCAGGTACGCCGATGCTGTGAATAATAGCTTGTGTCCTTATTATATCACATATCTTGCGTCAGCGCTCTCCATTTTTCCAGGCGTCATAGCTCACTGGCTCGCGTGGATGCTTAGCTCGCTTGCACTCTGTCCTATATCGCGTATACCGCAGATGGAGCCGCTGGCAGTCGGGACAGTAATCTTTATTCGCGCCATGCCCAGGCGCGAGTGGTGCACCGCAGTCGATGCACGACGTCCGGCCGACGCGCCTGTTGGCATTGCGGTCGTCGGCGTACTGCCGCCCATGCTTTTCGACCGCGCGCTTGAGCCACCCGCGGCCGCTTTGGCGGTCTTTCTCCTTGATTGCTTCTTCTGAGCAATCAAGGCAATATTTCTGCGCCCCTGCGGTGTAGATAAATTCTTTTCCGCACTTCTCGCATCGGCCGACCGTCTGACCGATGATAATTGATTTTCCTGCGCGCTTGCGAGCTTTATGCCGCCGATCCGTCTCGCGGCGACGCTCTATTCTGCAGTTCGGGCAATATTTTGCGCTTGGCCCGCCGAGGAATGTCGCACCGCACACTATACAAGTGCGCGGTGCCAGCGAGCTTCCTGGCATTTGTATTCTCATATCTGCCCCTCGATTCTCTCGACAAGGGCAAGCCGCTGGCCAGCTGTCAGCGGCTCAATCTTCGCAGCCAGACTTTTTCGCTCTTCCGGTGTGCCGGTCGCCGCATCGAGCGGGTCGAGGTGCAAACCACGGATTTTGCGCGTGTCGATGACGCTCCCCATCACGACTTCTCCTAAAATTTCCAGCTCAGAGTCAGTCAGCTCCGGCAGCTTCTGCGCGTCGATGTCGAGCATGATTTGATACCGCTCGACAAGCTCGCTCAGGCGACGTGAGAAGCCGCTCGTGCGGCGGCTGTCGCCTCGCGTTTTCTCCGCCAGCTTGATGAGCGGGTCGCTCATATATATTGTCTTTCTCATACAGCATCTCCTCCCTTTCATGTAAAAGGCGGCCATCACTGGCCGCCCCATCGTCCCCTGTGTATCAAATCAGAAGATATAGCCGTCTTCGAGATCAATCGTTGCACCGTCATCTCTGACGTCGGCCGGGGTATCCCAGTCGCAGGCATCCGCTTCATCCTCTGTCTCCGAATTGGTGATTTCCCACTCCACTGTGTAGAGAGGAACGTACCCGTCATCCGGGGTATCGCCGACTTTGATGGCGTTGGCGAAATACGCGGCGTCGCCATATCTATCTCTGTTGCTAAGGTAAGCATCCTGGATGAGGATGTACTTTGCACCCTCGAATTCAACCGATCCAAATTTCTTCTCCATGTCGTTGATGCTCATTGCGTTTTTCATTTTAGTCTTCCTTTCTTTGCTGGCTTCCTTGCGGTGCCAATCTCAAGAATCTCTTCGAGGTCTTTCTCTTTCCCTCTTTCTGATTATATTATAGCTCTTTATGCGTATATTGTCAAGTATTTTATATGTATAAAAT
>ERZ1034871.755-NODE-755-length-18251-cov-7.049516_pt1 | contig 18251 bp, 13 predicted proteins | sample MGYA00520631_ERZ1034871 | MGnify/ENA primary metagenome ERZ1034871 (study PRJEB33766, sample SAMN09781721) | gut metagenome | biome: gut microbiome | host: Homo sapiens | place: Madagascar | study: EMG produced TPA metagenomics assembly of the PRJNA485056 data set...
CCGCAGCACCAAGTCGAACATTAATTATCGCTTGCTACGGAGGCCGGAGACCTCCGCTACGAAAGAATTAAAACGCTTCGTTGATATTGAATATAAAGCTGTGCTGTCCCGACTTACCGAAGCCGTAGTCGAGTCGCACGTTGACATTCTTCTTGAACTCCCAGCGGTAGCCCACGCCCATGTTCGGCAGTATGTGCTTCCACTCTATCTTGCTGAACTTCGGGAAGATGGTGCCGGCGCCTACCCACGCCACCACGCCGTTGCGCTTCCACACATGCTGTCGCAACTCCACCTGCGCCTCCATCTTATGGTTGTCGCGGTAGCGGCCCTGGTAGTAGCCGCGCATCGAATAGCTGTCGCCGAGCTGCGCGAGCATCGACCACTCCACATCGCCGAAGTTGAGCTGCGTGCGGAAGTCGGCAGCGAGCGTGGCGCCGCGCCACAGATGCGTGTAGCCGTCGATGCGGAAGTCGGTGGTGTAGGAGTTGTACTTGTTGCCGATGAACTTCGGGCGCATGAGCTGCATGAACTGGATGTACATGCCTCGCTTAGGCGCCGTGAGATTGTCGCGCGTGTCGTAGATGGCAGTCACGCCCGCACCGAAGTTGAGCGTCTCGGGGCGTTCGCCGCCAAGCAGTTCCTGGCGGTCGAACTTAGTGCCGCGCACATAGTCGAAGTCGACGGTCGGACCGAGGAAGAGGTTGTCGGCGGTGCGTATCAGCCAGTCGGCTTTGAACTGCGCCTGCCAGCGCTTCATCTTGCTCTTGTTGGCGTCCGCATTGCCCATGTCGTAGCCCCATCCCCAGATGTAGCACGGGAAGGAGTAGAAATAGACCGTGTAGTTGAGACGGTGGGTGTCGCGCGGAAACTTATGCGTGCCGCGCACGCCGAGCATGTAGAAGCCTACGGTAGACACATCGCCGAAGAGCGACACGTTGCTCGGAGCGGAGAGCGAGTCGGTAGGGTCTGAACGGTATAGACCGGCAGCCACGAGTCCGATGCCGAGCTTGGTGTCGGAGCTGTAGTGGGGTCCGCCTATCACGCTGAAGTCGAAACGCTTGTTCTTCTTCTCCTTGTTGGCGTCGTTGAAGTAGGCAAGGAAGCGGTTGAAGAGACTCTTCTTCGGCTTCGCCACCACGGCGGTGTCGGCAGCCAAAGGCACGTCTGCGGCAGACGCCACAACTACTGCGGTAGTATCAAAACAGAACGGCTCTGTAGCCCGAGCGGGCTGCAGAGCTATCGTAAAGAGTAAGAAAAGAATCGCTTTTAAGGGGCGCATAACCTCATGTTTTTAAATTAATAATAGAGTTGACAAGGATATCTCAACACCTCACCATCTCAACATCACAACACCTTAATACACCAGTCCTACGTTGTCTACCCAGAAGGTGTTGCCCACGGTGCCTACGTAAGCACCGCCGTGGCTCGACGAGAACTGCAGCACGATGTGCGTCGGTGTGGCGTCGGCATCAGCCCAGCCGGTCTCCTTCACCAGCACGCTCTTGCCCTTGGAGTTGCGAGCGTAGTCGGTAGAACGCAGACCCATCATCGAAGCGTCGTAGAACGACTTGCCGGTGATGTTGCCGTAGTGAATCTCGTAGGTGGCGTCCTCAACCCATCCGTTGGTCGACTTGCCGTACTTTACCACTACGGTGCCCACGCGCTGTGCGGTGATGTTGCCATGCGCATCCTCGTGGCGACGCTGCAGAAGCAGAAGAGCCACGCAGTAGTCTTTGCCAGGCACGGTCGTCACCTTAGAGAAGCCGGTCTGACGGATGCGGTTGGCGTTGCCCGGCACATACACACGGTAGTCGAAGCGCAGAGCCTTGGGACGATGAGTGAACGGAATGCCGAAGTTAAGCGCCTTCGGGCCTTCCTTGGTGCCGGTGATAGGCTCCTTCATGTCGCCGAGGAAGATGCTGCCGGCGGCAAGCACCTTAATATTAATAAGACCAAGCACCTTGCAGGTCTCGATGTGGGTGGTCATTTTGACGCAATGTCCCGATCCGCGGTTGTCGCGATACACCGAATTGTTGGTCTTCGTGATGCCCGAAACCTTAGCCATCACGTTGCTCGTGCCCCAAGGCGATCCGCCGAGGTTCACGTATGGGTTGTTGCCTTTAAGGGCTCTGTTTGGTCCAATCTCGTAGAGTGTCTTTGTGTTGCCGCCGATAACAGCCGACTCGTGAATCTGGCGTGTCACCCATGTGTCGAAATTGCCGTACTTGAACAATACGAACTTTCCTTCCGCACTGGCTGAAAGACTACATAAAACGCAAAGCATTGTCACAATGCTGCTCTTGAACATTAATTTTTTCATCTCCTAATTATTATATTTGTTGTTACTGTTTCATTACAACTGATGTTGCAGTTTCAATGACTACTACTATTACAGTTTGGTTGCAAAGCCGTTAAAAGCCTTGTCGTTAGGCGCAAAGATATACAAAAAAGGCAAATGCGAAAACTTTTTTATCACAAAAGTTTTCCATTTGCCTTAATATTTAATGTCTGTCAACACTTCGAAAGAAATAAAGACGACTTTTAGTAGCTTTTAAGCCAACCCGTCTTTACCTGCCCGTAATCACTTCTACCGCTTTGCTCACGATGTGGTTCTGCTCGTTCATCAGGCGGAAGTATTCGTTCATATCCCAGATGTCGCGGGCTATGAGCGCCTTCAGTTGCAGACGCAACATGGGGAGCGTACGCTGGCGCTCGGCGTCGTCGCGAGGCTTCACCTTCTGGCGCTCGGCTTCGGCGAAGAGCGTGTCAACCATCGCCTGCGGCACCTCGAAACGCTTCATGTAGTCGTCGAACTTCGCGTACTTTGTCTTCAACTCGTCGCGGTGGTCCTCAACGTATCGCAGCGTTGTGTTGATAACGAGCGAGCGGGCTACGAGCTGGCGGTGGAACGCTGTGTACTGTGTGGTGTCGAGCGGCACGAACACGTCGGGCATAATGCCTCCGCCGCCATACACCGTGCGGTGCTTGCGCAGAGTGTAGCAGCGCAGCGAGTCGTTGAAGTGTATCGAGTCGGCAGAGTAGAGTTCGCCGTGCTTGAAGCGCTTCTCTATATCCTGCGCGTAGTCTTCCTTCTCGCCCTTCTCGTAGGGCTTCTGTATGCAGCGGCCCGAGGGCGTATAGTAGTGGGCTACGGTGAGACGTATCATCGAACCGTCGTCGAACTCGATAGGACGCTGCACCAAACCCTTGCCGAACGAGCGGCGGCCTATCACGGTTCCGCGGTCCTGGTCTTGGATGGCGCCGGTGACGATCTCGGCTGCCGACGCCGAATACTCGTTGATGAGCACGCATACCTTGCCCTTCTCAAGGCGTCCGCCGCCACCAGCGTTGTACTCCTGGCGTTTCTGGGCGCGTCCCTCGGTATACACTACGAGGTCGCCCTTCTGCAAGAACTCCTCAACGATGCGCACAGCCGACTGCAAGTAGCCGCCGCCGTTGTCCTGAAGGTCGAGGATAAGGTCGCGCATGCCGGCTTTCTGCAACGAGTCGACTGCGGTCATAAACTCGCCGTATGTGGTTGCACCGAACGAACCGATGCGAACATAGCCCACGTGCGGACGTATCATGTAGTAGGCGTCGAGCGTGTGTACGGGTATCTTGGCGCGCGTCACGGTGAACGTGAGCAGGTCGGGCACGCCGCGACGCTTCACGCCGAGCTTCACCTTCGACGAGCGCGGACCGCGCAGGCGGCGCATTATCTCCGAACGCTCCATCTTCACGCCAGATATGGTTGTGTCGTTGACGGTAATGATGCGGTCGCCGGCAATGATGCCAACTTTCTCTGACGGGCCTTTGCGTACGGGCTGGATGATGAGCAGCGTGTCGGAAATCATGTTGAACTGCACGCCGATGCCGTCGAACGAGCCCTGCAGAGGCTCGTTGAGCGACTTCGTCTCCTTCGCCGTAGTGTACGACGAGTGGGGATCGAGCTTCTCAAGCATGCCGCGTATGCCGTCCTCTACGAGCTTCTGGTCGTCTACCGAGTCGACATAGAGATTGCTGATGGCGAGCTCTGCTATCTGGAGCTTCTTGAGCGGATTGACGCGCTGCGCGAACGTAGCTACGCACAGCAAAAGAAAAACCAACGCACCCACTCCCGTCTTTAACGAGAATGAGTGCGATGCGTTATGTTTGTGATTATTGGTACGTTTCATAATCTGATTGTTTTGTTATTCCATGTCTTCCTCGGGCAGATCTTCTTCCACAACAAGGTTGTCGATGATGAAGTTCTGTCGCTCCATGGTGTTCTTGCCCATGTAGTATTCGAGGAGCTTCTGCACCTGGTCGGTCTTGTGCAGCGTAACCTGCTCAAGTCGCATCTCGGGACCTATGAAATGGGCAAATTCTTCTGGCGAGATCTCGCCCAGACCTTTGAATCGTGTTATCTCAGGGTCGGGACCGAGGTCGCGTATCGCCTGCTGGCGCTCGTCCTCGCTGTAGCAGTAGCGGGTTATGAAGTCGCTCTTCTTCTCTTTGCCCGTAAGACGCGCGTCGGCGTCTGCCACAACCTTCTTGTTCTTAATCTTGGTGCGGCGGTTGCGCACGCGGAACAGCGGAGTCTGCAGCACATAGACGTGTCCCTTCTTGATAAGATCGGGGAAGAACTGCAGGAAGAACGTGATGATGAGCAGGCGTATATGCATACCGTCCACATCGGCATCGGTTGCCACTATCACCTTATTATATCTAAGCGTGTCGAGTCCGTCCTCAATGTCGAGCGCTGCCTGCAGAAGGTTGAACTCTTCGTTCTCGTACACCACCTTCTTTGTCAAGCCGTACGAGTTGAGCGGCTTTCCGCGCAGCGAGAACACCGCCTGGGTGTTCACATCGCGACTCTTTGTGATAGATCCGCTGGCTGAGTCGCCCTCGGTGATGAAGATAGAAGACTCTTCCTTGCGGTCGTTCTTAGCGTCGGAGTAATGGATGCGGCAGTCGCGCAGCTTGCGGTTGTGGAGGTTTGCCTTCTTGGCGCGTTCGCGAGCCAGCTTTGTAACGCCAGCCATCGCCTTGCGCTCACGTTCGCTCTCGGTTATCTTCTGCTGCATCACCTCCGCAACGTCGGCGTGTATGTGCAGGTAGTTGTCTACCTCGAGCTTCACGAAGTCGCCCACGTACTTGTTGATGCTTTCTCCGCCCGGCGCCATCTGAAGCGAACCGAGCTTAATCTTTGTCTGGCTCTCGAACATAGGTTCTTCTACGTTCAGCGCCACGGCAGCCACGAGTCCGTTGCGTATGTCGGTGAACTCGTAGTTCTTGCCGAAGAATTCCTTGATGGTTCTTGCTATATGCTCCTTGAAAGCGCTCTGATGGGTGCCGCCTTGTGTGGTGTGCTGTCCGTTCACGAACGAGTGATACTCCTCGCCATACTGGTTGGTATGCGTGAAAGCTATTTCGATGTCCTCACCCTTCACATGTATTATGGGGTAGAGCGGGTCGGTAGTCATCGTGTCGGTGAGCAGGTCTGCCAAGCCGTTGCGCGAGAGGATGCGCCGACCGTTGTACATAATCGCAAGACCTGAGTTGAGATATGTGTAGTTGCGCAGCATTGTCTCCACGAAGTCGTCGTGGAACGAATAGCCTACGAACAGTGTGGGGTCGGGTTCGAAGAAGATATACGTGCCGTTTTCGTCAGCAGAGTCTTCGGTGATGTCCGACTTGAGGTTGCCGCGCTCGAACTTGAGCGCACGCACCTTTCCGTCGCGGTACGACTTCACCTCGAAATGTGCCGAGAGGGCGTTCACCGCCTTCACGCCAACGCCGTTCAGACCCACACTCTTCTTGAACGCCTTCGAGTCGTACTTGCCGCCGGTGTTGAGCACGCTGACAGCCTCTACGAGCTTGCCCTGCGGAATGCCGCGACCATAGTCGCGCACCGACACACGCAGGCGGTCGTCGATGTCTACCTCTATGCGCTTGCCGGCGTTCATCTTGAACTCGTCGATAGAGTTGTCGATTACCTCCTTCAGAAGCACATAGATACCGTCCTCGGGCAACTGACCGTCGCCCAAGCGACCGATATACATACCAGGACGTGTACGCACATGCTCCATGTCGGAGAGGTGGCGTATGTTGTCGTCGGTATACTGAACTGTGGGTTGAATGTTTTCTTCCATTTTATTTCTTTATATCTTATAGCATCGTAAGCGATTGTGACAGCACCAAGGATGCTATCCGATTTAAATGTCCTTTTTATAGCATCTGCGGCGCTTGTGTATCTCGCGGTTGAGATACTGCCACTGTCCCTGAACCTTCATGTTGGTCTCCATCTCGACGTGGGTCTCTCCCCACTTGAAGCCGAGGCGCTGGTAGCGCGGGATGAGGTCGTAGAAGAGCAGAGCGTTGGCGCCTTTCTGACGGTATTCGGGCAGAATGCCTACGAGCAGAAGGTCTACGACGTCGGTCTTGTGGAACTTCAGCGCACGCAGTATGTACCACCAGCCGAAGGGGAAGAGCTTTCCGCCGCACTTCTGCAGGGCGTGTGCGAGCGAAGGTATGGAGATGCCCACGCCAACCACCTTATGTTCGGGTGTGTTCCAGTCTTCGATGATGGTGATGAGGTCGAGGTCTGCCATGGGCAGATACATCTTCACGTACTGTTCTATCTGTCGGTCGGTGAGCTTCGAGTAGCCGTAGAGGTCCTTGAAGGTCTCGTTCACTACATTGAATATCTTCTTGCCGTATCCGTTCTCGCCGTAGATTTCGTTGCGCTTCAACTTCTTCACCTGCAGGTTGTAGCGCTTCTGAATCATCTTCGCGATGGTTGCGTACTTCTCTGGCATCTCTTCGGGCACGTAGAGCTTGTACTCTACGTAGTCGTTGTCTTTCTCCCATCCGCCCATGCGGTCCATGTGCTCAGGATAGTAGGGATAGTTGTAGGCAGTAGCCTGAGTGCCGAGCTGGTCGTAGCCTTCGAGGAGCATTCCTTCGGGGTCCATGTCGGTGAATCCGAGCGGACCAACGATTTCCTTCATTCCCTTCTGCTTGCCGTAGTCTTCTACAGCCTTGAGCAGGGCTGTAGACACCTCGATGTCATCGACGAAGTCGATCCATCCGAAGCGCACCGACTCGCGCTCCCACTTCTTGTTGGCGCTGTGGTTGATGATGGCAGCCACACGACCTACCATCTTGCCGTCGCGGAACGCCATGAAATACTCTGCCTCGCAGAAGTCGAAGGCTGCATTCTTGTCCTTACTGAAGGTCCTCATCTCGTCGAAGTAGAGGTTGGGCACGTCGTAAGCATTACCTTTATAGAGGTCGTAATGAAAATTAACGAACTGGCGAAGGTCGCGGCGCGACTCAACTTTCTTAATCTCTATTGCTGACATTTTTCTTGATTTATTCTTTCATTTTTTGTTTGATATACGTCGCCCGATTGTCACTTCGGGCGATGGATACATCTTTATAAATAAAGCCTTAAAGATGCAAAAGTACGGAAATTTGCTCAAACAGACGAAAATATGCTAAATATTTATTGATATTTATGAGAAATCAGCAGTAGATGTTCGTCTTCAGCGGTGGTTGTAGCGAATATATACACGTCGCCGCCGTCTTTGAGTTTGAGGCGCTTGCGCAGTTCGGCTACCGAGAGCGGGAAGTTGCGTGTGGCGATATTCGCCTTCTCGATGCCTGCCAGCGCCTGGCGCAGTTCGCGCTTGTTGAGCGTTGTGACGCGCTCTATGCTGAAACTCCTGCCCGGGAAGCCGTCGACGGGCTCAGCAGAGAGGAAGAGGTGGCTGTTACGACTGACGGGCGACACGCCGTAGGCTGCGGCAAGCTCATCGAAGCAGCCCGCCTTCATAATTGAGGCGTTGGGCTCATGCAAGAATTTTGAGTTTTGAGTTTTGAGTTTTGAGTTGGGGGCAGGGCGGAGGGAGCCGGGGGTGTAGACGAAGAGGGAAGCATGGCTAGGCGTGCTAGGGTGGCTAGGAGCGCTAGGAGAACTAGACGTTATAGGGAAACTAGGTTCACTAGAAAGGCCAGAACAGCTAGAACCACTAGAACGGCTAGAACCGCCAGAGCCTCCTCCCGTTTCGAGGTCTGCGCAGAACACCTTCAGCTCGCTTTCTATCTCTTCAGACAGCACGAGCAGCAGCTCTTTGCACTCGCCGCCCACCGACACGATATGCACCTCGCGCACCATGCCCTGCAGGTCTTCTACAGCCTTGTGCCAGTCGAGCATGGGCGAGAGCTTTAGCATCGTGAAGCGCGATTTCTTGAGAAGCTGCGGCAGGAGCTGCACAACGTCGGGCGTGCAGTCGGCAAGCATGACGGTCTTGGCGCCGTGCTGATCGCGGCGCGCAGGATCGAGGAATATCATTGTCTGCATATCGAGCGTAGAGAGATAGTCGACGGCGTCAGCGCAGACCACCTTTGCGTTGTCGATGCCGAGCAACGGCAGGTTGTGCTCCACCATGCTGCAGAGTTGCGCGTTGCGCTCTACGTATGTGGCTGAGGCGAAAGCGCAGGAGGTGAACGAGAAGTCGACACCGAAACCGCCGGTCAGGTCGGTCATGCTGGACGCATGACAGTTGAGAGTTGAGAGTTGAGAGTTGAGAGTTGCTGGCTGCTCAGAAGAATTATCAACTCCTTCCTCCGAACTCTCAACTCTGAACTCTGAACTCTCAACTCCTCCCTCCGAACTCTCAACTCTCAACTCTGAACTCTCAATTCGACAACTCCACTCCATCGCCAGATTGAGCTTATACTGCGCCGTCGGCTCCGACGAGCACTGCTCCATAGAGAGGTGTGGCGGGTAGACGATGCCGTCGCAGGCAGCCCATGTGGGGAGCTTGCGGCGCGCTGTCTGCCAGCCTTTTATCTGGTCGAGTGCGTAGGGCATATCGACATCGGGGAAGCGTGCCGACTGAAGGGCGAGCTGACGGGTGTCCTTTTCGCGATATTCTTGTATAAATTCTGCTGTTGTCATAGACTGTATCTTGGTATATTTGACTGCAAAGTTACTATATTTCACTGATTAAAGTTCCACATTCCTGCGATTGAGAATAAATTTTCCCGTTTTTCTTTGCAGAATAACAAACTTACTGTAACTTTGCAAAAGTTGCACAGATAGCAACAAAATGCGCAACTCTAAACATAATACCCTATAAATAAGTATGGAACCTATCGTTGACTTTAAAATCCTACCCGAACGTCTGCGCCAAGCTGCGCAGGTAGTGACGGTTGCCGTGGCATCTCCTGCCGACTCTCACACAGAAGAAGTTATCGAACGAAGCATTGCGGAGCAGTTCGCACGCTTCATCCTTGTGGCTAACGCAGCTAAGGCTGACATCGCTCGCCGTCTGGCTGCCGACTATCCCGACAAGGTGACCCTCATCGTAGCCGAAGACGACGACGATGCGGCGCGTCATGCCGTGAAAGAGGTGCGCGAAGGCCGCGCCGACGTGCTTATGAAGGGTTCGCTGAACACCGACAACCTCCTGCGCGCCGTGCTCAACAAGGAGGAGGGCATCCTTATCAAGGGCAGCGTGCTGACACATATCGCCGTGGCTGACGTGCCGAGCCTCAACCACTTGCTCTTCTTCACCGATGCAGCCGTCATTCCCTACCCCACTACGGAGCAGTTTGACGCTCTGGCGCGCTACATCACCACCACCTACCGCAGCATCACGGGCGGCGACCGTCCGCGCGTGGCTCTCATCCACTGCACCGAGAAGGTGTCAGAGAAATTCCCGCTCACGCTGAGCTACGAGGAGCTGAAGGCGAACGCCGCCAACGGAGCCTACGGCGAGGTGGAAATGAGTGGTCCGATGGACGTGAAGACGGCTTGCGACGCAGAGAGCGGAGCCATCAAGGGCATCGCATCGCCGGTTGTGGGCAACGCCAACTGCCTCATCTTCCCCGACATCGAGGCAGGCAACACGTTCTACAAGACGCTTACGCTCTTCGGCGGAGCTACGGTTGCGGGCATGCTCGTGGGCACCAGCGCGCCGGTTGTGGTGACATCGCGCGCCGACACTGCCGACTCTAAATTCTACTCTTTAGCAACTGCCTGCCTGAAGGCGATTAACAAATAAGAAGCAACAAACATCATTTATGAAGAAGATATTTGTCATAAACCCCGGCTGCACCTCAACGAAGGTGGCTGTGTATGAAGACGAACGTGCTGTATGGACATCTGACGGACTGCACCCGCAGGAGGAGCTGGACCAATTCACTACCGTTAACGAGCAGTATGAGTATCGCAAGAACTTCGTGCTGAAGCTGCTCAAGGAGGCTGGAATACCTCTGGAGTTCGACGCCGTGATAGGTCGCGGCGGTCTGCTCAAGCCGCTGCACGGTGGTGTCTACGCCATCAACGAGCAGATGAAGCAGGACCTCATCAACGCCAAGCACAAGCACGTGTGCAATCTCGGTTCGCTCATCGCCGACGATATAGCGCAGATGTGCCACTGTCCGGCTTACATGGCCGACCCGGTTGTGGTAGACGAGTTCATGACACGCGCCCGCTACACGGGTCTGCCGTTCATGAAGCGCGAGTCGATATTCCACGCGCTCAACGCCAAGGCTGCTTCGCGCCGCTATGCGCGCAGCATAGGTCGCAAGTATGAGGAGATGAACCTCGTAGTGGCTCACCTCGGCGGCGGCATCTGCGTGTCGGCTCACCACGAGGGCAAGGTGATTGACGTGAACAACGCGCTCAACGGCGAGGGTCCTATCGCGCCGGAACGTGCCGGAACGCTGCCTGCCGACCAGCTCGTGCGCCTCTGCTTCTCGGGCAAGCATACCGAGGCTGAGATAATGAAGATGCTTGCGGGCAACGGCGGATGCCAGGCGCTGCTGGGCATGAAGGACATGAAGGAGATTTCGCGCCGCGCTGAGGCTGGCGAGGAGCCGTTCCACGAGGTGCTCGAGGCTATGCTCTACACCGTGTCGAAGCAGATAGGCGCCATGGCGGTTGCGCTCTGGGGCAAGGCGGATGCCATCATCCTCACCGGCGGCATCGCATACAGCAAATACTGCGTTGAGGAGATAAAGAAGCAGGTGAGCTTCCTCGCTCCGGTCGTAGTGCTGCCGGGCGAAGGCGAAATGGAGTCGCTGGCGTTCAACGCGCTCGGAGCGCTGAACGGCGAACTGCCGGTTCACGAATATAAATGAATTGAGAGTTTTATAGTTGAGAATTGAGAGTTGAGAGTTGAGAGTTGAGAGTTATGATATGCACTATAGTTTGCGCTCTCTTGAAGCTCTCAAGGTAATCATAACTCTCAACTCTCAATTCTCAACTCTCAACTGAGTAAACTTTCAATTATCAATAATCAATAATGAAGAAAGCCCTGCTTCGCATTCGTGCGAGGCAGGGCTTTCTCACTTAAACCTAATCAACAATTTTCTCAACAACAATTTATATCATCTAATACTAACCAAAATCAACTGCTGAGCGTGCCTGACGGCGTCGGGCTGCGAAGCTGTCGTGCCGTCGGGGCGTGCCTCGTGAGGATTATTTCACCTCAATCTGGCGAGCTGCCTTCTGCACGTTCTGCTCAACCTTCGGAAGATCGATTGTAAGTACACCGTCGCTCACGTTGGCAGCAATCTTCTCCTTGTCGACATCGTCAGGCAAGAGCAATGTCTGCTCGAACTTGGTGTAAGAGAACTCGCGGCGCAGATAGTGCTCCTTCTTCTCCATCTTGATGTGCAGGTTGCCGTCAGCGTCGATGTTGATGTTGAAGTCGTCCTTCTTCATTCCGGCTGCAGCAAGCTCTACAGTATAGTCGTGTTCTGTTTCCTTAACGTTGATTGCCGGGGCGGTTGCGTTTGTACGCGGCATAAAGTCGGTATCAAAAAAGTCGTTGAAAACTTCTGGCATCCAAGTATTTCTCATTACTGGTAACATATCAAATACCTCCTAATTATATTTTAATCTTACGTTTATCGTTTGCTTGCCTTCGGGCTTCCGCCCATCGGCTTGCACTAAGTATACTGCAACTTACGTGCCAAAAACGTTTCGCTGTTTCCACCGATAAATCGTAAGCACAATTGGCAGTTTCGGCGACAGATAGTCAGCAGCAAAGGACAAATTGGCGGAGAATGTTGGTGCAGTGGAGGTTCTCCCACAGATTTCACAGATCATCACAGATGTTAGGGTGCGCAGACCTCCCACAGAATCCACAGATTTCAGAAGCAAGAGTGCCTTCAAGGGGGTGCACTTGTCTCAAGTGCACCAACCGAACAGATGGCACCAACCGAGCAAGAAGTGCACCAACCGAGCAAGAAGTGCACCGTCAGCTTGGTTGGTGCAGCAGAGACTGCTGCACCCCCTGAGAAATGCGCATCAACAGACTAAGAGTTGCGCTACCCGACATTTCGTTTTAGAATGTTACCGCGTACTGGTAACACTATTACATGTACGCGGTAACGACATTACCAATACGCGGTAACAGCGTTACCAGTACGCGGTAATCACCCAAAGGGGGTGCACTTGTCTCCGCTCGGCTTTGCCGCTTGCCAGAGCAAGAAGTGCACCAACAAAACAAGTGGTGCTTGCCAACAAAGCAAGTGGTGCACCAACAAAGCAAGCGATGCACCAACAAAGCAAGTGGTGCTCCAACAAAGCAAGCGATGCACCAATAAAGCAATTGGTGCACCAACAAAACAAGTGGTGCACCAACAAAGCAATTGGTGCACTTGAGACAAGTGCACCCCCTAAGAGGTACCCCAGCAAAAAAATCCTCGCAAAATGCTTGCTCGTTTCACAATTAATGCGTATCTTTACCCCGCGAAATAGAAATCCGCACGCAGAACGTGTTTTGTGCGGACACAGACATTATTACCCTTATATACTGCTCGCGCGAGCGTAAGTATAACTCGGTTCTCTTCGGTGTTAAGACGGAAGGAAGTGTTGTTGTATTTACGCGATTTTTGTTTTATTACGTTTCTACTCCACACCACTCCCAACCGCATCTTCTCCAGGCACGCTGACGCCCATGAAGCACGTAAAGCAAGTTAAAGCGATGCACGTGCTGAAGCCCGCAAGGCACGCTGGCGCCCGTCGGAGCACACGACGCCGAACCCATACCTCTCAAAGAATCTAAAGACCACAAACTTTTTAAATACTATACCTATGGAACTTAAACAAGCTACTGCCGGAACAATGGAGTCCGGCGACATCATGATTCAGATTGCCCCTTGCGAGAAAGAGGGACTGAACATCGATTTGCAGAGTTCGGTTGCCTACCAGTTTGGCGACCAGATACGCAAGGTGATAGCTGAGACGCTCGAAGGACTCGGTATCACCCGTGCCGAGGTGCACGCCACTGACAAGGGCGCGCTCGACTGCACTATCCGCGCACGCGTCACTGCGGCTGCCGTAAGAGCTACGGGCAAAGACGTGTGGAAAGACTAACCCCCCCAAAAAACTTTTTGACCTATGAAACGACTAAGAAGAACTATGATGTTCGTGCCGGGAAACAACCCCGGTATGATGCAGGATGCATATATATATCATCCCGACTCAATAATGCTCGACCTTGAGGACTCTGTTACAATGGCAGAGAAAGACGCGGCACGCCTGCTCGTCTACAACGCATTGAAGACCATCGACTATGGCACGACGGAAATGGTGGTGCGCATCAACCCGCTCAACACTCCGTACGGCAAGAAGGATATCGAGGCTGTCGTTAAGGCTGGCGTCGACGTCATCCGTATGCCTAAGACCGAGACCGCAGAGGAGGTGATCGAGGTGGAGCGCGAGATAGAGAAGGTGGAGCAGGAGCTGGGCTGCGTGGGTCGCACGCAGATAATGGCTGCGCTCGAGAGCACGCTCGGCGTGGTGAACGCCTACGCCATCGCTACCGCTTCTAAGCGCATGATGGGCATCGCCCTGGGCGCCGAGGACTACTGCGCCAACCTGAAGACACAGCGCTCGCCCGAGGGCATGGAGCTGCTCATGGCACGCCAGACCATCGTGGTGGCTGCACGCGCTGCAGGCATCGACGCGCTCGACACCGTCTACTCTAACCTCAACGATATGGAGACATTCCGCAAGGAGGTGGAGCTGATTCATCAGTTGGGCTTCGACGGTAAGTCGATCATCAACCCGCGCCAGATCGAGATTATCAACGAGGTGTTCACGCCGACTCAGAAGGCTATCGACAAGGCGCTCGCCGTTATCGCTGCCATCAAGGAGGCTGAGAAGAAGGGTTCGGGCGTTATCGCCGTGAACGGTAAAATGGTTGACCGACCAGTGGTGATACGCGCACAGCGCGTCATCGACTTGGCACTGGCTTCGGGCGTAATTAAACAGGAGGACATAGCATGAGCACACTGAACGAAAGACATACCCTCGCCGAGCAGGTGGCTCAGGCTATGGGAAAGAGCGTATATAATAATGTAGAGGCACACAAGGACATCACGCCGCGCCTCGAACTGCAGCAGAAAAGCCCCAAACTCATGACGCTCGAGGAGGCTATACGCCACTCGGGACTGAAGGACGGCATGACAATATCGTTCCACCACCACTTCCGCGGTGGCGACAAGGTGGTGAACATGGTTGTGGCTAAGCTCGCAGAGATGGGATTCAAGAATCTGCACCTCGCAGCTTCGAGCTTGCAGGACGTGCACGAACCGCTCATCGAGCACATTCGCAACGGCGTGATCACAGAGATTTCAACATCGGGTCTGCGCGGCGAACTGGCTAAGGAGATTTCGCACGGACTGATGGAGAAGCCGGTGGTGTTCCGCTCGCACGGCGGACGCGGCGAGGCTATCGCTTCGGGCGAGTTGCACATCGACGTGGCGTTCCTCGGCGCTTCTTCTTCAGACCCGCTCGGCAACGCCTGTGGCTACTCGCGCTCGGAGAACGCGAAGAGCATCTGCGGTTCGCTCGGTTACGCACTGCCCGACGCTCACTACGCCGACAAGGTGGTTATCCTCACCGACGACCTCGTGCCTTATCCTAACACTCCGAACTCTATCTCGGAGCACGACGTCGACTACGTGGTTGAGGTTGAGTCGGTAGGCGACTCGTCGAAGATTGCTTCGGGAGCCATCCGCGACACTAAGAACCCGCGCGACATTCTGCTCGCTCAGCAGGCTGCGAAGGTAATCGTGAACAGCGGCTACTTCAAGAACGGATTCTCTATACAGACCGGTTCGGGCGGCGCTTCGCTCGCTGCCGTGAAGTATATACGTCAGAGCATGATAGACCAGGACATCAAGGCTTCGTTCGCCCTCGGCGGCATCACCGCTCACATGGTGAAGATGCACGAGGAAGGACTCATTGAGCGCCTCATCGACGTGCAGTCGTTCGACAAGGTGGCTGCAGAGTCGCTCAAGAACGACCCGAAACACAAGGAGGTGTCGGCTTGCGAATACGCAAGTATGCACGAGCAGGGCGCTGCCACACACTATCTCGACATCGTGATACTCTCGGCACTTGAGGTGGACGTCAACTTCAACGTGAACGTGCTCGTAGGTAGCGACGGCATCATACGCGGCGCTATCGGCGGACACCCCGACACAGCAGAAGACTCGGCTCTCTCTATAATCGTCTGCCCGCTGCTCCGCGGCAGAATACCGTGCGTCGTTAACGAGGTTACTACGCTAATCACGCCGGGTCGCACCGTAGACGTGGTCGTAACAGAGTACGGCATCGCTGTCAACCCGGCTCGCCCCGAGATAGCCGAACGCCTGAAGGCTGCCGGCTTGAAGCTCGTCACACTCGAAGAGCTCCGCGACCGCGCACTCTCTGTAATCGGCAACCCCGCACCGCTGCCGTTCGGCGACAAGGTGGTAGGCGTCGTGATGAACCGCGACGGCTCGGTAATGGATGTCATCAAGAATATCAAGGATTAGGAAAAAGGGTTAAGAACAATAGAAGAAAACAACGCTCTGCGAATTTAAAATACGACTACTCGCAAAGCTAAACGATCGAAAAAAGGCTGCAGCACGATTGCTTGCAGCCTTTTTGCTAACACCTCACGCAGCGACAAAAACAATATTTTTGCAAAACGACGATTCTGCGAAAAAGTTCGCCCGAAAAGTTTGTTTTTATCAGTAGAAATATGTATCTTTACGCCGTGAAATAAAGAGTCCGCAGAAGCGATGCCGTTATCGTGCGGACACAACCTAAAATCTACCCATACTACTCGCGCGAGCGTAAGTATTGAGAACATAACAGCGCGCCGAAAGCGTGCTGATCTCTTCAGCGTTTTGGAAGGGAGTGTTGTCGTATTTACGTGGATTTTCCGTCAACAGACTACTGCATACTCCCGCACCATTATCAGCTCTGATAAAAAGAAACCAAAGGCCCCATAGCCCAAACCCATAAAACCCATAACAATGATTACGCTCAACGAACTTCTGGCGAGCCGCGACGCACGCCATGCCACACAGCAGAAGCTGCTGGCTGAACACTCGGGAAAGACACTGGTGTGCCTTACTGTCGTCATGCCAGGAAGCGTAAAGCGTAATCAGCAGTCGCTCACGGCAGCACACGCCGCTGTAGAAGCCATGCGCAAAGCTTTCGGTCAAGAGCAGCTCCTTGAGCTCGACCTCGAAACCGGCTACGAAGCCTACCTCATCACCCCGATGCCGCTCCTCGAAGCCAAGCGCATAGCTGTCAACATCGAAGACACCCACCCACTCGGACGACTCTTCGACATCGACATCATCAACGCCGACGGCGTGCCCGTCTCAAGAGACGCCATCGGCGAAAAGCCACGACGCTGTCTCGTCTGCGACCACGAAGCACGCTACTGCATGAGGATGCGCTGGCACACACAAGAAGAGATATGGGCGAAAATCAACGAAATGATGGACAGCTACGTCGAAGCTCGCAAATCTTAATACTTAAACCTATGGAGATACAGACCCTCAACCCCGCAACACCCCGTCAGCGCCAACGCATAGAAGCGTTCCTCAAACGCAACGGACTGCGCATCGACGACATGAACTACTACGCCGCAGTGCTCGACGACGACGGCGAGATGATAGCCGGTGGCGGATTGAAGGACGATGTAATAAAGTGCGTTGCAGTGGACGATGCGCACAAAGGCGAAGCTATCGCCAACACGCTCGTCTCGCACCTCATATCGCACGCCAACCAGAAGGGCTACAGCTGCATCAAGCTGTTCACAAAGCCCAAGAACCGTCAACTCTTCGAGAGTCTCTCATTCCGCCTGCTCGCCGAAGCACCCGAAGCAATACTCATGGAGACCGGCATCGGAGGAATCAGCAATACGGTCGAGGCTCTGAAAAAGATAAAAGAGGAATCAGAAAAGTATAAAGAATACAACAAAGAGTGTAAAGAGGATAGTAAGAAGTGTAGAGAAAACACCTCATATCTCAACACCACAACACCTCAACACCTCACCACCACACCGCCTCGTGGAGGCGTTGTGGTAATGAACTGCAACCCCTTCACCCTCGGCCACCGCTACCTCATAGAGCAAGCCGCCAAGCAAGTGGAACGGTTGTACGTAATGGTAGTAAGAGAAGACTGCTCGCTCTTCGCATACACAGAGCGCAAAGCGATGGTAGAGCAAGGCGTTGCAGACATCGAGAACGTCAACGTAATCGACGGCAGCGACTATGCAATCAGTCGCGCGACGTTCCCTACCTACTTTCTGAAGCGACTCGACGACGCTGCCGACACGCAGATGCTGCTCGACCTCGATCTGTTCCGCCGTCACATCGCGCCAGCTCTCGGCGCAACAGTGCGTTTTGTAGGCACAGAGCCTACCGACCAGCTCACACGACGCTACAACCAACTGATGCACGAAGCGCTCAAAGACGTTCGCGAGACAGCCCGACTGGAGAAAGACGGCTACGCAGTAAGCGCATCGCGCGTCCGCAAGGCAATGGAAGAAGGCGACATGAACACAATAAGACAGCTCGTGCCGCCCACCACCCTACCTTATATAATAGCACACCTCGCTACACAAGCGCTGCAGGCTGAGCTCGACACCACGCCGAAGCCTGGTCTTGTAGACAAAGACAATAACGGAGCGCACCGCGATATGGATCATGCGCTGATGCAACTCAGCATCAACACGCTCCACCCCTACTTCGTGCGCCTCGCACTCCTCGGTTTCGCCGACACTCTCCCGTCTCACACATCCATAAGAGACGCCGGAATAGAAGCCGAAAAGGCTATGCTCGAAGCCACAAACGGCGTAAACACGCATAAAGGCGCCCTCTTCTCAATGGGCTTAGCCGTAGTAGCAGCAGCCTACGAGGAGAAAAAAGCAGCAGCTAACAAGGAAGAAAGAGGA
>ERZ1034871.756-NODE-756-length-18225-cov-4.695102_pt1 | contig 18225 bp, 18 predicted proteins | sample MGYA00520631_ERZ1034871 | MGnify/ENA primary metagenome ERZ1034871 (study PRJEB33766, sample SAMN09781721) | gut metagenome | biome: gut microbiome | host: Homo sapiens | place: Madagascar | study: EMG produced TPA metagenomics assembly of the PRJNA485056 data set...
TACTTTTGAAAATACTTCCTATACCCTATACAAACTTTAAGGGGTGTTTTTAAACTGGGTCTTTTAAAAGTTCAAAGAAAATTCATTTTCCCAACGTTCCCCTCTACCTATAACAATCTAAAATGGCTTTTTGGCAACCAGTTTTTCAAATTTTGTTGAACTACCTAATTTCAGAACATGGATTTTGTTTATTTTCCACTCATAAAACTAGAGGAAAGCCGTTTCACAAAAGATTTTGAAAGCCCCTACACTAATAGGAATCCGCAGAGCTGTTTTGGAATACAGTTTTGATAATTTCACAATTTCGTGCAAAAAGAATAACGGCAAAGTTCAAAATAGAACCTTACCGTTATTCCATAAAGACACAGTATAAAACAAAATACCCACGATAAGCAGGTGGTTGTACCTGTTCATCGTGGGTTTTTCCATTGTTTAAATTTTACAAGGATGTGATCTTAGCAGCTTTTATAGAATTTTTATTTCTTCAAGCTAACTTTAACGCAATCAGGTTCTACTCCAATTTCGTCAACACTCACCCTTACTTTTACAGGAAAAAGCTGTTTACTTTCTCTGTCCAAACCAATGTATGCACTATATGTGTTTTGTTCATTATCTGCCTGTATACTTTTGCATAGTATGTGCCCAATTCTACTTGCTTTTTTTATTTGCTGATTATCTGATGCTTTAACCATCTCCACTAAAGCATCTACTCGGCTAACTGCTCTACTCATAAATCACACCCTCACTCTAAGGTTTTAATAATATCACATACCCTATTGATTCTGTCAATATACGAAACCAGACATCGCTCAATTTTGTAGTAACTTAAAAAATACAGCATATCTTTAAACTGTTCTGCATACTTGATTGATACTCCCATGCTTAAGAACGGTGCTCCGTCTTTAGTAATATTATATTCAGAGAGCGTAATAAAATCTTCCCATACAGTATTTGTATCATATTTACTTTCTGGATTTAAACTTGCTACTAGTGATCTTTTTAACTCAAATGATTTGTCAATCATGCTATTGCCTCGTGGGATATCAGAAATCTTATCTTTTGATATTTCACTTCCCAAAATAACAACATATTGGATATACATATTGTCCTTCAAAACTCGAAAATGTGTTCTTACATTTTCATTTGAAATTCCGAACAAATCATTTGCTATATATAATCCTATTCCAACAAAATAGCCTTTTAGACGCTTTTGCTTCTCATCCTTATCTATATTATTTTCCTTTGCTTCAAATTCTCTGCAAAAATCGTTCGTTAAATTTTCAACATCCGATTTAAATTTACAGACATTATCGACGAATAGCGGTATCTTTTTCATAAAGCTATCGGTTAAAACAATTTCGCTGTTTTCCGGCAACTTTAGAGTGATTACTTTATCTTTACATTCATGCACCTTACTTTGTAAATCTAAAATAATGCTTTCTTTTTTCACCAACCTTTTTTCTTTATCATTCAACTTTTCCTCGCGATTTCTTAATTCTTCTTCTTTCTTTTTGATTTCCTCTGAATCAATCAACTTATCAATCTCTTTTTTTCTACTCTCGTAGTAGTCCCTCAAAAATCCATCATACGACAGAAAGATGTCCAATACTCTAATAACATTATTTCCAGTCTGCTCTTTCAATAATCTTGTTAATAAGAAAAATGAAAAGAATACACTTATCATGAATCCAATCACAAGAATCAAAATGACTGTCGCTTTTTCTTCTTTGGATACTTCCAAGTAATCGATAACAACACGTCCTGCTCCTCCTACGGACAACGCACTACCAGCAAAAACCAATATTTGCTTCCATTGCTTATCCATCCTAAAAAATAATATTGTTCCAACAACGCCTACAATTATTCCTATCAATGCAAAAATAGCACCTTTAACAATCATCACATGTTCCTCACTATATTATAAATCATTTTCGATTTCAACATTTTTATTTTGCCTTTTAGCCGCACTACTTATTTGCGTTGTCTACTGCCCACCACGAAGAGATATGCAAAATTTCGAGCAGTGAGAGCTACGGTTGTTCCCGTAGCTCCAGTATATCACAAGTCGCTAAACAAGTCATCCTTGTATACGTCTTTTTCTAACATTTTCTTGAAGCTGTCCTTTACGGCTGCAACATCTTCGTGATAGGTCATTCCGTACCAGGTGTCGTTAGTCCTCAGAACCTTCACGGACATTTTTCCCTGCTCCAACAGTTCACCGATGAAGATAGGAATCAGATACTCTGCCTTCAGCGGATTGCCCGGTACTTCCTTTTCCAAGAACTCCTTAAAGCCTTCCTCCAGCACAGCCAAAAAATCAGGAGTCAATCCCCACATGTTCATGGAAACCAGAGAGTCAACATCAATAACTACACCATCTGCTTCCGCTCCAGTTGCAGTCTTTACGATGTTCTTAGTCTCAACAACCTCGGTCAGATTATTCTGGTCATCCATCTTGCAGATGCCACGAGTCACGCCACCGTTATCAGACAGCGTGTTCTTCAGCACAAAACCCGCCATGCAGGACTTTCCGCCATTCACCAGATACTCATGGACGGCCTTGAAGCCTTCCTTGCCATAGTAATCGTCTGCATTGATGACGATAAAAGGAGTCTTGATGACCTTCTTCGCTGCAAGCACAGCCTGACCGGTTCCCCACGGCTTTGTCCGGCCTTCTGGCAGAGTTCCCGGGATATCATTGATATCTTGGAAAGCATAGTCAACAGTTACATTATGAGAAGAACAAATGGAGGCAATGCGATCACCGATGACCTCTTTGAACTCTTTCTCGATATCCTTGCGGATGATAAATACTACATGGTTGAAACCTGCCTCAATCGCATCATGGATGGAATAGTCCATGATAATGTGATTAGAAGCATCCACCGGCTCCAACTGTTTGATTCCTGTTCCGAAGCGACTACCGATACCAGCAGCCATGATAAGTAATGTTGTGTTCATTGTTTTTCTTTCTCTTACTATCTTTTATTCCACAGTCACACTCTTGGCGAGGTTTCTTGGCTTATCCACATCCAGACCCTTGGCAACAGACACATAGTAGCCAAGTAGCTGCAGCGGGATCACTGCCAAACTACCAACGAAGTGCTCATCCACCTTTGGAACATAAACCGTGAAGTTTACCTGATCTTCGATTTCATACTTGCCATAAGTAGTGAGCCCCATCAGATACGCTCCACGGCTCTTGCACTCCAGCATATTGCTGATAGTCTTTTCGTAGAGTTCGCTCTGGGTAAGCACACCGATGACCAGTGTTCCCTGTTCGATTAGACTGATGGTTCCGTGCTTCAATTCGCCCGCAGCGTATGCTTCGGAATGGATGTAGCTGATTTCTTTCAGTTTCAAACTGCCTTCCAAGCAGACTGCATAATCAATGCCACGGCCAACGAAGAACACATCGTGTGCATTGGCATATTTCGCAGCAAACCACTGGATGCGTTCCTTATCTCCCAGAGTTTTCTGCATCTTTTCCGGGAGAGTCAGAAGTTCAGAAATATAGTAGCTGTACTGCTCCTCCGTGATTTTTTCTCTCACCTTTGCGAACTGAACCGACAAGCAGTACATGGCCGCAAGCTGTGCGCTGTATGCCTTGGTTGTAGCAACAGAAATTTCAGGGCCAGCAAGTGTGTAAAACACCTTGTCTGCTTCACGGGCAATACTACTACCCACTACATTGACGATTGCCATTGTGGTAATGCCCTTTTCTTTTGCCATACGCAGTGCTGCCAGTGTATCTGCTGTCTCACCAGACTGGCTGACAACGATCACAAGTGCCTTCTGATTGAGTGGCATCTTACGATAGCGGAACTCCGATGCAAGTTCCACACGCACCGGAACATCCGCCATATCTTCCAGCACATACTGAGCAGCCATACCAACATGCCATGCAGAACCGCAGGCAACAATATAAATCTGCTCAAAGTTCTTAATCTCCTCTTCGGTGATTTCCACACCGGACAGATCGATAGCTCCATCTTTGATTACAGAATTCAGGGTATCTTGGACAGCTTTCGGCTGCTCATGGATCTCTTTCATCATGAAATGTTCAAAGCCACCCTTTTCGGCTGCTTCTGCATCCCATTTGATCTCGGTGGTCTGCTTTTCGATTTCATCGCCGTTTAGGTCATAGAAATGCGCCTCACCCGGCGTCAACTTTGCAAACTCAAGGTTGCCGATGTAATACACATTGCGCGTGTATTTCAGAATTGCCGGGACATCCGAAGCCACATAGGTCTCACCATCCGCAATGCCGATGATCATCGGGCTATCCTTACGTGCCACCCAGATCTCGCCCGGATAATCCCGGAACATCAGCTCAAGAGCGTAGGAACCACGGACACGCACCATCGTCTTAGCGATGGCATCAATAGGACCGAGGTTGTACTTTTTATAATAGTAGTCCACCAGCTTGATGACCACTTCCGTATCCGTCTGACTATAGAATGTATAACCGTGCTTCAGCAGCTTTTCTTTCAGTTCGGTATAGTTCTCGATGATGCCGTTATGTACGCCAACGACCTCAGACTCCACTGTGCCGGAACCAGAACGGGTACAGTTACCTGAAACATGCGGATGTGCATTGGTTTGGCTCGGCTCACCGTGGGTAGCCCAACGAGTATGGCCAATACCACAGGTTCCTTTTAATGCCTTGCCTCCATCTGTTTTCTCGATCAGATTGGACAGGCGTCCCTTCGCTTTCACGACCTGTGCCAGATTTTCTCCGTCACGGACAGCCAGTCCAGCCGAGTCATATCCTCTATATTCCAGTTTTGACAGACCGTCCAGCAGGATCGGTGCTGCCTGTCGATTTCCTGTAAAACCAACGATTCCACACATAGGTTTTGCCTCTCCTATTATTCATTTTTCTATGATACTTTTCCACTTACACAAAACGACTCCGGACACTGCCAGAGTCGTCATTGACTTTATACCTTATATCCCTTTTCGCAGATCACATTGACCACTTCATCAACATACTTCTGGCAGGTATCATGGTCAGGTGCTTCCACCATCACACGAACGACCGGTTCCGTACCAGACTCACGCACCAGAATACGGCCGGTATCGCCCAGCGCTTCTGCAACTGCCTTGACTGCCTCCTGTACCGCCGGGTCGTTCTGTGCGGCCTTTTTATCAGTCACACGGACATTCTCCAGAACCTGCGGATAGATTTTCAGAGGCTCAGCTAGCTTGCTCATGGGCATCTTCTTGGCCAGCATGACCTCCATCATCTTCAGGCTGGTCAGGATACCATCACCAGTGCTGGCGTACTTGCTGAAGATAATATGACCACTCTGCTCACCGCCGATACGGCAGCCGTTCTTTTCCATATATTCGTAGATGTACTTGTCGACCACAGCGGTCATATTTACACAGTCATCACTACAAAAGCTGTCGATTCAAAATACTATCTCATTATGGATTTTCCTTTGATTAATTGGCAGGAAACCGATTTATTGCTTTTTAGTAACGAGCAATTTGAAATTTTGAACGACAAAAAGAAACACAAGTGTTGTGCAGTAAATTATAATGGGTGCAATATAGCTATAAATAGAATTCACCCCAAGTTTACCTGTTATCATTGCAAAGGTTGTAATGAAAATTGGATGAACAATATAAATCCATGATGAATATTTTCTTCCAATCACAGCTAATGTCTCATTACACCAATTGCTCTTTAAAGCATATGTAAAAAGACAAATTGCTAAAAACGTTGTACTGATATAATGATCTCTCGTTGCGTTCAATCCGGTGTACACCAAAACAAATCTTTCTAGAAAACTAGTTATTGCGAACACTAGAATCAATACCTGAAGTGCTTTTTTATTCCACTTTTTAGCGTATTCATTCTCTCTTATGATAGCTCCAATGCAGAAATACGGTATTCCTACAAAAAGATAATTTCTAACAAGTGTGTATGGAAATTCACGATGCCAGATAAGCAAGGAGTACTTACCAAAAACGAGGTCACAAGCTAGTAAAAACGGCGCTAAGAAATATAGTACTTTTCTGCAAGTGAATTTGTCTACCCAATAAACTATTATCAAAGTGTATAAAATCGCGTTCAAGTACCAGAGATGTCCTGCGAATGGCGATTCATTTAAGAATATCGCTTTCAAAATGATTTTGGGGGTAAAAAAGCCGCTTATATAAGATGTAATGTTTCCATCTTCAAGAATCTTCAGCATAAGTTTGCAAAAAAGAAACAGAAGATTTGATTCTAAGGTAAGACGAAACATTTTACACATCTGTTGTTTCTTATTGTTATGTGCGGTAGTGTCTGAATAAAAATACCCTGTAATCATAAAGAATATAGGAACTGCCGCTCTGGTTAAGGTTGTGAAATACACTCCTACAGTTCCTGGAAATGGCACGTGTATGCAAACAATCAAGAAAGCACATACGGCTTTCAAAATATCAATACTTGTCGATCTGCCTTGCTCTGCCATCAAAATTGATACCTCATTTTATTCGACGCAATATATATTACCGGAGTTTCTTTGTATAGTGATTCAGTGCAATTTAGAAAATGCATCTTCAAGAAATTTCTTTCCTCTAAGCTGCATAAGTCCGAGTATTTCATCTACAGACTCATAATCCGGCATATCGATTGATTCAACTTGTTGGGCTTCATTTATCATAATATTATTTGTGCAGCCAACGCTTGTTAAAAGTTCGTTCACTCTTGTGTTGGATTTGTTATCAGGTCTTACGATGCTTGAAATAAAAGGTTTATGAAATAGAAGTGAAAAAACCGTGCCATGAAACGAATTAGTAAATACATATTCCGCATTCGCAATCCAAGAGACAAAATCGCTCGGTTTGCTGTGGAAGAGAAAATTCAAACACCCCTTATTGGAGATTACTTTTAATCCCTTAGTCTCTGCAAATCTAGTGGCATTTTCTACTAGTCTTTTGACTTCCAAATCATAAAAATAAAAACATACTTTTGCTTGCACAAACGTGGCATTGAGAATTGTTCGAAAGCTTTATTTCCTGCTAAAATTGTTGGATCGCAAACTGTAACGCTCTCTACACCAAGAGATTTCAACGCTTTTTGCAGTGTTTGTTCTCTAACAGATACACTATCGAATGACTTTATAGTATTTGCATCTTGCTCAGTTAGATTTACATTATCACCACAAGAAGCTGCATATGCAATTTTATATTGATGAACGCCTTTCAAGAAATAAACGTCATCACTTGCTGTTATGCTTTTGTTCCAAACTTGGTCGCTTCCGGCAATTAGTACGTCGTACTCTTTAAACTTCTCTTGAACGCTTTTCTTTCCGAGAGTAGAAAGATTCAAATACTTGAGATTAAACGAATCAAACTCGACTTTTTTCTTTAAATAGAAAGCTTTTTTAATGACATTTCCTTTTCTAAGCATAGAATCAAGATCTTCTTGAATTTTATCGCACTTATAATCGATAACTTCAGCATAGTATCCGATTGCTTCAAGTGCCTGCACTAATGCGTATGCTTGCATTACAGCTCCATAATTTCTGCTATTATGAAATGTCAATATTCCAATTTTCATAATACTATCCTCTACCCTTCAATATTCTCCGAAAAATATATCTAAGATTAAGTATGATTTTATGTTCTGCATACTTTTGTAAAACATAATCCATTCCATTGCTTTTATAATCCATCCAAAATTCGTCAGGGCTTCTCTTAGTCTTTGCAGCTTCAATTAGACATTGTTGTAAATAATCTTGTATATTGACCTCCTTATAAAAAGATTTTTTCATCACAGATTTCCACATTTCCACACCTTTTGGGGTGTTAAGAAGCACCAAGGAAGTTCCCTTCGGATTATAAAATTCGCTGTCATTATGGCGAACTCCTGATGCATCTCCTATCGATATATCTCCGGTTCTCTCAAATCTTGTAAACGAGCACTGATAGCAAGATGGTCGCATCATTAAATTTGAATAGTATAATTTTTTGAATTGCGAGTCTGTTAAACTTATCTCACCAAATTGAAATGTAAAATACGGTCTTGTATGCTCATCACAACCGGACCAATCAATTTTTGACAACGGATGCATACACTTGTTTTCATAATGAGCAATTAAGCTTCTCCAGACTTCGACAGACGCAACACCATGGCATAACAAATCAACCAGAAATAATCCATGTGTTTCTACTTTTTTGTCTTCGAGGTATTTTTTCAATGCTGATACTTGACAGGGCGTACCAATAAACATGACATTGCGATTCCTTTTCAAATCACCTGCTAGCTCTTCAAAAATAAGATAAGCATCACTTTGAATATAAACCGAACCATGCATTGAATTTCTTTCTTCCCTTGAAGTTGCCCTAAAGTGAGAAAGAGTGAACGTGTCATTCAGATGAGCACCATACACAACGCCAGAATTTGCGAGTACATAATCAGAAAACAATGTAAATGCTCCACCGGACTGTGATGCATTGTAAACTTGATCTTGGCTGTGTCGAAGAATAACGGCTCGTTTTATTGCGTTTGTTTCTGCCGTTTTAGCGCATATCTTTTTGCATTTACCGCATGAAATACACTTGTCTGCATTGATCTTCGGATATGAAAACCCCTGCTCATTTTTTGCAAACTCGATTGCACGTGTTGGACATATCTCACGGCATGCACCGCAGCCCGAACAAGTTGATAAGTTAAGATTAATTCCCATCACAGAGCCTTTCTTTGCTTAATGATTTGCTTGACTTTGTTTTTGTTTAGAAGCAGGAATGCAACATAGATAATGGCATAGAAAACAAACATTTTATATGGATTTAAAGCATAAGAACCTGCAATGAAGAAAACAACCAAAATGATTTCTTGAATTAAGTCTTTAGCAATTGAAACTTCCATCCATCGCGCCAACATTAATTCCGCAACAATGCTTCTCATCGCAATCACAAAGAGGATTCCAAGTGCAACAAACATGATACTTTTAACAAGAAATGCACCAATTAGTGCCAAGATCATACTGCCTGCTAATGTAGCGAGATTAACTGCTAATAGCCTACCTTCTTTACGCATAGACTTAAAGAAAGAACTACACATCATTTGCATTTTCCCATCGAATGTACAAATTGGCAAAAAGACAGGCAAATAGGATAAGCTCTGTGAGTATTGAGGAAGAAAGGTGTTAACCAAAAGGACAATAGGGAGATAGCCAAGCATAACCAATGGAAGGACTATACTCAAGACATCTCGTAAAGTAATATAAACAGATTTGATTTTTTCGTTGGAAACTCTACGTAATGCGGGAAAAACGATAATACTAGTTTGACTGATAAATGTTAAAAAAACATTTGCAAGTGTCAAAGAAAAAGAAAAAACGCCGAAAATCTCAACACCCCAAGCAGCATCAATTATTAGTCGACAGCTAGAAATAGTAAAGCTTCCCGCATAAGTAGAAATCATCAACTTAATACCGCATGATATGTTTTCCTTTATGTCTTTAAATACTAATTTTATTGGTGCAGTCCTATGTTTTACAATTTCTTTTGCGTGATACGCAAGATAAACGCCAGCTAATATGTGTCCAAGAATATACATAACTACTATCACTTTGTAGCTGTACACCTTGAAAATTACAATTAGTGCAACTGCGATAAACCATGTTAGATTTTGTAAAACGACCGAGGTCGAATAAATACTTGTTTGGTTTACGGCTTGAAGGATATAGATCAGGTAACCATTGGCATTTACTATAACGATACAGAGAATACAGGAAAATAATACGAATTTTCTATCATCATCGATGAAAGAAAAAGCTGTTATTATAGCTAGAAAAAACGCGATAACAGTTTGGTACCCAATGAAAACACGCCTCTCCTGAGAAAGCAAATCATAGTCTAATTCACTATAATGTTTGCCACCCATTCTAAGATATAGTCCATCATTTATTCCCAATCTTGTAATACTGACATATGAGACATATGTCAAAAAAAGTTGCCAATAGGCAAATTCTTTGACCCCAATCAGAGCCGAGGCAAAAAATGTTATTGCTAGACTTGACGCAAGTGAAACAACTTGTGCACCAAACGCATATATGAAGTTCTTTATAACCCGTTTATTCATCTAAGACTCCACTTCTATCAACTGTCGAATTTGTTGCCTTAATGGCTGCGGACACTATAATAGCCCACACCCAGTAAGAACATAGGTCTAAGTCGGGACATGCAATTATCTGTGTTGCAACAGCAGAAAGCAAAGATAATTTAACTGCAGAATATAGTTGAGGATTATTATCAACAGTGTATCGATTTCTTCGGACAAAAGACAAGTTGAATAGAGTGTAGGAAATCAGTCCCAAAATTCCTGTTTGTCCCAATATCGATAAAATTATGCTACTTCCTCTAACTTGCTTATAGCCGACTCCAAGTAGAATCGATGATATAAATGCATTCCATGCTTTTGTGTTAAATCTTTCTCTTTGACGATAAGACGCCGTCCCGCTCTTAGAAAAGATTACCGTGTCCAAAACGGAATAAAAACCAACATATAGGATTATCAAACCAATCAAACCAATTCCTATTACGGTAGCCTTTTGCTTTAAGGATAACTCATCGGTAAACGCTACAAATATCATGCCGATTATTATAAATGCGCCGTATGCGGTTGAGGACTGAGTCAAAAGGATTTCCATGACGACGACTAGCATCAAGAAGTAATTACTTTTCCATTTACGCTTGTAACTAAGTAAAAAATAGAAAGCACCAACTATAAAAGCAGCAAAATATGATGGTTCCATAAATGTCGATAACATGCGATTATATGAGTTCCAATGAAATACAATATTTTGGCTGTGATCATTGAAAAAGAATGCACTCAGCAGGGGTCTCAGCGGAAGGATTTCCATTGTTGTGAGCACTTGAATTATTGCAAAACAACAATGAAACACAATCAACCACCTAACAGTATTGTACAAATCAGACTCATTTATATCTTCCCGGCTCCATTGAATTGCAAACAGGCATCCTATATAACTCGCGAGTTGGAGTATTACTAATATCGAACCGAGTAAATCTCTATTGTATGCGCTGGATATAAACGGTGCAGCGAGCAAGAACAAAGCAAAAACAAAAGAGTCTTTTTGCGTACATATTTTTTTGAGTTTAAATCTGTTGCGTATTATTACATAAGCGATAAATATAAGTGCTGTTAATACACCCGGACCAATTCCTTGTCCGTTTATTATGATCACATTACATCCCTGAAATGTCATAAACAGTAATGTAATAAACAGCATAGTTTGCAATTTACCGCTCATAAGAGAGCACAGTAATATTGTTATCCAAATCACACCAGCAAGAGTCATTTTTCAGCTCCTTAACAATCGATTGTAATTCTTTCTCCCGCCTTTATTTTCACATTATCACTTATACGTACTGGACCTAGTACCATTGCATTCGTATATATACATACATTTTTCCCCAATATAGGTTGCCATATCTCCTTTTCTCCTTCAACAATTCTACTTTTTCCACTTCCTCCAATTGTTACCCCTTGATATACCACTAATGGACCTAAACTAACAACATCTTTTCCAATTACGGTCCCTAATCCATGTACTAAAACAAATCCTCCTGCCAAATCAGCTCGATAATCAATATCCACCGAAAAGATTACTCGATTTATATACCAAATAAATTTCGCAAGCACCGAACATTTAATCTTATAGAAAAAAGCGGACAATCTATATAGCACAACGCTATGAAAGCATGGATTTATTAAAACTGTTCCTACAGTTTTAATAAATCCTCCTTCTCCCACAAATTCCTGAAGATCTTTAATTAATTTCATTTTTCGACTCCCTGCAGATGGCTTTATTAGAACAAATAGACCTTTTCCTGCTTTTCTACACTTTTTATTATAAGATTCAGTCATTCTTCATAGATCGTTCTTAATTTTTCGGCCTCTGTTTCTATATCGAATCCACCCTCTACGATATGTTTTTTATTCATAAGCGCCTGTGAAATTCTAAAACTACTATCGTATTGATTTATACATTTCTTTGCTGTTTCTATCCATAGCACTTCGTTGTCGGTGCTTAAATACTCTACTGTTCTCGAGCAATTAGATACTCTCGGTATATTTGTTGATGCGATGCATTTCAGTCCATTTGCTTGTGCTTCAATCAAAACCAATCCCAAGCTCTCATATCGCGAAGGGAACATAAATAGATCCATCGCAGAATAATAAATCTCTGGATTGGAGACTCGTCCCGTAAAAATAATGTTTTTATCAATTTTTCTATCCTGAACCAATTTTTTTATCTCTTCCAATTGCGGACCATCACCTAATAATAAAAGTTTGATGTCCGGAAACACGACAACCAGCTTAGAGAACGTCTCAATCAGAAAAAGGTGATTTTTTTCACTGGTAAACCTCGCAACATTTCCAATGACAATCTCTTTTGTCAATCCATATTTGCTTCTGATTCCCTTACGATTTGATTCGTCAAAAAAATATTTGTTTAAATCGATTGCATTATTCATGATTGTATATGGTATTTTTCCATACAACCAATCACCAGACTCTTTTGAAACAGCTAATTTCTTATCTGATGTTGCAAAAGCTATTTTTTTCATCACTACATTCAACCAAGGATGATTACAAGTTACACTATGATTCTGAATAATTATTTTCTTTACCTGATTCAACTTTGCCAATACAGTTTCAATACACATTGTTCCACTATTACCATGAATGTGAACAACATCAAAACCATTCATCAAAACTCTATATAGTGATTGTACATATCTTACAAAGTTTTCTTTTCTATCTGGTAAGACGTGCACAACACCTATTTTCTCGAATTTGTTTTTTAGATTCTCATCAACATCCTCATATGCAACAAAATGAAATTCGATATTTTTGCAATACAATTCGCTCGAATAATTGTAAATCACAGAGGTGATTCCTTCATAATACATTCCCAATGTACTTAGAATTAGAATTTTATTCATTGTATTATCTCCAAATCATTTTTTTAACGATTTCTTTAAATTTATAGTAAAAAAACAGAATCTCTAATTTACTTCTATTTACTAATTCCTTATCAGTAAGAATAGGATTAATATTATTTCTTCGTCTATATGCATCCCAGTGGTAATGCCAGCTCTTATATTCCATGTCAGATATATTTTCTAAAACTCGATTATCACAATCAACTATGCAAGACTTCTTTGTATATTTACTGTAGCAAATCATTTTTTCAGAGATATTATAACTATTACAGTCAAATTCAACCAAAATGCCGTAGTCGGATTGGTTTTTCACTTGTTCATGCTTAAACGCCTTGTTATATCCATCTCTGTCGCGTCCAAAGTAAAAATTTCCAAGAGAATAATATATCCTTTTTCCTTTATAAATCTCAAGAGGTTGAACGCAATGAGGATGGTGTCCTATAATTAAATCAGCTCCTGAATCAATAATTTGATGTGCTAAATTAATATCACACGGCAATGGAAGGCGATTATATTCAAATCCCCAATGCAAACAGACAATTAAGTAATCTACTTTTTTTCTAATTTCACTAATTGAAGACATTACCAGATTCTTATCTTTTGGTGCGCAACCTGAAGTAAATTCAGTTGCGTAGACAGTTTCCTCAATATCCCATCCAAAATTTAAAATTCCAAATCTTTTATCATCTACTGTAAAAATTTTGGGTCTTAGTGCATTCTCTAAGTCGTTTCCCGCACCCACATGTATGATCTGATTTCTATCCAATGCAGATATTGTACACTCTAAGCCTTCACTCCCATAGTCCATCATATGATTGTTGGCCAAACAAGCGACTTTTACGTTTAACATCTTCATTACATCAATTGCTGAGTTGTGCATATGAAGATTAGGTCCCCTTTTCGCTACAGGATGCGATAGTCCTAATGAGCCTTCAAAATTCAACACCAAAGCTCCCTTATTAGCTTGCACCCATCTTCCGATTTCCTTTATATCTTCCTGAACAACATCATAGTCATAAAAAAAATCTCCGACAAATAATAATTTTTCCATTAATACGGGCCTCCATAGTAGAATTCTTCTTTAAATGTTCCGAAATTTTTATTACAGATTTCTCGGTGATCTCCATAGCTTTATTTAATCGCAACAATCAGCCAAAGTGATAGAATCACCTGTACTTCGGCAAAATTCATCTATCTGTTTACTGAAAACATAGTTTATTACTGAACCAATAGTTGCAACAATCGTTACAACTATTGCGCTTCGGAAATCTTGAGTCTGGCTTGTGTACTCTCTCTAGTGACTTGATCAAAACTGTATAAATTGTAAACGATAACATTTGATTCGTGAAAAAGAAACTATACTAAGAAGTGAAATTGCAAATTCCACAAAAGAAATGCAATCAAAAAGAGTAGCATAACAATCGTGACATATAACATGTTTGACGGAACACTTTAACAGTTTTTCCAAACAAATACAATAAAGCCCGTAGCACACTTTCTGAGGTTTCAGTGTTTTGTTCTATTAGATGTTTTTATTTATGGAATCCCAATATGGTATTTTTAATTTCTTTCCGAACATTAAATCAGTTTCATAGGTTATATCAGCATCAAAACCAGAATTGGGTGACAATGTGATTTCTCCGAAATAAATTTGTCCATCGATATTATACAAATCGATTCGAGCAAAAACAAAATCCCTAGATAGAACTTTTGCTATTTCTAACATTTTTTCTAAGTTCTTTGGCATTGGAATTTGGGGATCAGGCAACTTATCATCGCCTTTGTTTAATGGAATAAAATTCCATTCTTGGTCATAGTATAAATAAGATGCTTTGTGTGAATTTTTTCTGAATCGGTCTTTGCAAACCAATATGACATCCGGCTTACCATTAAAGCAATAAATCTTATAATCCATCGGGACATTCCCATCATCGGAAATAAATTTTTCACAAAGAATCATCGGTTTGATGTTCCGATATTGATATTCGCGGCCTATATAAAAGAAATTGCTTTTTAACGATTTTTCAATTTTATCTTTCGCTTTTGTATGATCAAGTTTATCTTTATCCGTGCAGACTACAAGACCGCCAGAATCATGGTTACATTTTAAGACAAATTGCTTTGGAAGCGAAGAAAAATCAATGTCTTCATAGTTCTTCCAACTACCCAAAAGTGGGATTAAATATTCCTCACCTATTTTTTCTTTCACATAATCTCGTACCAGCAGTTTATCGGACACTATTGATTGCAGTGGAAATCTATAATTAAATTTCAACCACTGGAGCTTTTCGTTTAAAGTTGTTGGGTTATTCGTATTTAATTTTCTTCCAACTCTTAACCGATAATAGAGTTTGATATAGCTTTTATCTGGTAGAAATCTTAGACTTTTTTTCACAAAAGTCATAATTTTATCTCTGTTCATAAGCAATTTCCTTTTATATAATTTTCAATACTACTAATAATGTTCCTCGTATTAGATTTATAGTCGTTGTACTTTGTTCGTTGAACTATATCTAGTGCAATTTCCAATTTGTTGGTATCGTGACAAGGACATATTAGATTCAAGTCATCGAACTGCTTTATCAGCTGGAGCTGATGATCATCAACATGCTCACCATATTTTGCACGTCGAGGAACAGCAATAACCTTTTTACCTTTTTTAACAGCTCCAATAATGGCTCCAGTGCCTCCATGTGTTATAACAATGTTGGCTTTTTCCATTTCATTGCTAAACTCATCCCTATCCAAAAACTTTTTATAGCTGAAATTTTTCGGAAGGTAATCGCTGTAGCCTATTTGTGCAAACACATCTTCTGCATCAATTGTCCCTTTTTCACACAGCTCATCAACAGCCTTCAGCAATCTATTAAACTGAAATTTCTGTGATCCAAGTGTTATAAATATCTTATTGTCCATTTAATAGATTCCTCCTAAATATATAGCTTTAGGATAGAATTTCAGCATTGGCTTCCACTGAACATAAAACTGATCCGCAAATTTATAGAGCAGTTTTCCTGTTTCTGTCGGAGAAGTAACTTTTGCAAAAGATTCAATGTAAATCAGTTTTTTACCCATAAGTTTAGAAATCAGACAAATCGGTATCATCGCAAGAACTCCTGTGCAGATAACCACATCAGGTTTTTCTTTTCTATAAATACAGATAGACTTCCAAGCATTTTGAATCATCCGCCAAATAAAATCCTTCTCTCGACGGTTGACTTGCTTCATATAATATGTTTTCTCACCCTTTGCTTCTGCGCTGTAATCAGTTTTCTCAGTAACAACAAAGCTGTCATATTCTTCCATCAATGGTTTTAACATCATGAGCTGCTCATAATGTCCGCCTGATGAAGCCGCAAAACATATCTTCACGTTTTTCTTTTCATCCATCTCTCTACTAACCCACATTTATTAATCTCTCTGGAAAATATCGCGTGTATAAACCTTATCTTTCACATCATCCAAGCTCTTGTCATAGCGGTTTGCGATGATGGCGTGGCTCATTTCCTTGAACTTAGCCAGATCATTAACCACTACTGATCCAAAGAAAGTCTCTCCGTCTTTCAAAGTCGGCTCGTAAATGATTACCGTTGCGCCCTTGGCCTTGATGCGCTTCATAACGCCCTGAATAGAACTCTGGCGGAAGTTATCGCTGTTGCTCTTCATAGTCAAACGGTACACACCGATGGTCACAGATTTTTCCTGTTCCTTGTCGTATTCGTTGTCCTCGTCATAGCCGTAGTAGCCTGCCAGTTTCAGGACACGGTCGGCGATGAAGTCCTTACGAGTTCTATTACTCTCGACAATAGCCTCAATCAGGTTCTCTGGCACATCGGCATAGTTAGCCAGTAGCTGCTTAGTATCTTTCGGCAGACAGTAGCCACCATAGCCAAAGGACGGATTGTTGTAGTGGCTGCCAATACGAGGATCAAGGCAAACACCATCGATAATCTGCTGGGTGTTCAAGCCCTTGCTCTCTGCATAAGTATCCAGCTCGTTGAAGTAAGCAACACGAAGAGCCAGATATGTATTGGCAAACAATTTGACTGCCTCTGCCTCGGTGAAGCCCATGAACAGGGTGTCGATGTTCTCCTTGATGGCACCTTCCTGCAGCAGACCAGCAAACTCGTGTGCCGCCTCAACCAGACGCTCATCGTTCAGATCAGTGCCAACGATGATGCGAGAAGGGTACAGGTTATCATAGAGAGCCTTGGACTCACGCAGGAACTCCGGGCTGAAGATGATGTTCTTGCTGTTGAATTTTTCTCTTACACTTGCTGTGTAGCCTACAGGAATCGTGGACTTAATGACCATGATGGCGCTCGGGTTATATTCCATGACCAGCTTGATCACAGCTTCAACTGCAGATGTGTCGAAGTGCTGCGTGTGGCTGTCGTAGTTCGTAGGAGCCGCTATAACAACAAAGTCCGCATCAGAGTATGCAGCCTTTGCATCCAGAGTTGCGGTCAGGTTCAGTTCTTTTTCTGCGAGATACTTCTCGATATAGTCATCCTGAATTGGGGACTTACGGTTGTTGATCATGTCCACCTTCTCCGGAATGATATCTACAGCAGTCACTTGATGGTGCTGGGAGAGCAATGTGGCAATCGACAAACCAACATAACCTGTACCCGCAACAGCAATCTTATAATCTTTCATCGTTTTTACTCCTTCTATCCTTTTCAAAAGCACTTTCGAAAAGGATACTTTCTTCTATATACACACCAATTTGATGTTCCAACTTGCTAATTCTTATTTCATCCAACACAAAGAGCGGATAGGCTCGTACACCTGTCCGCTGGCTGTCACCTCACCCTCTTGGTCGAAATTTCTTTCTGGATGGCATTGCTGCCTCCCAAAAAGATCAGTCGTTCATTCTTCGGGTAAGAAAATATGAACTTCGGGTCGCGGAGCCTTTCACTCTCTGCCGTACCTTTGTCCCTATTATGACAGCCGCGTATTATATCTCTAGCCCCGGCACCGGCGACTGCAACTTTATAGTCTTTTTTTATAATCCCATATCTTCCTGAAACCTTTTCATCAACAATGTATGTAAATCTCATAATGAACCGTACGACAACAAGCCTGTATACAGATTGCAGCCACAATCCATACGCAGGCCTGTCTTTTTATTCTCCATGCCCCAGCAGGCACACCTTGAATGTCTTGAAAATGATTTTCCAATCCACCCAGAAGCTGCGCTCCTTGACATATTTCACATCCAGATCCATCCACTCCTCAAAGGAG
>ERZ1034871.759-NODE-759-length-18186-cov-9.945783_pt1 | contig 18186 bp, 13 predicted proteins | sample MGYA00520631_ERZ1034871 | MGnify/ENA primary metagenome ERZ1034871 (study PRJEB33766, sample SAMN09781721) | gut metagenome | biome: gut microbiome | host: Homo sapiens | place: Madagascar | study: EMG produced TPA metagenomics assembly of the PRJNA485056 data set...
CTCCTTTCTCTATCCCGACGCGAGACGCGTCGCCCCCATTAGTGCTTGCGTTTTTCGGCAGCACATTTTTGGCAAATAAAAATGACCCCAAAAACGGTCTCGCTTTTGATGCCAATGTTGAACACCCTGCCCCAAAAGGTGATTTCGTCACGCCAAACACGTATTTCATACTTTGAAACGCCATAACCATTGGCAAAAGGCGACAAAGCACCTATCTTTGCATCATAAACATCTAAAACAACCAAGCCATGTATAACAACAACGACACCATCACACAGGGACGCAACAAAGCCCCAAAGCAAAACAAAGATAAGAAACTGCACTTCAAAAGTATGGCAGCCTCCTCATTTGTAGGTGCCATGGCTGGCGCAGGTGCCATGTGGGCTGGCGAAGCCTTTGCCAACGAGCAAAATAATGAGGCTGCCGCCGATACCGCTACCGCCGAAGCTGCCGGAGTACAAACCATTGCACAACCCAACGAGCAGGAAGTTACTGCCGACACGCTGGCCGCTGAAAGCAAAACGCAAACACAGCACGAGGCCAGCGCCACACCAAAGGCCGATGCCACAACACACAACGCTCACAGCAGCCACACCACACACCACGATGAGCCGCAACTCACTCCGGCCACTCACACGCAAGGATATGCCGCACAACACGACATTCAAATTGAAAGTGTCGAAACCATGACAACCGACGACGGACGCACCGTCACCATGGCCATCGGCACCGTGGACGGCCACATGGCGGCCTTCAAAATGGACGACAACAACCGGGTGGTGGCCTCGTTTGTCGACACCAACGACAACGGCGAGGTGGACGACAATGAAGTGACCGACCTGCGCGGCGAAAACATGACGCTGAACACGCTCACCAATGGCAACAACAATGTACAAATGGCGGCCGACGACACCGAGTCGCCCGAAATTCACGTCATTGCCGTACAAAACGATGTAGACCTCAACGGCCACACCGTGGACGTGGCTCACGTGAGCGTGGGTGACGAACACATTGCCTTGGTAGACGTTACTCAAAACGGCGAGGTGGACATCATGATGGGCGACAGCAACCACGATGGTCAAATAGACGACAGCGAACTGCACGACATATCTGACAGCCACATGCCCATGCCGTCGGCCGACGATGTGGAGGGGGGCTACGGACAGATGGCACAGTCTGACACCGACCTGCCCGACTACTCCAACGATGCCGATATCACACTATACGACGCATAATGACGAACTAACAAGCGTATGAACATTACACTTAAATGCCCCGCCTGCGGCGCACTGATAAGCGCGGCCAGCATGGCGGGCATTGAACAAAAAACGGCCGAATGCCCCACCTGCCACACCAAGCAACGGTTAGGCGCCTACCTGCCCAAACTGTCGTTGGCTGTTGGCAGCCACACCTACCAGCTGCATTTTGGCAAGCAATGGGTGGGCCGCCTTAAGGAGGGCAACGATGCCGAAATACAAATACCCGATGACACACGCTACATGAGCCGGCACCATGCCATTATCAATGTGCAATGCACCGCCACCGGACTGCGCTGCACCCTCGAGGAGCATGGCAAGAACCCTACCCTGCTGCAAGGCATCGAACTGTGTGAGGACGACATTGTCTACCTCAACGCCAACGACTGCCTCACACTGGGCGAACAACAAATGTACGTAGCTAACGATTTTGCAAAATGAGCCAAAAGCCCTTAACTATATCGACTCCACAAGGTTTTAGCGAACTGGGACAGAAACTTAACCAGGAGGACGCGCTTTACCCTGCCCTTGGCCATGCCACCAGCACCACACACGTTTTTGTGGTGTGCGACGGCATGGGCGGACATGCACATGGCGAGGTGGCGAGCAACTGTGTGGCGCAAGCCATTGGCCAGCACACCACACTGCCCCGACCATGCTCCACGCAACAAATGGAGCAGCACTTCAACGAGGGGTTAGCCGAAGCCTATCGTCAACTTGACACACTCGACAAACAGTTTGACGACAGCAGCGGAGGCAAGGCCACAATGGGCACCACGCTTACATTCCTGGCCATTTGCACCGATGGCATACTGTTGGCGCACATTGGCGACAGCCGCATTTACCAATTCAGGCAAGGCAAGGGTGTGGTATACCAAACACGCGACCACTCGCTTGTCAACGACTTGATAGCGGCGGGCGAGCTGACCGAAGCCGAGGCACGCACCTGTCCACAACGCAACGTCATCACAAGGGCTGTGCAACCTCATCAGCCTACCATGTCCAAGGCCACGTTCAAAGTCATACCTTACTACCATGTGGCACCTGGCGATGTATTCATGCTCTGCTGCGACGGCATTGTCGAGCAGCTCGACAACAATGATTTGCGACAAATAATGCTTGCCAATCAGCCACTTGGCCAACGCATCGACGCACTCAAACAGACTTGTCGCACACGCGGTACACGCGACAACCACTCATGTTGGGCATTTGAGGTTGAAAAGGTTGAACATACGAAGTTGCAACCCGCCCCCCAACCCGAAACTGACGAGGAACGCTTCACCCCCAACGCGCAACCGGCAAAGCAGCCTTCTGCTCCTACCAAACACACTTGGCCTTTAGTAGCCATATTAGTGTGCATCATCTTGCTCTGTTTCGGCGCAGGCTATATGCTTTGGCACAAGCCCCAACAAACTACCGACGCACCGGCTGCCACCATGCCTCAAAAGGTGGAACAAAAGGTGGAACAAACCACCGAACCAACCGACAGCAACGACTCTGATGCCACACAAGGCACCATCACACGACATCATAAATAAATCCGTTAACGGGTTAACAGGTTGACTGGTTAACGGGGTGACAGGTTAACAGGTTAACGGGGTGACAGGTAAGTTTGTTCTGCACAACTTATATTGTGTCAAAAACAAAAAGACAAGGGACATAAAAGACAAGACTAACTTACCCGTTAACTTGTCAACCTGTTCCCCCGTCAACCAACCTGTTCCCCCGTCAACAAAACAGTCAACCCACTAAATAAATACAGACGCACCATACTATGACCGACAATTCCACCCCCCGCGAGGGGTTGCTTGCCATTGGCACCACACTTGCCAATGGCAAATACCGTATAGAAAAATACCTGGCATCGGGCGGCTTTGGCAATACCTACATGGCCATCGACACCGCCTTTGACGAAAGAGTTGCCATCAAGGAACTCTTTATTAAAGGCGTGTGCGGCCGCATGGACAATGCAACCGACATTTCCATCAGCCTTACCGAGAACCAGCGCACATTCAATGCACAACGCGAAAAGTTCCGCAAGGAGGCACGCCGTCTGCGCAAACTCGAAAACAAGCACATTGTACGGGTGCACGACTTGTTCGACGAGAACGGCACCACCTATTATGTGATGGACTTTATCGAAGGCGAAAGTCTGTCTACCCGTCTCAAACGCACCCACCAGCCAATGACAGAGGCCGAAGTGCTGCCCATTCTGGCTCAAGTGCTTGATGCGCTCGAAACGGTTCACAACGAGGGCATTTGGCACCTCGACCTCAAGCCTGCCAACATCATGGTTGACAACAAAGACAACGTGCAACTCATCGACTTTGGTGCGAGCAAACAGCTGCGCAACGCCGACGGCAACTCTCTCTCCACTTCATCGGCCCTGGCTTGCACGCCTGGTTATGCCCCGTCCGAACAAATGGAACAGAACATCGAAAAGTTTGGTCCGTGGACAGATCTCTACGCGCTCGGTGCCACACTTTACCACTTGCTCACACTGCAACAACCGCCCTCGCCATCAGACATTGACGAGGACGCCACAGAGGCTCTGAAATTGCCTGCCGCCGTGAGCAAAAAGACTGCCGACCTCATCAAGTGGCTTATGAAACCGAACCGCAAGATGCGTCCGCAATGCGTGGCCGACGTCAAACAGTTCCTGGCCGAAACGCCAACAAAGCCGCAACCCAAACCGCAATCCAAACCGCAACCTTCAAAGTCTGCTACCAAGACGGCCGATGATGATGGCGACACCATTTTGAAAGGCGGCAAAAGTACCAAGACCTCCACACAGACCAACGGTCGCAATACAACACCGACAACAGATCACAAAGGCAAATCAAACCAAGGCGTCATCATAGGCAGTATTCTGGCCCTCGTCATTGTGGGAGCATTTGGTTACGGCATGTGGCACGACCGAAGTGAGGCCCAAGACGCATCGGTGGCTGTTGACAGTGACAGTGTGGCAGCAGAAGTGGTGCAGAAATCGGTAACCAATCTGATGGTGTCAGTAAACGCTGGTCCGAAGAACATGCGCAACTATGCCTATACCGGCAGCATAGCCGATACGATTGGTGCACTGCCGCAGGGCTTTGGCACGGCCAAATTTGAAAAATATGGCAGCATTCCTGCCGCCACCTATTCAGGCCACTTTACCAATGGCTTGTGCAACGACCAAACGGGCGATGCCACGCTGAAGTTTGATAATGGCGATACGTATAAAGGTACCTTCAACAATGGCTACTACGAGCAAGGCACCTACACCTTGAAGGATGGTTCATACTTCACAGGCACATTCAAAGAGGGCAATCCCTACAAAGGTAAATGGTACAATAGCGACGGCTCGTTCTCCGAAGAAATAGGTAAGTAAATATTGCTGTCCATGAAATCGTGAATATTCGAACCGTCTCAAGCGCAAAGTGCTAGTACCAAACGCTACAATAAAATGCTACCATAAAACGCAAGCACAAAACGCTAACACAAGGCGCTAACACAAGACGCTACCTCTAATGGGGGCGACGCGTCTCGCGTCGGGAAAAAAGAAAGCGATAAGCAACTCTAAGCGGAACTTAGTAAATGCTGACTCCTCTCTCCTCGCCCGACGCGGGACGCGTCGCCCCCATTAGTGGTAGCGTTTTGTGGTAGCGCCTTGTAGTAGCGTTTTGCAGTTATTGCTGTCCAGTAAAAGTCTAAAGCACATTGTAATAATGCTTTTCCTGAATTCATCACTTTTTTGCGCCATTATATAGTGCGTATTGAAAATCAACGAGTTACGTAATTAAATTGAGTGACGCAGGGTGACGTAGGGTGACGCAAGCAAAGATGCGAACCTTGTTTTGCTCTTTTAAGGGCTGTTCGCCCTTGTACCGCTTACCGCGAAGACATAAGTACATAAGCTACATAAGTAACATAAGGCTGACGCCGTGTTTTTTTACATAAGCTGAGGCAGGGCTTTCCGCCCTGCTTGTAAGAGACATAAGGCTGGCGCCGTGTCGTTGGCTCTAATGTAGTTTGTCGTGATAACATAATGGAACACAATTAAAGCGTTCTCTTTATCAGGCGTCAGCCCTTATGTATCTTACAGGCTGGGCGGAAAGCCCTGCCTAAGCTTATGTAAAAAACACGGCGTCAGCCTTATGTTACTTATGTAGCTTATGTTCTTATGTATCCCGCGGTAAGCGGCACAAGGGCGAACAGCCCTTAAAACAAAGAACAAGGCTCGTTGCTCCCAATGTAGGATAAGACATATTTTACCTTGTCAGCCCGCTATAATTGATTTGGGTGACGCATTGACGAAGTCAGGAGGCGCTACCACAAGGCGCAAGCACAAAACGCTACCTCTAATGGGGGCACGCGTCTCGCGTCGGGAAAAAAAGCAATAAGCAACTCTAAACAGAGCTTAGTAAATGCAGACTCCTCTCTCCTCGCCCGATGCGGGACGCGTCGCCCCCATTAGTGGTAGCGTTTTGTAGCAGTTTTTTGTAGCAGCGTTTTATGCTTGCATTTGGTGCTTGAGACTGTTCGTATTATTACGTTTTACCTGACTGCAATTATCAGGAAATAGAGCAAAATCACTTCTTTTTCTTGCTACTCTTCTTAGCCGTCGTTTTCTTCTTCGTACCACTCTTCTTTGCAGACTTCTTCTGCTTTGTAGCCTTTTTGGTAGTCGTCTCAGTAGTCTTTACCGGCGTGTAATACTTCAAGGCAGTAGGCAACCACTTCTGAATGCTGGCAATACGCTTGGCATCTGAAGGGTGATCACTCAAAAAAGCCAGACGGCTGTTAGTAGAGCTGCTTGCCATACGCTGCCAAAAGCTGACGGCCACACCGGGGTCGTAACCCGCCATAGCGGCAAAAATAAGTCCCATGTAGTCGGCCTCGCTCTCGTTGTCACGCGAATATTTAAGGCTGCCAAGCTTCGAACCTAACGAAAAGGCCGTCTGTGTGAGCAACGAAGTTGTATTGCTCACCCCTGTGGCACCCAACACAGCGCCAAGCAGTTTGGCACCAGCCTGCTGCTTTACCTGCGTGCTGAGTTGTTCGGCCGAGTGCTTGGCCACCGCATGCGCTATTTCGTGACCGAGCACAATGGCAAGGGCGTCTTCGCTCTGCGTTACAGGCAGCAAGCCCTCATACACAACAATTTTGCCACCCGGCATACAAAACGCATTGGCCGAGTTATCCTGCACCAGGTTAAACTCCCAACTGTAGTTCTGTATCGCATCGAGGCGGTTGTTGTTGCGCAGATAGGTTTCGACCGCTGTGGCAAGACGCTTGCCCACCTTTCGCACCATGGCAGTGTTGGCGGCATTGGTCGATATCTTGGCTGTTTTCAAGTAGCTTTGATACTCTTGCGCACTCAAACTGAGCACCTGTTCGTCACTAACCCACAACCTTACCTTACGGCCCGTAACGGGCACTACAAACTTGCCTTGTGCATTCATGGCCGTTGGAGCAGACAACAGCAACACAAGCGCCAACAAAACGTGTTTCAGAAATTTCATTGTAAAAGTATGATTTTACAAAGGCCACTCCCCAAAGCGAACTTTAAGGGAGTGGCCAAAGTTTTATTTACAAACGAGTGTATTAGATGAACCAGCGCACATAGCAGAAGTCCTGACGGTTGGGCAGGTTCTTGTTCTTAGGATACATGCGGTAAGCCACCTTGTATGAACCGGCGAGGTCAACGCTCGAAGTCAGTTCGAAGGTATAGAGATTGCCCTCATGAGCTACAACATTCATAGGCATTACACTGTAAATCTCCTCGTTACCCTCGGCACCCGACATAATCACGAGATCTACGCCGATAGCATCGTCAAGGCCCTGTTCGTCAATCACATGCTTAACAGAGAATTCCTTGCCGCTGACAAGTGCGCCATTCTGCAAGTTTTCGCTGCGTTCGCTGCTTACCACGCGAATGTTGTCCCAACGCTGTGCCACGCTTTCCTTCCATGAGGCAATGTCCTTAGCCAGCTGGTTGTCGTGAGCGGCCAAAGTTTTGAAACGAGCAGCCTCGGGGTTGTAGAAGCGGTCGTAGTAGTCGTCGAGCTGGCGCTTCATGGTGTACTGCGGTGCAATGCAAGCGATAGAGTTCTTCACCGTGCGCACCCAGTTTTCAGAATAGCCCTTGCGGTTGCGTGCGTAGTAAAGCGGAATAATCTCCTGCTCAAGCATAGAGTAGATGGTTGAAGCATCGAGCTTGTCCTGGTGCTCCTGGTTCTCGTATGTGCGACGGTCGGTAAGTGCCCAACCTGCACCCTCGCGGTAGCCTTCGTACCACCAGCCATCGAGCACACTGAGGTTAATCACACCATTCATCAAGGCCTTTTCGCCTGATGTACCACTGGCCTCGAGCGGACGGGTCGGTGTGTTCATCCAGATATCTACACCCGACACAAGGCGGCGTGCCAACTGCATGTCGTAGTTGTCGAGGAAGAGAATCTTACCCATAAACTCAGGACGCTGTGAGATGTCGTAGATCTTCTTTATCAAACCCTGACCAGCGCCATCGGCGGGGTGTGCCTTACCTGCAAAGAGGAACTGCACAGGGTAGTCGGGGTTGTTGACAATCTTAGACAGGCGGTCGAGGTCTGAGAAGAGCAAGTGAGCACGCTTGTATGTAGCAAAGCGGCGTGCAAAACCAATGAGCAGTGCATTGGGGTTAATCTTGTCGAGCAAGCTTACCACCAATGAGGGGTCACCCTGGTTGCGCAGCCAGTTCTCACGGAAACGGGCACGGATATAGTCAATGAGCTTGTTCTTCAGCAGTACACGGGTGTTCCAGATAACCTCATCGGGCACATTGTAAATCTTCTCCCAAATCTTGCTGTTGCTCTGGTCGTAGATGTAATCCTTACCCAGATACTTGGCATATACGGCCTGCCATTCCTTGGCACACCATGTGGGGAAGTGCACACCATTGGTCACATAGCCCACGTGGCTCTCCTCAGCATGCGGATTGTAGATCTTGAACCACTCATCGTGGCTGCGTTCGGCATGATTGGGGTGTGTATAGCTGGGCAGATAGCCAGGCCAAATGTCCTTGAACATCTGCTGGCTTACACGGCCGTGGAGCCAGCTTACGCCATTAACCTCCTGGCAAGTCTTGCAAAGGAAGGTTGACATACAGAACTTCTCACCCTTATCGTCAGGATTGGTGCGGCCAAGTCCCATAAACTCGTCCCACGAAATGCCAAGGCGTGCGGGGAACTGGTTCATGTACTTGTTGAACAAGACTTCGTCAAAATAGTCGTGACCTGCGGGCACGGGGGTGTGAACGGTGTAGAGTGAAGAGGCGCGAACCAATTCGAGAGCCTCGTCAAATGTCATGCCGCTCTCAACATATTCGGCCAGGCGCTGCACGTTGCACAATGCGGCGTGACCTTCGTTGCAGTGGTAAATATCCTTCTTGATGCCCAACTGCTTGAGGGCCAACATACCACCGATACCGAGCAAATACTCTTGCTTGATACGGTTTTCCCAGTCGCCACCATAGAGTGAGTGTGTGATGCGGCGGTCGAACTCTGAGTTCATTTCGTTGTCGGTATCGAGCAAGTAAAGCTTGATACGTCCCACATTTGCAACCCAAAGTGCGGCATGCACCATAAAGTTGGGATAAGGCACATTAACAATCACCTGATTGCCATCCTTGTCGAGCACACGCTCGATGGGCAGGCGATCAAAGTCCTGAGCCTCATAGTTGGCAATTTGCTGACCGTCCATTGAGAGGCTCTGTGTAAAGTAGCCATAACGGTAAAGGAAACCTACAGCCACCAGATCGACATTGCTATCCGAAGCCTCCTTCAAATAGTCACCGGCCAAGACGCCAAGACCACCTGAATAGATTTTGAGCACATGGTTCAAACCATACTCCATGCAGAAGTAAGCTACCGAAGCGCGCTTGGCATCGGGCTTTACGTCCATGTACTTGCGGAAGTCGCCATACACCTTGTCCATGCGGGCAATGGTTTCGCCATCTTTTGACAATTCGATCAGACGGTCGTAATCGATGCTGCGGAGCAGGTCGATAGGGTTCTTGTTAACCTTCTTCCAAAGGTCTTCGTCAAGACTGGCAAAAAGCTGCATGGCTTCTGTGTTCCAAGACCACCAAAGGTTATGGGCCAGTTCGTCCAACTTCTTCAGAGCCTCAGGAATGTGGCTTTTCACGTTGATCACCTTCCATGAAGGTTGGTTAGCGTTGCTAATTTTGATGTTCATAATATGATAGTTAGTCAATTTTCATTAGTTGATAATTCTACTCTCGACAAAGCAAAGTGGTATGCTTCGTAATAGTACTTGATAAAGTGTTTCCACTGCGCCTTGTCGGCCAAGGCAGCCGCCTTGTTGCGTGTGGCGGTACGCTTGCGCACGGGGGTGCCAAGCAGTTGTTTGACAGTTTCGCACATCTGGTGTGCCACCTCAAAGTAGTTGCTGTCATCGCGATGTATCACATGCACGCCATCGTTCAATGTGCCCTCATGGCCAAGCACCTCGTCCACCCATTGGCCAAAGCCACTGAGGTCAGTGGTTACACATGGGGTGTGGAAGGCACAACTCTCAAGCGGCGTATAACCCCACGGCTCATAGTATGAGGGGTAAAGCGCCAGGTCGTTGGCTGCAAGCAGGTGATAATAAGGCATATTGAATATGCCATCATTACCCTCAAGATAGCAGGGCACGAGTATCACCTTTACCTTGTCTTCCGGACGGTTTTCAATGCCCAAATGGCGGATAGTGGCCACTATGCGGTCTTCGTCCAGATTATGCAGGTCGTGCGTGATAATGGGGTTTGGCAGTGGTGCGGCCTGGCCGAGTTTACCCTTCAGCAAGGCTTCTTGCAGGTCGGCGCGCGGTCCTTCGAGCCAGCACGGCACCTCTATCAAGGCCAGCACCTGCTGCTTGCCCGGTATGTCGTTAAGCTGTGCACGGAGTTCGGCCATCGACTCCAGAAATACGTCAAAGCCCTTGCAGCGGTAGTCATTGCGTCCGCTGGTCGAAACAATCAGCGTATCATCGGGCAGCGCGCTGCCTGTGAGTGCCGAAGCCACATCGAGTATGCAGCGACGGGCCTGTTTGCGCACCTTGGTAAATTGCGCGCCTTGTGGCACGAAATCGTTTTCAAAGCCATTTGGCAGCACCACATCTACTGGCTTGTCGAGCAACTGCTTGCACTCGCGATCGGTAAAGCGGCTCACGGTTGTAAAGCAGTCGGCATGCCATGCGCTTTGCTTTTCAATGCTATGTTTGGCCTCCATGTGCAGTTCTTGCGCCATTTGGTCGCCGTTGTAGCCATCGAAGTAAGCATACAGCTGCTTGTCGTTACCGCATATAGAGCGGCCTATGCTGGTGGCATGGGTTGTAAATATGGTTGCCACGCGGGGCATGTGTTTTTTAAGGAAAAGCATACCCAGACCCGACATCCACTCGTGTGCTTGGTACACCACCTTGTCGGCGGGAGTCAGGCAGAGCGACACCACGGCCTCAACAAAGCGACCGGCTGCATACGAAAACATCGATGCCTCATCATAGTCGCCATAGGCGTGGAGTGAGTCAACGCGAAAGAGATCCCATGCCTCGGCATAGATCTCATCTTTAATTTCAAAAAAGGGGGCAAAATCAACGAGCACAGCCACAGGCTTGCCCGGTACATTCCAACGGCCAATTCTACATTTAAGTCCTAAGTCTGCTGCCGCTTTCTTCCATGTTGGCAACAACCCTTCATCTTCACAAAAATCAACATTAGCCGTAGGTTGCTTCAAATCAGGACCGATAAACACGAGTTTGTCCTGATAAACAGACATAAGTGTCTTGGCACGCGATGAGAGCACCGTATAGATGCCGCCCACCTTATTACAAACTTCCCAACTTGTTTCAAATATATAGTCGGGTTTTAATTGTTCATTCTTCATAAAAATCTGTAATAACCTCTGCAAAGATAGTGCAAGGTGAGCGATATTCAAAACGAAAGTCCTAAAACTTTCGTTTTACATATCCGAACCGTTGCCTATCTTATTAAGAGATTGTGAAAGGTGAGTGCAGAACGTCAAGCTTGCTTGAACGTTATGCCGAACCGCAGCCTATCTTATTAAGAGATTGTGAAAGGTGAGCGAAATGCAAAACAATCGTTTACTTCCTGGATTTTTTTGTTAAACTTAATCTTACTTGTTGGCGGAATTCTTGGTTAACGGGTTAACAAGTTGACAGGTTAACAAATAAGTATGCCATATACGGCTTATTGTGTTAAGCTGAATGGCTGGAAGTCTGAAAAGGCTATGCAAACTTACCCACAAACCCATTAACTTGTCAACTTGTTTACTAATTCCGCCAACGCGTTAAATCTTTAAAGTTTTTATGCAAATCTATTTCTGAAGATTTGACATATCTGAAAAGATTTTGAACTTGCATTTTAGTTAGATATACTTTCCCTTTTGAATCTTCATCAAAAATTTTTTGTGCTACAATTCGAGAACGTATCCTACATCTCTTTACAATATCCATAAAACTTGCATCTTCTATTTCTGTATATCCGCCATCTATAGTAAAATGGGTTAGACTACCATATCTATACATTTTCATCGCATCCCAAAGACACTGTTCATAAAAAGGACTTACCAGCTCTGGACAAGTTCTTGAGGCTGTCACAAACGCCATATATTTATCTGAAGAGAATTGCAAATCAGAGATAATAGCAAAAAAACCATAGTTGAAAAACAAGGATTTCATTACTGTTGGAAAAAAATAAAACAATTCCGCACGATTGGTATAAATATCTGCTGTTTTTATATCATTAGAATTGAGTTCTATATACCTACTCATATACAAGAACAATAATCTGAGTAATTTGTAAAGCAGCTGAGGCTCGTCAAGTCCTTCTTCGCCCCCGTTTATTTTCGCAAGTTTACAAAGACGTATTATTTCCCATATAGCTTCAATATATCCTATTATAGCTCTTTCGTTATGCCAATATATATTGGGCAAAACAACAGCTCTTGTGAGAGCGTTGAAAAGATACTCAATCCCCCTATGTTCTCCGCTATTAATTAATGCTTTTCCAATAGTAGACTGAATCAAAGGATGAGCGGCATACTTATACTTCTCTAAAAAGATGTCATCACATGTATGAACGTCATACAACCAAGTCTCCGTGTATGATTTATACCGTCTGCTTTGTTCATTTGTATATTTTCTTAGCCCCACTTCTCCACTCTGCCATTCTTTGACAAAATCATCCAGGTCATACTCATTTAATTTTAGATAGGGGAGGAATTGTCCAAAAGTGATGCACCGACTTTCCTCTTCACCAATTTTGTATGAATCCGCATTATCTTCTGCTATAGATAAAGATAGTTTTTCCTGCAGAATCTTGAACCAAAGTTCATTATCAAAGTTATTAATTTGTTTTCCCTTGCAATATGCGTAAAAGTCAGCGACATATTGTTTCATATCGCTGAATTGTTTTCCCTCCGTTGAGCAAATAAAATCACTAGCTAACGGGTGGCTAGCAAGAAAAGAAATCAAGTTTTTTTCATTCCTTATGGCAAATGGTTATATCTGTCTTGCATGAAACGTGCCGTATATAATCGGCCGAGCCCTACTGTTAATGTGTTGTAGTCATTTAAGGGCATTGGTTCAATTACAGCACCCGACACTTCGGTAATCGCTTTGAGCGGTGGAATACCAACAGCGCAGAATGCCGCCCATGCCAACGTTGCTTTATCACTTATAAGGTAATAAAGATAAGAGAACTCCAATTCTTCCTTTGCAGGTTTACTACCCATTTGAGCTCTTTGAATTAAACTTTCAAAATCCCTATAATGAATAGCTCCAACTACCTCATCGGGATTGTTCTTAATCAACGATTCGATATATGGTGCGACCTTTACGGCAGTCTTAGAGTAAAGCTTCTCTAAATCCATTGCAGCATCTCGAAATGAGTTGTATGCTCTTTGATTGACAATATTCATTAACTCATTCCACATTGTCCTCATGACGTATCTCCTGTAGAAAATATTCAAGACTATTTTCTGAGGATATTCTACACTTAAGTATCTGTTTCTCCATGTAAGAAGATTATTCGTTCCCTCGGTGAGGGCTGAAGTCATATCTATCATAGTTTTGCTTATCTAACGTCCAACATATTTTTAATAGAGCCCATCAAAGAATCCTTCATTTCGTCAACATCAAATACACTATTCAACTGTTGACTACTTGCTTTTCCAACTTGCATATTACGAGGATATCTAGAATTATATTCCTCACGAGTTATTTGTCGAATTCCACTTGGCAGGATTGGAACGAGAAGTTTTTCACCGCATTGTACAATATAAATAAATCCCTCATAGCATTGGGCTTTACCTATTAACACTCCCACGACTCCATTGTTCGGATAGAAAGAATATGGTTTCCAACCACTTTTGCTTGCTTGAACCCCAGAGAAAACCAAATTTAAATTGCTCCGAGTTTTCGCACTGTTAGTTATTTCTACAAATGTCTCCATATATTTGAATATTATTTAAATTGAGAAATTGACCATTCTATCATCTTTTATATAATACATTTTTTCCAATCTGCCACCCCTGTTCATCAGGGTTTTCAACCTGAGTATAGACGTTGCAAATTTATATAAAAAATTCGAACAATAAACTATTCAAGATAAAAAAACCATTTTCTCGAATGTTCGCTAAAAGTGTTCGCTAAAATGAGGATAGGAAGCCAAGTCCACCACAAATATTTGCCTTGCAAACATGCTCATTCGTCACAATTGTTGTATATTTGATTTTAAATATTGAATTCACTTACAAAGAGGTTCTTCAAAGTAATACTTTCATTTTGTAAATCAATGACAGCATTTCCATTACCACATCACACGTCCTAACCTTATAAACATGCGTATTAATTTATAGTAAAAACGTAAGCACGTTTTGAATTAAAGCTTGATTCGCGACTTTTCAGAGTGGTTCCGTGTTCGATAATAGTACCCAAAATAGCCAGAACTGTTTTCACCAAACGGACAACCATTATCAAAAAAAGATGCTTGCGCACATCACTTTGTCACATTCACCTTCAACCCCAACGCCCACACACTATAAGTGGACACGAGCAAAGAGGCTGCCATGCCGATGGTGTTGAGCACAAAAAACAGCACCGTTACAAACGAAGGCAGTCCAAAGGGATCACCCATAAGCTGGGACTTGACTGCGGCCACACTGGTACAGACATACACCAACACGGGCATGAGCAGCACCACGGCGCACAACCCCACGGGGATAGCTGCCAACAACATCAAATTGAATGTCAAACCGAAAGCACGCTTTAAGGCATAACACATGGCCGACTTAAAAGGCACCATATAGAGTGCATACCTCAACGTGAATATCGCAAATGCCGACAACAAGTACAACACAATCAAAGCATACACTGCCACAACCCACACCTGCCACTTGACGGCGGCATAAACAAAAGGTGCACCAATCACCAAAAGGGCCACGGCAAAAATCACCACCGACTGAAACAGACGTTTCAACGTTTGGCGGTCCGACTTGTCGAGCATAAAACTTCCCCGACCGTCAATTCCGCCCTGTGCCTTGTAGCACCGAATGAGTTTGAACACACGGGCCACGAAGCCTAACATGGCAACCAAGGCAACAAACAATGCCAGCACCAGATACAATGCTTCGTGCCATACGGGCAGGCTGACAGCCTTAGCCAACTCGTGCGGCGCGCCTTGTTGCCACAGCAAATAGGCGGGCACAGCATGCTGGCAAATGTACTGTTTGCACATTTCTATCAAAAAGGCTTGCGCCATGCCTGCAAAGATGGTCCACGGCAAAAGGGCCATGAAATAAGTTTTCCAGTTCAGCGCCACTATTTTCCAGGCATCGGCCATGCAACCTTTTATGCCCCGGTCTTTATCGAATGATATATTACTTGTTGCCATATACTACTCTTAAGTAAGATTGTTGTCTCCTTTGCAAAATTACAGAAAGTATCACATACGCGGCATGCCACGCCCTATTTTTTTTACGAAGCCGGACCCTACTCCACTTTCACTTCCGTGCAGACGCCTCACGCGCGCACACGCGTCCGGTATTTTATCGGCAAAATGTCTACACTCTGCACTTTTTGTATGCACTGCATTGATAATCAATCGTTTCAAGAGTGTAGACAAACCCGTTTTTTATCTACACTTTTATCTACACACTGTCACTATCACATCACCCTCTGTCTGCACTTGTCTGCACCCTACCCACTCTGCTATGTGCTGATTGTGAGGAGGCGATCAAACAACTATGGGAGGTAGTAATATCTGTTGCTCCGAACGGCACGCCTGCCTCCCGTAACAGACTTTCGGCATACAGGCTGCGTGCAGACACGGTGCTAAACGGAGTGCAGGCATCGTGCAGACAAAGTGCAGACGAGTGTAGTTGTGTGCAGATGGTGTCTACACGCTCTATTTGCCTGATTATCAATGCAGTGCATACAAAAAGTGCAGAGTGCAGACAAAATGGCAAAATCACAAAAACGGTGTGCGGACCATTCGGTATTATCATGAGACTGCTGAAAAAACCGACGCGGGACGCGTCGCCCCCATTAGAGCGCAATTTCCTGGTATAACAGTTCTTCCCATGGCTTCAAATCCGCTTTTTAACCTGTCAATCTGATAGGAAACGCAAGCTCTAATGGGGGCGACGCGTCTCGCGTCGGGGCATTTTTCAGCGGCCTCTATCATGCACAGTCCCATTTTTCAGCCGCCATGTGACGCATTGGCCAAGCCTGGATATGCGTAAACAAACTGACGCCGTAGCGCTGCTTTATGCAACACTACGGCGTCAGCCTTTGGAGCTATACTTATGTCGGGATTAGCTCTTAATCGCCGGGCGTCTAACTATTTGAGACAACCAATGATTTCGTGCACATCTTTCACACCATGACTGTCGAGCCACTCGTTCATGCCGTCAATGACACGTATGGTGGTGGTGGGGTCGATGAAATTAGCCGTACCAATTTCAACGGCTGTGGCACCGGCCATCAAGAACTCGATGGCATCAGCAGCATTCATGATGCCGCCCAAACCTACTACAGGAATGTTGACCGCACGGGCTACCTGCCACACCATGCGCAGCGCAACGGGCTTGACACACGGACCGCTCAAACCACCCGTGCCGATGCTCAAACGTGACTTGCGGCGCTCTATATCGATGCTCATACCCATCAGGGTGTTGATGAGTGACACACTGTCGGCACCTTCGGCCTCGACGGCCTTGGCTATAGAAGCAATGTCGGTCACATTTGGCGAGAGCTTGACAATGAGTGTTTTGTGGTAGCGCTGGCGCACGGCACGCACCACACTGGCTGCACCCTCGCACGTAACGCCAAAGGCCATGCCGCCATCTTTGACATTCGGACACGATATGTTGAGTTCAATGCCTGGTATGTGGTCGAGTGCATCAATGCGGGCGGCACACTCGGCATAATCCTCGGGCGACGAACCTGACACGTTGACGAGCACATTGCTGTCAATATCCTTGAGCTGTGGATAGATATGCTCGCAAAAATAGTCGACGCCCTTGTTTTGCAAACCTACGCAATTAAGCATGCCCGAGGGGGTTTCGGCCATGCGCGGATAGTCATTGCCCTCGCGGGGGTGGAGCGTGGTGCCCTTCACTATGAAACCGCCAAGGCGGTTGAGATCGATAAAATCGGCAAATTCAAGGCCATAGCCAAATGTGCCTGACGCCGTGAGTACAGGATTTTTGAGGTCCAGGCCTCCTACTTTTACATTTAATTGAGCCATGACAGTTTTTCGGTTTTGAATACGGGTCCTTCCTTACATACACACAGATTGTGGCCATCGGCCATCTTTTCGACACAGCACAGACACGCGCCGAGGCCACAGGCCATCAAGTTTTCGAGCGAAGCCTCACACGGCACGCCGGCCGATGCTGCCCAGCGGGCCACTGCCACCATCATGGGCTTGGGGCCACAGGTTGACACGCTGTCGAATTGTTCCTTACTCAATATGCTGTGGTTGGTGACGAAGCCCTTTTCGCCCTTTGAGGCATCTTCGGTTGTGACGTACACACGGCCGTACTGTTCAAACAGGTCGAGCTGCATAAGGTCGCCGGCAGTGCGTCCGCCGAGCAAAAACACGGGTTCGCAACCTGCCTCGCGCAGCATTTTGCCAAAGTAAAGCAAGGGAGCGGTGCCGACACCTCCGCCAACGAGCAACACTTTGCGTCCGTCGGTGGCGGGCATGCTGAAACCATTGCCCAAGGGGAACATGCAGTTTATCATGTCGCCCACCTGGCTGCAGGCCAAACGACGGGTGCCATCGCCCACAGCATGTATGAGCAGCCACAACTGGTTCTTGTCATAATCGACAAAGTTTACGGAGATGGGGCGGCGCAAAAGGGTGGTTGGTGAATTTTGCACTTGTACTTCGACAAACTGTCCGGGCAAGATTTCGGGCAGCAAGCCGCTTGTTGGCTCTAACTTGAGCAGAACATATCCCTGGCGCGGGGTCTCTACTTCGGCCACGCGGAGGTCTTTTACGTATTTTTTCATGAAACGGAGTTTGTTGCTTTCTGCAAAAGTACATAAAATCTTAAGAGTGGCGGGCAAGTGGGCATTCAAAAGTTTGTATTACCACATCACAGACTGCTATTCATTATGCAGCAAATGCGACTTTTCAAATTCTGCGCTGCTATAATCGTAAAAAATATGCACACTCCATAAACGCTTATAAAGCAATGATTTTCAACACGATACACGCAGCAAGATCCTTTGCTACGCAAAATTGTTTCACAAAAAAGTCGTGAAACAATTTGTCAATTCAAAAAAAGTTCGTACTTTTGCATCGCTTTAGAGGAAAACCTTGGGCGTTTAGCTCAGCTGGTTCAGAGCATCTGCCTTACAAGCAGAGGGTCGGCGG
>ERZ1034871.771-NODE-771-length-18080-cov-12.716949_pt1 | contig 18080 bp, 14 predicted proteins | sample MGYA00520631_ERZ1034871 | MGnify/ENA primary metagenome ERZ1034871 (study PRJEB33766, sample SAMN09781721) | gut metagenome | biome: gut microbiome | host: Homo sapiens | place: Madagascar | study: EMG produced TPA metagenomics assembly of the PRJNA485056 data...
GGTAAGATATTCGCAGAGAGCAATCCTTATGAAGACAAGGATGTGGACAGTCGTAAGTACGACAACAGTGTGGCAGTCCTCGTAAAGGCGGATGAAGGCTCTGAGACAGGTACTCTCTATATCGGTGCTGGCAAGAGAGCCAATGAGGGAGGTTACGCCTATTTCGACAATTTCCAGCTCTTCTATATGGGAGACAAACAGTGGTATCTCGATGCTACGAACACAAGCACCTCTGAGTTTACCACTACCAAGAACGACGGTGACACTTACTACACTCCAAGTGGCATCAACCGCAATTCTGGCGCTAAGCCGTATACGTTCCCTGTTATTTACAACATACGACGCTACTTCAACGTGGGTAAGTGGGAAAGTCTTATTCTTCCTTGCACACTGACAGGCGACCAGGTGAAACAGACATTCGGAGGCGACAAGGAGGTGAAACTCAGTGTCTATGACAGGGTGGAAGGAACCTGTGTGTATTTTAAGACCGTAGATACTGATAAGGAGGGTATCGTTGCAGGCATACCTTATATTATCAAGGTGGGCAAGGAGGCCGATATCAAGACAAAGAATGATGAATACACATTCCCTTGGGGTAACAATACCACGGTAAAGGTAAAGGGACCTATCTATCAGGTAAAGGGTGTTGTTCCTCCTACGTTTACTGATGATGACGTGACAACGGAAGAGGTAACCTCTGGCGGTTATAAGGTTCAGTTCCATGGCTTCTATTATGACCCAGGTACAGCTCCTACGAATGCATACGTGGTTAATAACGGTGATATGTATCATCTCAGTTTTGCTTGGAACAGCTTTGTGGGTACAAGTTGGTATGTCACCATAACAGATGCCCAAGGCAATGCCAAGGCTCTCTCGTTCAGCTTTGATGACGATTCTTCTACGACAGCCATAGAGAACGTGGCAGGACAAGAGGATGCTGCGGTTCAAACCGATGGATTTGTCTATAACCTGAGCGGGCAACGCGTGGGTACCCGGAATGATATGAGCAATCTTTCTTCTGGCATATACGTCGTGGCTGGTAAGAAGTTTGTTGTCAAGTAATGTATGAACGTCAAATCATGAATGTAATAGAGAAGATCATTATAGGCAAGAAAAGCCAGGAAGCTTGTGAGGATGGACTGGTCGTGACCGATGATTTCATCGCCGTGATAGACGGCAGTACGAGCAAGACCCCAAAGCATCTCAATCCGGAGATGAAGAATGGACGTTATGCCATGATGCTCATCTTTGAATATATCAGACAAGAATTGAAGGCGGATGCCTTGGCGGATGATTTCTGCCAAGGCATCACGCATTATATATGCGATAAAGTGTATAAGCCTTTGGGAGTGGCTGAGCGATTGTCGCGGCATCCCGAGGAACGCCTTACGGCTTCTGCCGTTATTTACAGCAGGGCAAGGCAAGAGGTGTGGATGGTGGGCGATTGTCAGGCTCTCATCGGCGGAAAACTCTATGAGAACGGTAAGCCCTACGAGCAAGAGATTGCAGAGAGGCGAGTTGCCTTGATAAAGGAAGGAATGTTTCCTGCTGAGGCTCGCAGGCAAATAGAGCCTTTGCTCGTTGAGGCGATGCTTTCGGGACAAAACAAGACTTATACTGTTATTGATGGATTCCCCATCTATCTGGAGGGGGTAAAGGTAGTGCCTGTATCTTCTTCCAAGACTGTTTCATCCTCTTCCGAGATTGTATTGGCGAGCGATGGCTATCCTTTCCTCAAGCCGACTCTGGCAGAGAGTGAGGAAGCCTTGGCTAATCAAATCGCCAACGATCCTCAAAACATCAGCTGTTTCATCGCTACTAAAGGTCTTGTGGAAGGCAATAAGAGTTTTGACGACAGAACCTATATCCGCTTCCTGCCATAGGCTGTTGGGACGATAAGGCCAGATAAACGTATATAAATAACATGGGCTGTCAGGATTACTGGCAGCCCTATTACGTTAGTATGTTATGAAAAATTTGAGAGAAATGAAACTTCACAGTTTCAGAGTTGTTTTACTAAACATGATTTTATAGAGAAAGCATAGAAATTTATCATTTCAGTATGTTGGAAGCCGGATCGGCAGCCACTTGGTTGATATTGGATTGCTGCATGGAGTCGACCGATACCGAGTCGGCAATGGCAGCTACTGATACACCGTGAACCGATTGTCCGTTTCCTGTATTTCCTACGTATTCGGCATCTTTCTGGAAAGGTACTTGGGCGGCATTGCCCAAAGTAAGGAAAATAGCCACCATAGCCGCAGCCTTGAACAGAGGTTTCAGGCGCTCTGTCAGCGATATTACCTTTGCCTTTTCTGGCTTCTGGCTTTCCTCGCCTTCTATGATGTCCATCATCTTTTGGTCAAAGTCATCGCCCAGAGCCTCGTTCTTGCTTTCGCCAAGCTCGTAGGTAAAGAGAGCCTTATAGGACTCCAGCTCGGAAGGAATATCTTCCTGGCTGAAGAATGTGCGGAGGATGTCTTCCTCTTCGAGGGAGGTCTCGCAATTCCAGTAGCGCTCTAAAAGCTGTTTGATGTACTTATAGTCCATATTTGTCGAATTGTTGAAATCGTTGTTTTATTGTTTGACGAGCCCTGAAGATATTGATCTTTACCTGTTCTTCGGTGATGCCGAGAATCTGGGCAATGTCTTTATAGGCTTTTCCCTCAATATCGCGTAGCTGTATGCAGCTGCGTTGTTTTTCGGGAAGTTCGTCTATCATCCTCTTTACGATGTCCAGCTTGTCTTTCTGAATCATTCGTTCTGAAGGATTCGAGGTGGCGTCTGGCCTTTCAGTCTTCTCATCTTCGAGCGATCCGTTCTGATTCTCCATCTTCTTGATGCGGTCGAGCGAGAGATTTCTTGCAATAGTGAGGCTGTAGGCTTCGATGGAATCTAACCGTTGCCATTTGTCGCGCGAGTTCCAGACTTTTATCAGTGTGTCTTGCACGATGTCTTCGGCTTCCTCTCTGTTGAGAGTAATGCGCAGAGCCAGTCTGAAGAGTTTGTCCTTCAGTGGCAAAACATCGTTTCGGAAACTGATTTCTTTCATCCTCTCTAATTGTAATGACGATTTGCTTGCAAGAAAGTTACAGGCAATCTTAAATTATTTCTATTTTTAACTCTTATTAAGAATCAAAGGTAAAAGAATTCTTCACTCTTCACTCTTCGTTCTTCACTTAATGACGGTTCCCTGTTTGCCGTCTATGGCTGTTGCCAGTGTGATAATCACCTCCTTCACGCCTGCGTCTACGGCAGCAAGGGCATTCTCTATCTTCGGAATCATGCCTCCACCGATGGTTCCGTCAGCCTGGTATTTCTCGAAGTCGGATCGTGTGATGACAGGAATCACGCTGTTGTCGTCATCGGGATTGGAAAGCACGCCCTTCTTCTCGAAACTGTATATCAGCGTCACATCGTAGTAGGGAGCCAAAGCCTTGGCTGTTTCGCTGGCTATGGTGTCGGCGTTAGTATTCAGAATATTGCCATTGCCGTCGTGAGTCAACGGAGCCATGACGGGTGTAATGCCTTCCTGGATAAGGGTTTGCAGCATCTTGCCATTGGCACGCTCCACATCGCCTACATATCCGAAGTCTACTCCGTCCTTGACGGGGCGCTTGTGGCTGTGTATCACATCCATGTCGGCACCTGTCAGTCCGAGTGCGTTTACGCCCTTGGCTTGCAACTTGGCTACAAGGTTCTTGTTGACCAAGCCTCCATAGACCATGGTTACCACCTCCAGCATCTGTGCGTCGGTGATGCGTCTGCCATTCACCATTTTGCTCTCTATACCCAAGGCTGCTGCTACTTTAGTAGCGCGTCTGCCTCCGCCGTGTACCAGTACTTTCTTTCCTGGTATGGCGGCAAAATCTGTAAGGAGCTGTGCCAGTTGCTCGTTGTCCTCAACGATGGCGCCGCCCACCTTTACGATTGTTACTTTCTCCATATCTGTCTATATTTTGATAATGACAGTACAAAGTTACAACTATTTTGCTAAAAACCTATACTTATAGTCGGCTCTTTTGTTTCTTTAACTCTACAATGTGCCTTTATCTCTTCGAAAAATTGTATTTTTGCACGATTGCTAAAGCAAATGAATAGTAATAGATTATAAATAACAGATATGAAAAAAGTATTTGTAAGCGGATGTTATGACCTTCTTCACAGCGGACATGTGGAGTTCTTCCGTCAGGCTTCGCAGTATGGTGAGTTGTATGTCGGCATAGGTTCCGATTCCACTATTTTGGAGTATAAGCATCATAAAACCTTCTATCCGGAGCAGGAACGCCTGTTCATGGTAAAGTCTATCCGATACGTGAAAGATGCATTCATCAATGCCGGTTCGGGCATCATGGACTTTGTGCCGACGGTGGAGTTCCTGCATCCCGATGTGTTTGTAGTGAATGAAGATGGAAGCAGCGACACCAAGCGAAAGTTCTGCGAGGAGCATGGTATCGAGTATGTAGTGCTGGAGCGTACTCCTGCCGAGGGATTGACAGCCCGTTCGAGTACTGATATCAAGAATGGAACCTGCGCCTTGCCAACTCGTCTTGATCTGGCTGGTACATGGATTGATCAGCCTTACGTGAGCTGTTATGCTCCAGGCTGGGCCATTACCATGTCGTTGATTCCCACCTTTGAGGTGCGCGAGCGCTGTGGACTTTCCACTTCCACCCGAAACATGATCAAGAAAATATGGCCAGTGAAGTTGCCCGATATGGATCCTGAAATCTTGTCGAAGTTGGTCTTCTGTTTCGAGAACGACCCTGAGCGCAATGATGGCATCGTAAGTGGAGCACAGGATGCCATCGGAATCTGTATTCCTGGTTTGTGCCGTCATTACTACAACAACCGTTTCTGGCCCGAGAAGTTTGAGCGTTGCGATGATGAGTCGATACTTTCCTGGCTGGAGGAACATCTCTGCATGATAGCGATGGAGCCCCGTCGACCAGGCTGCTCTGTGGTCGAGGGTAAGGACATCACCGAGGTGAAGGTAAAGGCTTTGGCTCAGGCTGCCGATGACTGCTGGCAAGCCATTATGGCTAAGGATTATGAGGCTTTCGCCCGTGCCTACAAGGCTTCGTTTGATGCTCAGGTAAGTATGTTCCCTGCCATGATTCAGGGTTGTGTCCAAGGTTATATTGACAAGTATTCAGCTCTACCTGATGTGAAGGCATGGAAGATGCCTGGAGCAGGTGGCGGTGGATATCTGGCCTTAGTGGTAGACGATGTGAAGAAATTTGCCGAGGCTCATCCTGAGGCCATCACACTGACGATAAGAAGAAAGTAACGTGACGATGAAGAAGATTGTTCCCGGGCAGTATCTGCTGCCCTTCGTGCTCATAGCATCGCTGTTTTTCTTTTGGGGCTTTGCTCATAGCATCCTTGATATTCTGAACAAGCATTATCAGGATGCCCTCGTCATATCCAAGACTCGTTCAGCCCTGGTGCAGGCGATGGTGTATGGAGGCTATTTCATCATGGCCATACCTGCCGGAATCATTATCCGCAAGTGGGGCTATAAGGCCGGAGTGCTTACAGGACTGGTGCTTTATGGCATTGGTGCCTTGCTCTTCATTCCGGGCGAGATGATTATGTCGTTCAACTTTTTCCTGGTCTGCTTGTTTGTGATAGGCTGCGGACTTACCTGTCTGGAAACAGCATCCAATCCTTATATTGCTGTCCTTGGCGATGAGGAGACCTCTGCCTCAAGGCTCAACCTGGCTCAGTCGCTCAATGGATTGGGCTGGATAGTCGGTCCTTTGGTAGGAGGACTTCTTGTCTTCCGTGGAGCTGATGGCAACAGTGGCTCGGTGGCTTTGCCTTACACCATTATAGGCATTGCTGTGCTGCTTATTGCTATTGTGATAGGTCGTGTGAAGCTGCCTGAGATAAAAGAGGAGAAACAGATTGCCGAGGCTGCTTCGGGTGTATCGTTGTGGCATTCCCGCACCTTTGTCTTCGGTTTGACAGCCATCTTCTTCTATGTGGCTGCCCAGACGGGTATCAACAGTTTCTTTATCAATTATGTCACCGAGAGTATTCCTTCTGTTTCGGCTCGAGATGCTGCCTTGATGCTGTCGTTTGGCGGTATGGGCTTCTTCTTTGTTGGTCGATTGTTGGGCAGTTGGGGCATGAACTATGTCAAGGCAGGCATCTTGCTGTGGATCTGTGCCTTGGGCGCCTCAGTCTGTATGCTGGTGGTTATCTTAGGTGCTGGTATGCTGGCTGTAGTGGCTTTGGTGTTGACCTATCTTTGCGAGTCCATCATGTTTCCCACTATCTTTGCCTTAGCATTGCGAGGGCTTGACGCCGGCAGTACGAAGCGTGGCTCTTCTTATCTCATCATGGGAATCGTGGGTGGAGCTATTGCTCCTGTACTGATGGGTGCTCTTGGCGAAACCGACATGGCTGTTGGCTTCATTGTACCTTTGGTTTGCTTTGTCGTTATTGCTGCCTTTGCCCTTCATGTGTCAAAGGCAAAGAAACTGGAGTAATGTAAGTAAGTCAGTTTATTGAAATAAAAAAGAACCGTACTTTGTGTCCTTTTAACACTAAGTACGGTTCTTTCTATAATAAAGGTATTACTCCTGTCTTGTCGTTACTTCGTGCTGCAGTTGCCTTTGACTGCCTCAGCTTTCTTGCTGCAGCCACTACAGCCTTTTTTCTTTACTTCAGCTTTCTCGCTGCAGCTTCCGGCTTTCTTCTCGCCGTCCTTCTTGCAGCAGTTGCCTTTGACTGCCTCAGCTTTCTTGCTACAGCCTCCACAGCCCTCTTTCTTTACTTCAGCTTTCTCGCTGCAGCTTCCGGCTTTCTTCTCGCCGTTCTTCTTGCAGCAGCTGCCTTTAGTTGCATCAGCTTTCTTGCTGCAGCCACTACAGCCTTTTTTCTTGGCTTCGCCAGTTACAACAGTTGCCTCGTAGCCAATCTTGGCAAAGCCCTTGGCGATGTTCTCTGGAGTAGTCTTGTCGGCATCATATTCGATAGTTACTTTCTGGTCGGGTACGCTGGTGGTAATCTGTTTGATTCCCTTCTCAAAGCGCAGGTTGCCCTTGATTTTGTTCTCGCAGTTCTCACAGTGCATCTGTGGAAGTGTGGTGAACACTACAGTCTTAATGTCTTTTGCAAACATGCTGATGGCAAATACCAGCATGGCGGTTACTGTCATAATCTTTTTCATAATTTTTCCTTTCTTTTATGATTAAAATCTTTAATTAATAATGAATATTTCTTGTTTTTACTTATCCCGAAGCGAGAATTCTGTCGGTAAAGCACCTTTTGATTAGAGTCTTCCGAAGTTTACACGGATACCGATATAGCCCATAGCTCCATTGATAGGACCCCATACCATATTGGTGTCAAACTGGCTGCCCCAAGGATTCATGGCATCTACTACAGGGTGCTTTTGCTTGAAACCTGTCAGGTTTTCGCCTCCTATATAGATGGAGAAGTGGCGGAACCAACGAGTGATTTGTGCACTTAGCAAGGTGTAAGCCTTGAAGTTCTGATCCCATGAAGGCTCACCGTTGGCAAGGGTATAGGCTTGTGGCATTCTTCCTCCGCCATTGAACTGCAAGGTGGCGTCAAACTGCCAAAGACCGAGCGGAGTCTTGTAGGAGGCAGAAACCAGACCTTTGTACTTGCTGGGCAAAGGCTTGTCCATACGTATGCCGTCATAGGTTTCCTTGACATAGTTGCGGCGATAGGCTGCTGTAAGGGTCATGCCTTTGAAGATGGGGTAGGCGGCGTCTATCTGGAACACGTGTGAATAGCTCTTGCCATCCAGGTTGGAGATGCGTACTTCGTGTACATTGCTGTCGAAGTTGATGACAGCTTGGTTCTGGAATTTGGTGTAATAATACTCAGCATTGAGCTTGAGTGTCTGTCCAAACAGTGGTATGTTCATCTGACTGCTGATGCCATAGTTCCAAGCTTCCTCCTGTTGCAGGTTGTCGTCGATGACGAGTCTTCTGCTGCTTGCCAGGAGATAGTTGTTTTCGGCAAGAGCATGTACTGAGCGATAGCCTTTGCCGGCAGAAAGGCGGAAGCCTATGATGTCGTTGGCCTGCCATTTCACATGGAAACGTGGTGTGACGAAGTTGCCGTACAGATTGCTGTGGTCGGCACGGATTCCTGCCATCACGATGAGCTTGTTGTTGAGATTATAGGTGTATTGGGCATAGATGCCCGGAACGGTTTCCTTCTCATTGTCGCGTGTCTTGGCTTGAGTCTGGTCATCGGTGAGACGATATTGCTGTCCTAAGTAATCGTGGTTGAGGCTCATACCTGTTGAGAGGTTGTGCTGCTTGTTGAAGTTGTGCTCAAACATGAGTGAGGCATACAGGTTTTTCTCGTTCACGTAGTAGGTCTTATGTCCATAGAGGGCATCTTCCTGGTGCATGGATCCTGTAGTCATGAGGGCAATATTGGTGCCGTGCTCCTTATTGAGAATGAACGCGTGTTTCATGTAAGCCTCATACCGGTTGGTCTTGATGTCTATGCCATAGAGTTCTTTGCCCTCCATGGCTTTTTTCATGTCGTCGTCCATCTCCTTAAGGGTCTGTCCTCCGCGACGATGTTCGCTGATGAGCGAGATGCCGGCACGCAGCATGTAGTGTTCCGACTTGAATATCCATCGGTTCTGCAAGTTGTATTGCAGAATGTTGGGCATATCCTTGAAGCCATCCATGTTCATATCGTTGGCTCCCCATCTGTTCTCATAGTGTGTAAGCAACTCGGTAGTGAGCTTGCTGTTGAGATGTACGTTGGCAGCGGCGTTGGCTTCCAGCTTTCCGTCGGTATCGCCATAGAGGTTAGCCTCCACGCCAGGCTCGGCATCTGCTTTGAGATATTCCACGTTGATTTGGCCTGTGATGCTTTCGTATCCGGCTTTTACCGATGAGGCTCCCTTGCTTACCTGTATGCTCTGCATCCATGGACCTGGCACGTAGCCTAAAGAGAATGGGGCTGCTGCGCCACGGAAGTTGGGCAGGTTTTCTGTCATCATCTGCACGTATGTTCCTGCAAGTCCGAGCAGCTTGATTTGTCTTGCTCCTGTTGCCGCATCGCTATAGTTGACATCTACTGAAGGATTGGTGGTGAAGCTCTCGCCCAGGTTGCAGCAGGCAGCCTTGAAGAGTTCGTCTTTGTTGATGATAGAACCATTGATGGCTCCAGCCAGTCGACTTACGCCAGCTTTGCGGCTCACCACGGTTACTTCCTTAATCTCCTGGTCGGCTATTGTGTCTTTCTTTTCGTTGGGTTGCTCTTCGCTCTGTGCAAAGCTTGCCAGTGGCATTATGAGGGCGATGCCAAGTAAAGTATGCTTTGTGTTCATTGTTATCTTATTTTTCGTTGTCCTTTTTCATCTTTTTATCTTATTATCTTATTTCTGATGAGGTTTATGCGCATAGCGGGGGCTAACCTTCATCATGTCGACAAGATGGAGGTTCAAATGGTCAGGACTTCAATAAGATAGAGATACAGTTTTGGTGGCGGACTGTATCCGGTTTTGGGAATGATGTTGCTCAGTGTTCTCTTTGCCATGAAAGACAAATGAGGCATTTGCCACTCATGAATAATCGCCATCAAAGGCTGGAAGGCATGAAAGTCGAAAACGGTTGGCTGCATTTGCGTCGTAGGCGATAGCTGTACGCTTGTTACCTTCATGCATCCTTTGGTGGTGTCGGAATTACCGCCGTTCTGTGCTGTATGCGACAGTATCACGGTTGTCTTGCCGGAACATGAGCAATGAAGAAATGTTACCCCGCTTCCCATGATAACGAGTACCACGGCAAGAAAGAACGTAAACGATATGTGTAACAGTTTCTTCATTTTCGGTTGCAAAAATAACACGGTTTTTATTAAATATGCAAGTTTTTGCTTGCTTTTTAATGTTATTTAAATAGAAACATTATCTTTAGTAACTATTCGGCACCCTTATAGCCATGAGTAGTTATTTTAGCACTACGCATTTGTTTTCTGTTACTTATGAATTTGTTCTGTCTCTTGTTGAAAAATCTCCGTTCATGCTTTTGAAATGTCTGTTCAAAGGCTCTGAACGTGCATTCAAAGGCTCTGAACGGACATTCAAAGGCTTTGAACGGACATTCAAAGGCTCTGAACGGACATCCAAAGGCTATGAATAGAACTTTTATTTGTGGTTTAATGATTTTAGTTGCCCACTCTAAGTGTTATTGATAATATGAGTTGACTCAGTTATTACTTATTTATAATTCACGTTGACTTACTTATTTTTAGTCATACTTATAGTTGACTACTTATGTATATAGCCACAAATGAAGTTGCCCTTCATATCTCTGCAAAGAAACATGTTGGTGGCTTAAACCATCACGTTATAATAGTCAGCGATGATAGTCTGTTATGCCTATTATGGGTCGTCTATTATGACCAACGTTTGTCGTCTATTATGACCAGCTTGAGGCTTCTATTGTGACCAATGTTGGTTGTCTATATGGCTTCTGTTCACTTTCTAAGAAAAGAAAGAGGGCATATCAGTAGCCTATTAAGACTTTGATATGCCCTCTGTATGAGGAATCTTGATTATCTGTTTACTGCAGGTAAGTGTATCCGAAGAGTCCGTTGCGATAGGTTGCAAGGAATTCCTTACCCTCTTCGAGTGAAATCTTACCTTCTTTCACACTTTTGGTAACCCACTGCTCCAATTGGCGGACGAGTTTCTTGGGGTTGTACTGCACGTAGTCGAGAACCTCTTCCACAGTCTCACCGTCGAAGATCTGATCGATGTTGTACTTGCCGTCCTTTACTGATATATGCGCCGCATTGGTGTCACCGAACAGGTTGTGCATGTCGCCCAATATTTCCTGGTAGGCTCCTACGAGGAAGACACCGAGGTAATAAGGCTCGTTATTCTTGAGTGCGTGCAGCGGAAGTACATTACCAATATGGCCATCGGTCACAAAGTTGGCTACTTTTCCATCGCTGTCGCAGGTGATGTCCTGTAAGGTGGCTTTTCTTACTGGGCGTTCGTTGAGTCGCTGTATAGGCATGATAGGGAAGAGTTGGTCGATGGCCCAACTGTCTGGCAGACTTTGGAAGAGCGAGAAGTTGCAGAAATACTTGTCGGCAAGCAGTTTGTCGAGTCCTCGCAGTTCTTCAGGGATGTGTTTCATGTGCTTTGCCAGATTGTTAATCTCATGGCATACACTCCAGTACATGGCTTCTATCTCGGCTCTTGTCTTGAGGTCGACGATGCCATGCGAGAAGAGTTCCAAAGCCTCGTCGCGTATTTGCTCAGCGTCGTGCCAGTCTTCGAGCATATTGCGTGGGTTCAGGTTGTCCCAGATATCATACAGGTCTTTTACCAACTGGTGGTCTTCTTCCTTGGCCTCAAACTCCTCGGGCATCTCTGGCAGCGAGGCTGTCTCGAGTACATCGATGACGAGTACTGAATGATGTGCCGAAAGGGAACGGCCACTTTCGGTGATAAGATTAGGGTGTGCGATATTGTTCTTGTTGGCAGCGTCGACAAACGTATATACGCAGTCGTTCACATACTCCTGGATGGAATAGTTGACGGAGCTTTCGCTGCTTGAAGAACGTGTTCCGTCGTAGTCGACTCCCAATCCGCCTCCGCAGTCAACAAAGTCGACATTATATCCCATCTTGTGCAGGTTGATATAGAACTGTGCAGCCTCGCGCAAGGCTGTTTGTATGCGTCGTATTTTGGTAATCTGGCTTCCGATGTGGAAGTGTATGAGCCGCAGGCAGTCGTGCAGCCCCATCTCGTCGATCTTGTTGAGTGCTGTGAGCAACTCAGCGCTTGTCAGACCAAACTTGGATGCATCGCCGCCACTGTCAGCCCACTTGCCAGAGCCTGATGAGGCCAACTTGATACGTATTCCGATATTGGGTCTTACGTTGAGTTTTTTGGCAGTCTTGGCAATGATATCGAGCTCGTTGAGTTTTTCTACTACGATGAAGATACGCTTGCCCATCTTCTGTGCGAGGAGAGCCAGTTCGATATAGCTTTCGTCCTTGTATCCGTTGCAGATGATGAGCGAGTCGCTCTGGCACTGTACGGCAATGACAGCGTGGAGTTCTGGCTTAGAGCCAGCCTCAAGACCGAGATTGAACTTTTTGCCATGCGATATGATTTCCTCTACGACCGGCTGCATCTGGTTGACCTTGATAGGATAGATGACAAAGTTTTCGCCTTTGTATCCATATTCCTCCTTGGCTTTTTGGAAGCAACTGGCAGTCTTTTCGATACGATTGTCGAGAATGTCGGGGAATCGGAGCAGCACGGGAGCCGTGATGTCTCGCAGGGCTAACTCGTCCATGACGTCGCGCAGGTCTATCTGCGTGTTGTCTTTGCATGGAGTTACATAGACATCTCCTTTTTCGTTGATGCCAAAGTAAGAAGTGCCCCAACCTTTGATGTTGTAGAGTTCATTCGAGTCTTCAATAGTCCATTTCTTCATTTCTTTTCTTCTGGAATGAATGTAGTTTTGTTGTGATGTGTTATATTTTAATTGGGTTGTTTCAGTTTGTAGCCTCGTTGTAGCCTTCGGCTTGAAGCCTGATTCCGAGGCTCTTTATATACCCAACTGCAGGCGCAGTTTTTTCACCGTATTCTGTATCTTGTCGTAATCGTCGATTACATCGATGTCGAAGATGTGCTGTGCCTTCAGATAGAAGGGCTCTCGCTGTTTGAGTTGTTCCTTGATGAAGGTTTCCACCTCCTCGGGGGTCTTGTTTAGCAGCAGTGGTCGCACGCCCTTGCCCATCTGCAGATGGGCGTGGAGAGTCTCGGGAGTAGCCTTCAGATAGACGGTGGTTCCCAACTGGTTCATATAGTCCATGTTGTCAAAAAAGCAGGGTGTCCCGCCCCCGCAACTTACAACAACGTTCTCGAACTCGGCTACTTCGTGCAGCATGTTGTGCTCAATGATACGGAATCCCTCTTCGCCTTTCTCGTCGAAGATTTCCTTGACGGTCTTGTGCATACGGGTTTCGATATACCAGTCGAGGTCGTAGAACATGACGCCCAACTCCTTGGCAAGGGCTTTGCCGACTGTTGTCTTTCCGGCGCCCATATATCCGATGATGATAATCGACTTCATAGGCTTACTTACGACGGCTTGCTTTAGGCTCTGGAGCCTCTTTGATGATGTTCATACACTCTTCATATGAGAGTTCCTCTACATGAGTCTGCTTGTTCTTGGGAATGCGGTAGTTCTTTCCATCATAGGCAATGTAGGGACCGTAGCGGCCGTTCAGCAGCTCGAGCTTGGTATCTTCATCGAACACTTTGATGTGGCGTTTCTGCTCACTCTCTCGTTTCTCTCTTATCAACTCAATGGCTCTTTCGAGTGTAAGGTTCATTGGGTCTTCGTCCTTCGGGATGGAAACATACTTCTTATTGTGGAGAACGTAAGGGCCAAAGCGACCTGCACCGATGGTAACAGGCGTTCCCTCATATTCGCCTACCTCGCGGGGAAGCTTGAAGAGCTCGATAGCCTCGTTGAGTGTGATGGTCTCAATACTCTTGTCGGCAGGCAACTGTGCGAAGAGAGGCTTTTCCTTATCTTCGGCAGATCCAATCTGTGCCACTGGTCCGAAACGTCCTATCTTGACGAATACAGGGCGTCCGCTCTTTGGGTCGACTCCCAGTGAACGCTCGCCGGCTTTATGCTCACTGCGTGCATTTATCACCTTGTCCACTTCAGGTTCAAAGCTTTGGTCGAATTTCTTCATCCATTTATTCCACTCGGTATTGCCCTCTGCGATGTCATCAAACTTTTTCTCCACATTGGCAGTAAAGTTGTAGTCCATGATGTCGGGGAAGTTCTTCATCAGGAAGTCGTTGACCACGATGCCGATATCTGTAGGCAGCAGTTTGCCTTTCTCTGAGCCGGCCATTTCCTTTTTGAACTTCTGTGTCACCTTGATGCCCTTCAGTGTGCTGACTGTATATGAACGCTCTGTGCCACTCTTGTCACCTTTCTGCACATACTCACGTTGCTGAATGGTGCTGATGGTTGGTGCATAGGTAGAAGGACGGCCAATGCCGAGATCCTCGAGTTTCTTTACAAGACTCGCCTCCGTATATCTTGCAGGAGCCATAGAGAATCGCTCGGTGGCTGTTATCTCACGGCGCTGCAGCTTGTCGCCATGACGCATGGCTGGCAGGATGTGTGAAGACTCCTCGCCGTTTTCCTCCTCATCGGTTGATTCGCGGTAAACTTTCAAGAAACCATCAAAGACAACTACCTCGCCGTTGGCGACAAACTTCTCTGTAGTGTTGTCTATATCGATATTGATGGTTGTCTTCTCTATCTGTGCGTCTGCCATCTGTGAGGCGACGGTGCGTTTCCATACAAGCTCGTAGAGTCGCTTCTCCTGATTGGTTCCGTCTATGGTAAGTGCGGTCATGTCTGTAGGGCGGATAGCCTCGTGTGCTTCCTGTGCGCCCTTCGAACTGGTGTGATAGTTGCGGGTCTGGCTGTATTTGTCACCATATACCTTCTTGATCTCGGCTGCACTGGCATCCTTACAGAAAGTTGACAGGTTGACGCTGTCGGTACGCATGTATGTGATACGTCCGCTTTCGTAGAGTCGCTGTGCTATCATCATGGTCTGGCTTACGGTGAAGCCCAGCTTGCGGGCAGCCTCTTGCTGCAGTGTAGAAGTAGTGAAAGGAGGCGCAGGAGTGCGCTTCAATGGCTTCTTGCTCACTGCGTCGACGGTAAATTGTGCGTCCATGCACTTCTCGAGGAAGGCATCAACTTCTTCCTGGGTTTTGAAGTGCTTGTCGAGCTCAGCCTTTACTTCGGTTGCGTTGCCGCTCTCATTGATGAGGGCAAAGATGGCATTCACACGGAAGTATGGCTCACTCTTGAATTTCTGTACCTCTCGCTCACGCTCTACGATGAGGCGTACTGCAACACTCTGCACACGACCGGCAGAAAGGGCAGGTTTCACCTTACGCCAAAGCACGGGTGAGAGTTTGAAACCTACGATACGGTCGAGTACACGACGTGCCTGCTGGGCATTGACTAAGTTCATGTCCAGATGGCGTGGGTGCTCTATGGCATCCAGTATGGCTGGTTTGGTAATCTCGTGGAAAACGATACGGTTTGTCTTCTCCTCATCCAGTCCGAGTACTTCGCAAAGGTGCCAGCTGATGGCTTCTCCCTCGCGGTCCTCATCGGAAGCCAGCCAAATCTTTTTGGCTTTCTTGGCTGCCGATTTCAATTCGGTAACGAGCTTTTTCTTCTCTTCTGGAATCTCGTAATCTGGTTCCATGGTCTGCTCGTTTATACTCAATTCCCTCTTTTTCAAGTCGCGTATATGACCGTAAGAGGACATAACCTTATAGTCTTTTCCTAAGTACTCTTCGATTTTCTTGGCCTTTGCAGGGCTCTCGACGATAACTAAATTTTCTTGCATAAGCTTATATACAATTTTTCTTTCGGTTGGCAAAAGTAAGTAAACTTTTTGCTTATACCTTATTATATGGGGATTTTTTTTGCTTTTTTAATGTTTTAGGCTCTAAAATCGGTCGTATGAGGGTAAAAGGCAGGTTTTTCTGCTTTTTGTCTTGTTGTAATAGTCAAGTCTTTTTTTGGAATAAAGGCATCAACAAAAAAGCCAGACATGTGGTGAAACATGAATGGCAGTTTGTACTTTCAATTTTAGCTTTTTCTCTTCAGGACTTTTTTAGAAACCGGCTGAGCCCCTGACGGATGGAACGCAGACCAAACTCCTCTATCCGTATCTCGTTCAGAGGAATCCACAGGTATTCTGCAGCGTCGTCTTTTGCCTCGACATGTGAGAGGTCTTTCACTTCTACTATATAAAACATATCGAGTGTGTGGATGGTGAGCCCTGAATAGAGATAAAGGTTGGGGATACTGAACTGGTAGGCTATGGATGTAGCCTCCAGTCCTGTCTCTTCCATTACTTCGCGCATAACCCCTTCTTCGCCCGTCTCCTCCATATCTACGAATCCTCCAGGTAAGTCGAGAGTGCCCTTGGCTGGCTCGTTCTTGCGCCTTACCACCAATAGCTCGTCTTTCTCATTCATGATAAAGGCTACGGTGGCGCTGCTTGGATTGGCATAGTATGTGAATCCGCAACTTCCGCACTTCTTGCTTTTGAAGTTGTTGATTTCGAAGTGTGTTGAACCGCAGATAGGGCAGAATTTGAATTTGCTTAGAGGATGTTCCATGATGGGTTGTGTTTTATTCTTGTTTGATAGTTTACCAGTTGTCTGTGCGGAATGGGAATGGAGGCAGTCCACCTGTATTTGCCATGTTGCCGAGCTGGAAGTTCTTGAAACAATAGCGCAGGGCAACAGGTTTCTTTACCTCAGGGCTTACCACGGTGATACATTCATTCCACGTGTCGTTGCCTGGCTGCCAGAAATGGCGGGCTGTAGCAGGATGGAACACTTTGTCCTCGCCTGCAATCTCGAATCCCTCGATGTTGTCGAAGCGGTTGTAGGCACCAAAAGTGTTGTGTCATGAAAAGTCTCATCTTTTGCCTTTTTAGGTTTATGTTTATTTTAGGTTCAGTGTTTTCCTCTATATGGATATAAACATCTGTCTTATAGGAGAATAAAAAGGGGTGTGCGGCGAAGGGGTGTTGTGAAAGAATGGGGAAGACCCCTTACAGCAATGCTTTGATTGCTGCATCGAGGTCTTTGATCTGTACATCGCGAGAACGCAATGTGTTACTTCTGTCGATAAGGAAGAAAGTAGGGATGCTCTGTACGTTGTACTTAGCCACACTTGCTCCCTGAATGCCGTCTTCATCGCGTACGCTTATCCATGGCAGGGCGGCTGTGGATGTCTTCCAGAAATGCTCGTCGGGATCGACTGATACCTGATAGATCTCAAATCCTGCTGCATGGTACTTGTTGTATAGCTCGCGGAGCATCATGATTCGCTTGGTGCTCTGTTCGCCGGCAAAAAGATGGAAGTCGAGCAGAACCACCTTACCTTTCAGGTCGGTGAGTTTGCGTGTCACACCCTTGTTGTCTTGCAGGGCGAGTTCGATGACTCCGTTCACCTGTACCTTGCTGGCATCGAGTTGCTGTGCTGCCATCTGGTTCTCAATGATGCGTATGTCTTTCATGCCCTGTATGGCAATGTTGTGCAGGTTCTTTCCGCGTTCGGCATTGGGATAGTAAGTGTCCCAGCTTGTAGCTACTGCCGCGAATACCTTGACGTCGTCCTTGTTGTTGCGTGGGTTGAAGATAAGAGTGTTCACACGTCCTACCTGCAGAGTCTGGAACAGAGCATAGTAAGATGATGCCATCATAGGAGCCTTGAAGATATAGTTGGTCTTGATATCCTGCTTGTAGGCATTGATGGCACGGTCGATGATGACATCGGCAGAGTCGACACCTACATTAGGATTTTGGGCTATCTCGTTGACGAGAGCCTGCAGTTTCATCTGCTTGAGTGACAGCTCCTTGATGGTGCTGCAGTTTTCAGAACCTTCCACTGTATACTGGTAGCTCATGCTTGGGTATGCAGCCTTCACGCTGATGGTTTCTGTGGAGTCGATGGAGAGGTTGATGGTCTGTCCGGCAATGCGCAGGCGATAGAAGTCAGGACATACTGAGTCTTTGGCTGTTTCCTCGAAGGCAAAAGAACCGTCTTCACCGAGCTTTACAGAGTCGATAGCTACAGGTCCGTCGAGGCTGATGTTCTCCAGATAGAGCATGGAGTCTTTCGCCTCGGTAATGTTTCCGTTGATGTGGAACTTCTTGTTGCTGCAAGAAGCAAAAGTCAGTGCAGCCATTACTACGACCGCAGCTGAATAGAGTTTGGTTATCTTCATGTGTCTTGTTATTTTGCAAAATTATCGGTTGCAAAGGTAGTAATAAAATCGGAATAAACCATCAGCAAAGAATAAAATATTCAAAAAACTTGAAAATAAATGTGGTTTTCTTTGCTTATTAATAATAAAAGAGGTATCTTTGCGCCGTTTTATATATTAGATGTTAGACAAAACAATAAGTTTTTAAATTTTTAGATGAACGTAATTACAAAAAGTGTTCAGTTGCCTGATGGAAGAACCATCAC
>ERZ1034871.785-NODE-785-length-17690-cov-7.357925_pt1 | contig 17690 bp, 15 predicted proteins | sample MGYA00520631_ERZ1034871 | MGnify/ENA primary metagenome ERZ1034871 (study PRJEB33766, sample SAMN09781721) | gut metagenome | biome: gut microbiome | host: Homo sapiens | place: Madagascar | study: EMG produced TPA metagenomics assembly of the PRJNA485056 data set...
TTTTAGTACATATGCTATTATAAGTTAACGTGATAAATTGAAGGAGGGCTTTAAATGACAAAAAATAATCCATTTTGTGAGATAACACCGGAGTTAGAGCATCTGTCTGAGTTAAGTGCCAAATGTTCTGTCATTGATCCGGAATTATATAGCAAATACGACGTAAAACGCGGGCTGCGTGACATAAACGGTAAAGGTGTGCTCGTTGGACTGACCGAGATTTCTGATGTATGTTCGACAAAGATCGTGGACGGAGTATCCCAGCCGGCAGACGGCGAACTCTATTACCGCGGCTATAATGTAAAAGATATTATTGCCGGAATTGACGAGAACAGCCATTTCGGATTTGAGGAATGTACCTATCTTCTTCTGTTTGGCAGTCTTCCAACAAAAGACGAACTAAAAGAATTCACTAACATGCTGAGCAAATACCGCACACTGCCTACCAGTTTTGTACGTGACATCATCATGAAAGCGCCAAGCAGGGATATGATGAACACCCTTGCACGAAGTGTATTGACACTTTACTCCTACGATGACAGGGCGGATGATATTTCTCTTCCAAATGTATTGAGACAATGTCTTCAGTTGATCAGTTTATTCCCATTGCTTTCTGTTTACGGTTATCAGGCATATAAGCATTATCACGATGGTGCCAGCTTATTTATCCATCCTCCAAAAGAAGAATATTCTACTGCAGAAAATATTTTACATATTCTCCGCGCTGACAGTAAATTCACACCACTGGAAGCGAAATTGTTAGATACCGCCCTGATCTTGCATATGGAGCACGGTGGTGGTAACAACTCCACATTCACCACGCATCTGGTATCTTCCTCCGGAACCGATACCTATTCCGCGATTGCAGCCTCTTTAGGTTCCTTAAAAGGACCGAAACACGGTGGTGCCAATATCAAAGTTGTAAAAATGTTTGATGATATGAAAAAACAGGTGAAAGACTGGTCAAACGAGGATGAGATTGCAGATTATCTGACAAAATTGTTGCATAAAGAAGCATTCGACCACGCTGGTCTAATTTATGGTATGGGACATGCGGTTTACTCACTTTCCGATCCACGAGCTGTTATTTTCCGCTCTTTCGTAGAAAAACTCTCCGAAGAAAAGGGCTATGAAAAAGAATTCAAACTCTATGCAACGGTCGAGCGGCTTGCCCCTGAGATCATTGCAAAAGAACGTAAGATCTACAAGGGTGTCAGTCCAAACGTTGACTTTTACAGCGGCTTCGCCTACAGCATGTTAGGACTCCCGGTAGAACTTTACACACCGATTTTTGCCATTGCACGAATCTCCGGCTGGAGTGCACACCGTCTTGAGGAAGTGGCACACAGCGGCAAGATCATGCGTCCTGCATACAAGAATGTTGGCGAACGAAAAGCTTATGTTCCTATGGAGGAACGTTAAAATAAGAAAACAGTTGCCACTGGGAACACACCGGATATTACCGGTTCCGGTCTGTTTCCATGACAACTGTTTTTTATGTAACTCATATTATAAATGTAAAAACTTCTCTCTCGCTTTCGCCAATGAATTCTGAAACCAGATGAAAGCTGCAAGGAAAATGATCACTTCCAGGATACTTGCTTTTCCAATCGGCATAACGGTCTCATTTAAGACTCCAAGAACCCCAACGATCAATACCAGCGCACCAAACAACATCTCCCGCCAATACAAAAAATCAATGAATCCTTTTGTATCTTTCACTTTTTTTAACTCTTCCTGTGCCAGCACCATGGAATTAATCCTGCCACTCTTCTTCATATGAAGCGCTGACCCTATCATATAGGCACCAAACAATGCAACCACAGCATCGAATACAAGCATTACGTCCATCTTCTTTTACCCTTTCCATTTCTGATCTTACATAATTTTACAAAGATGCACTCATTATAATCTCTCCATCCTTAAGATTCAAGAACAAAATCAATCCATATTTTGCGTTTTTTCGAGAAAAAACAACACGAATTTTGCATATTACAATTGCATGCCCATTTTTTTTAGTGTAAAATAGGTTCTATAAACAAATTAGGAAAAGGGGATTTACTATGAGACTAGACAATGCAAAAATTCTTATTAGTGATGATTCCATACTTGCACGAAAGCAGTTAAAAGATTTTATTTCAAAATATGGTACACCAACATTTTTCGAGGCATCCAACGGACAGGATGCAATTGATATCTATAAAAAGGAAAAGCCTGATTTATCGTTTCTTGATATCGTTATGCCAATAAAAGATGGCAATGCAGCAATCCGTGAAATTATTGATTTCGACAAAGACGCAGAGATCATTATCGTTTCTTCTGTCGGAACACAGTCACAGCTGCGTTCCGCCATTGAAGCCGGTGCAAAGGATTTTATCCAGAAGCCTTTAAATCCAGAGCAGCTGCACAGCATCCTTACCTCAAGATTTGAAGGGAGATAAAATATGTACGCACAGTTTTTTGGAACATTTTTATTATCTCACAATGTAGTGACAAAAGATCAGCTGCTCAGTGCCCTTGGCAAAAAATCCTCCCAGCATATGAAGCTTGGCACTCTCGCCATTATGAAGGGATATATGACTGCAAATGAAGTAGATAATGTCATCATTTCACAGACACATAACGATTGTCGGTTTGGCGATCTGGCTGTCCGCGAGGGATATCTGACGCAGGAACAGGTCGATGAACTTGTCAAGACACAGTATCCGGACTTTCTGTTATTAGGACAGACACTTGTAGAGGAAGGTTATATTAACAATGCGCAGTTGGAAACACTGATCACGGATTATGAATCAGAAAACGAAATAACGGATTTAGATTACTGCAACGAAAAACAGGATGATCTTGACCGGATTCTTGCAAATTTCTTCCATACAACTGATGTAGCTGCAGATGAATACAATGCTTCCTATATGCGATTGCTGTTCAATGATCTGACGCGTTTTATCGGGAATGATTTCACTCCGTTGTGTTTTAACCCATGCAAAGAGTATCCTGTAAATTACTGTGTTTCGCAGACGATCCATGGCGATTTATCCGCTAAAGTTTATCTGGATATGCCTGAGACAACCTGTATCAGCTTTGCATCCAGATACGTAAATGAGGAATTTACAGAGTTTGATGAATACGTTCAGGCTTCTCTGGAAGATTTCTTAAATCTTCATAACGGATTATATAATGTGAATATTTCAAATACACTCGGAAAAGAATTAACATTAGAGGCTCCTGAAGTTGTTTCTGACGAATTGATTGACTTATCCGATTCATCTTATTTGCTTCAGATCATGTATCCATTTGGAATCGTTAATTTCATTTTTGAATTAAAGAAATGATAATGATATTTATAAACAGAAAATTAATTTTCGAGTCACAAAAATAAGGTTGCTGATTTCATCAGACAACCTTATTTTTTGCTGTTATCATTTTTACAAGATATAAATGCTAAAAATCTACACGATTATTTCACGTTCAAAAATTCTTTTACAACCTTTGGCATCTCATCTACTTCACATACGGTCTTATGTCTTACCTCTGCCGTACGGATCTCCTCAATGGCATTCGGAACCTTTACATTGCCAATTTTGCTCAACTCATCGACAAGTTCGAAATCTGTCATCGCATCATACTTCTTATCAATCGCATCCATAACGCTTCTTGTAAACTTGAACGGACTTGCAGTAGATGCAATCACGGTCTTGGTGTCCGTATCCTTTGTATCTTTTAAATACTTATGATATACACCTGTCGCAACTGCTGTATGAGTATCAATAATATAACCTGTCTTCTCGTATAAGTTCCGGATCTCTTCTGCTGTTTCTTCCTCACTTGTATAATTTCCATAGAAATCTGCAAGCTGTTCTTTCATTGCAGGCGTAATCTCATACTTTCCGTTTGTATTTAATGCTTTCATGAAATCTGCATTCTTTGCAGCATCATTTCCGGCAATACGGTAAATCAGACGCTCTAAGTTACTGGAAATCAGAATATCCATGGATGGAGAGCTTGTCAGCATAAATTCTCTGTTCTTATCATAAGTTCCAGTTGTGAAAAAGTCGTAAAGAACCTTATTCTCATTGGATGCACAGATCAATTTTGCAATTGGGATTCCCATATTCTTCGCATAAAATGCTGCCAGAATATTACCAAAGTTACCGGTTGGAACTACGACATTGATTCTCTCATCTTTTCCAATAACACCATTTGCATATAATTTTGCATATGCATATACATAATAGACAATCTGTGGCACCAGACGTCCAATATTGATGGAATTCGCGGAGGAGAACTGATAACCTGCAGCCGCTAATTCCGCTGCCATCTCTTTGTCACCAAAAATCTTCTTCACACCGGTCTGTGCCTGGTCAAAGTTACCATGGATACCTACAACAAATGTATTATCGCCCTTCTGTGTCACCATCTGTTTTTCCTGAATTGGGCTGACACCGTTCTTTGGATAAAAAACAATGATCTTTGTTCCTTTTACATCTGCGAATCCGGCTAATGCTGCTTTTCCGGTATCCCCGGAAGTAGCAGTCAGGATTACAATATCATTTTTTACCTGATTCTTTCTCGCTGATGTGATCATTAAATGTGGCAGGATGGATAATGCCATATCTTTAAATGCAATCGTTGAGCCATGGAACAGTTCCAGATAATAAGCTCCGTCCGCCTGAACCAATGGTGCGATCTCTTCTGTATCAAACTTGCTGTCATAAGCTGCGTTGATACAATTCTTTAATTCTTCTTCCGTGAAGTCTGTCAAAAACTTCTTCATAACTTCATAAGCTGTTTCCTGATAAGTCATTCCTGCAAGTTCATCTACCGTCTTATCCAATGTCGGAAGCTGTTCCGGAACAAATAATCCTCCGTCTTCTGCAAGTCCTTTTAAAATAGCCTGTGAAGCTGTCACTTTTTCATTTGCATTTCTGGTGCTTGTGTACATCAATTCCATTTTCACAATCCTCTTATCCTTTTTCTCTCTTTCGCTCATTATAGATAAAACGTTCTCACATGTCAATGCATTAAAGCATTAAATTGTCCGAATTCCCCTGAAAACGATCTGATTCTGCTTTCAGCTGATCGCTGATCTGCTGGTTTGTCTCCATTTTCTTCTTGACCTTATCCATGTTTTCTACAAGGATATCGGTATTTTCCGCAGCATTTGCGATTCCTTTCGCACTCTCCTCAATCGCCGTGGAAATATCCTCTACTGACTGTTTCATCACAAGGACAACCTCTTTCAGACTGTTTGCACGCTCCTCGAAGTGATCCATGGTACTATTGACATAAGTTGCATCGGTCCGGTACTGCTCGCCTGTTTTTACGAAGCTGTCATAATCCGGCATAATCGTATCATCAATATAAGTAACAAGCTGGTTTGCGCTGTCAGAAAGCTTTTCCACCGCATCTGTGACCTGTGCGTTGATACTTTGGATATTATTCGCTGTCTCTCTTGTGGAATCTGCAAGTTTCCGGATCTCATCTGCCACAACTGCAAATCCTTTTCCTGCCTCTCCCGCTCTTGCCGCCTCAATAGAAGCATTTAACGCGAGAAGGTTTGTCTGGCTGGATACGCTTAAGATCTCTTCCGTCAGTTCATTGACATGTCTGACACTGGTACTCTCCTCGATCGCTGACTTCAGCGACTCGATGATGCCGGCGATCATCCGGCTTGTATTTTCCTGATTGTTTACTGCCTTCTGTTTTAACTCTTCGGCACGCTCCTGCATAGTGGATGCATAATCATTCATTGCCTTCGAATCATCCGCAATGCTGATCACTTCATCATTTACATTTGAAATATTATCGGTCACGGTTGCAGCGGAAGAAGAAACCTCCTCCATTGTTGCAGAAAGTTCTTCCATAACAGCAGATACATCATAGGCATTCGTATTGGCTGTCTCCACACTCCTTCCGACATTCTGGACGACATCTCCGATCGCATTGGAGTTTGTTGCGATTTTTCCGAGAACTTCCTGTAAGGTGTCAAGGAACACATTCATACCGGATGCAAGTTCTGCGATCTCATCATTTCCCTTTACGGTCACACGCTTTGTCAGATCTGCATGACCGGACTGCATATCTTTGACGATCACTTTCAGTTCCTTTGACGTCTTCCTGATCGGACGAACTACTTTAAAGATCGTTATATACAACGATGCGATCAGACTCACAACAATAAGTCCGATAACGATCAGATTTGCATAATTTCCACTGTCATATACCGTACTCTGGTTTGCAACCACCCGGTCTACATCTGCATTGTAAAATTCAATATAAGACGCAAGTTCATCACTCAATTTATTTGCCGCTTTAAAAAGTTCAAGATTACAGTATTCCTGTGCCTGTGTCTTATTACCATTCTCAATACTGTCCGTCACCTTCTGGTATGCATCCGTAAAGCCCTGATAATAAGCGGTGATATTCTGCACCCTGCTCTTCTCATCCTCTGTCACTGCCATCTGATCTAACTGTTCTAACAGACTATTGATCTCTTCCTTGGTTGCTGTGCTCTGTTCGAGCATACTGGCACGGTCATTTGTCGACTTTGTCACACACATACTGTAAGCAAGGATCTCCATTTCCTTAAATTTATCCGAGATCTCATTCAACTGTGCTGTTTTTGTCATATAAACACTTGTGATCTCGTTGCTCGCCTGATACATGGACTTTAAATTCCAATGTCCGATCACAGAAGATAACATTGCAATGATCACAAGACAGATAACAGGGATCAAAACTTTCCGGCTCATCCGGCTCTGTAACTTTACGCCTCCTGCTTTTCCGTTTTTCTTTTGTTTTCCGTTCGTTCTTTCGCTCATGTTAGTTTTCCCCTTTTCAAATTCCAATTACAATTTTGATCAGAAAATCACTTTGTAATATTATACCAAATTCTTACTTACGAAACAATATTTTACAGCATATCAAATTTATATTTTTACCATATTCTGAATCACTTTCTTACACAGCAAAACAGTAAGTGTTTTTCTGCTGAGCGAACAGTCACCATAATTTTCTTGTTCTTCCTGTTCTGTCATGTTAAAATAGCATATATCATCTCATAAGTGTAAAGTAATCATTTTATGGAAGGAAAACTATAACATGCAAACTGGAGTTTATTCTGCCCAAAAAAAGGACGGAACCATCTATTACCGTGCGAATATTACATATCAGGCAAAGCACATCAGTCTCGGCAGTTTTTCATCGGAAGATGATGCGCACTCTGCCTATTCAGAAGCCTGCAGCCTTCTGGAAAATGAAACAGCCACGCTTATGAACATCCACGATCAGATCCACTTTCTGTCCTTTGACAAAGCAGTATGCCTTTTAAATTTCCGGGATAATCATCTGTATTTTCATAACCCTATTTATCTGCGCAAAGGCTACTTCAGTTATTTTCTTTCCAATGATATGGAACTGAAATTCGACATTGATGATCTGTTTTATTATGCCGGTCACCGCATCCAGAAACGACAGGGACATTTATTTGTGAGCGACTATGGCATGCAGTACTCCATCTTGTCCCGCTACGGGATCAAACCCTATGCAGTTGCCGGCAGAGACTATCTGTTTTTTAACGGTGATACGCATGATTTCCGTTATTCCAACATTCTGAACATCAACCGTTATCATGGTGTTTACAGCTATGAGAAAAACGGATCCACACATTATAAGGTTTTTATCCATATTAATGGCAATTACAAAATCGGAAGTTATGCCAGCGAAGCCAGCGCTGCCGTTGCCTATAATAAAGCTGCCGATCTTGCAAAAACATTCGGTGTGACAAAGCAGTTCCCGGAGAACTATGTAGACACGCTGAATCCAAGAGAATATGCCGAACTCTACACTCACGTAAAAATCTCAAAAAAATATATCGATTATCTGAAAACATTCGCTTAACCGCAATGCCTGAAATATCTTTACAGCCACCTCGCAACATACAAAAAGACCGTCACACAAACCTGATCGTTTATGCAACAGTCCTCCTGCTTCTGATTGTATTTTGAAATTATTTCTGATTGATATAGTTGACCAGACCTTCGCAGTCGATAATCTTCTGCATGAATGGCGGGAATGCCTGCCCCTGATAAGAAGTTCCTTTTGTCTTGTCGGTGATGACACCTATATCAAAGTTCACTTCCACCTCATCGCCTGCTTCAATCTCTTTTGCCGCATCCGGGCACTCGATGATCGGCAATCCGATGTTGATCGCATTCCGGTAAAAAATTCTCGCAAATGTCTCTGCAATGACACAGCTTACGCCTGCCGCTTTAATTGAGATCGGCGCATGTTCTCTGGAAGATCCACAGCCAAAATTTTTGTTGGCTACAATAATGTCTCCCTCTTTTACATTTTTCACAAAGTCCTTGTCAATGTCTTCCATACAGTGTGTTGCAAGTTCTTTCGGATCTGAAGAATTTAAGTATCTTGCCGGAATAATAACATCTGTATCGACATTGTCTCCATATTTAAATACATGACCACATGCTGCTTTCATAGTATCCTCCTTGTTTTGCGAAGCAAAATCCGAGCCTCTTTAGGCGAGGAGAGGATTTAGCCTCCTTGTTTTGCGAAGCAAAATGTTGCTCTACTTGTAGAGCATATCCTCTTGGTGAGCAGAGGATTTATTCTCCTTGTTTTACATAACCTCTTCCGGGCTGGAAATCTTACCTGTGACTGCACTTGCCGCTGCAACTGCAGGACTTGCGAGATAAACTTCTGAATCTACATGTCCCATACGGCCTACAAAGTTCCGGTTTGTAGTGGACACGCACCGTTCGCCTGCTGCAAGGATTCCCATATATCCGCCAAGACATGGTCCACAGGTTGGTGTGCTGACAACTGCCCCTGCCTCGATAAAGGTTCTTAACAGTCCCTCTTCCATTGCCTGAAGGTATATCTTTTGTGTTGCCGGGATCACGATCACACGGAGTCCTTTTTTCACCTTCTTACCTTTTAATACGGAAGCTGCAATCCGAAGGTCATCCATACGCCCATTGGTACAGGAACCGATCACAACCTGATCGATTTTCACATCTCCGACTTCATCGATCGTTCTTGTATTTTCAGGTAAATGTGGGAATGAAACGGTTGGTTTTAAGGTGCTTAAATCAATCGTATATTCCGCATCATATTCCGCATCCTCATCTGCTTCATAAACAACGTAAGGACGTTTGGAATGTTCTTCCATGTACTGTTTTGCAAGATCATCCACAGGGAAAATACCGTTCTTTCCACCTGCTTCGATCGCCATATTTGCAATTGTAAAACGATCATCCATCGTCAGATACTGAATTCCATCACCCACAAATTCCATCGATTTGTAAAGTGCACCATCCACACCGATCATTCCGATAATATGTAAAATAATGTCTTTTCCGCTAATCCACTTAGCCGGTTTTCCAGTCAGATTAAACTTCATTGCAGACGGAACTTTAAACCATGCCTTTCCGGTTGCCATTCCTGCCGCCATATCCGTACTTCCGACACCGGTAGAGAATGCTCCAAGTGCTCCGTAAGTACAGGTATGGGAGTCTGCACCAATGATCACATCTCCTGCCACGGTAAGTCCTTTTTCCGGGAGCAGCGCATGTTCAATTCCCATCTCCCCAACATCAAAATAGTTGGTAATATCATGTTTGCATGCAAATTCACGCACGCATTTACAGTGTTCTGCTGATTTGATATCCTTGTTTGGAACAAAATGATCCAAAACCAGTGCTACTTTATCTTTATCAAACACACCGTTCACTTTCATCTTATCCATCTCATGGATTGCCACCGGTGATGTAATGTCATTTCCAAGAACTAAATCCAATTCTGCCTCAATCAACTGTCCTGCACTCACAGATGGAAGCCCTGCATGTGCCGCCAGGATTTTCTGCGTCATTGTCATTCCCATGATAAAATCCTCCTTCACGTAATTATTGCGATTCCCTGCTGTTATCATAAATCATCAAAACAATTACTCTGTTTATATTCCCGTGATATTCTCATTTCTCACGGTTTCTTTTACTGCGTTTATTGTAGCATAGACAATATTATAATACAAATACATAATAAACATATTTACCATAACTATCTTTTATGATATAATATGCGTACGCAATGAGCAGTGCCAATCGAGAATATACAGACCGGACATGCTTGCATGGTAAGGTCTGTATATATTGAGAGTGATAGGGCGAATGCCCGTCAGCCAGAAAAATCTCTGATTTTTCTGGCTTGCACTGCAGACTAAAACTCATTCAATCATATATTTATCAGATAACAAAAAGGAGTTTTTATGAATCAGAATTTATCCTCTTACCGTATTTTTTATACAGTTGCAAACACCGGAAATATCTCAAAAGCTGCAAAGGAGCTTTATATCAGCCAGCCTGCGATCAGTAAATCCATCCAGAAGCTGGAAGAAAGCGTCGGATGTAAACTTTTTTCCAGAAGTTCCCGCGGCGTTGTGCTGACCGATGAGGGAAAACTACTCTATGAGCATGTCAGCGAGGCATTTGAAACCCTGACTATGGGTGAAGAAAAATTAAAACGTTCCATCGAGCTCGGTGTCGGACATTTAAAAATCGGTGTCAGCTCCACGCTCTGCAAATATCTGCTTCTGCCTTACCTGAAAGAATTTATCCGGCAGAACCCGCATATTTCCATTTCCATCTCCTGCCAGTCCACCAATGATACCTTAAAACTGCTGGAAGATAACAAAATTGATATCGGTCTGATCGGGAAACCGGAAAATCTGAAAAATATTCATTTTGACTTTTTAGAGGAAATTGAAGACATTTTCGTTGCAGCCAAAGATTATCTGCGAAACCTGAAAGCAAGAGGTATTCAGAAAGATCATATTTTACAGAGTTCCACGCTCATGCTGCTTGATAAAAACAATATGACAAGACAGTACATTGATGATTATTTACAGGAAAATCAGATCATCATCAAAGATTCCATCGATATCTCTGACATGGATCTTCTGATCGATTTTGCCCGCATCGGTGTCGGTGTTGCATGTGTCATCAAGAACTTTGTCCGGGAAGATTTGGAAAACGGAACTCTCGTGGAAATTCCACTTGGCTTTCCCATCCACAAACGTGAAGTCGGTTTTGCATACAAGACAACAACCAAGCCTTCTAAATCACTTGCAGAATTCATTCATTTTTACAAGACTTACCGGTAGGACGCTGATGCGCGCAAGCTTTAGCTTGCATAATTCTTCTGCGCATCAGTCGCATCCTTGTGGAGCATTTTTCTTGCATAGGAAGCAATTTCCTATGCAAGAAAAAACGCCGTGGCAGCTGCCACGGCATTTTTTCTTATCTCATAACAATATTCACGATACGTCCCGGTACATAAATCTCTTTTACGATATTTCCTGTGAGTTTATCTGCGATCGCTTCTTTTGCTTTTGCAATGACATCATCTTTTGCATCGTCTTTTCCGATGGAAAGTGTTCCCTTGGTCTTGCCATTGATCTGGACTGCGATTTCCACAGAACTCTCAACGGTCTTAGCCTCGTCAAATTCAGGCCAGGCTGCCTGATAAACTTTTCCTTCGAAACCTGCAATCTGCCATAACTCCTCAGTGATATGTGGAGCAACCGGGTTCAATAAAGTAATTAATGTTTTAAATTCACCCCTCGTGATCGCATTTTTCTTATAAAAGTCATTGATAAGTGCCATCATTGCTGCAATTGCAGTATTATATTTCAGATTTTCAAAATCACTGCTTACCTTTTTGATCGTCTGATGCATCTTTGTCTCCATATCAGCGGAGTAACCTTCTTCGTCAGTCATAAGATCCTGTAATTTCCATACACGCTCCAAGAAACGACGGCAGCCTTTAACGCCATCTTCCGACCAGGAAGCGCTTAAATCGAAAGCTCCGATGAACATCTCGTAAGTTCTCAAAGTATCTGCACCGTATTCTCTTACAATATCATCTGGATTTACGACATTTCCTCTGGATTTTGACATCTTCTCACCGTTCTCACCGAGGATCATACCGTGGGAAGTTCTCTTCTGATATGGTTCCGGACAAGGAACAACACCCTCATCATAGAGGAATTTGTGCCAGAATCTGGAGTACAGCAAATGTAAGGTTGTATGCTCCATACCACCGTTATACCAGTCAACCGGCATCCAGTATTTTAATGCTTCCGGACTTGCAAGCGCTTCATCGTTGTGTGGATCGGTATATCTTAAGAAATACCAGGAGGATCCTGCCCACTGAGGCATGGTATCGGTCTCTCTCTTAGCTGGTCCGCCACAGCAAGGACAGGTTGTATTAACCCAGTCAGTCATGGCTGCCAGTGGGGATTCTCCGTTATCAGTTGGCATATAGCTGTCAACATCCGGTAACATGAGTGGGAGTTCACTTTCATCGATTGGAACATATCCACACTTATCGCAATGTACGATTGGGATTGGTTCACCCCAGTATCTCTGACGCGAGAATACCCAGTCTCTTAATTTATAATTTGTCTTGGCTGTTCCAATGCCTTTTTCCTCTAAAAATGCAATCATCTTTGCTTTTGCATCTTTTACTTCAAGTCCGTTAATAAAATCTGAGTTGATCAGAACACCTGTTGCAACATCTATAAATGCAGCCTCATTGATGTCCACTTCCTCTCCGTTCTTTGCAACAACCTGGATCATTGGAAGATTGAATTTCTTTGCAAATTCCCAGTCACGCTCATCATGTGCCGGCACTGCCATGATCGCACCTGTACCATAGGACATTAATACATAGTCAGAGATCCAGACCGGAATCTCTTTTCCGTTTACAGGGTTTACTGCTGTCAGACCGTCAATGCATACACCGGTCTTGTCTTTTGCAAGCTCTGCACGCTCAAAATCAGATTTCTTCGCAGCCGCCTCGCGGTATGCCACGATCTCATCCCAGTTTTTGATCTCGCTCTGATACTTATCGATGATCGGATGTTCCGGGGATACAACCATGTAAGTAACTCCGAATAATGTATCGCAGCGGGTTGTGTATACACGAAGCTTATCCTCTTTTCCTTTGATGGAGAAATCAACTTCAGCCCCCATGGATTTGCCGATCCAGTTCTTCTGGGAAACTTTTACACGCTCGATGTAATCCACATGATCTAATCCTTCGATCAGTTTCTCTGCGTAATCCGTGATCTTTAACATCCACTCACTTTTTACTTTGCGGACAACCGGAGCTCCACAACGCTCGCAGACACCGTTTACAACCTCCTCGTTTGCAAGACCTACTTTACAGGAAGTACACCAGTTGATCGGCATTTCCTTCTTATAAGCTAAACCTGCTTTGAAAAGTTTTAAGAAAATCCACTGTGTCCATTTATAATAATTTGGATCGGTGGTGTTGATCTCTCTGTCCCAGTCAAAAGAATAACCGAGAGAATGAAGCTGATCTTTGAATCTTGCCACGTTCTTCTCTGTTACAATCTTCGGGTGGATCTTGTTCTTGATTGCATAGTTTTCAGTTGGAAGTCCGAATGCATCCCATCCCATTGGATAGAGTACGTTGTATCCCTGCATTCTTCTCTTTCTAGCTACGATATCAAGTGCTGTGTAAGGTCTTGGATGACCTACGTGAAGTCCCTGTCCTGATGGGTACGGGAACTCAACTAATGCATAATATTTTGGTTTGGTAAAGTCATTGGTTGCTGCGAAAGCTTTCTCATCATCCCAGACTTTCTGCCATTTTTTTTCGACTACCTTATGGTTATAAAGTTCTGCCATGGTATTCCTCCTTCTTTTTTATCAAACATGATTCATGATTTTATGGATTTTGTGGTAATAGAACAAAGTTTCCTGTTACATAAAAAATCTCCGTCTCCAAAAAGAGACGAAGATATCTGTTCACCCCGTGGTACCACTCTCATTCGCAGGATGAACGGTTCATCCAAATACGCACTCACATTCTTAACGCGAATCACACGTTCTGACCTACTTATTTTTTCATTTCAATCAGAAAACTCAGAGGCGAGTTGGGAACTTCCAAATACTGTCTTGCACCATCCGACAGCTCTCTGACACTTTTTCGTTCTTAATACTCCTCGTCAACGTCATATTTTATGCTTTTAACATGATTTATTTTAACATATGAAATTCATTTGTCAATAAAAGAAATGCTTTCTTTTCTTATTTTCAAAGCATGTCCCACTTGGAAAAATCTTCGTGATTGTCTTTTGCAAAAATAGCAATTGCAGTCATCAGTAAAATTTTCAAATCCAGAAACAGGGAATAGTTTTCAATATACATCAGATCCCATTTCAGTTTGTCCAGAAAACTTGTGTTATAATTTCCCATCACCTGTGCATATCCGGTCAGCCCGGCTTTTACCTTCGTACGAAGTACAAACTCTGGAATATCCTCGACTGCTTTTGCAATAAATTCCGGTCGTTCCGGTCTTGGACCTACAAAACTCATATCACCTTTTAAAATATTTACAAGCTGTGGCAGTTCATCTAACTTCGTATTCCGAAGAAAACGCCCTACCCGTGTCAGCCGTTTGTCGTGCTTTGTGGCAAGCTGCGGTCCCCTGTTTTTCTCCGCATCCGTGATCATGCTGCGGAACTTGTAAATTTCAAATTTTTTCATGTCCCTGGTGCAGCGGACCTGCCGGTAAATCACACTGCCGCCGTCCTCACACTTAATGCAGACTGCAATGACCAGAAGCAGCGGGGAGAGTGTCAGCAAAAACAACACTGAAAAGACGAGATCAAAACATCTTTTTACCGCACGCTTGGAAATTTCCATTCCAAAATGGTTACAGAAAAAGACCGGTGAATCGTGGTACTGTGTCAGTCCTGAACCGCGTATCATAATATCCGATAATTTTGTGTTGCAGTAAACCTGCCTGTCCATATAGTAACAGAACTTGAGCAGTTCATTCCGCTCGTCAGACGGCAGATCTTCCAGAAAAACAGAGTCGTGCACCCTTATTTTCTCTTTTGCCGCCTCTAAAGTATCCGCTCTGGTGATCACGCATGCAGTCGTGATCTGAAAATGCTCCATGATTTTCTTATAAATCTGAAAAACACCTGCAAATGTAATACACTGGATCGTACTGAGCAGGATCAGTTTCCACAAAACCAAAAGAATTCCTGCAAAATGCACTGTTTTTGCTCCCACAAACAGATACCAGACTACATTTACAGCGGTCAGCCTTCCCCACAGTTCCATATAAATCTCATAGCGCCGGTTATTGTTATTTCCGAGTTTCCGGACCACACACAGATAAAGTAAAAAGAGGTACGCAACAAATACCCAGAGATCAAACCGCATCTGAAACTGATGTTTCAGGAACCAAATATATTCGCATATCCAGCCGCCCCACAAAACGGTCTGCATCAGGATATAATTAAGCTGTCGTTTCATAATACATTTGCCTCAAATTCAAATTTCTTCTTCAATGTTTTCAAATAAGCTTTCTTGTTTCCGCTGGCTGCCAGAATCGGTGCGTAGGCATCCCTTCCGCTCACACAGAACAGATATGGATACCCGGAAAAATGTTTCTGGTAATCACGCACAAAATCCAGAATACCACTCTGGATCTCTTTCATTCCCTCCGGATTTGCATCCATCTTTCCAAATAAATATAAAACCTCCCCGCTCACTTCATCCAGTTCAAATCCAAGGAACTGCGGTGTCGGCGAGGCGAGCAGAAGTTCAAAAAAGATATTGTCATCCGTGTTAGGATCATGTTTTTTCCATAAGTCACGATTGAACGACTGCGCATACAGATATGCTGCGAGTTTTCCATTCTGCAAAAAAATTTCGCTCGCATCGACTTCAAAATTATGCACGGAATTGGTGCCTGCGACTGCCCCGGTAATGCTACACGGAAGCTTCCACACTTTCTGTACCAGATAGTCCAGCGCTATCGCCCCGCTTCCGGCCCAGCCGATATCCACCGCAAGAGCATTCCGGCTGTCACCCAATACTTTTTTATAGTATAATTCCGCAGCTTTGGATTCCCTGTCATAAACGGCTGTCACCTCCTGCCAGTTTGCTTCCAGAAAACGTTTTACCTGGCTGACGTTCCCACTTGTCAGATATGTTTCATGGGGCAGTCGCTGTAACAGATGATCCAGCAGAAATTCCAGCCGCATGGATTTTAAAATCTGCTCTAAAGTATAGGTTCCATCCGCTTTATGATACAGATACCGTCTGAAAAAATCATAGCGGTTATAGCGCGCCATCAGTTTTGTTGCCGCAGCTCTCGACCAGTAAACATATTCTGTTTTCTCCTCCGGGAACAGCACAGCATATGCCTGTCTTAAAATATCCCCATCTCTGGACAAAAACAGCAATTTATCAATCCCATGCACTCTGGCATATGTATGAATAAAATTGCAGTACCCAAGCACAAACAATCCGCCATAAATATAGCCGTACTCATACTCCATCGACAGCTGCTCCGTTCCATTGTATAGCTTATTATTTACAATTCCGCGATACGCACCACCGACAACTGCCGACATATCATATGCCCGGTACAAAAGTGCATTGCGGTTCACATTTGGATAATAAAACACCTCAAATCCGTGTTTCTTCGCATTTTTCACATCGCTCACCGGATTGTCGCCCACATGGATCATAGAATCCGTGTCCGGGTATGCCCTTTTTACAACTTCATATAACGATCCATCTGCCTTACTCTTTTCATATTCACAGGAAACATATAGTTCCTCATATCCTTCATATCCGTTTTTTTGCAGCAGCTCCGATAAAAATGCTTTTGATAAATACATGTCCGAAGTGATTACGATCCGCTTCCCATGTTCCCGCAGCTGTGTAAACACTTGCTGCATAAATGGATTGGCATAACAGAACTCCATTTCCAATGCCTGCTCCATCTGCATTCCCTGCTCTTTTGTGACACCGATTTCATTCTCTAACCTGCTCCAGATATCAGAAAGTGTGATTTCATAATGCTTCTCTTCTTTATACTTTTGTGTTCTTGCCTCTGCTTCTGCCTGCATACGTAGTCTCTTAAAATCAAGGATTTCCAGTTTTTCACCAAGAAAGAAAAATAAATCTGTCGGCTCCGAAAACGGTCTGAAAATCAGCGTATCAAAAATATCAAACGATATGACATCATACTGCATCAAAAAAGAAACCATTTCCGATACACTCTTACGGTCACGGTTTGCCAGCACGGACTCACTCTCTGTGCACGGCGGTTTCTTTTCCTCGTAAACCGGAATCTCTGTCTGTTCTCCAAGGAATCTGCAAAACAGTACATAATAACAGAAATTCAGCCCCAGCAGATAAAACCATGAAACCACCTTCTTCATCCCTGTCGTTCCATCATGAAATCTGTGGTAACGCTGCCTGATCCCCGGTTTTCTGTTCACTAAAAAATGATATATCTTTGCTCTCAATGTCTTCTCCATGGTTTGTTTAAATAGTATTTTCTGTATACGTTTTAAACATGACTTTTGAGTTACATTGTAGCGCATAGAGGGGGAGATGTCAATTTGTGGAAACTTGCATGTAAAAAGTCAAAATATGCGCTTCAACTTTACCAGCTTCCAACTCTTAAATTTGTATAAACAAACTTCTGTATCTCTTGTTTTTTCTTATCATATATTGTAAATTTAATCCACGCATATCGCTCTCCCGGTATATTACCGATTTTCCTCACATATAACTAATATTTATTTATTCAATTTCTCCATTACACATAGG
>ERZ1034871.788-NODE-788-length-17646-cov-13.083395_pt1 | contig 17646 bp, 17 predicted proteins | sample MGYA00520631_ERZ1034871 | MGnify/ENA primary metagenome ERZ1034871 (study PRJEB33766, sample SAMN09781721) | gut metagenome | biome: gut microbiome | host: Homo sapiens | place: Madagascar | study: EMG produced TPA metagenomics assembly of the PRJNA485056 data...
CGCCACGAGAGCCCTGAACCTTGAACCCTGAACCAAATGAAAGCAAAGTAAAAAGAGGCTGTGAAGAAATGAGGATTCATTTCTTCACAGCCTCGTTTGCATTTCATTCTTAGAGCCTTAGAATACTTCTTTGATGACGATGGTCTGCTCACGGCTCGGGCCGACAGATACGATGCCGATCGGTACACCGATGAGCTTGGAGATGCCTTCGAGGTATTCCTTGCAGAGAGCCGGAAGCTCATCATAGCTTCTGATATCGGAGATCTTCTGCTTCCAGCCTTTGAAGGTCTTATAGACCGGGGTGATCTTTTCAAGGAATTTCAGGTCAGCCGGATATTCTTCGATTTCCTTCCCTTCATATTCGTAGCCCGTGCAGACCTTGATCTCTTCCATATCATCCAGAATATCCAGACGGGTGATCGCGAGGTAATCGAAAGAGTTCAGCTCTGCCGCATAACGGACAGCGCGGGTATCGAGCCAGCCGATACGGCGCGGACGGCCGGTGACAGTGCCGAATTCATGCGCGGTATTTCTGAGATAGTCGCCTGTCTCATCGAGCAGCTCCGTCGGGAATGGGCCCTGTCCGACGCGGGTGCTGTACGCCTTCACGACGCCGAAGATATTCTGCATGTTGTGCGGTCCGATGCCCGCGCCGATGCAAGCGCCGCCTGCCGTCGGGTGGGAAGAGGTGACAAATGGGTAAGTCCCGTTATCGCAGTCAAGCATGGATGCCTGCGCGCCTTCGAAGAGGACATTCTTGCCTTCCTTCACCAGCTTCTGCACCGTGTAGTTCGTATCCTTGACATAAGGACGGAGCTTTTCTGCATAGGCGAGGTAGTCAGCAAGCATCTGCTCATAGTCGAAGCCTTCCACGCCGTAGAGCTTTTCGAGAAGCATATTCTTCTGATCGACATTATATTTCAGCTTTTCTGCAAACGTTTCCTTATCCATCAGGTCACAAATGCGGATGCCGATGCGGTTGATCTTGTCCGCATAGCACGGTCCGATGCCATTCTTCGTGGTGCCGATCTTGCGGCTGCCTTTTCTGGACTCCTCCGCTTCATCGAGACGGATATGGTATGGGAAGACCACCTGCGCACGAGTGGAGATCTGCAGGTGCTTCGCATCGATCCCCTGCTTTTCCAGATTTTCCATTTCCTCCAAAAGGCTCTTCGGGTCCACGACGACACCGGTGCCTACGATGCAGATGGTACCGGGATACATGATGCCACTCGGCATGAGACGCAGCGGATACGCTTTGCCCCCGGTCACGACCGTGTGACCCGCATTATTTCCGCCCTGGGAACGGACGACTACATCTGCTTTCGCCGCAAGATAGTCTACGATCTTGCCTTTACCTTCATCGCCCCACTGGGCACCAATTACCATTGCTGTTGCCATGATTCATTCTTCCTTCCTGTGACGGAATTTTTTCCTCAGACAGATGAGAGAGGAAATCAAAATCTGTACGTTTTACATTTTTTCGCACAATTACATTTTTATTATATCATATAGGGGAAGAAATGAGGAATGAGGAATTAGAAGTGGCTGGTGACTAGGGATTAGGAGACATCAGCCGTCAGACGTCAGACCCTCATATCGTCATTTCGAGCGCCAGCGAGAAATCTTTGTCATTCGCGTTCTGGCGGTCAACGTTTGGAAATTCCAAAAAGGAAACCTGCTGTCCACTTCCCTTCGGGCATCGCCATTATTTTACTCCGCGACGCTTCTATATTTTTATGCGCCGCACCACCATTTCTCATTTCTAATTCCTCATTCGAGCCGAGCCGAGCCTTCATCCGCCATCAAGAAGCACGCCCCACGGGCGTGCCGCATCCCACCTTGAACCCATCATGCGTTATCTGTTACAATAGATAAGATAAATTCATAATAAAAATGTTGTCGAAGAAGGCTCCCTCCGGTTTGACGTTTTGAAAAACGCCTATGCGCATCACGCCTTGCACCCGACGGAAAACGTCGCTTGTCAGGCTGTGTTTGCCCGAACAAATGGGGCATGCGCCCTCGATTTATGCGCCGTACCACCATTTCTCCTTCGGGCAGAGCTTTCATTCGCCATCAAAGGGCTGCACAGCCCAAGGGCTAACCATAGCCTCCATTCCCCGTGACTAGTCACCAGTCACTAGCCACCAGTCACATTTCACACACAGAAAGGTCCCCCCTATGTTCCTACATGAAATCATGAAAGGCGCCGATCCATCCCATCTGGCCTTCACAGGCGAAGTCGACGTCACCTATGGCGCACTCGAAGACGCCATCCACCGCTACCGGAATGCCATTTACGCACTGGGCGTCCGCAAAGGCGAGCGCGTCAGCCTCTACTCCGCGAACCGTGCAGAATTCGTCTACGCCTTCATGGCCGTCGTGAGCCTCGGCGCGATCATCGTCCCCGTGAACAACTCCCTCGTAGACCGCGAAGTCGACTACATCCTGAAAGACTCGGGAAGCACCCTCCTCATCACAGACACCCCCATGGACGTCTCCGTCCCTTCGATTTCCATCGAAGAGCTGGATGAGAAATCACACGAACCGCTCCCCGAAGCCCCTGATTTCCCGGCATCCCTCACCGAAGACGACGTATGCGCCCTGATCTACACCTCCGGCACCACCGGTAGCCCCAAAGGCGCCATGCTGACACACAAAAACCTCGTCAGAAACGTCGAACAATTCACCGCGCGGATCATCTTCAAGCCGGAAGACAAAGTCCTCTGCGTCCTCCCGATGTTCCACTGCTACGGCATGACCACCATCGTCCACGGCAGCCTCTACGCCCACTCGACCATCGTCATCCTGCGCTCGCGCACACCATCAGAGATCATCAATACCATCGTGAAATACGACGTCACCATCGCCATCATGGTCCCCCCGATGTACAACCTCCTTGCGCGCAAGGGCGACCCCTCCCTCATGAAGACCGTCCACACCTTCATCTCCGGAGGCGCCTCCATCCCGCAGCCCGTAGCGCAGGCCTTCTTCATGCGATACAAGCACCCCGTACAGGAAGGCTACGGCCTCACCGAAGCCTCCCCCGTCGTCTGCGTCCTGCCGACCGCAAAGCCCAAGTACCTGACCAGCGGCCCCGCCATCCCCGGCGTCGAAGCCATGATCTCCGTCGAAATGAACGGCCCCTACGTCCCCGGCACCGTCGGCGAGCTCCTCGTCCGCGGCGACAACGTCATGAAGGGCTACTGGAACAAACCGGAAGAAACCAAGAAAGTCCTCACCGAAGACGGCTGGCTCCACACCGGCGACCTCGCCTACATGGACGAAGATCGCTACATCTACATCGTCGACCGCCTGAAAGACCTCATCATCGTGAACGGCGAAAACATCTACCCCGGTGAAGTCGAAGACTGCATCTACGAAGTCGAAGGCGTCGGAGAATGTGCCGTCGTCGGCCAGCCCGATGCCCTCCGCGGCCAAGTCGTCTGGGCCTACGTCGTCATGAAAGAAGGCTACACCTTCGACGAAAACAAGATCCGCAAATACATGATGAAAAATATCGCCAGCTACAAGATCCCGAAACGCTTCATCCCCATGGACGCACTTCCGAAAAATGCCACTGGCAAGATCCTGAAACGCGCCCTCCGCGACAGCTAAGAAAAGCGCCTCCGACTCACGGAGGCGCTTTTTGCTTGCAGCTGGTGACTGGTGACTAGGGATAAGCAACTAGGGATTTAGACTAGGAGACTGGGAGACATCAGATATCAGACATCTGACTTCTATCATCCATCCTTCGGACATCGCCCCATTTCGTCATTCTGAGCGGCGAGAAACGTCGTATGTGAGATAACGAATGCCAGAACAGCTGCGACCTCTTCATCGATCGCGGCAAAGCCGCCACGAGAGCCCTGAACCTTCGCGGTCAGGGACTCACGCTTTCCCCACATGTGCCGCGCGCCTCTCCGCTTTCCTCTGGAAAAGAAATGGTAGGGGAGGGTTCAGGGGTAGCGGATATAGCAGAGAAGGCGCCCACTTCGCCGCCAATATACCTATGACGATACACGCAGCCCCTCTTTTTCTCCCTCCTTCCTTTGGAAGGAGGTGCCCCGAAGGGGCGGAGGTTGGCCGCGTGAAACGGTACTCCCACATTCAGGGAAGCCAACCCCGCCTCGCTTCGCTCGTCTGCCCCTTCCAGAGGAAAGGGCGCGAATGATTTTTTACGAGAATACCCTATATTCTAAAACTCCGCGGCGCTCCCCTATTTTTATGCGCCACACCACCCCCGTCGAACCTCTTGAACCTATTGAACCTGCTCCCCCTCTTTCGCTCAATCAAAGGGCAACACGCCCCCTATCCCCTCTCCCATCTATGTTACAATAGAGAAAATCATGCATTGCACGAAAGGAACCCCCCGATGAAACGCAGCGAACCCACATTAGACGACCAGATCCGAAGCATCCACTACAAGTACGAAATCCCCCAAGACAAAGCAGAAGTCCTTCTCTCAAGCGGCCTCCGTTTCCTTGAAATCGACAAAGCCGCCCTTCTCTCCATCCTCGCCGAAGTCCCCATCGATACCATCCTCGACATGCGGAAAGATGACCCATGGGGACGCATCCAGAAAAAGCTAGGTCTCACCGCTGCGCTCTACGAAGAACGCCTCCTGCGCCATCGCGCCCGCCGCCTTCACCGCTTCTACGGCATCTCCGAAGACCGCGCCATCCCCCTGCTGCAAGACGGCTACCCGAACCACTGGCTCCGCCTCGCCTACCTCCTAGAGCAGCACACCGGCACCTCCATGGAAGACATCCTTGCCGCGCGTAAAAAATCCGAAAAATGGAAACCCTGGGCAGAAGCACTCCTCGGCATCTCCCCCGAAGATTTCACAAAATGGATCGCCGAGACAAGGAATCCAAGTCTGCCGAAAAAGTGAAAGGAACACCTACCCCTTTGAGCCCTATGAACCCATAGAACCCACCAAACCCGTTTAAGGAAAAATGATTCAATCAGCATTCCCCTAGTCACCCATGACAAGAAAGGCATCCTCATGACCCACGATTTCATCTACCATAACCCCACCAAAGTCTACTTCGGAAACGGCATGCTCACCCACCTTCCCGAAGAGATCAGCCACCTCGGCAGCCGCGTCCTCCTCATCACCGGCGGCAGCTCCGCCAAAAAGAGCGGTCTCTTCGACAAAGTCCTCACAGAAATCAGCAAAGCCAATGTCGACTGCTACGGCCTCTCCGGCGTCAAGCCCAATCCCGAGATCGGCCTCGTCCGCGAAGGCATCCGCCTCGTACGCGAAAAACGCCTGGACCTCATCCTCGCCCTCGGCGGAGGCTCCGTCCTCGACACCGCCAAAGTCATCGCAGGCAGCGCCCCCTACGACGCCGACCCATGGGACCTCATCCGAAGCCGCGCCGCCATCGACACCGCCCTCCCCCTCATCACCATCCCCACCATCGCCGCGACCGGCTCCGAAATGAATGCCAGCGCCGTCATCACCAACCCCGAGACCGAAGAAAAATACGGATGGACCGCCCAAGCCTTCCGCCCCTCCGTCTCCTTCCTCTGCCCCGAAAACACCTACACCGTCCCCGCCTATCAGACCGCCTGCGGCTCCGCTGACATCCTCTCCCACATCATGGAAGTCTACTTCCAGAAAGAAGAGACCTTCCCCGCCACCGAAGCCTACATGGAAGCCATGATGCGCTCCGTCATGAAAGACGCCCCCATCGCCATGGCCGACCCCGCCAATGAAGATGCCCGTGCAAACCTCCTCTGGACCGCCTCCTGGGCCATCAACGACTTCATCGACAGCGGCCATTCCGTCTCCTGGACCTGCCACGGCATCGAGCACGAACTCTCCGCCCACTACGACATCACCCACGGCCTCGGTCTCGCCATCCTCACCCCCGCCTTCCTCACCTACGTCCTGGACGAAACCACCGCCCCCCGCATCGCCCGCTTCGCCGTAGGCGTCATGGGCGTCTCCCCCAAAGGCAAGGACACCATCAAGATCGCACAGAAAGGCATCAAACGCCTGCGGAAATACTTCAAGAAACAGCTCCGCCTCCCGACCACCCTCACAGAGATCGGCATCGACGACACCCGCTTTGCCGAAATGGCTCAGAAGACCATCGCATGGAAGGGCGCCAAAGACGGCCTCCTCCACGGCTTCGTCAGCCTCTCCGCCAAAGACCTCGAAGAGATCTACCGCCTCGCCCTGTGAGACAATAAGAGCATTGACGGAAAATCAAAAAACTATAGATAAAAAAGCCCCCTTCAGGGCTTTTTTATTGCCAATTCTAGGCTGCCTATGCAGCAGTATTTCAATCCGCGCTCCCCGCATGGGGAGCGACATGCTCCAATCAGCTCTGCGACCTCATCCTGATTATTTCAATCCACGCTCCTCGCATGGGGAGCGACTGTCGAAGTGTTTACACAGGGCATCCAGCGTATCATTTCAATCCACGCTCCCCGCATGGGGAGCGACTGATCTGGCGGCGCTGCTGGGACATACCGTGAATATTTCAATCCACGCTCTCCGCATGGGGAGCGACCCAATGCAGCGGCTGTAAACTTACCAGGTTTCATATTTCAATCCACGCTCCCGCATGGGGAGCGACGAACGTGATGCTCGTGGTGGTACGCGGTATACTGATTTCAATCCACGCTCCCGCATGGGGAGCGACAAAGATTCACCAGCTCCTTGCCTCCGGCGCTCTTATTTCAATCCACGCTCCCGCATGGGGAGCGACCTCGTATGCGCCAGTCCGTATAGCGAGTTGTACATTTCAATCCACGCTCCCGCATGGGGAGCGACATGAGCCGTTTGCTGACAACTTTGCTATTGTATCAATTTCAATCCACGCTCCCGCATGGGGAGCGACATTGACGGTAGATATAGATGAAGAAACTTTAGAATTTCAATCCACGCTCCCGCATGGGGAGCGACCTCGTATGCGCCAGTCCGTATAGCGAGTTGTACATTTCAATCCACGCTCCCGCATGGGGAGCGACTGATAAGACCCTTGGATGCCGTGATAATCTGCTTATTTCAATCCACGCTCCCGCATGGGGAGCGACAAGCGAAAAGAGAAGAAAGATTGAAACTCAGAGATATTTCAATCCACGCTCCCGCATGGGGAGCGACAAAGAAACGCGGCCGGAATTTTAGGAATGGAACATTTCAATCCACGCTCCCGCATGGGGAGCGACGAATGGAACAAAGCAATTTCAACCGAAAACTAAAATTTCAATCCACGCTCCCGCATGGGGAGCGACTCAGATGCGATATAATATATATATCAAGAGATATATTTCAATCCACGCTCCCGCATGGGGAGCGACAACCAGCTCGCTAGTCTCTTCTCCAGTATCAATATTTCAATCCACGCTCCCGCATGGGGAGCGACATCAGGTCTTCGGCATCCTTTTTATCATAGTGAGATTTCAATCCACGCTCCCGCATGGGGAGCGACAGCAGCTCCTTCCCCGCCTCATGCAGCTTGCTAACATTTCAATCCACGCTCCCGCATGGGGAGCGACCTTGATCCAAAACTGACCAGACACATTCACAACATTTCAATCCACGCTCCCGCATGGGGAGCGACACCATGACAGCTTGAATGCTTTAGGCAGCTTCGTATTTCAATCCACGCTCCCGCATGGGGAGCGACTTGGAGTGCCTGCTCTTCCGTGATTCCCCACTCAAATTTCAATCCACGCTCCCGCATGGGGAGCGACAAGTCCTTCGCCAGGTCTTCATCCGGCATGACATATTTCAATCCACGCTCCCGCATGGGGAGCGACAATGGTGAGTTTCGTTGCATCCGCCAGCTTTCTGTATTTCAATCCACGCTCCCGCATGGGGAGCGACCCCGACCTGCTTAAATGCCGCGTCTACAGATAAATTTCAATCCACGCTCCCGCATGGGGAGCGACAATTCACCGCATCCCACATCTTCATAGCGCTATCATTTCAATCCACGCTCCCGCATGGGGAGCGACGTAGCCAAAATGTATAATACGTAACCTATTTTCAATTTCAATCCACGCTCCCGCATGGGGAGCGACCGATGACATTCATGCCCTCGACCTGCTCTTTAATATTTCAATCCACGCTCCCGCATGGGGAGCGACCAAGAAGGCGAAAGAATCGTCCGAAGGTCTATACATTTCAATCCACGCTCCCGCATGGGGAGCGACAACGAATAGCGGATAAAATGCACAAATCCATCATATTTCAATCCACGCTCCCGCATGGGGAGCGACAAGTCCTTCGCCAGGTCTTCATCCGGCATGACATATTTCAATCCACGCTCCCGCATGGGGAGCGACAGCAAAAACATGAGATTTCTTCTCTGTTTTTGTAATTTCCATTAGGAAAAACACATGGAAAAACGCATAATATCTTTTCATGAGATAATTTCGATAAGATTTGTATAGTTCTTGAGGAAATTTATCGATTCCCAATGGTGCGATACTTCCACAAAAACTATGAGCACTATGACTTCGCACCAGCTGCTATAGAAGCAAAATATCATCCTGTGAAAACTGAGGATGGACGCCCCGGTGTTCTACTTTGTTCTTATAGGAATTTCCCAACTGATAAAACCGCAAACTGTCCTTTTCTTCATCAATTAATTCTGTCAGATTGGATTTGAATACTGCGTATTGCGCCGCATCCAATATACATTCAAATACAGAATTCTGCACGCGCTGCCCAAAGTTCACACACATTTTAGCGACTTTTCTCAGTCTCCGCCGTCCTTCTTTGGTCTCAGTATTTACATCATAAGTAACCAATACCAGCATTATCTGTCTCCTTCATTTCCAGAAAAACGGAGGATATTCCTCAATATCACCTCGGATAGTACGAGCCAATAAGAGAGCTTGCACAAAAGGAACCAGCCCCCACATCATTTTTTCTTTTAGGAAAGGATGTGTGATCGTCTCTTGTTTCTTTGTCTGCCATGCTTTAAGAAACGCCTGTCGTCCGTCCTCGGTCATTAGCACCGCCCCACTTTCCTGATGAAAGAAATGCTTTAATGAAATGATCTGACGATTGATGCAAGACAGTACAAAACGGTCTGCATAAACGGCCCGAAGCTCTTCCATCAGATCCAGCGCCAGACCCCTCCTCCCCGGCCTTGGTCGATGAAGGAAGCCTACATAGGGATCAAGCCCAACGCTCTGCAAAGCAGCTGCGCAATCCAAAGATAAAAGGACATAAGCAAAGGACATAAGCGCATTGACCGGATCTCTTGGCGGGCGACGATTTCTTCCGTAGAAGATGAAATCCTCTTTTTGCCTTAGAATCATATGATTCCACACGCTGAAATATTGCTGTGCTGCTTCTCCTTCCAGTCCCCGCAATCGTTCCAGATTGTCACAATTCCTGATATAGGGAAGCTGGCTGGCCATTTGACCAGAACATAGCTTGACCTTTTCCACGGGAATTCGCTGGGGATGGTCCCTAGTTGCCCTTTCCAATACCCATCGCGCATTATAGACTTTTCCCAAGATGAAATTTCTTGCATAGCAGCAGCTTACATTCTGATCATCGGCAATACGGTATTGCTGCTGGCGCAGCAGTACATTCCCCCGTTCTTCTCCCACGACTCGTGCCAGGAAACGGCCCCGGGGAGAAAAGAAACATACATCAATCCCCCTCGTCGCACAGGCTCCCATCAGGGCGGGACTGGCTCCGGCATAACTGAAAGAGCGGATACTCTCTATCGTATGCATGGGGATTCGCCCAATTTCCTGCTTTCCCCGGCTAACGACTACGTTTTCCCCATCTACCGTCAAGTATCCATTTTCAGAGAGTACAAACAGTGTATTCAGTAAACGTCTCATAGCTCCTCCATGTGCTGCCGGATATACTTAACTGGATCTGCCCTAGAGCAAAGCTTAGGCACACAAAGTTCTTTCAAAGAGCAGGCATTGCAAAAGGTTCCCACTTTCACTTTTGGCGTGTATCCCCGTCGAAAATAGTCATGCATTTCTTCTGCCATTTTCACGGCATGATGACGCAATTCGTCTGTAAATATGATGCGTTCTCTGCGCTTTGTTTCGATGTAAAAAATACTGCCTTGAGGAATATCGCAGACCAGCATTTCTTCCAAAGCCATTGCCTGAGCACAGAGCTGCAGCCGATCCGCATCGTTCTCTTTCTCATGTCCATGTTTATATTCCACAGGAAAGGGAATCCAAGTCCCCTCATATCCCTGTAAATCCACCCCATCCGAAGATTGCTTGAATTCCACGACATCACAAGCTCCGGAAAGCCCCAGCCGCTTCGACTGCACCCGCATGCCCCTGACAATGAGAAGATCTCCTCTTTTTTCTACTGACTCTTCATCATGGCACCGCTGATGTGCCAGACGTCCTTCTGCGGTACGCAGATTTTCACTCCATTGCATTTCCATATAGGCCAGCGCCCATTGTCTGCGACAGAAACAAAAATGTTGGATGCCTGACATTTGCAGGTAATCGTCAGATTTCATCATATACACTCACATCCAAATTAGGCAGCGTATCACAAGTGATCTGATAATCTTCTGCAGACCGGGCGATTTCTACGCCATCTTTTTTGACAATATGCAGCAGACGATGCACCTTAGCCGAAGAATATTGTCCATCTTTACAGTTATGTGTCCACCAATACAGTTTTACGACTTCCATACTGCCATCTGGTCGCGCAGAGGAGACATCATTTTCAAAGAGTGTATGTAATGCTTTTTTGATCAGTTCTGCATCGTCTGAGGTAAATCCTGTCTTTTCTGCCAGTTGGCAGTTGATGCTGCCGTAGGTCACATAAAGCCCAAAATCTACACGGTGCTTCATTCCCATCGTATCACTGGCCTTTTTTTCGCCTGGCTCACCATTCACGCTTTTAGTGATTTGCAGGCTGCTGCTAATGATGGGATCTACACTAAAGGCAGAATGAATGGATACAGGCCCTCGTACGCCTACAGAAACGCCATCCCCGCTTTTCCCTTTCCCTTTAAAAGCAAATACCTGACCAAAGCTGCGTACATCGATCCAGCTCTGGCAAGCGGCTTTCGCAAAAGAATCCTTATCCTTTCCAGCCTTTTTCAGCTCGGGATTGGCATCCGCTCTTTCCTTCAAGCTTTTATACCCATCATTGCTGCGGTCATCAGACTGAACGAATACCCGCTGACCAAAATCCATCAAGCGGTTACGAATTTTCCGCTTCAAACAGACATCGGAAATTTCTCCATATCCGTCATAGGTTTCACGGGGGCGGTTCCCTGTGAGCGGATCTCCATTGGGATTCGCATGTGATACAGCAAATACCACGGCAAAATCAATTTTTTCCTGTAAAGTTTTCATGATGGTATCCTCCTGTCAACAATCAATGATTATCCTGCTGTTCTTTATATTCTTTATTCTTTTCCATAAAAGCCAGCTTTTGGCTTGCATAGCCGAGCAAATATTTTTCACTGAGCGGTTCATCTGTAAATGCTTCTGGTCCTAAACGGTCTAATAAAGACAGCATCGTAAGATACGCGCTGGAGTCATAATTGGATTTAGTACGGATGCGATCCAGATAAGGTCTCAGTTTGGTATGCAGCAAATCTGTTGTATGTTTGGGTCGTTTTGTAAAGACCGCCATAAGACGTTCTGCATTGGTCACTCTCATGTTCGCATCTGCACCAGAAAGACGCTGTCCATGTCTTTCCACCTGTTCCGCACAAGCCAGTATCCTGCCAAATACATAACTTCTATCGCTGCAATTTTTATCCAATCCCATAGTGATACTTTCTCCTTTCCGGGCATAATACCCGCAAACCAAAGCGCACGCAATACTTCTTACCTTATTGGCTTCCCAAAATTCCAACGATACACTTGCAGTTGCCCGGTATACAGCGCTTTTCATGATATCCACTGGGATGTTTTTTCCATCGATGATACATGGCAGTATCCTCTCGATAGCCTGCTTTTTCAATTTGTCATCCGCTTTCTCTCCATAGGCCGCTTCTATGATTGCGAGCGGCGCAGGCGCTCCCATAAAGGACACCTGCTCAGGCTTCTCCCCCGGCTTCAATTCTGCTTTCCTGTATTCCAATTTCCACCGAAATTTTCGATGCCAATCTTCAATGCGCTCAAGGAATCGGGATCCCTGCAGCTCACGATAATACCGGATAGCCAGCCGTCCTGGTACCGCCGCATCTAAGGCAATCACGGAAATGGACGCATTCGCCGGAATCCTCTCTTTATATCCCTGGATAACTTTATTAAAGGCTTTGGCAAAGCTTTCTTCCGTTTTAGTCACAGCCGCAGCATCATTACGGTCAAATCCAAATTCATCCCACCCTTGCTTTACCATATCCAATGTATCCGACTGAGATGATGGCAGTGGTTCATTTCCCATACCCCAAGTAAGAATGATCTCTTCCCCATACGGCGTACCCTGTCTGGAAATCAGCCACCGCAGCGCGCTGTGTGCTTTTTGCGTTGCTTCGTAACCAATAGCCATGGCCTCCCCAGCGGTGAGAAAACGGCCGCGAAATGTAAAATTTGTCGTATCATTGCTGGAGATGAGCTTAGCCCGATCCCCTGCATTGCGAACCTTATAGGGACTCAGTTCAGAAATTTTAGTCTTTTTCCCTTCTGCATAACAATAATCCTCCTTTTGTAATTCCTCTTCCATGTAGTCCTGAAAGCTTTTCCACACATCTGGATCATCGCAAAGGCGTACTTCGTTGACGGAAAAACGCACAAAGGAATCAAAGGCTGTTTTGTCTTTATCCATATTCTGAAAAATGGCAGGAGCGTTTTCTTTCCCTCCCTTCCAGTTCTTCATCAAGCTTCCATCTTGATTCAACGGAAGGATCTTATATTCTGACAAATCATGGATCAAGCATTTCTTCTGCAGGTATGTGTATACAGCCTGTACATAAGGATGGGCATAAGGGGAACTACACCAATCCTGCAGACGCTTCATGTATTCTTCGTAGCCAAATTTCTTTTTTCCCCCACCATACTGCACATAGTCACCTGCTATATACTGCAGCTTATCAAATAACGGATGGGGTGCCAATCCAGAGGTCCTCGCAGAAGATTTCTCTGTACAGGGAATGATCGTATTCATTTCATCCGGCCGGAGCACCCTTGCCCGGACGAAATCCCCCCGCCCTGTCAGAGCCACTTCAATATTGACCTTTTGCGTTGTGTGGCTGATTGGGACGAGCGGCACTAACCCAGGTTCCATTTTCCCAACAAAAGCAGGATTCCCATCAAATACGGAAATGCAATGATCCAGCCATCCCATCGCTATTCATCTCCTTCTCCAAGTCATCACAGCTTTGCATTGTATTTCCAATGACAAAGGATTTAACCGTTCCCTTTCTAATAGGCCGGATCATGGGACATTCTTCCGGGCGGCAAAAGTGAATGATTCCTCTCTCTTCCATCACAGGGTGCCACAGACGAACCTGCATCATTTGATTGGAGCTTTCATCAGGATAAGTAATCCCATGTACCATCACGCCAAGGGGCATTGACGGCGAGTGGTCGTAGGCACCTTCTCCTTCACCAAAGACACAGGGTTCAATATATCCCTGACACTCCCTCGTCCCGAGAAAAATATCCCGTCGGCCGCCCCGTTCCAGCATCCGCCTGGCAATCCAGTAATGCTTATTTTCATTTCTGTCTTTTGCTAAATCTTTCCGGTAAAGATTCCATTCGAAATGAGCCTGTACCTGATATTCAACATTTGTCAAATATGTATAAATGGACAAATCATTAGTCCCATCATTGTATCGAATGGGACGAATTCCTTTGGATTCTGTTTCAACCACATGCATAATACGTACAGCATCGATCACCCAGGTAAACGTGGGCTTCCAATAGCAGCTTTCCATGATGCCTTTCAATGCCTGATATGTCGGCACTGGATAGGTATATTTTTCCCCGCCCACCCGCGTGATGGGATCGCTGAAAAGCGCATACCTTCCCCACACACGGGCTTCAATCGTATTGGGATATTTCACAATACTCCCTTCTTTCTGCAGTAAACTACATAAACATCAATAAAAACAAAAATCCATTTCCCCTTTTTTCATTCTGATTCCCTTATCCGGATCATAATATCCCTCCTGCAGAATAAGCACTTCTCCATCACAGGCACGTATGATGCCATGCTGTTTTTCCAGACACTTGCATGCTCCTTGGCTAATGCTCACGGTGTAGGGATGGAGCTTGGACAGGATGGAACGAATAGCTTTTGGTTTAGCCGACAATAAATCAGCAATCCTCATTTTCCCTTCCTCATATGGTACAATCACCGATACATTTTCATCTGGGATAGCTTTAAAATGGCTTTCTGCCAAGGAAAACGCCTGTGTCATCGTACAGGCTCCTCTCCAATTGTAATCCTCCTTTTTCCATGTCTTTTGCAGCGGGATCCTGCCTTCTTGGTAAGTACTCAGCAAATCCAAAAGACTAATTCTTTTGTGCCGGTCTTCCGGCAAGGAAATAGTATACTTCATCTTATCTGCCTGATTAAAATAAATATGATAATACTCTTGTATCATATCTGGTGATAGTAAATCTTCCTGGGGATGTTCCTTTATAATACGCTCTGTTACCTGCCTTGCATCATCAATATCAGGCAAGCGCCGGAGATCCTCTAAGGTATCATTGCAATTGATGAGGTATACATTCCGGCATGTCGACTCTCCATTGCGGTTGCATCGTCCGGCGGCCTGTGCCACACTGGGGAGCCCTGCCATGCTCCGGATCACGCAGGAGAAGCTCAAATCCACCCCCGCTTCAATGAGCTGGGTACTTACACAGACCAGTCGATCTTCCTGCTTCTTATCTGTCTTTGCCTGCCACTTTTTAATATCTTTGATTACTTGCTGCCGATGTGCTGTACATAAATTAGTAGACAAACAATACAGCTCCATATTCGGCAGCTCGATCCTTTTGATTTCCTCATACACCGCTTCCGCCGCTTTTTTCGTATTTACGATAATCAGCAGACTGCGGTTTTCATTTAGAAGCAATTGGGCAAAATCGCCAATCCCTTCTGCGGTATACCCGCCGGGAACAGTCTGAACGACCACATGAGTCCGCTTGAAATCTTTAAAATCCTGTTCATATCCCTCTGCCAAATCCATGGACTTGGCATACAGCACTGGCTGTTCCACATGCCTCAGATCCGGCTGCGTCGCCGTACACAAAATAATTGTGCATCCCAATATTTTATGGAGAAAATCAATGGCCAGATTAAACATAAAGACCATTTCTCTCGGGACCGTCTGTACTTCATCAAACAGAAGTATGGAATGCGCCATCCCAGCCATTCTTCGTACATTGCTCCTTGGCCCGGCGAAAAGCGTATTGAGCCACTGTACCATCGTGCTGACAATGCAGGGAGTTTCCTGCCACCGGGCCATTTGCATGAGAAGCTTTTTATTTTCCTCCATAGCGGCAGGATCTTCACTATCAAGCACAACATCGGAGTGATGTTCCAACACATTTTGAGATCCTAAAACTTTGCGAAAGACTTCCGCATTTTGTTCAATAATGCTTTTGTAGGGAATAAAGAAAAAGATGTGCTTTGCATTTTGTCTTTTCGCCGCATGGATCATGTAGCGAAGCCCGGTCAATGTTTTCCCACCGCCGGTAGGTACATACAGCCGATAAATCCCCGGTCCGTCAGCAACATGGTGAAGACATCCCTCGGAAATCTTCTGCCTCATTTTGTCAATCGTATAATTTACGGGTAAACGACACATGTAATCTTCGGTACAAAACTGCAGCTTTTCCCATTCTTCCTTCCGCTGCATGGCTCTTTCTTTCTCGCGCATCTGTAATTCATCCCATTCCTCCTGCCACGAGACCTCCTTCTTTTCCTTTGGATGAATTTCTACATTCATAAATGCCGACGTATCCGTCCAGTCTGCATCCACCAAAACGCTGAATAAAAACCGCTGAAGCATCCCGATGAAAAAGTGACGACGCACAGGAGTTCTTCCTTTCGGACCAAAAGCTTCATTGATCTTCTTAAACACACCCTTAATTTCTTTAACTGCAAATACGATATGCTCCTGTAACTCCTCCTCCGTACAGCAATCCTCAAAAAAAGAGTGCAGCCCCTGCTCATAGGCAGCATCATCCTGTCCCCTCCGCAGCCCATTTTGCCAGATTTCCTTTCCAAAAGGATCCACCATGTCCTTTCTACCGGAATGGTGCCAAAGGATGGCCGTTGCCGCCAACTCCACCAACAAGTACATATAAGGATTTATCGGACCTGCCTTTTCCATTGCTTCTAAGCGCTCCACCAGGTATCGAGCTCCTGCATAGGCATGGGGATACTTTTCTGGACTTCCCGATAAACGTCGTTGTACGGGCTCAGCCGCTTTTCCCATATCATGAAGCAAGCCTATCAAATAACCTACATGGCCTAAGTTTACCGCCATACAGGCAGCACAGCATAGGCGCGCCACGTTACGGCTGTGTTCCCGCAGCGATTGGACCTGCACATTTCCATCTTCATCTATCATCCTATGTGCTATTATCATAATTTCTCCCGTTATTTCTTTTTCCTTCTTTTCCCAAATCAAATTCTTATTTATTTTTATTCTACCATTTCCCCTTAGACAAGATGTGACATATTTATTTTATTGGAGATAAAAAATTTTTATAGCATATGACAGATTCCCTTAAAAGCAAGTCCAAAGGACATCTTTGCAGATGTGCTTTCAGTTAATCAGCGACTTGTTCCTCCCGGCGATTCCAGCCAACCGAGATTATTCTCTTAAACGCAATGTGAGCCTATCCCTCCTCTCGTATCGTCATCCCGAGCGCAGCCGAGGGATCTTTATTGCACTGCCGCCATATGCATATATGCGCCCTCACTCAAACGACACCTTGGTGCTTCCTTTTTCGCCTTTCCCTCACCCACGGTTTACCGGTCTGCAAAAAAGATCCCTCCACTTCGGCCCTCATGACAGGTGGAAGACGGATAGCCTCACATAGTCTTTCACACCGCTTCGTGGATCCATCCTGCGCCTTCGGCGCGGCCCTTCTCCAAGGGCCTACTCGTATCGTATATAACACCGCTAGTTCCAAAACACGCAATGTATCTCCCAGATGAAAACCCTTCCGCTCCCCCGTATCGTCATCCTGAACGGACGAAAACGCTCTATGTGTGAAACCCCCCAGCCAGAACAGGTGGGAACTGAGCCGAAGGATCTCATGCCACGCATGTGAGATGATTCCTTCGCATGTGAGATGATTCCTTCGCATGTGAGATGATTCCTTCCCTCGTATCGTAGAAGTGACTAGTGACTGTTGACTTAAATACCACCTTCGAGCATCGCCCAATAAAAAAAGCGGCGAAGCCGCTACCATATAAGCCTTCCCCTAGAGGGGAAGGCTGCGATACGAGATTACCATCCTCTAAAAAGGCGGCACATCACCCTTGTGAACCTATCCGCTCCCCAAGCACCGTCATCCCGAGCGCAGCCGAGGGATCTTTATTGCACTGCCGCCATATGCACACATGCGCCCTCACTCAAACGACACCTTGGTGCTTCCTTTTTCGCCTTTCCCTCACCCACGGTTTACCGGTCTGCAAAAAAGATCCCTCCACTTCGGCCCTCATGACAGGTGGAAGACGGATAGCCTCACATAGTC
>ERZ1034871.790-NODE-790-length-17634-cov-12.696456_pt1 | contig 17634 bp, 19 predicted proteins | sample MGYA00520631_ERZ1034871 | MGnify/ENA primary metagenome ERZ1034871 (study PRJEB33766, sample SAMN09781721) | gut metagenome | biome: gut microbiome | host: Homo sapiens | place: Madagascar | study: EMG produced TPA metagenomics assembly of the PRJNA485056 data...
GATAGGAAGTTCAATACAAAAAAATTAAAAAATCACAAAAACAAAACACATTACAAAAATAATAAAAGGAGCATTTATGAGCGTTGTAGACGTTTGGCCAGTAGGCTCCATGTCACTTTTAACCCAGTATGAAGCAGATTCATTATCTTTATCCAGTCAGGGTGAGCTCTATGATCTGTACAGAAACTGCTCTTTAGCAGTCTTAAACAGTGGCAATATCACTGATAACTCAAAAGAACTTTTAGATAACTTCAAATCTTTTGAAATCAACATCATTAGAAATGAGCGAGGTCTAAAACTTGAGCTTATCAATCCACCAAAATCATCTCTAGTTGAAGGGCAGGTCATCAAGAAACTGCGCAAGCACTTATATGCAGTTTTACGTGATATTGTACAAATTCACTTATTCTCAGAGTTCTATAACGATAGTCTTAAAAAGAAATATAAGACTGAGTCTGATTACATCACTAATCTTATATTTATCATTTTAAGAAATGCCAGTGTCTTAAAGGCTGGGATGAAACCAAACCTCGCTGTATGCTGGGGTGGTCACTCAATCTCACAAGAAGAATATGATTATGCCTATCAGGTAGGTCTTGAATTAGGTTTACGCAAGATTGATATCTGCACAGGTTGCGGACCTGGTGTTATGGAAGCTCCTATGAAAGGCTCATTACAGGGCTATTCAGAGCAGTGTGAACAGGAAAAATGCCGTATGATTGGTCTTACAGAGCCATCTATCATTGCAGCAGAACCACCTAACGCCATGGTAACTGATCTTGTGATCATGCCTGATATTGAAAAGAGACTTGAGGCCTTTGTCCGTCTTGGTCATACGCTTATAATCTTCCCAGGTGGTCCAGGTACCGCTGAAGAATTACTCTATATTTTGAGCATCAAATTAAGCAAGGAGAACAAACACAACTTCTTACCTTTGATCTTAACTGGTACAAAATCATCAAAAGGCTACTTTGATGAATTACAGGACTTCTTAATTAAATGCTTTGGTAAAGAGATCACTCGTTACTATGATCTTATAATCGATGATCCAATTGCTGTAGCTCAAAAGGTAAAGCAATACAATGACTCTGTACTTGATCATAGAACCATTACTCATGATTCTTATTGCTTTAACTGGACTTTACATATTCCTCTTGAATTGCAGATTGCATCTCCAATTACTCATGAATTCATGGCAAATCTTGATTTAAGACGTGATCAGGAACCATGGAAGTTAGCATGCAACTTACGTTCTGCTTTCTCTGGAATTGTAACTGGTAATGTTAAAGAGAATGGCATCAAGCTAGTAGCTCAAAAAGGTCCATTTAAATTACATGGTGATAAAGACATCATCAAATCCTTGGATGGTCTATTAAGAAGCTATATTGATCAAGGTCGTGTGCTTTTATCTCAGAAAGAATATGTACCTTGCTATGAGTTAGTTGAAGAGTAATACAATTTCAATGCTCCTGAATGTGAAGTCTGTAGTCAATTCAGGAGCAAAAGTGTTGTTTTAAATTTTAAATACTGATATATAATATATGTATATTAACTTTTATATTTAAAAAACAAAGGTTGATGACATTGAAATGTAGCAAATTTTCGAATCTTACCTAAAAGAGTTGTACGGAAATAACGCTAAATTCAGAGAAGATCAGCTAAAAGCAATCATTTCCACGGTGACTAATCATGCCACATTAGTTGTAGAAAGAACAGTATGGGGAAACAGCCTCATTTACTTTTTAGCTACTAAATATTTAAGAGACAAAGGATCTGCGCATACACTAATAGTAAGCCATTAAGATCACTTATGCGAAATCAAAAAAAGCAGATGCATCATTCTGAAATGCAAATTTAAAAATTTAACATGAGTTTTCAGAATATGAGATGATTCCATACAAAAGATTAGAAACAAGGACATGCATATAATAGATGATATGGTTGATTCTCGATGGACTTTTACCATATGTGGAGGGTTACTTCTAAAAAGAGGGTTGGTAAAATCAGTGACTCCATTTGCAATAGCAGATACTTCAAATCAAAATGAATAATATTAAATCGATTTCAGAAAATGATTTTGCAACATTATTGCTATATTCAGATAAGGCTTGTGACAAAAAACTAAAGCCATATTCAGATTCTACTTATTCAAAATTTGCACTGGCTCTTTTTAAATCTGGATATCAACCATCAGATTTATTTACAATGAAACCTTCTAAGATCTTAGAAATTACACAGGCTCAAAATCTCTTTTTACAAGAGTTAAAAATTTGGATTTCTCTGACAGGCTCCCTCTACTGATAAAGAGACATACACAGTTGACTCTTGAGTTAAGTGAACTTGAAAAAAGAGGAATAAGAGTTGTTACTAGAGCCGATAAAAGTATTTATCCTCAAAAGCTACGCCTAAAATTTAAAGACACCAGAATAGCTATACCTTCTGTTATCTATTACGTAGGCGAGCTATCTCTAATAAATCTCATTAGTGCAGTCGCTGTAGTTGGCTCTAGAGAGCTTACCTCTGATAGTGGCGCTCAAAAATTCGCTGAAAACTTTGTTGAAAAAGCAGTACAAGCTGGTTTTGCTATTTCATCAGGAGGTGAAAAAGGAATAGATCTCATTACGGAAACAATTTCACGTTCTAGTGGTGGAGTAAGTTTCATTACAGTTCCTGACTGTCTTTCAAAAAGGATTCTTGCTCCAGAAGTTAGAAAATCTCTATTAGATGAATGTTCTGTGTACTTATCACTTACACATCAAAATTCAAGATTTTCTGGTTACAATGCCATGGCAAGAAATAAGGTAATTTATGCACTTTCTGAATATGCTATTATGATTTTGACATGTTCTTTTTTTGCAGATCCTCGCGGTAAGCCTTATCCTAATAAAGGAGGAACTTGGGTTGGTGCGCATGAATGTGCAAAATTTAATTTGTCAAAACTCTTGGTAAGAGAAGCTGAAAATAGAACTCCTGTAGGTAACTATTATCTTACAAATGAACTACATTGTTCTACTATTTCTGAAAATGACGTTTACTCAATACTCAGCTTTAAAGAAATCCTTAATAAAGATGTAAAAGCAGAAATTAAAAGAGAGAAATCAGTTTCTGATGGATTCAAAACAGACTTATTTAGCGCTATTTCTTTGTAGAATGTAAGTAATAACTTTTTACAAGATCCCCTCACAACTCATTCCTACTAAAGAACAGGCTGTATTGAATACTTCATTAAAGTTATGAGTAAAGTTACTCATAAAGGCATTTAGTGACAGGAAGAGTACGCTTAGGCCTACAATCATGGATACGGCAAAGCCTAATGAGAAGATGTTCAACTGAGGAGCAGCTTTTGTCATTACACCTAAAGTAAAGTTAACCACGAGCATAGTACAAATCGCGCTCATGGACATGGCAAGACCTGCTTTGAACATGGAGCCTGAGAATATGACAAACTCTCTTATACCATACAATGGTAAAGCCTCACCCATAGGCAGAGCTTTAAAGCTCTCTAGCAATAATCTTAAAAAGATTAAATGACCATCTACACTGAAAAAGACTAAGGTACACAGTACTGTAAAAAACTGACCGACTACAGGAGAGTTGGTACCTGATACAGGATCAACTAAGGAAGCAAAGCCTAAACCTGTCTGCATCGCTACAGCCTGACCTGCAATAATAAAAGCCTGTGAGATAAAGAGCGTACACAAACCTAAAGCTAATCCGATTAAACACTCTTTTATAGTTACGATAATGCCGTATACAGTAAAAGGATCAGTGTTAGGTGCCAGATTGGGAATAGATGGCAGCATACAGACTGTAATTGTAAGAGCCAATAGAGCTCGTGTCATCATAGGAAAAGAGTTTCCAGAGACAGCGAACATTGTTGCTAAAAAGGCACTGATACGACACAGTGGCCAGACAAACTGAGCTACTGCTGTAAGAGTGATTGGCTCTAGTACGTCCATTAACCTACAGCCTGTGGGATTAAATCAATAATGGTCTTGAAAAAGGACATGAGCTTTTCAAGACCCCAGTGAGAACCTACCATCAAAGCTCCTACTGTTACAAGCAGACGAGGTAAGAATGACAAAGTCTGCTCGTTAATTGAGGTTGCAGCCTGGAAGATAGATACACACAGACCTACACACAATGAAGGTACGATACTTGCGCTTACTAATAGTGCCACCAGACCTAAAGCTTCACGGACAATATCGACAAAGACTTCTGGTTCCATACACTACCCTCCTGCGACACCGAGTCCGAAACTGGACATCAGTGTTCCCATGATAAGAGACCAGCCATCTACCAGCACAAACAGCATCAATTTAAATGGCAACGACACAATCATAGGAGACAACATCATCATACCCATAGCCATCAGAATTGATGCTACCACAAGGTCGATGATAAGGAATGGTAAGAACAGCATAAAGCCGATTTGGAATGCTGTCTTTAATTCACTGACAATAAAAGCTGGAATTACCACTCTCATTGGCACATTCTCTAGTTTGTCAATCTTGATGTTGGCAAATTCTGAGAAGGCATTTAAATCTGTCATACGGGTCTGATCGAGCATGAACTTGTGCAAAGGCTTTTGTGCAATTTCAAAAGCATCTCTTGCCTGGATTTTATCATTCATATATGGCTCAATTGCCTGTGTATACATATCATCAAAAACAGGAGTCATCACAAAAATGGTCATAAAAAAGGCAATACCAATTAACACCTGATTTGATGGTGAGGTCTGTAAACCTATGGCCTGACGCAAAATTGCAAGCACAATGACAATACGTGTAAAGGAGGTCATCATTACTAAGATTGATGGTAAGAATGACAATAAAGTCATTAAGATCACAACCTGTAGTGATAATGAGTAATCCTGTGTACCGTCAGGATTGGTCTTTACTGTAAATGCTGATATATCAAGATTTGCCGCAATACTTTGAGTAGGCAATAAAAACAGAATAAGTCCTGTTATAAGAGTTAATACAGAACTTATAGCAAGACTCTTCTTTAAAGACCTGAGTTTTGACAGCATGGCTTTTGAATTTGCCATGTACTCTTTAGATTCAATTGCTCTTTGAAATATCATGTGAACCCTGCTCTATACTGTTTTCTGTATCAGTATTAGCCTTTGAGTGATCTTCTAATACCTTGTCAAACTCAGCTTTCTCATCATCTAAATCGGTTAAATATGTGATTTGACTTTGAGTAACGCCCAGCATTATCTGTCTGTTCTTAGCCTTTACTACAACCACTCTTTGCTTAGGGCCTAAATATAGCTGATTTAATATAACAAGCTTGCCTGAATTATTTCTTACAAAACGTGTTTTCTTCAAAAGGTAAGCTACAACAAGGATTATAGCTAAAATTGCAAAGGTAGATAGAAGCCAAGTGAAAAGTTGACTTGCAGAGGATAATTCATGACCTGAGGTAGTCTCATCAGATACGGCAATGCCTGCATAAGACAGCAGGCATAGGGATAACAATAATCTCATCTTATTGAAGCTTTTTAATTCTCTCAACCTGGCTGATAACATCAGTCAATCTGATACCGAATTTGTCGTTAACTACAACAACTTCACCGTGAGCAATCAAAGTGCCGTTAACTAACACATCTAAAGGCTCACCTGCTAATCTTTCAAGTTCGATTACAGAACCCTGATTTAACTGTAACAGGTTACGGATAGAGATCTTGGCATGACCTACTTCCATGGTAATGGTTACAGGAATATCCAAGATAGAATCTAACTTTTTACGCTCTTCAACTGAAAGCGGCGCTTTATTAGCTGAGCTATCCTCTTCAAACTCTTCAATAGGAGCTGCAGTTGGGTCAGAACCTGAATCCTGTGCTCCTAGAGCTGCGGCCCATTCATCTGCTAATTTCTGATCGTCTGACATATTTCACCTTAATCATCATCAAATTCTTCAACTTCTTCATCATCAGCTACATTCATATTATTGCCCTTGATGAAGCTCAAATCGTTCTTAGCACTCTTAGGTCTCTCAAGAACTTCGGAGATCTTAATTGCAAGCTTTTCTTTAGACTGGCCTAATTTAGCTCTGTAGCTTGGCAGATCCTCGATATAGACCAAGAGGTTTTCAGGGATCTCCACGTTGAGGATATCACCTGGCTGGAAATTCATAATGTCACGCAGTGAGACTAAAGTATCTAAGAGCTTTACTCTCATATCAACGTTAACATCCATAACTTCTTCACGTAAAGCCTTGTTCCAGCGAACATCGGTATCACCTTTATCTGACTGTACACCAGCATCTAAAAGTTCACGAATAGGCTCAATCATTGAATATGGGAAGCAGATATGCAGATCACCGCCACCACCATCAAGATCAATATGGAACTGGTTTACAACTAAGACTTCAGATGGACTGACAATATTTGCCATTGAAGGGTTAACTTCTGAGTCTAAGTATTCAAACTCGGCATCCATCACAGGAGCCCAGGCTTCCTTGTAATCGGCAAAAACCATCTTTAAGAGTTTTTGAATAATTCTTCTTTCAGTTGGGGTGAATTCACGACCTTCAATCTTGGTTCTAAAACGACCTTCACCACCAAAGAAGTTTTCTACAAGGATGAATACTAATCGAGCCTCTAAAGTAATTAGAGCAGTACCTTTTAAAGGTCTAAAGCGCACCATGTTCAATGAAGTTGGAACATACAGAGTCTGTAGGTATTCACCAAACTTCATCATGTTCACGCCAGTCCAGGTCACTTCAGCTGAATGACGCATCATGTTAAACAAACTGATACGCATGTGACGAGCAAAACGCTCATCAACAAGCTCAAGTGTTGGCATACGACCACGAACAATACGTTCCTGGGAACCAAAATCAAAGGTTTTGACGCCCGAGACGTCTTGCGGCTCTTCTGGCTCTACATCATCTGCTCCGTGTAACAGAGCATCAATTTCATCCTGCGTTAAAAATTCAGTCACAAATATTTCTCCTACTGCAGGACAAAGCTAGTAAAGAGGATCTTATCAACTACTGGAGCTTTAGCAATTTCAGACATTTTTGCTCTTGCAGCATCTAGTAACTCTCTTTTAAGTCTCTGACGTCCTGAAGGTAACAGCAGTCCTTCATAGGTCTGTGCGCTGAGTTTATCAAAAATAACACTATCGATTAAAGTCAGATGTTTCTTAGCTAAAGCTTCGTTCTCTTCGCCTTGAACTACTAACACCACATCTACCTGACCTGTATGTAATCTTCTTTCACTCTTGATGTTAAAAGAGAATTTCTCTGAGCACTTAACATAGATCTCGCGCTGCAGAAGTTTTTGAGATTTTTCTTCTTCAGCCTTTTGAGCAGCGATTTCTTCTGCGGTAGGCCCAGGAGGCTCAAATGGAGGTAACTGCAAGAAGTAAGCAGCACCAAAATAGCCACTAACACCTAAGATTAGCAACAACAAGGCTGCGATAAGAATAAATAGCTTCTTACCACGCTTTGGGCTATCCAGTTCGTCATCTTTTTTCTTTTCAGCCATAACTCTCTCCTAATTATTTATATTATGGCACAGAGAATTAAATAATCTGTTGATTTTTACGCAAAATAGCTTACAGAATCACCATTTTGTGAGTTCATTATATTTTCAGTCTGATTTTCTGTCAGATTTTCTGACTGATTATCATCCTCATCATTTGAAGCAAAGAATGTGCCGTAACTTAGATCATCTTGATTTTGCTCTTGCTGACCATGTTGAGACTGATGCTCATTGCCTGCAAATTCCTGATTTGGGTTCTGATTTGAATGGTTGTCTTCATATTCAGTAACCTCTGCTTTAGCATTGATGTCGTTATCTCTTAAGGTCTGTCTTAAAGCTTCCATTCCCTGCTCTACTAAAGCTTTAGTAGCAGGAGAGCTTGCTGAAATAGAAATCTTGGTAACATCATCAGCAGAACCTACATCAAGAGAAATCTTCATCTTACCTAAACCATGAGGATTTAAAGTCAAATCCATAGTCTTTAAGTTCTTTGCTGCCATCTGCATTACTTTTTCAGTTAAAGCCTGCGCATTTTGCTTTAAGTTAGATGACATGCTCAATAAGTCAAACTGTTTTGAAATCTGGTTCTGAGTGTTTTCCTTATTAGTTGCAGCAGACTGCTGTAACATACTCTGGAATGACTGATTCTGATTAGTGTCAGAGTTTTCTCCCTGAGATAAGTCTGATGACATTACTGAGCTTGAGTTTTCAAAAGCTGACTTTATAGCCTGCTCTAGACTTTGAAAACCACTTGAGCTTATCTTCTGATCTTGAGTATTATTTAAATTAACTCGATTTAATCCGGTGCTGTCAAGAGTAACTCTTGAGCTTGTATTAGTATCGCCCTGGGTTGTCACCCTTAATAATTCTAAGGATTTAGCTAAAGTGTTTTCTGATGCTTCTTCTTTAGAATCCATAATAGCGTCAATCTTGCTCTTTACATCTGCTTTAGAAAGTTTTTCATCCAGTGATTTAGATAACTTTAAGCTCTGCTCAATTAAATCAAAATCATCAGCACCAAAATCAGTGTTTTCACTGTCATTGGAAGTTACTTTAACTGATTCAACCTCTGCATCACCTAAAAGTTCATTGAACCATGAATCAAGATTACTCTCTTCTGATGAACTTGCATTTAAAGTATTTTTTGATGCATTTACATCTGATTTTAAAGTGGCATCAATTGCTGTTTTGATAAATTCATTTAATTTAGTGTCATCTAAATTCTCAATGGAACTTAAATCCTCATTTGAAAGATTTAAAAGTGAATTCTTTAAATTCTCTGTATCAAATGAGCTAGACTGTAGGCTATCAGCGTTATTAGCATTAGAGCTAATTAAATTAGAGCTTCTCTGCACTATTTTATCTACTAACACAATTTTCTGATTTAAGGCATTAACATCACTTGCATCCATCAATTGATTTGAATTAGAAAAATCAACAGTATAGTTATCAGTATTGCCTAATAAGTCGGCTTTGTCTAATAAGTCGGCTTTGTCTAATAAGTCAGTATTATCTAAAACTAGCTCTGTATTCTCTGTACCTAAAAGATCTGAGATTAGGATTTCATCATTTGATGATAAGTTTTTATTTGATAAGTTTTCTTCATCATCTAAATTTGATCTAACATCTTCAACTTTAGCTGACTCTGTCTTTACAGCATGATTATTCTGCTTTACAGAATTTTTGTTAGATACAAGAGTATCAGTTTTCAAGTTAGATGATTTATCAAGAGTCTTATTAGAGCTTGTGCTCTTTACATTCTTCTTGATAGTTCTTACAGGACTTTTTACATTCATGGAGTTCTGTACTGATGAAGTTGCAGTCAGTGATTTTGAGTTAATGGCTCCAGTTAGAGAACAGAAAAGATCACTAAAGTCAGAAGCATTCTGTTTAGACACTGTTGAATTAACGTTGCCGTTAGAGGCAACATTGTTTTTAATAGTCTGATATGTATTGCCGATGTTTTGCATTGCACATCCTCTCTTACAAGACAGCTGTATATTTTTATTTAATAATTCAATTAGTTATTTATTTTTTTTACATTTCATAAAGAAGTTTGTCTTTATATAAACTTATAGATGCAAATACTTTGCCAAGTTTAAATCTCGAGTCTATTTGTTGATATGAACCAGAGGCTGAACTTTTTTCTTAGATTTTTGATTAGGAAGAGAGATTGAGAACTTCAAAAGAAAAACATCTCTTGATGGCTTATTTAAGCAAATGTACTTTTGCTCAAAAAGAGCAGATCAAAAGGTAACTTTCAATCTGCAATATGACAGTTATTTTAAGCTCTTATTTATGAATATTGGGCATTGATCATAAAACGCAAAACTGCATTTAATTCACTTTTACAGAAAAAGCTTTCAATTCTGTTATTTCTCCTCCATACAGAGAGAAAGCTTTGGTGTTCCAGTTCTGCCAGTTGTAATTTAAAAGTGTAGTATCAAAAGGAGCAGGCTCACATACAGATACATAAGGCAAACCAAAATCTTTACCTTCATCAGCATAATCCAAAGCGGATTTGACAATTCTTACATGAGGGATAAATTCTCCAGGCATATAAAAAGAAGCCATCTGAATTCCATATTCATAGCCTTGCAGTTTTTCAAATAAGCCAGCTGCTATTCTCTGTGTTGTTTCACCTTTGTTGTAGCCTGGAAACATTCTATTGATATCAGTATCATCCATGGCACAAAAGCGTTTGCCGATGTTCATGGAAAAGGGTTAGCACTTGGAATTACAGTAACACTAAGACCTTTTTGTAAAAATCCATGATTCTCTAACATGTTAAGTTCTTTTACAATCTGAGAACAAACATACTACTGAACTATTTTTACGTAAGCTAATATTGTGGACAGGTAAACTGAATTTTAACGTTTGATTTAGGAGATGTTTTTAGCTCAGCTGCTGCTTAAATGAAGGTAAAATACATCTTTGAAAAAGGTTGGACTAAAAAAGCTAGCTCTTAAAAAAAGATTAGCTGTTAACTTTATCTTTATCCATTAAAAGACGGGCTTGTTTTGAGCTTACGATATCATCAGTTAATTTTTGCTCAGCTTTAGCTTCTTTTAAAAGGCGTTCTTGCTTGTGCTTTTCTAATAAAGACTCAATGATCTTTCTTCTTTTTTGCTTATCTAAATAGTTTTGCTTAGCGCGCTCTTCCTGGTTCTGCAGTTGAATAAGACCAGCTTCCTGGCGAAATTTAATCTTATCTAGCTTTGATAAAAACTGCTGATATGACATATACATGTTCATATCCATGCCATTTTTTGACTTTACGGTCATCTCATTTTCGTAGATTTTTTCAAACTGTTTTAACTGTTCAATTTGACGTTCAAAATTGATGACAGCATTTTTAGCATCAGTCCACATTTCAAGTGCACTGTCTTCTTCTTTTTTTCTTAAATCAAGAACCAAAAGTAGGGCTTTATCACCACTCATGACTTATTCCGTAAACCTATGCTGTAAAACTAACCTTTAAAGTTATTGGTTATTTGTACTTTTGATGGTTTTAAGGTAGCGCCTGAAGCTCCGCCTGTTGCCTTTAAAGTAGCACCTTGAGCTGGTCTTTGTGCTTGACCATTTGCCTGTTGCATTGCGTTAATCTTATTCTGAGCATCGTTAATTAAAAGCATCGATAATTGTTTTAAACCATCTAAGGACTGCTTAAATGGAACAATATCTTTCATACCCTGAACAGTAAACTCATCAATATAGGGCTTAATCATAATTGCCTGATCTACTCTAGGATCAGATCCTTTTTGATAAGCACCAATCTGAATTAACTCACGACTTTGAGTATATTGAGCTAAACACTGTCTAATGGTTCTTGCCATTACCATGTGCTCAGCACTTACAACAGCAGGCATAACACGGCTTACTGATTTTTCAACATCAATAGCAGGGAAGTGACCAGAGTCTGCTAATTGTCTTGATAACACAATATGACCGTCTAAGATAGCACGAGCAGAATCTGCAATAGGATCTTGCAGATCGTCACCTTCTACTAAAACTGTAAAGAAAGCTGTAATAGAGCCCTGACCTTCACCACCGTTACCTGCTCTTTCAACTAAGGCAGGTAATCTTGCAAATACTGATGGAGGATAACCTTTAGTAGCAGGAGGTTCACCTACAGCCAGAGCAATCTCACGCTGAGCCATGGCATAACGGGTTAATGAGTCAATCATCAACAGTACGTTATAGCCCTGATCTCTAAAGTACTCAGCAATAGATAGTGTCGTTTCACATCCTTTTAGACGCATCAAAGGAGAAGCATCAGCAGGAGCTGCAATTACCACAGAACGGGCTCTACCCTCTTCACCTAAAATATCATCAATGAATTCTTTAACCTCACGACCACGCTCGCCGATTAAACCTACTACAACAATATCAGCTGTAGTACCACGGGTCATCATACCTAAAAGCACTGACTTACCCACACCAGAGCCAGCGAACAAACCAATACGCTGACCTTGACCAATGGTTAAAAGAGCATTGATTGCTTTTACACCTACGTCTAATGGCTGTTTAATTGGGCGACGCGCCATAGGATTTAATTTGGTGGCATGCCAGCGGGTTGAATCTTTAGCTACTAAGGGGCCTTTGCCATCGATAGGATTGCCGATACCATCAACAACTCTTCCTAAAAGATGCAAACCATATGGATAGCTATCAGCACTGCTGATTGGAGTTACCAGATCACCGTTTTGAACATCGGTAATTTCTGTTGTAGGCATTAAAAAGGTAGTACCACCAGAGAAACCTACCACTTCAGCAGTCATAGGGCCTGAGGCAGTATCAATTCTGCAGCGCTGACCTAATGGTACTTTAATACCAACAGCCTCTAGAGTAAGACCTACTACTCTTGTCAAACGACCTGAGAGTACCGGCTCACTTTGCTTATCAGGCAAGTTAACTGATTGCAGTCTTGATAAAAGGTTATTCATGACAGTTACCTTTAAGCCTGAGGAGGGACCATTCCATTAGGATCTAATTGAGGCTCAACCTGAGTTTCATCAGAATCTGCTTGAGCCTGTAAATTCTCAGGATCACTTTGCTCATTTCTCTTTGGAAGCTGTTCATTTTGAGCCTCGGCATTGTTTTCAACAAAGGTTGGTGCAATATCAGATAAAACTCTCGGAGCTACTGGCTTTTTTGGAGTTTCATCATAATCAGGACAACCTTCAACAGGCTCTCTTAAAGCTTTATCTACACTAGGATAAACACTAGTTAAAAAATCCTGTAAAAGCGCATCAATTCTGTCATTTAATTTCCAGTTAATCTCTGATTGAGAATTTGTAACCTTAATGTCACCTACTTCAATTGAAGGATCTTCTTTTAAATCCCATTTTTGAGATTTGATGTACTCTTGACCAAAAGTTGCCTCAACGACAGATAAATCTTCTGGATTTAAGTAGATTTCAGCACCTTTTTGAGCATTAGGCAGGATAGATACCGCTTTTTCTATTGATTTTTGTAAAAATTGAGCGTTTTTCTTGATTTCTTTACAAGTAATCACTTTAACTAAGCGAGAAACAATATAAGCAAGTTCATCGGTGACATCTCTGTCAACTTCTCTTAAAGGATTAGCAAGACAATCGGCTAGATATCTGAATCTCTCAGACTGCTCTAATACGACCTGTTGACCTGACTCTAGTCCTTCATTATGACCTTTGACAAAGCCATCTTCATTGCCTTGTGAAAAACCTTGGTCATAACCTTTTTTAGAACCTTCTTCAAAGCCTTTGTCATAACCTTGCTTTTGGCCTTCACTCAAACCTTGTTCAAGTCCCTGCTTATAGCCATCGTCTCGACCTTGAGCTAAACCTTCCTCGTAAGCATCGTTTCTGATTTTATCCAGCTCTTCAACTGTAACTAATGGAGTTTGATTTTCAGCCTTTGTGTTTTCTAATTCCTCATCTAAAATGGAGTTGGCCTCTTCCATAGCCTTACGCTCTTGTTCGCGATCTTTAGCAAGTCTTGCTATCTCCATTTCTTTACGTCTGCGCTCTAGAGCATCTATACTGATACCAAGCGCATTAGTACCGTTTTCTTCATCGGTTGACAAGGTAGGCCATTGCTTTACTTTGTAATCTGTTACTTTCTTTGCAGAGGTGACAGTTGTAACTTTTCTGTTATATCTAACATCGATCTTAGAGTGAACATAAGGATCGGTCTCTTCTGCAATAACAAAGTCATCGCCTTTAGCGTCTTTTACTGTCTTTAAAAAGTCATCCATGACTAAAAATCATCTCTTCTACATTAAGTAACAGCTTGCCTTCTCTTTAAAGCAAGCCCTGTACTCTGGTGACACCGTTACTATACGAAGTCGCCACCACCGCCACGATTTAGCATAATAGCGCCAGAATCTGACAGTTTTCTTGCAATAGTAAGGATCTCTTTTTGTGCTGCCTCAACATCGGAGAGCTTGGTAGGTCCCATAGATGCCAAATCTTCCTTTAAAGAGGCAGATGCACGTGAAGACATGTTCTTGAAGAACTTCTCCTTTAGAGTATCGTCTGCGCCCTTTAAAGCCTTCTGCAGAACGTCACTAGGGACATCACGCAACAAGGTCTGAATAGAACGATCATCAACAGCGCCCAAGTTTTCGAATACGAACATAAGATCCTGGATCTGATTGCCGATTTCTTTATCCTGAGACTGAATAGCATTCATTAACTGAGTCTCAGTTGAGCTGTCTAAGTAGTTCATAATATCAGCAGCACTCTTCAGACCACCAATCTTGGCTGACTGAGAACCTGCAGCACCAGCAAACTGTTTTTCCATGATTTCGTTTAATTCCTGTAATGCAGCAGGCTGAACTTCCTCTAAGGTAGCAATACGCATGATTAGGTCCAAACGTACGGCCTCAGGGAACTGAGCTAAAATTTCAGCTGACTGTTCAGGCTCTAAGTAAGATAAAACGATAGTCTGAATCTGAGGGTGCTCATGCTGAATAATAGTAGCAACCTGACGGGCATCCATCCATTTTAGAGAATCTAGACCACGTGAACCTGTACCCAAAGAAATCTGTTCGATAAGGTTGTTTGCCTTTTCTGAACCTAAAGCTGCAACTAGGGCATGGCGTACGAAATCTGAATTGCCAAGACCTAAATTTGAATGCTTGGTTACATCCTTTAAGAAGGTCTTATGTACTGCATTTACCTGATCTTGAGAGAAAGCAGACATCTCTGACATTCTTATACCTAACTTTTGAACCTGTTTTGGTTCTAGGTTTTTGAAAATCTGTGCAGCATCTTCCTCAGAGAGAGATAACATTAGAAGCACGGCCTTATCCATGCCACTCATGTTCTCTAAGGCAGATTTTTCATCCTCTGTAAGTTCCAAAACTGCTTTGTTTGATACAGCAGTACTTACTGCGCCACCTGCATCAGTGGTTTGAGGTAATGATGGAGCGTTATCTGACATTTATAACTCCTAAGCCTTTTCTTTAAGATCTTCTTCTAACCAATCTTTAATAACCTCAGCTGTAAGCTGTGGTTCATTAGAGGCAAGAGTACGAACTGCTTTGAGCAGATCTGCTTCTTTATGGAGGTTAGGAAGCTCAATACCGCCTTCATGATTGATTGTATATACCTGATCTGCCAATTCCTTATTCTTAGCAATCAAGTTGAAATCGTCATAACCGTCTAAAGCTGACTGAGAATCCAACTCGTCCTGATCAACATCTGGATTGAGTTCGTCTTCGTCCTTGTGCAAGAGCTTGTTGAGCAATGGACGGATGATAAAGATGATTACAATCAGCACAATGATGATTGAGCCACCAATACGGACTAAGCGGTAGAAGAACTCCTGCTCGTACCATGGGAGAGGTGGTTTGATGTCACCATGTGGGAATGAAACTGTTTCTACTTTAACAAAGTCACCACGACTTTCATTTAAACCTAAACCGCCACGAACTAGGTCTGCAATCTTATCCAGATCTTCTTGTGAACGTGGAACATAGGTAATGTTACCATCTTTGTCTAATTGCTTTACATAATCAACAGCAACTGACACGGTCAATCTCTGAACTACGTTAGATGGTCTTACAGTATGACGTAAGGTGGTATCAACCTCATAGTTTCTTACTGCTTCACGACTTTCTTTTTTATTGTCTGAGGTTGTAGATGCCGCATTAGCAGTACCATTTTTCAACTGCTGAGGAATAGAAGCATTAGCAGGAGGCTGATTTGATAATGATCCTGGTACTCCATAAGGATTAGTCTTTTCATCATTACCAGACTGTTCTTTTAAAGTCTCAGAACGCACAGCCTGTGAGTCAGGGTTATATAACTGTGAAGTTTCTTCTTGAACTGTAGTATCTAGTGTTACATCAACTTCAGATGAGTAGTTACCCAAACCTAGCATTGGAGCTAAGATTGTATCTAACTTGTCTCGATACTGAGCTTCACGCATAGTACGGATTTCAAACTCGCGCTGTAACTTGTTTTCAGCTGTATCTGTCTTAACCTCAGCTGATAACTGTCTGCCCTGTTGGTCTGTTACAGAAACGTCTTTACTCATCAGATTATGAACTGATGAGGATACTAAAAAGCGAATTGAGTTTACGTTCTCAGGTGTCAAATAAGCATTTTGCTTTAATGTAACGACAACAGCAGCACTAGGTCTGCTCTTTTCACGAGCAAAAACATTCTCTTTTGGAATTGCTAAAAGCACTGTTGCATGCTGTACTCCATCAATTCTTTCAATGGCACGAGCTAACTGTACTTCTCGACCGTGCTTAATTCTCTCATTTTCCATTCTCTGAGAGACACCAAAGCCGGTATCTGACATGATAATTTGGTCGCCCTCATCAGTTTTTTCCTGAGGGAGAGCAATACCCTTTCTTAACATCTTTTCAGTGATTTCATTGTAATCCTTAACATCAACTGAAATGGTATTACCTGATAATCTGTACTTGTAGCCTTCGTTTTCTAAGAAATCTAATACGCTACCAATATCCTGAGTTGAATACTGACCTAATTTGCGCTCTGACTCTGGAGATTTACCTGATGAGGAGAAACTGATTACAGCAAAGATAATAGCTGCAACAAAGATCACTAAGAAGCCTAAAATAATCAGACGGTGAACCATCTCACCATCTTTGAAAAAGCCCTTGATGCTAGATGTTTTAGAGGTATCAACATCTTCATCTGCCCCAACTGCAGGCATAGACTCAGTATTCTGTGCTACAAGATCTTTTGACTGACTGCTATCTGTAGTTGTCAGAGCTGATGATGTATCCTGCTCTTGACCGCCCTGCGCTACAGGAAAACCGTTGTCTGCCATTTTTTATCCTCACCGTAAAAGCATGCAGAATAAATTAGATCTGCATCTGAGATATTGTCTTATAAGCTTCAATCATTTTATTGCGAACCTGTAAGGTTGCATCAAATGAAATACTAGCTTTTTGGGATGCGAGCATAACATCTGATAGTGTCATTGATCTGTCACCCAAATCAAAACGAGTCTGCTTATTTGATGAATCGTTTTGTAAATTATTAACTGTTTCAAAAGCTTCATGGAGCATGTTAGCAAATGCACCTACATTATCAGTTTGCTCTATAGGAGCAGCCCCTGATGTAGTGGTTACTTCAGGCTGATTAAATACAGGTGTGTTGTTAACATTCTGATTTAACATCTGGTTATCAGCTGATGCCATGCTTAAAGTACGCATCTGTTGTTGCATCTTCTGAAGCTGAGCTAACATTGAAGTTGCACCAAGACCATTTATTGACATACTCATATCTACCTCTAACTGTCAAAATTCAGACAGATTAATCTTTTACTGAGGTATATCTTTCAAGTTGTGTGCCAAGTTTTATCTTTTGGTGTAAAACAACGTAAACATATAAGTAGATTGTGCCTTTTTCCTATCTTTATTTCAAGAATTTAACCAAAAGCTAGCTAAAAGAATTGATATTACTCACTGTTTCACTTGTGTCTTTAGCAAAACACGGAATAAAACAGTGGTAAACACAGATATTTGGAAGGATAAAAGAGTTTTTTATTCTCGTAATTTAAACAAAAAAAACTTGTACAAAATTACAATTCACACTGCATTATTACTTTTAACAGTAAATTATATTTTATGATTATAAATCTGACAATTAGATACTATATTATTGTAATAATAT
>ERZ1034871.791-NODE-791-length-17619-cov-16.487816_pt1 | contig 17619 bp, 22 predicted proteins | sample MGYA00520631_ERZ1034871 | MGnify/ENA primary metagenome ERZ1034871 (study PRJEB33766, sample SAMN09781721) | gut metagenome | biome: gut microbiome | host: Homo sapiens | place: Madagascar | study: EMG produced TPA metagenomics assembly of the PRJNA485056 data...
CCCCCAGGGTTACAATTCATATCACATTTTTCCTTCCATGTCAAGCGAAACGCGCGACAAATTTTCACTATATCACATTTACAATTCCAAGTCAAGCGAAAAGCACTAAAATTATATTACAAATTAAACATCAACTTGTAATACATATTTAATCGAAAATGTCAACTTTTCGCTTGCAATAATTCTAGAGTATGTTATAATAGATTTATCAAGTTAAGGGAACAGCAAATATAAAAAAGAAAGGAAGCCTCCCATTTTATAACTTTGTGAATAAGCTGTAGAAAACTTGAGAGAGTTACTCACAAGTGAAATAAGTTTGAGTCTGAACGCTATTAAACTTAAATCACACGTATAAGTTCACATAGAGCCGAGCAGGCGGAACCTGTCTAATATGGATACAATGACCTAACGAAATTCTAAAAATACTCAGAATGAGGAGAGCACATGAAAACGACAATCGATCGTATAAATAATCCAAAAAACGATTATCAAGAAACTATTATTAAATACGGGGCTTCTACTATCATTATCTCTAAATCACACAACATTGCGGGCCTTGTAACAGTATCCTATGAGCTTACAAAGTACATCCTAAGAAAGTACCAGGGGGATGAAGAAAATGCCATAGCGAGCATTTTAGAGGGTCTCACAATGCGACAAATTCGACGCTTATTATTCGATGAACTCGCTGCGCAAAGCGTCGAACCTAAAACACTAAACTTTAAGAGATTAGTCTACAAAATTTACAAAGAAAGAAAAGGAAACAAAATAAAATGACATTTAAACGCACTAAAAAAACTAAAGTAACAGGCATGATTTCAAACTTCAATATTGCTTCAGCAAAAACAATTAATTACAAAGACTCTGTGGATGAAAAAACGGGGGAAATCATCGAACAAGGTAACAAATCAAAACGTCTTATTATTCCTGTTGACGCTATTCCAGATGAAATGCAAAAACTTATTCGTAAATCTTCTCATAACATCATTGAAGTAGATGTTGAGGATGAAGGAGGACAACCAACAGGTGAAAAATACGACGCCATCATCATTAAATTCAGTCCTGAAATTTATATTGCAATGCCAGACGGTAAAGGTGGAGAAATCCTAACTAAAGAGGTATGGGATAACTCAAAACCAAACGCTGAATTGCGTAATTTCCAAATCGGTCTTACTACTCCTGAGATTACTCTTGATGGAGGAGGTAAAAAACAAATTACACGTTGTAAAGGTATTCGCTTTAACGATGATTCAGAATTTATTGAAATTGAAGAAAAGATTTTTGGTATCTCCACTTCTACTGCTATCGGAGGTGTTGAATTATTAGCAATTGAGGAATAAAAGGTAAAGAACAATGAAAGTCATAAAAACAAGAAATTTAACAATCACATATTCTAATAGCTTGTTTGAAAAGACTTTCGTCGAAAGAACAAAAAAGGCGCGGTCTAACACGCGTCTTTTTTGTGATATTGAAACCTTTAAAAGCAATACTTTAGCAGCTTTAAAACATAAAACAGATTATTCTGTACACACGTGGTCTTTGTGTATCGGTATTCTAGACAAAAACGGAGACGCTGTATTAGCCATTTATAGCTCATTTCAGGAGTTTTTCACCTTCCTGGACCAATCAATAGCGGAACGACTTAAAAGCTCTCAGAAACCTCGTCTCGAGTTCCTATTTCATAATGCACAGGGTTATGACGCTCACTTTATGCTTGCTGAGCTTGTTAACCATACAAATAAACCTTCATTCAATAAGTATATTATGAAATCAAACGTCAAAGCCATTAAAAAAGGACGACGTCAAAAGAATATAACACCACGTACGGAATATGAAATACATGAAAGTCGTGTAAAAAGTAAAAGTAAGTTGACCTTATCCGGTCGGCTTTCAGGGTTTGATTTTGTAACAGTGGATACATTGCCTAAGTTTCAAAGTTCGCTGCGTGACATAGGATTAGCACTCAACAAACAAAACCTCATACCTAAAAAAGTATTAAAAACTGAAATGGATTATACTCAGTTTGATACTTGTTTGTATCTTAGTGATAGAGAGGTTTCAGCGAGAATACATCGAATATGGCGAGATTATATCACAGATAAACATATAGAATATATCTTGAATGATGTAATCCTTATGATTTTTGCCGTGAAATATTATAACGTTTTATACCCTGATTTTGATTTTGACAAGTTTTCTCTTTCAACAAACATAGGAGAACACTTTACAGGATATAGCGAGCTGAGCGCATGGCAGCTTGCACACGAAGCGCCAAAAGGCTTTGATGAACTAAAACCAGCTGATGTACTTATTTCACGTGATGAGACACTCAGACAGTTTACACAGGCTTTCTATAGAGGTGGTTTTAATGCTTATAATGATGAATTGCTAGAAACACATATTAAAAACGCTTTTTCAATGGATAGCAACCAACATTACCCAACACAGATGTATAAGGAGAGATTTCCTACTTATTTCAAAGGTTTTCAAGAGAACATTAAAGTAAAAATTAATGAGTTAACTCAAAATAATGAGCTCTTTCATTTAGTGAGAATCACTCGGAATCAGTTTGCACAATTACTGCAAAAAGTAAAATCAAAAAGACTTAGACAATTTTATATTAAACGTTTCGGAGACTTAGGCGGTGAGAGTGATTTTATACATCTTACAAGTGTGGATCTTAAACATTTTAACCATAATCAACGCATTGAGGTTGTTCGATTACATACCTATGAAACAGAGCGATTTTCTGCTCGTGAGCTGCTGTTTGAAAACTTCAAAGTGAAATCACAGGCTAAAATAAGTCAAAATAATCCTAATGTAACGATTACTTATTCTGATCCTTTTACTTATAAAATTGAGAAGAAGAAACCCAAAATAATGTACACTGCAAATCAGGTACGTATTGCTAAGTTACTTAATAATTCCATTTATGGTTACACTGTGCTTAGAGCTTATTTCCCTGTTGCTTACAAAGATGATCAACAAGACTATCATATCGATCATAATGGAGTAAAGATGAGCGAGAGAAATAATATTTTTGGTTTGTGTGTAACGTCATGGGCTTTCTATAGACTTATTGAACCACTTAAACGTCTTACAGATAAGGAAATAGATAAGCATTTCTTATACTGCGATACAGATTCCCTCTATCTCAGAAAAGGAGCTTACGATAAAGTTAAAGATTTCTTTGACCCTTGGGCTTTAGGGGGATGGGATCTTGAACATGAAATAAGTGATATGTGGATCAATAACCATAAGAAATATATGATTAAAGATGCTAACAGTGGTAAAATAATTATTCACGCTGGTGGTGTTTCTTATGACGCTCAACAAGCTATTATTAATAGCGGTCTATCTTTTGAAGAGATAGCAGCTGAGTATTTATCTACAGGTTCAGTATTCAAAACAACAAAATCAATTCTAACGAAAGAGTTAACCATGGCTATATATGAGAGTGAAACAAAACTTCAACCAGCCAAGCAATACCCTGATCACATTGATATGTATGAGCGTATAATGGCTAAAATAGAGCGTCATAATGCTCAAGTGGTGGCTCGTGAGAGGGATAATTCAAATCATATGTTATACTATGAGGGTACCTATGGTACATACTCAGCTGCTGAACTGTTAAGAGATCCTAAAAAAGAGTTAGAAGATTGTTACCGTGAGGAACTCGACCATTATTTAGACTATGTAACAGCCGTTAAAAATTATTTTAATAAGGAGGATAAATGTTAAAATTTGTTAAGGGGTATCGCCCCACCAATGAGGAAATAGAAGAATTATACGACCTCTACAGTGATAGTAATGTTATAGACCTTGACAATATAACGCTAAATTATACAATGACACGTTCTCTCTTGTCTAAAAATGGTAAGTTTAGACAACAACTGTTGGGAGTTGCAAACCCCATTACAGGTTATAATAAAGGCTCATATGTTGAGCGTTTTATGAGGTCTAATGTATTAACTGAAGCGGGAGAGAAGGCTCGTTTCAAATTTCAGGAACTTGCTCACGATGGACAAATGAGCGGTACAAAGTTTTATAACTTTATAAAAAAAGTCAATGAAGCGGAAGAGAGTGGTATAAAATTTAAAAATTCTTCTTCTGCCTTTGTCAGAGAGGCTATTATAGCTGGGTTCGTTGAATATGAAAACCACAAAGGTAACACACCATCAGAAAGAGGAGTATTACGCTTCACAGGTAAAACGTTATGAGTATGTTTGATTTCATGAAAAAAGACAAGACAATACCTAAAAAGTATCGTAAAATAAAACAGGTTCTTGATGCGCGTATAGCAAAAATACCTGAGCAGTATAATCAGTTAGAGATGTTAAGTTTTATATATAATGATGATATCGATATTTCAATGTCAATCACCTCACGTTCAGACGGTAAAACAACTAATGCAGGTGCTGCTTTATGGGAATTAGGTGTTGAATGTGATTATAAAACAATCATTATTCTACCGAGTGACTATGTACAAAGGGGTATGACCGATGATATTATAGAAACCATAGGTATTTATACAGATTACAACCCTCAAGAAATACTTCTTAGAAAACGTAAATTTGCCACGGAATTAACGTATAAAGGGCATACAGTTATGGCTCTATGTAACCTTGATGACGCTATGGAACTTAAACATAACAAAGAGTTTATGTCTCAATTTCGTCTCTTTTGGTTTGATGAGTTTATTCGTTTTTCTAACTCTTATCGTCCCGATGAGGTGCTGAGGTATCAGACTCTTTTTGATACCATGGATAAAGATTTTGATAGTCCCTATCCTGTAAAAGCTCTATTTACAGGTAACCCCCTCAATTTTGACAGTCCTTTCTTTGCTGAATGGGACCTTTATAAGGTGCTGGCTGAACATGAGCTTAATACCTCTCATGTGTATTCTATGGATATCGAGGACGTTGACGATGTGTTTAACGTTAATATTTTACTTGAGATCCGTAAGAATATAGAAGTCAATAAGATGAAGGCGAAAAAGATCTTCAGGGATCGCTCAGGATCAAATTCAGGGGAATTTCGATTTAACACATGGCATATTGAACGACCCTCATTTCATGAGAACTATAGACAAAACGTTGTTAAGGTTGATGATGAAAACTATATTTATGTTTATCAGCAAGACGGAAAAACATTCTTACAGGTTAAGGCGTATGCCCGTGATGTGAATTGCTGTTTAAATATTGCTGATATTGACGAAAATATCCCTTATGTCCCTGATTCTTTCAGAAAAGACAATTACAGGAAACTTTTCATTAATGGTGCATATTATTTCTTAGATGCATACTCTAAGAACACGATTATCAATACACTGAACCTTACTAATCTTAATTTCTTTAAAGTCCTCGAGTTTAATGAAGTGCCTGTTAAATTGAATGACCGTGACCGTGAAAAAATAGCAGAAATGGAAACACTAGTAAATATGATAGAAAATAAATTTAAGGAGGCTTATCTCAGATGATAGCAAAAACAGCAGAAGTTACATTGTATAGAGCACCTTTCTTTCAGAAAATAGACGAAACTATACTTTTTAAGAATACAACAGATAGAACAACTTATTTTCATGAGGTTGGAAGAATCCATGGATCCCAAGCTTTCAAGAATATTAACTTTATTCGAGATGAATGGCGCATATCACTTCCAATTAATAACTTTGATTTAATCACACAGTTCAATTACGCTCGTGTCTATAGTGTAGACACTATTTCTGGTATGAAAACCGAATATTTCTGTTTTGTAGGTGATTACGATTATGTCACCATGACGAATGTTACGGTGAACCTGATTCCAGATCCCTTAGTCACATGGGCAACAGGAGACACAATAACAAATAACGCTCGTTGTGTACATATTTTACGACAGCATTTCAACAAAGCTCAATTTAAGGCAAATATCGATTATTTAAGACGAAACAGCGATACACTAGCTGTCCAGACCCTTGATTACGTTTATCAAAAAGCAAATTTCTTTTCGTTGGATTATGTGGTTTTTCACTGTTCAGCTGACCTTGGTCAATCCTTTGGTAATCAACAAGCCCCAGATTTTAAATACTCAAAGGGTAATGTCGTGAATAACATGGCTAGTCCTCTAAATAACTACGTTGTTTCTTATGGTAACTGGCAAAAGTTCACGACGCTTATGAGTCCCTACCCATGGATTATGAATCAAATTACAAATGCTATGATTATTCCACAGAGGCTCATTAACTTACAGAAAGATTTCGGAAAAGTAACCGGTAAATCTGTAGATTATAAGGGTATTTTATGGCAACCTAAGAATGGAATTAAACCACTTTCCATCGCTCTACAGGGTCTTACTTGCTCAGCAGACGAATTAGGAGATATTTTCGGCTGTAAACGTCTTGAGGATCTTGCGTTAATGAGAGAACCCTATTGCGGTATACACCTCACCAACAACGCGGGTCAGGCCATTGACTTGAAACCGGAATTACTGCAACACGGTCAAGGTGAATGGGCACACCTTAAAAGACTGGAATTCAGAGCGAGAACCTCATATGGTTATCATAATGAAATGAGGGTTTTTCCTATAGGTTATAATGCCTATAAAGAAAATGGTGTTGGTCACGTAGCTACAGGTACTTTCTTAGAGAACTCCATTAGCTTTGCTAACTTTCTCCCCGTGCCTATTGCTGTAGATCAGAGAACGCTTGCTGTCGCTAATCAAAACGCTTCAAGTCGGTTTAATAAATTAGTATCAACCACTGAGGTTGCTACTAAAACAGCTGGAGACGCAGGATTTGGCGGCGGATTAGTGGGAGCAGTAAGTGCTGTATCTAAAGCAGCACAGTCAGCTATAGCTGATAAAATAAGCCAAACAATCACACAATTTCAGCTTGCACTTAGTCCTGATAAGAAAATGCTTGCTCAGACGGTTTCTGATATGGATACAACGAATGCCCTCGCTGTAGCCAATGAATTTTTTGGATGTTTGTGTAAATTTGAACGTATTAACTCTACAGAGTTTAACAAAGTAAAACAATATCATGGACAATTTGGTTACGAATATGGGTTACGCGGACAACCTTGTCCACTTGATACCATGAATATCTGTAATTACTTGCAAATTAAAGGAAACTGGACGATAAAACATGTCCCCCATGATCAAATGGTATACCTGAGACAGCTTTTAGAGAGTGGTGTTACTTTTTGGCACTGGAAGCCAGGAGATTCTTTAGAACCTAACACGAAAAGAGTAGAGGAAAATAAAATGATTAAATAAAAAACACCCGAAAGGGTGTCTTTTTTAATATCTTATGGTACATGCGTAACCCTCTGTTGGTAGTTCGTGAGAAATTCCTGAGAAGGTAAAAGTTGTATAGGTGCCTGTGGAGTCAACAATACCACCTGTATATTTTGTATTGTCTATCGTTCCAAAATCTTCGTCTGTAGAGAAAATCACAAACTCATTAGCATAAGGTTGATAATCAGCTACAGGCAGAATAGAGATGTCAGCTCCTATATCTCTCATGAGTTCTATAAATGACCATGAGAATAACTCTGTATCCATCACAGGGATAAGCTGTTCACAGGTGTATGCTATATAAGTCATAAAATCAGCCGTACGCTGCTCTAAAGCGTCGGTGAAGGGTCGAATAGAACCGTAGGTAAAACCTTTAAAAAACATCTCCTGAGCTTTTTCAGGAGGTATGCTAGCCTCATTACTACACCCTGTTTGTCCTTCGTAATGGTCAGCCATTATATACCCTCCTTTACGTTAAAACTTTCACAGCAGTGACAGTGTTGTTTGTAAGACACTAACCAACGTGCGCCACATTCTAAACATATCCAAAGTTTCATTATTTCACCTCTTTCTTATTAATATTTTAGGGGAGCAATCCCAATAATTATAGGTACTTGTCATTCCTTTTAAGTAAGGGAATCTAGGGTTACCAGTCTCAGCAACTATCTGACCATAAGCACCGTTCTGTTCATAAAATCCAACGTTACCATTTACATTATCTTTAATAACCACCACGTGACCTATTCGAGCTGTTTGTGCGTAGGTACCTGTACCCATACAAGCGATATCTCCCGCTCTAGCGTCTTCCCATCGTACATTGTAAAGAACGTCCCAACCCCATTCATCCCATTGATAATCACCTCCAATATTAGCTGCTGCCCATCCTATAGGTTGTTCAGGATAAGGCTGCCATTGCGTGTTATTTACATGCGATGATCCGGGTACTAGAGGCGGTGTGCCGTTATGTTGTGCCCACCAACTTGCAAGTGCGTAACACTGACCAGAGCCAACCGTTGTGCCGATCAGACCTGCAATATCAGAAACAGGTTTCAAGCTACTTGCGGGTGGTTTTGGTTTAGCGGGTTTATTCTGGTTCGCTTGATCTTTATCACTAGGTTTTGGTTTCTGCGGAGTAGAGTTTGCTTCAGTTTTTGCACTTGTAATTAACCACTCACCAGGTCCTGACTGCATAAACGTAGCGTTTTGACCCATAACTTTAAGCGTACGTCCAACCATTTGAATACGCCCATTTTTTAGTATTAATTCTGGGTCTTTAGGTTTAGTAGGAGTAGTCGGTTTAGGTTTAGTGCTCGGTTTATTGCTTGGGTTCTGGGTAGGGGGTTTTGGTTTAGTACCGCCTACTGAGCCTCCTAACGCATTAATGGTATCCACTAAAGAAGCAAAAGGATCTCCATAATTTTGCACGCCGTTATAAGCAGCTGACAATCCGTTAGGGTAAAAAGCTGCCCATGTCGCAGCAGCTGTACCTGCCGCATAGATAATACCTATCGTTCCTAAAGGCCATGACGCATAAGCCGCCTCTCCTGCTGCTTTAACATCAGCTGGAACAAAATCTTTATAATTCGCATAGTCAATCCATGCAAGGGGTTTTCTTACTTGAGCATCTTGTTTTACCCATTCAGCAACTGCAGCAGCGTCCTGCAAATAATTTCCTTGGGGATACGTATGATTGAGCCATCCCCAGCTGGGGTTCCAACCCTCATTAAATTCATAACCCGCAAAGAAGACAGGTCCTATACCGTGTTGTTGAACGGTGTCAAGTACAGCTCTGATTTTTCCTTTATCATTTCCGCACCACGTCCCAAAACGGTTCACCCGTGGGTCGTTATAAATAAAATCCGTGAGCGCATCGTTAGAGATTCCGAAGGTCTCAGAGACGCTGGCTGTCATCACTATGTTTTTATCTACTACCATATTTTTTCCTTTCTATTAAATAACACTAGCCTTGTGGCTAGTGTTATTATATCATATTGCAGTTGGTATTGCTACCGTTGTGCATAATAAGGTTTCCGTGCTTATTGAACTTGCATAGACTTGTACGTTACCTGTGGTTATATCTAAACGCCCTGGGTAACATGGGTTACCTTCACCGTGATTAGTGAATACAAAAGTCAAATCATGCATCAATAAACTTGTAATGTATTTTGGTATTGTTGCTAGCGTGATTACGCCTTCAGTTTTTGTTAGGTCTGCTTGTGGTCTCGCTCCTGTTATCGAGAGCACAAATACTGAATTTTTGATATAACAGTAAGTATCTGGTTCTATCCAACCACTTGCTATATCAAACGCTGTGTTCCCACGGTCAATATCTCGCTGTACACCGTTCTCATCATAGGTTGCATGTCTTACTTTCTTGTCTTTAGTTCGTGAGTAAGAAGCTACTTTAATATTTTCTGGTGTAATTTCTATTTTTTTGTATGTATCAGATTCTGCACCTTCTTGTGTAACAACAAGTGTACCGTCAGGTTTGAGTCTCACTTGTTGAGCCTCAGACCCGAAGCTCTTAAGTGCTGTGATATTTTGCTCTGTATTTGTTGTAACCAGGTTAGTTACATATGGAATCTTTGCTTCAACTTCGTGAATAGCTTCATACACAGCAGGGAACTTTTTATCGATATCGCTTATATCTTTATCGACATTTGCCTTTTGAGCTAAAACGTGTACCTTATCATCTGCAAGCTTTACACCTATCTTTTTACTGTCATATATAAAATCTCCCTGACGTTTAAAAGGGAGACTAGCTCCCTCTTTCACGTCACGTACGTTTTTACGTGCGAAATCACTCATTATTTTCAGCCTCCCTAGCTTTAGTCTCTAAATTAATCAAACGAGTTTCGATGTAATCTAATCTGTTGTTGATTTGTTCTTTAAGAACAATCTCATGTACCTCTGCGTCAGCAAGAATTACACCAAGATTTTTGGATAATACTTTGAACGTTCCTACTTTATCAATAACACTCTTACCAGTTGACAAAGTTTCATTTCGTTTTAGTCGGCTAAAATCGCTCATTTATTTAACCTCCTTTGATTTTTTGGTTTTGATATTAACAAACATATCTCGCATACGACCGTCTTTCATATTAACTACTGGTAAAGCTGTTTTGAGTGCCTTGTAGATAGCTTCCTCAGCAATCCATGTGTAATAACCATCTGCTGTGATGACGTATTTATTCTTTTCAGTAACTACAATAAACATATATTCTCCTTTTTTATTTGTTTTTGGTTGAGGTTTTACCTCTTCTACTTTTGATACAATTCTTAGACCGTCCACGGATTCGGACCAACCTAAATAGCTCATTTGCCAACCCATGTAGAGCAATAGGTCTTGAATAGAGGAATAAGGTGCGCTTCGATTTCCGCAATGGAATTCACTGTCGTGGATTTCTTCGCGTCCACTTGCATAGCGATAATACCATGCAATATGTCCGTAACCTGCCCATCGTCCATTATCTATCGTAAAATAGATAGGAACCCAAACCCCTTGAGGAGGTGTGCCTAAGTGGATATGCCCCTGTGATTTAGCAAGCTCATAAGAACATTGAGCTGTAGGTTGTCTATTGGGTGGATTCACGCAATTATCAACGTAATTTAAACATCCACCAGAGTAAGCTGCCTGATTAAGGTTAGGCGTAACCTTTTGTTGATATTTAACCAATAGTAACCACCTTTTCTCGTTTAATTACTTTAATATACCAATCCGTATTACCAACTTTATACGTCTGTTCACCTTTACCATTTACACGAACCTCACAAAATCGAACCTTAGGGTTTACACCACCACTACCTGCAGTGATTGTACATTTCACGATACCATAAGATCCATCTGTGGAGTGACCAATAGGAAGAGTGAAAGCTGTACTTACAGCGTTATGGTCTGTCTCGGCTATCCACGGTAAACGTAAAGAGAATGAACCGGCTGTAGGACTTTCAATGAAAATTTGATAGTTACCTGCAGTGAGTGTTGTAGGTATAATTCCCTGGTCATAAACTTTACCATTCCAGTGATTTTTAAGGACCGTAACTATACCACCCTTAAATTTATCCATGTTAGATTTGAGGTTTTTAAATTCATTTTCAACAGCGTCTATTTTTACCCAAATATCTTTAATAACATCCGTGTAATTTGGAGACCAAATACCATTTTTAGTAGAATTTAAATTATCGGTAAAAGACTTAATAATTGTTGCGTTTTTGAGTATGTATTTTTTATTATGAATAGTTACCTCTGTTGTATCGGTAGAGATACGTACATCATTTTTAAAATTTATGGTGTTCTCTCCAATAGAACACTCCACGCAGTCGCAAGGTATGTTCTTGTCATCATGCCACCATTTACCTGTTTTAGTAGCTTTTATGGAGGGTGAGAGTAATAGGTCAACATCGTAATCGAGAACGTGATTAGCGATAGTTTCATAAGCCTTAATCCACATCCGCCAAAAAGCAACCTCATTAGCATGTGTTTCGATGGGTGTATCAAAGTACCGAGAGCCCACGGGATCTGTTTCCCAAATGTACCCTGACTCCATGTGTCTGTGTTGTGAATCTTCACTATGTATTGCAAAATTATGTGACATAACACTCCTTTCTAAATAGTTCCTAGGAACGCTTTTTCATAGTTCCCGAAGAGACGATTAATCATTTTGTCGTATTTTAAAATATTGTCAATGTTTGCTTTCTCGCTACGTTCACTTGTATCATTGACACTCTGTGTAATACCAAGAGCGTTAACCTCAGGAGTTTGCAGCGTTGTATTAGCGATATCAAGATTGACATTGCCTTGTGCCATACGGGTTGAAGCAGAACGTGCGTCCCCGTTTAATTTACTGTGTGAACTTGTTTGCCCACCATCTTTGAGTAAATCAAGGCGAGCCTCAAAAGCATATACAAGTAAATCTCTTGTGCTCATATGTATTTTAACTATATTCTGACGAAACGCGGGGGCGTTAGGTTTTCCAATGTGATAAAAACGATACTGAGCAACAAATCGTACCAAACATTCACGGTTAATCTCAGGGTTTTTAGAGTCAAACTCAAAACCTCCGAAAACAACACGTGTAACAGCTTCTTGCATATCTTTATCCATTTCATAGATAGCTCGTTCAAAACCCCAATTGTCCTTCTTATAAAGTTGTAGGTTCCCCCTAGAGAACACCTCAGGGTACTTATTACCTTTACCATCAAAATAAGCCGATTTCAACAACTGGTCTAATGTTGGATAATAATCCTTCTGGAATCTTTTGATCATAGCGATACCTCATAATCTGTGCCATAATTTGAATTATAGAGCGCTAAAGCGTCATTGAGTGCACCTAAGTAAACACGTTCGCGTGAGTTATTAGAATCGTCATTTTTCTGAAGCTCTATTTCAGAAACGCCACTCTCTTTTTCAGTTGATTTGGCAGACAAACCAAACCTTGCGTGTATATTGTTGAGCTGGTCGCGTGAAGCGTCCTCAAGGGTTTTAATGCGGTCATGGACCTTTGTATCTAACACTTGCATAGAGTCCTCAAAATCGAAAGACTGACCCACCTCAAGAATAAGAGAATTGTTCCACATCTCATGTACCGCGTTTTTAATGGTGTCATTATTAGGGTCGCTCTTAAAGAGAATGAGTAACTTTGAGGCTTCGATCGTAAGGAGTAATGACGCTTGAATTTTAATCCAGTGGGCCAACATCACCCTCAGTTTTTGCTGGTCGCTGGTGTAGTTAACAAGCTTATTTCTAAGAACTACAAACCCGTTAGGATGAGAGGGAGTAAATTCAGACAGCTCTTTCATATATTCAGGATAAGCCCAATCACGACTGTTAAAAAATACAATATCCGACTTATCAGCACCTCCAGGAGAAGTAAACAAGTTGCGAGGGTCACTTGCCGTTTTGGTTTGGTTAGGAATATAACCAGCCACACGATCATGTCCCCACTTGTCACGGGCTAATACCATATGATAGTCATATGCGAGCCCGTATTCAGCTCTTGCCCTGTTGAATGTTGCGGGAAAATTCTTCCAAACTCGTTGAGCCATTTTATTTTCTAAAATGTCTGTGAACTCGGTTTGATAGTAGGCTTTAATAATCCGCTGCATGTCATCAGGGACAGCGTCAAAAATATCTTGAATAGAAAAGCTGTCTAATGACAGCTCCTCTAAGTTTTTAAATGCCTCTATCATCTTAGAGTGTCACCATAAATTCTTGAATACTGAGAGAAGGTTTGCCTACAGTACCCTCTTCATACATTTGAGCTTGACGTTGATTTGCTTGTGCGTACATATGATACAAATTACCTTCTACGTCAGCATCATCGGAATAACCCACACATTTATTAGCAAAAGGTGAAATGTTGTTGTTGGTCATCATTGACACGGTAACATTTACAACGCCAGACCAGCCATTGATGGAGTCATCTTGAATACGAATACCATTTTCACGATTCATTTCAAAACGGAAGGCATTCACGTCATACATCGCAAACCAGTATTTTGATTGAGGTTTAATCTCTCTGTATTTACCTTCAAACTCTTCAAGTTGTGTAATATCCCAGTTAAATTTAGAACCTTTAGGGAAGGTTACTGATGGTCGGTCGAACATGAAACCCATAGCCTCAAAGGCTGTTTTTGTTTTGTCTGAGGTAATGGTTACCGCTTCTTTAAGTTCATAGTTACCACCTAAGTCTTCAAAAGATGAAATTTGATTTGTAATATCAATACCAGCCACTTGGAAAGTATTAGCAATAACAGAGTTAAGGATAAAGAGTTTAATTTCATCGGTAGTGATAATCAACAAATCTTCACCGTTTGACACTGTTGTTTTACGTGTATTAGCATCACCAGCAGCAAGGTCAGCTTCATTGTGATGGTGTGATTTAGATTGTAAATTGAGATATTTAAGCAAAATCAACTGCACTAAATCGTCTGCATTTTCAACTTTTGTAGTGTCTTTCACTGAGCGCATAGCATAGTCAATAATTGCTGCTTTTTTAGCGTCCTCGTTGTACATGTTGAATGAAGAGATAACATTATCATAAATTGCTTGTTGAGCACGTAAGCAATCCCCGATAGATGAGAATTTAAGACGATCTTTAGGGTTGATAGAGTAGCGGTATTGATAAACTTGACCTTCGTTATAGAACTTTGTACGCATTTTAGGAAAGTTCGTCTTAAAGTTGGTCATCACATCAGCGTCCTCACGTAACATTGTAGGGACAATATCTGTCATTGTGTACTCTTCATTAAATTGCGCCATGTTGAGCAACATTTTAGTATAACGAATGAAACGGTCTTGAATTTTGACTTGATAGAGGTCAGTACGTCCTACTTTAGGCAAAAGATACTCGAACATGAAAGTACCGTGCATTGCCTCAGAAAGTCCAGACCAGTTTTGGCCAACTGAAATAGGATTTTCAGGGTAATCTTTATTCCATGCTACAATAGCCTCTGCGGCTTGTTCGCGAAATGCTGTATTAAAAGTTTTTAAATCTGTCATTATTCTTATCGTCCTCCTTGACGTGCTTTGTTTGTAATTTCATCTGCTCCATCAGAGAATTTCTCCATTGAGCCTGCCATTTCTTTACCACGTAATAACTTTTCGTTACCATAATTAGAAATCATGTTACCTGTTGCTGGTGGTTGTGCTCCGAATGTGTTTGTTACATCTGTTACATTGCGTTCATCCATTATTTCATGTACCCCTCTAATTCATTATTTGTTTTTTCTACTTGTTCATCATGTTCCTTTTTAGCCTTAGCTTCTTCATCAACACGCGATCCTTCATTTTCAATTTTTTGTACACGTGTTGCTAAATCTTGTGCTAATGATTGAGTTTCATTAATACCTGTAAGAGCTTGAGCTAAGATATCGTTAACAATTGCTTTTACTTGTTCTTCGTCCATTATTTACCTCCTTTTGCACGTTGAGTATCCTCTTGATCATGAAGGTGTTGTTGTTTGATATTTGAAAGAATATCATAATATTTTGCAACAAGATCTCCTTTTGTTAAACCAGTAGCAACACCTGAGAGAAGAAGCAGCGTTGATACAAGAAGAGAAGCATTGACTTTAGATTTAGCAACTCCAGCTGTCTCATCCGCTTTTACAGAGCTTGCTACCTTTTCAAGGTTAACAATAAACAGTTGTTTTTCTGAGTCTGATAATGGGTAAACATGCTCGTTGATTTTTACACCCTCTAGTACGATTTCAACATTAATGTCAAGGGCTTGAGTGTCTTTGATTTCGTTAATATTAAATTTCATTTGTGTTTTTTCTCATTTCTATGTATTTTATTTTGCATTTCGTATTCTATAAAATCAGTTATAATTTTAGGAAATGTTACACCGTAAATTGACCAGTTCGCCATAATAGATATAGCGTAAGGATAAATAAAAGCAAACATTACAGGTATAGCGACATATTCAGCATCGCACATTAATGCGAACCATATGAGCGTTGAAGATGATAACCAGTAAATGAAGTGTTGCAATATACCTCTAAGGCCAATCTCTGACCTGTAATTCTTTAGTTTAATTGCTTTAGCAACCCCTGATAACCAATCAGATATAACTACAATAAACATGGTTATGATTTCCCACTGTTCTAGTGGGTTAATTAAATGTATTGTCATAATCTATCGAAATCTGTTTCACATAATCGATATATAAAATTTACCTCCTTTAGTGATAAACCTTGGTAGGCTTTTAAACCTTTGTTGAGGATATATAAAAACGTGTCTAAATTCGCCTTAGTGCTAAAAGAAAATGATAGTTTTAGCGTTTTTGTTTCGTTTTCATAATCCGTTAATTTAAGTGTAATTGTATTGTTTTTTAATGCTACACTCTTTTTAGGTAGGTAACCGTATTCTATACGGTAATAAGTACGTTTTTCCATTAAGCTTCTCCATTCCTCTTTCTTTCTATTCGTTTAATGTTTAATGTTTGAAAGCACTCTCAGATAACTGATACGTTCATTATATCACCTTTTCTAATGGATTGTCAATAGCCAAATTACAATAAGAAGAGATGTTATTAAAATGTAGGTATTTTGTAGCAAATGTAACATTCTAAACTTTCCTTCTAAGTAAGTAACCTGATGTTCAATCTCTTGAAGAGCAGTAGTAGTAGTTCGTTTAAAAGATTTATAACTTTCACTTTGTTTTATAAATTCTTGAGTTAAGGTTTTATCATTTGCTTGTAATTTAGATAGAAGTTCTGCTGTGGTTTCTAAACACTCTTGATGTTAATCCACACACTCAATAATATCATCAATACACTCAGTGATGTCATTAACTTCATAACGTGTGTTATTGAGAAATTTGTCGTAGCGTTGAGTTAATTCTTGTATTTGTTCTTGAGTATTATTGATAGTCAATATTTGTTCTTCTTATTTGTGTTTAAATAATTTGGTAACTAAAATTCCAATTGTCATAACTAACACTGTGATAATTACTGTTAAAACAGTATGTATGATATTGAAATTATTGTTGTTAGAGTTCTCTTGCATATCTTTGAGAGTATCTACATGCTCCTCAGAGCTTGTTTCAGCTGTTTTGTCCTCTGTTTGAGGTACTTGTTCAGTTGCTGGTTGAGATGGCTCTGATATTGAATCTGTTACATCTTGTGTTGACTCTGGTGTTTCTTGTACATATTCTGATGGCACCCCAGCACCACCTGTTTGGCCAACATAAATAATATTTCCATATTCATCAACCCCTACATGAGCTGCTCCATATTCTTCTACCATGTGATAATATTCTTCTTCTTTTCCTTCTGGAATAGATTGAACTGCGTAAACGTTCATAACACTTGATAAAAGTAACCCAGTGATAACGCCTAATTTTAAAATGTTCTTGGTTTTCATTGTTCAAGCTCCTTATGTATTTTGTGCTACACTCCTTCAACGAGATGTGTGAAACGTCTAGGTGTTAACCCTATGGCGAACTGATCAACACATACACCATTAGAGCGAATGATATAAAAACAAATCAGAATGTTAGTATTTGATGGTTTGAAATGAATAGACAATTCAACGCTATGATTATATAGTTCTTGATACTTTAAAACTTGGTCGCGTTCAAACGGTGTAAGTTCCCATATAAATGTATCTATAAATTCTTTTGAATATTTCATTTTCTGTGACCTCCTGTTATATCAATGAAATTTAGTACATTAACAATTATAAGTAGAATAAGTAAAATTATAGTTGTTGTGCTTATTTAAATCAGCCTCCTTTGTGTTTTAATTGTTGGTTTAATAGATTGTTAGGATATAAGTTAAAATGTTGTGACGGCTCTTATATGAGCTTCTGTGATGTTGTCTCTAGTTATGATTTGTTC